>Ga0307373_10003382_pt1 | contig 27791 bp, 26 predicted proteins | sample OX2MG_FD_202534 | JGI IMG/M metagenome (GOLD analysis project Ga0307373, IMG submission 202534) | Soil microbial communities from Risofladan, Vaasa, Finland - OX-2 | ecosystem: Environmental > Terrestrial > Soil > Coastal area > Acid sulfate soil | place: Finland: Risofladan, Vaasa | collected... | reverse complement strand
TCGTGCTCGCCGACGGTCGCCGCGGGCTTGCCGTAGGACTCGCCGGCGCGGCCACGGGCCTCGCTGCGATCGCCTGGCAGGACGGCGACGGGGTGGCCGCGCTGATCGTCCTGGGTGGCGGCGGCGCCGCAGCGCTGCTGCGTTACCGTTCCGGCCCCGGAGGCTGGGCGGTGATGCCGCCCGGTTCGACGCCACGCCTCATCCTTTGCGTGGCCGGAGCCCTGGTCGCCTTGTGGTTTGCGGCGTCCGTGACCATCGGCCCCGGCGGCGCGACCCGGTTCGTCGTGCTGAGCGTCATCGGCTTGAGCGGTGCTCGGATCGTCTCGAGCCGCGAACCTTCGAGCGTCCTGACGGCCGTCGCCACCCTTGCCCTCGCCACCGCAGTTGCCACTGACCTCGGCGCCGGCTCGGCGGGCCCGGTGCCGTTCATCACGGCCGTGCTGATCGCCGCGGGCGCTTTGCTCTTACCGGTGCGGGTCGCGAATGTCCCCTGAGCTGGCCACGAGCCTTCCTGTTCTGATCGCCGCGGCGGCGGCGTTGGGGTTGGCGCTCGCGATGTCACCCCCACGAGTCTCCAGGACCTCGCTGCTGGCGAGGGGTGGCACCGGTCTCGCCGGCATGGTCGCAATCGCGGCGGCGCCGAGCCTCGACCTTGTGGTGCTCGCAGTCCTCGTCCTGGCGGTCCTTCACGCCTCCCTCCACGGGAAACGCGACTTCGCGTCCCGACTCCAGATGCCGGCCGTCGCCGTGGTCCTGATCACCTTGGCGCTCCTTTTCGCACGGGTGCAGGGCCCGGAGCTGCTGCAGCGGCTCGCGGCCGTGGGCCTCGCAGCTGGGATCGCCGCATGCGTGGGACTGCTGCCTTACATCCACGTGCTCGAACCTGAGGACATGGCGGTCGCCTCGCCCACCGCGTGGATCGGATTCGTCGGCCCCGTGGCCGCGATGGCGATTCTGATCCGGGTCCGGGGGCTCTTGTCGCCGGACGCGGGCACCGACCTCGGGGCGATGCTCATCGGCCTTGGCCTCGTGAACATGCTGTGGGGCACGCTCGCGGCCTGGCGGGCAGAAGACTCCACGCGCGCATGGCATTACTCGTTCATGGCTGATTGGGGTCTCGCGCTGTGCGGCTTCGGCCTGACCGTCGCCGATGGCCACGCGGCCGCATTGTTGGTCCTGGTGAGCATCGTGTTCGGCAGGCTCCCCCTGTATCTCGCGTCGCGGCAGGCGTTGCGTGAGAACCAGTCAGCCGACCGGCCTATCAACCTCATGGTGGCCGCTGTGCTGGCCGGGTCGGCCCCCTTCGCGGGTTTTGCCGGCAGGGTCCTGCTGCTGCGCGGAGCGACGCAGATGTACTGGCCGCTGGCACTCGTGCTGGCGGCAGCCATGCTGCTGTGGCTCCCGGTGTCGCTACGCCTCGGTCGCACGTTGGGCCGGCCGCGCGGGCGCCAGGCGGTCGGAGTCGGCATCGTGATCGCCGCCAACGCGCTCGTGGGTCTTTACCCCTTGCCTCTGCTCGCCCTGGCCGGCCGGTGATCCAGATCCTGCTGGCCCTCGGCGCCCACACGCTCGCCCTGGTCGTCTATCCGGGCCTGCTTACCCTGCTCGTCTTCGGCGGTCTGGTCGAGATCACCTGGGGCAGGATCGCCCACGGGGGGTGGAAGCTCTCCGAGGTGCCGCGCCGCCGGCCGACCCCTGTCGCCGCCACGGTCGCCATCTGCTCAGTCCTCGCGGCGGTCCAGACGGCTGCGCCTTACAACCCCGTCCCGACCGACGAGCGCAGCGTGGTGATCGCCGCGATCGCGCTTGCCTTCACGCTCTGGGCTGAGCTTGCGCTGACCATCGAACACGTTCCTGAGCCCGGCATCCTGCTCGTCGTCGAGTTCTGCTGGCTCCTGGCGGTGCTGGGCCCGGCGGTGCAGCCGGAAAGCCTTCGCCCGCAGGTGCTGGGCAATGTGCTCGTGCCCGCGCTGCTCCCGGTCAAGGTCGGCAGCGGGCTTCTCTATCTCTTGTGCCTGCCTGCGCTGCTCCGTGTCTGGCCGCTCTCACCGCCCGCCGACCGGCGAAGCAGGCAGAGGTTCGATCTCGCGAGGGCTCTGTCCTGGTTCTCTTACTGCGGGCTTTTCACGACCCTGTTCGTCCCGCCTTCGTCTGGCGGAGTTGTGGCGCTGCTCCGATTTTTTGGGATCACCTTCGGCGTGGCGGCCCTGATGGTGGTGGTAGGGCTCGTGATGGACCGGCGCGGGCCTGCGCTGGCGCGAGGCCTGTATACGCGGGCCATGCCGCCCTTCGCCCTTCTGGTCCTGTTGCTCGTGATCGGAACCTCGTTCATCGTCCGCTAACCGGCCGACGGCCCCACATCTGGGGGCAACCTGTGGAAAAGACCGCTACCAGGTGTATGATCCAGCGCGACCCACCACATTTTGACCCACGACTTCCACGCGCCTTGAAACTGCTCTCGTCCGTGTTGGGGATCTGGTCGGCCGACGTCGGCATCGACCTCGGGACCGCCAACACGCTCGTCCACGTGCGGGGTCGGGGCATCGTGCTCAATGAGCCGTCGGTCGTTGCCGTGAGCAAGCGGACCGGCCAGGTGCTCGCGGTCGGCACCGAGGCCAGGCGAATGCTGGGCCGGACGCCGGCGGACATCGTCGCCAGCCGTCCGCTGCGCAACGGCGTGATCGCCGACTTTGAAAGGACGGAGCAGATGATCCGCCACTTCATCGCTCGCGCCCACAACCGCGCGTGGCACGTGAGCCATCCGCGGATCGTGCTCGGGATCCCCTCGGGGGTCACCGAGGTCGAAAAGCGAGCAGTCACCGATGCCGCATCGATGGCCGGGGCGCGCGAAGCCCACCTCGTCGAAGAGCCGATGGCTGCCGCGATCGGCGCCGGGCTGCCGATCCAGGCCGCGGGCGGATCGATGATCGTCGACATCGGCGGCGGTACCACCGAGGTGGCGGTCATCTCCCTGGGCGGGGTGGTCGCCGCGACTTCGGCGCGCGTCGGCGGCGACGAGATGGACGACGCCATCGTGCAGTACGTGCGCCGGACGATGGGCCTTCTCATCGGCGAGCGCACCGCCGAGGACATCAAGGTCGCGATGGGCTCGGCGTTCCCGATGCCGGAAGAGCGCTCGTTCCTGGTCCGCGGTCGCGACCTGGTCACCGGGCTGCCGAAAACCGTCGAGATGACCACGGCGCACGTTCGCGAGGCTGTGTCCGGCGTCCTCATCGACATCGTGCGAGCGGTCAAGTCAACCCTGGATGCGACCCCGCCCGAGCTCGTCGACGACATCATGGAGCGGGGCATGGTCGTCTGCGGCGGCGGAGCGCTGCTGGCCGGGCTCGACCAGCTCTTCGCCCACGAGACCCTGATGCCGGTGCGCATCGCGGAGGACCCGCTGACCTGCGTGGTCCGCGGCACGGGGATCGTGCTCGAGGAGATCGACACATTGAACCGGGTCCTGCTGCGGACGCGCCGCGTCAGGGCTCTCCGCTACTAGGGCCACCCCGTGTACGGGAGGACCCAGTCTCGATCGACGGGGCTCTTCCTTTCGATGTGCGCCGCCATGCTCCTGGTCGCGATGGTCAGCCAGCAGTCGTGGGCGGCGGGCGTTCGCGGCGCCGCCAAGAGTGCGCTGGCGCCGTTCGAATCCGGGCTCACGGCAGCCGCCGCTCAACTCGGCCGCGTCACCTCGGTGCTGGGGGACATGTCGACCCTTCGCGCCCAAAACCAGCAGTTGCTCGCCGACGATGCGGCGCTGCGGCGCCAGGTCGTCGAGCTCAACGCGGCGGCCAAGGAGAATGCCAGCCTGCGCCAGGCGCTCGACTTCGAGAGGTCGTTCGGACATCGCATGGTTGCCGCCCAGGTCGTCGGGCTGGGCCCCGACGGCTTCAGCCGGACTCTCGAGATCGATCGCGGTACGTCCGACGGGGTGCAGCCCGGAATGATCGTGACCACCGGCGCGGGACTGCTCGGCCGGGTGAGCGAGGCGGGCCCCCACGCTGCGATCGTGCAGACGCTGGCCGATCCGCAGAGCCGCGTCAACGTGTATCTCTCCCGCTCGGGCCTGCAGGGCACGGTGCTCGGCGGTCCGACCGCGCTGCAGCTGCAGGTAGAGCACAGCATCGGCGTGGTCGCCTCGAACGGCGAGTGGGCGCTCACCAGCGGGGTCGGTGGCGGCTACCCGCGTGGCCTCGTGGTTGGCGAGATCGCCAGCATCTCTCACCATGACGCCGCGACCTTCGACGACGCCGCGCTGGCGTGGGTCAACGATCCCACGAACATCAGCCTGGTCCTCGTGATCACCGACTTCACCCCGTCGTGAAACGCGCGATCGGCGCTGCGTTGATGCTGGGCGCTGCGCTGGTCCAGGTGACCTGGGCGCCAAGGATCGAAGTTCTCGGCGCGTTTCCCAACCTCGTGCTGATCGCGGTCGTCGCGCTCACCTGGACTCGCGGCGTCAGGGCCGGCATGGCCTGGGCGTGCGTAGGGGGTCTGTTCCTGGATCTCACCGCGGCCGGCCCGGTCGGCCCGCACGCCCTGGGACTCCTGACAGGCGCTTACCTCACCGGGTTCTGGACTCGCAACCTCGACCGCCAGAGCGCGGTCCAGATCGCCCTCGCCGCTGCGGTGAGCACGGCGGCGTATTCCCTTGTCCTGGTCGGCTCCGATGACACGCTCGGCCTCCCGGTTCCCCCCCTCGCTGCTGCGGGCGAGCTCACCCTCGCCGCGTGCGCGTACAACGCCGTCCTGATGCCACCCGCGCTTGCGCTTCTCCGAAAGGCGCGCTTGACGGCGGCCGAGGCCGTTTGATCGAGCTCACACCACGCGTCGAGCTCGGCGGCGCCTCGCCGCGGGCTCGATGGTCGATGCGCCTCGTGGCGGCCGCGAGCGTCGGGGTGCTGGCGATCGGCGTTCTGGCGATCAAGCTCGCCGAGCTCCAGGTGCGCGACGGCGTGCAGCTGGCCGGGTTGGCCCGAGCCAACTCCGTGCACCGCGTCGTGCTCGACGCGGACCGGGGGATCATCTATGACCGCCACGGGACGCCCCTGGTGGAGAACAGCCCGGCGTGGAGCCTGGTCGTGGTGCCGGCGGCGCTGCCGGCGGATGCGAGCGCCCGCACCACGGAGCTCGCCGAGCTGGCGCGCATCACCGGGGTCGACGAGCCTAAGCTGGCGGACCAGCTGCTCGCGGCCGACGCCTATGCCGGGATGACGGTCGCGTCAGGCCTCACCCAGGCCCAGGAGCTCGCGCTCCAGGAACGGCTGCCCCAGCTAGCCGGGGCGACGATCCAACAGCGCTCGACCAGGACCTATGTCGACCCGCTGGTGTTCGGCCACGTCGTCGGCTACGTGGGCCCGATCGACGGCGCGGACGCCAAGAAGCTGCACGGGCTCGGCTACCAGCCCAACGAATCCATCGGCAAGGTCGGCGTGGAAGCCGGCCTCGAATCGATCCTGCGGGGAAAGGACGGCTGGGCCGACGAAGAGGTTGACGCGCAAGGGCAGGTCGTGAAGACGCTGGCTGTGCAGCCTCCGGTCCCGGGCGAATCGGTGTACCTCAGCCTCGACGCTTCTCTGCAGCGCGCGACCGCGCGCTCGCTGGCGGCCGGCCTGGCGCGCGATCACAAGACCGCCGGCGCCTCGGTGGTGATCGACCCTCGCACCGGCGAGGTCCTCGCCATGGTCAGCCTCCCGGGATACGACACCAACCTGTTCACGCACGGCATCAGCCAGGCGGACTACAACCGGTTGCTGACCGACCCTGACCGCCCGCTCTTGAACCGCGCCATCGCGGGCCAGTACGCGCCGGGCTCGACTTTCAAGATGGTAACCGCGACCGCCGCCCTCCAGGAAGGCAAGATCACCCCGCAGACGCTGCTGAACTGTCCGCCTTACATCAACGTCGGGGGCTGGGTCTATCACAACTGGGCCAGCTACAGCCTCGGGCTGATGAACGTCGCCAAGGCCCTGGCGACATCGTGCGACACGTTCTTCTACCAGGTCGCCGCGATGGTGGGCGATGTGACGCTCGCGAAGTACGCGCGGGCCTTCGGCTTCGGCCAGGCGAAATCCATCGAGATGCCGGGAGTGATGCCCGGCCTCGTCCCCGACCGCATCTGGAAGCAGCTCCAGTGCGGGGTGCCCGATCTCAACTCCGACTCGTGCCGCTGGACCGAAGGCGACACGATCACTTTCGGCATCGGCCAGTCCTATCTCCTGACGACGCCCCTCAACCAGGCGGTCTACGTCGCGGCCCTGGCCAACGGCGGGCAGGTGCTGAAGCCGACGCTCGTGCACGAGGTGCGGGACGCCGCCGGCCGCATCGTCGAAACGCAACATCCCGTCGTGACCAGCATCGTGCCGGCGTCGCCGCAGACGATCCAGGCCGTGCGCGAGGGCATGAGGGAGGAGATCAACCGTCCCTACAACATGAACTACTGGTTCCGTGCCGCCGGAGTGCCGGCAGACGGCGGTGGCAAGACCGGCACCGCGCAGTGGGGCGGCAGCGGCCTCGACCTTCCGACCCATGCCTGGTTCGTGTTCTTCGCCCCATATGCGTCGCCGGACATCGCGATGTCGATCTTCGTCGAGCGGGGAGAGCTGTCCGAGGTGGAGGCAGCCCCCATCGGGGTCGACATCATGAAGTTCTACCGTGCCAACCAGGCCGCGGTGCGTGCGCCGTGAGGGGCCGGCCGGCCTGGAGGCGGCTGGACCACGCGCAGCCGGTGCTGGCCGGGATCCTGTGCGCGCTCGGCGTCATGACGGTTTTCAGCGCCAACGCAGACTGGGTGCGGCAGGTGCTGTGGGTCGTCCTCGGCGCCGCCGCGTACGTGGCGGCGTCGGCTTTCGATTACCGGCGCCTGCGCGCGATCGCGCCGGGGCTGTACCTGGCGATGCTGCTGATGCTGGTGGCCGTCCGGCTCGTCGGCCGGTCGGCGCTCGGCGCGCGCCGTTGGCTGTCGGTGGCCGGGTTTCCGCTCGAGCCCTCCGAGATCTCCAAGCTCATCCTCGTGGTCGTCCTGGCCGCCTACCTCGGGCGGCAGGAACGGCTCTCGTGGCGCGCATTCGGCGGAGCGCTGGCGCTGCTCGTGCCGCCGGCAGTGCTGATCCTCTCGCAACCCGACCTCGGCACGACGATCGTCTTCGTCGCGCTCCTGCTGGGCATGCTGTTCCTGGGTGGCGCCCGTCCGGCCCAGCTGCTGTCCCTGGTCGCCACCGGCGCAGTTGCGCTGCCCCTGTTGCCCCACCTGCTGCACGGTTACCAGCGCCGCCGGCTCGAGATCTTCTTCGACCCCAACCAGGACCCTCTCGGGGCCGGCTACAACCTGCTCCAGGCGCGCATCGCGGTCGGGGCGGGGGGGTTTTTCGGCCAGGGCTGGCTGCACGGGCTGCAGGGACAGCTCGGATTCGTGCCCGAGCGCGCGACCGACTTCGTCTTCGCGATCTTCGCAGAGGAGTTCGGCCTGCTGGGCAGCCTGGTCCTGCTGGCGATCTTCGGGATGCTCCTGATCCGCCTGCTCCGCTCGGCCGCTGTGGCCCCAGACCGGTTCGGCGAGCTGCTGGCCGGTGGGGTGTTCGTCATGGTCTTAGTCCAGGTCGTCCAGAACGTCGGCATGAACGTCGGAGTGCTGCCGATCGCGGGCATCCCGCTGCCCCTGATCTCGTACGGCGGATCTGCCACGATCACCACCCTGGCGGCGCTCGGCGTGGTGCAATCGGTGGTGCTCCGGCGGCGGACCGTGGTCCACCGGGAAGACTCGAGCCCAGCTCTTGGTACAATCACACGCCGTGCCCAAGCCTGATGGTTCGCTGTCGGCTGTTGTCGTCAGCGGTGGAAAGCAGTACCGGGTGGCGCCCGGCGACCACATCCTGGTCGACCGGATCGCCGCGGAGCCGGGTTCTTCGCTGAAACTCGGCCGCGTCCTGCTGTTCAACGACGGAACCGAGATCAAGATCGGAGCCCCTTCGGTCGAAGGCGTGGACGTCGAGGTCAAGATCCTCGCCCACCGGCGCGGGCCACGCCTCGAGAGCCTCCGCTACAAGTCCAAGAAGAGGGTCCGCGTCCACCACGGCGGCCGCGCCGACCTGACCGCGATCGAGATCATCGCCGTCGGCGGCATCAAGGCAAAGCCGCGCCAGGAAGCCGCCGCCAAGGAACTGCCGGCGGCCAAGGCGAAAGCTCCCGCCAAGCCGAGACCCAGGGTCAAGCCGGCCGCGCCGCCCAAGGTGGAAGCGGTCGAAGAGGCGTCCGACGCGCCGGCCAAGCGGGCCCCCCGCAAGCCCCGCGGAGCCAAGAAGGAGACGGAGTAATGGCACATAAGAAAGGAGGCGGCTCCTCCCGCAACGGCCGCGATTCCAAACCGAAGATGCTCGGCGTGAAGATCTTCGGAGGCCAGGTCGTCGACGCCGGGGCGATCATCGTCCGGCAGCGCGGGACCAGGATCGCTCCTGGGGCAGGCGTCGGACTCGGCCGCGACCACACCCTTTTCGCCCTCGTTCCGGGCGAGGTCAAGTTCGAGCGGGTGGGCAAGGACGGCCGCCGCGTCACCGTAGCGAAGAACGCCGAAGCCTGACAAAACCCCACGAGCTCCGAGCCTTCGGCGCGAGCTCGCGGGGACCCCTACCAAGCGGCGCCAGTTCATCGATACCGCGCACATCCACGTGCGTGGCGGTCATGGCGGAAAAGGCTCGGCCTCGTTTCGACGCGAGCCTTTCATCCCACGCGGCGGTCCGGACGGCGGCGACGGCGGTCGCGGCGGCTCGGTGATCCTCGAGGCCACCACCAACCAGTCCGACCTCTCACTCTTCAAGCAGCGTTCTCGCTGGCTGGCCGAAGCTGGCACCGATGGGGCGGGCGGCCGCAAGACCGGGAAGCGCGGCGCCGACATCACGGTCAAGGTGCCGGTGGGCACGATCGTGCTCGACGCCGAAGGCGCTTTGATCGCCGACCTCGACCTGCCGGGTGCGAGCGCGGTGGTCGCCAAGGGTGGCGAGGGGGGGCGGGGGAACGTGCATTTCAAGAGCTCGACCCGCCGCGCGCCCGATTACGCGGAGCCGGGGTTGAAGGGCGATGAGCTCAATCTCACCCTGGACCTCAAGCTCATCGCCGACGTGGGCTTGGTCGGGGCGCCCAACGCCGGGAAGTCATCTCTGCTGCGGGCCTTCACGGCCGCCCACCCGAAGGTCGCGGATTACCCGTTCACGACCCTCGACCCCGAGCTGGGCGTGGCCGAGTCGGAGGGCGGCCGGATCGTGATCGCGGACATCCCGGGCCTCATCGAAGGGGCGGCGCAGGGCGCCGGCCTGGGCCGGCGGTTCCTGCGCCACGTCGAGCGGACCAGGATCTTGGTCTACGTCCTCGACGGATCCGGGCCCGATCCCTGGAAAGACCTCGCCACCGTGCGCAGTGAGGTCGAGACCTTCTCGGGCGAGATGGCCGAGCGGCCGCATCTCGTGGCCGTCAACAAGCTCGACCTGGAAGCGACGTATCGCCTCAAGACGCGGACCCGGCGGAAAGGCGTCAACTTCGTCTCCGCGCTTACCGGCGAGGGCCTCCCCGAGCTCATGGGCGCGATCGTCGCCGCCCTCGCCATCGCTCCGGAGCCGCGCATGCCGGCGCGGCCCAAGGCCACCGTCCTTCCAGTCAGGGCGCGCTCAGAGCTGGTCGTGCAGAAAGAGCCCTGGGGCTATGCCGTCCGAGGCGAGCGGGTCGAGCGGCTCGTCGAACGGACGGACCTCGAGTCCGAGGGGGCGCTCGCGCGCTTCCAGTCCGAGCTCGACCGCATCGGCGTCAACACCGCGCTCGAATCGGCCGGGGTCCAGCCCGGCGACACGGTCCGCATCTCCGGCATCGAGTTCGAATACCAACCGTGAGAGTCGGAGTCCTGGGTGGCACGTTCGACCCGATCCACTTCGGGCACCTCGCTGCAGCTGAGGCGGCGATCGCCTGCGCCGAGCTGAGCAAGGTCCTCATCATGCCGAGCGCGCAACCGCCTCACCGGCCGGGAGCCATCGCCACCGCCGAGCAGCGCTTGGCCATGTGCCGCCTCGCCGTCGACGGGCGGCCGCACCTCGAGGTGTCGGATGTCGAGGTTCGTCACGGCGGACGTTCCTACACGGCCGACACGCTGGTGGAGCTCAAGCGGCTTGCGCCCAAGGAGGAGCTGTTCCTGATCCTCGGCTGGGATGCCGCCGCGCTTTTCTCCACCTGGCATGAGCCTTCCAAGGTGCGCTCGCTCGCCTCCGTCGTGGTCATCGGCAGGCCCGGGACCCAGGCCCCGGGCGCAGATCAGCTGTCCGCGGCCGGCCTGGACGTGGAGCGGACCGTCCTGTGCCTGCGGCCGACGCCGGACATCTCCGGAAGCGCGCTCCGACGCGCGATCGCCGCCGGCGAGACGGTGGCCGGCCAACTGCCGGCGGCGGTGGAGCGCTACATCGCCTCGCACGGCCTCTACAGGGATAATCGGAAGAGTTGAGAGCCACCCGAAGCAAGGGTCCGACCCCGCTGCAGCTGGCGCGCCTGCTGCGCAGCGCGGCGGTCGAGAAGAAGGCGTGGGACCCGGTCGTCATCGACGTCCGCGAGCAGACCTCCGTCGCAGACTACTTCGTCATCTGCGAGGGTGAGACCGACCGCCAGGTTCGCGCGATTGCAGATGGGATGGTCGAGGCCGCCAAGGCTAAAGGGATGAGGCCGCTCGCGGTCGACGGGCACGAGGACGCGACCTGGATACTGCTCGACTTCGACTCGGTCCTGGCCCACGTGTTCCTGCCGGGCGAGCGGTCGTACTACGACCTGGAGAGCCTGTGGGCGCCGGCGGCAAAGCGCCGGCGCAAAGCCGCAAACGCCTGACCTTTGCCCACTGATCGGGCCTGCGCGCCGGCGTCCCCGCGCATTGGGAAGTGGTGGGCTCTTCAGATCAGCTGCGAGTATCGGTCGAAGACGTCACGAAGTTCGGCCGGGGGCTCGATGCGGTGCTTCTTCATGACGTCGAACAAGCTGAGGATGTGGCGCACGCCGGCGAGCGTGACGCCTTTCTCGCGCGTCAGGTGCTGGATCACCTGAACCTTGCTGATGTCCCTTTGCGAGTAGCGGCGCCGGTTGGTGGTGGTGCGGTGCGGCTCGATGAGGTTCGCGTCCTCGTAGAGCATCAAGGTGCGGGGATGCGTTTCGAGGATCTCGGCCGCCACGCTGATGGTGTACAGGGGCTTGTCCATGTCACTGAACGATGGGTGCGAGCCCCGTGGGCCCAATCGTTGGTTCGACACGCTATCTGACGGTCTTCAGGATCTGGATGATGGCCGGTCCCAGCAGGACGATCCACAGCACTGGGAAGATGCAGCCCACCATCGGAAAGACCATCCGGGATGATGCCTGGGCGGCGCGCTCCTGCGCAGTCTGGCGCTGGCGCCGCCTCATCTCGGTCGCCTGCACCCTCAACAGCCGCGCGATCGGCACCCCCATCTGGTCGGACTGGACGATGGACTCGACCAGGTGATGAAGGTCGGCCACACCTGTCGCATCCGCCATGTGCTCCAGGGCAGCCATTCGGGGGCGGCCCAACCGGATCTCGCGCAACACTTTGCCGATCTCGTCGCCCAGGGCGTTGTGAAAACGCTCGGTGATGCTGAGCAGGCCCTCGTCCAGGCTCATGCCCGACTCGACGACGAGGGTCAGCAGGTCGGTCGCCTCGGCCAGAGAGCGCTGGATCTGGACCCGGCGCTGGGCGATTCGCTGTTCGAGCCACAGGTTGGGCGCAAAGTAGCCGATCGCTGCGAGGACCAAACCTGACAGCGGAGCCATCAAAAGCACAGGCAACGGGCTCGGTATGAGCAGGCCGCCGCCGAGCCCGGCGATCGCAAGCAGCGCTGCGAGGCTGTAACGAACCGCCTGGAATCCCGCCGGGGTCAACCCTCCAGGGTCGCCGGCTCGGCTCAGCTTCTGGCGCAGGCGTCCCGCGGACCTAGGCGTCAACCGGGTGGCGAACGGTCGCACCATGGACTCGAGCTGCTTGACGAATCCGCGTGGTGGGGGAGTCACGAGGAAGCCGCCGTTGACGGCCGCCGCCGTCCGCCGCATCTGGTCGATGGCGACGAAGTAAGCGGCGACGATGGCCCCGCAGATGATGCCCGCCGCAAGCGCGATGGGCAGCATCAGCTCTCCAGCGCGGTCATGCGTTGGATGACGATGTTGCCGATGAGGACCAGCAGGGCCGCGATCCCCAGCAGGACGTAACCGACGAAGGTGGTCGTCATCGGCGCGAAATAGCCCGGCACGAAGATATAGAGGCCGAGGGCGAGCAGGATGGGCAGGCCCGTGATGATCGTCGCCGAAGCGCGTGACTGCGCGGTCAGGACGCTCATGTCGCGCTTGGTCTGCAGGCGGTCTCGCAGCGTGTCCGAGATGGTGTCCAGGACTTCGGCCAGGTTGCCGCCGACGCGAACGTGGAGCAGGATCGCGGTGACGATGAACTCCAGGTCGGGGCTGTTGATGCGAAGTAGAAGCGCGCTCAATGCGTCCTCGACCGAGGTGCCGAGGGTTATCTCGGTCGTCACCCGCTCGAACTCGGTCGAGACTGGCGGCTGCGATTTGGCGGCCACGGTCTCGAGGGCGCGGTCGATTGCGTAGCCAGTCTTGAGTGAGTTGGACAGCAGCTGGAGCATGCTGCCGAGCTGGTCGTTGAACCGGGTCTGACGCCGGCGCTGGAGGAAGCCGACGACCAGCGGCGGCGCGAGGAAGCCGACTGCCCCCAGGATGATCGGCCCGGCCGAGATCCCGAAGCGGAACAAACCGATGAGAGCGCCCAGGCCGACCGCTCCGATGCGGATCAGCAAGTACTCGGAGGGCGTGATGCTCAGGCCGGCCCTTGCGAGCTCCTCGGTCAGCGTCGGCTTGCCCTGCACGCTTCTGCGCTGGCTCAGGGTGTCCGCCGCGGGCCGCAGCAGCCGCTCGACGAGCTCCCGGGGTGTCGCCCTCGGCAACTGTGACTCGGACGGGCGGCTGACGTGCTCTTTGCGCACGCGGTCCAGGCTCCAGAAGAAGACGGCGATGGCCGCCGCCATGGGAACGGCGACGATGACTTGCGGCGGGAGGTTCACCTTCGGCTGCCTAGAAAAGGGTCGGGTATGCGGCCTGGATGAGCGGAAGGGTGACGCCCTTGGCGGCGGCGACCGACGGGCACGTGGGGTCGGGCGTCTGGGCGCCCGGCTGAAGATAGTCGTGGTACGACTCGAGCGAATACTTCAGAGACGCGTAGGTCAGGAACCAGGTGATGATCTCGGCCTGGCACTCCGTGACGACTACCGTCAGGCTGCTCGCGCTGGAGGTGCCGCCTGCAGAAGAGGATGCCGCCGCCCCGACCCTGATCACGTGCAGGTTGGTGAAGATCGTCTTGGCGGCGACCTTGGGACCGGTCGAGACCGTGGCAATGACGGAGATGTAGTCGTCCGGCTGGATGTAGTTGGCCACGCCCTGCTGCTCACTGGTCGGGATGGTGATGGCGACATATCCAGACGGGATCGGCAGGTATTCCGACTGCGACCCCAGGGCCTGGTTTGGCTTGGCGACGTCGTTGGAGGTCACCGCCTGGCCGCTGGGGATTGGCACCAGCGGGATAGTGCCGGCGACGTCCCGAATTTGCGTGAAGTAGACCTGGGGGTAATCGGCGGGGACCGGGATGGTTTTCAGAGCCAGCGAGCCTGCGTCGATCGGGATCCGCGGCGGCAGGTCCCTGGTGGTGACCACGATCGTCTTCTGGGGACTGCTGCCGGCCTGCTGGGCGTTGAGAGCTACCAGCACGAACGCCACGATCACGAGAAGGGCCAGCAGGATGCCCAGCAGAGTGAACGGCCTTCGTGACGTAAGGCCGGTCAAATTCCGCACAGCCGACCCATCATAGGCAAGATATCCCGGTGCCGCGCCCCCCTTACCCGACCCACCGACGTACGAAAGCCGGCCAGCATGGCCAGTCCATGGTCGAGTTCGCGCTCTCATCGGTGGTCCTTTTGCTGCTCGTGGGCGGCCTCGTGGACATCGGCCGCGCGGAATTCATCAGCGAGGCGCTGTCGAACGCGGCACGCGAGGGCGCCCGCCACGGCGTCTGGTTCGACGCCCCGACCCAGTCCCATCCGTATCTGAACGACATCCAGATCCAGACGGCGGTGGACACCGAATTGGCCACGATCTCCATCCCGGGATCTGTGCTCAAGCATTTGACGACGGACAGCCTGGCCTCATGCCCCGGCAACGCGTTCCACAACCCTCCGTACGCGAGCTCCGCCTATCCCTCGACTTCGAACCAGCCCTGGCTTTACATCTGCTACGACCCGATCCAGCGCGACCTCAATGTGATCGTGCTGTACGAATACGGCCCGCTCACGCCCATCATCAGCAGCCAGTTCGGCCTGTTCCGACTTGCCGCCAACGAGCACATGACCGTGCAGGGCAGCGGATGAGGCGCGGTGGCGGCCAGCGCTCGCAGGCCCTGATCGAGTTCGCTTTGATCTCGCCGGTCCTGCTCCTGCTCCTTTTCGGAATTGTCGACATCGGACGCGCGATCTTCTACTACGACACGCTGAACCACGCGGCTCGAGAAGGGGCCCGCACGGCGGTGCGCGCGTCGAACCAGCTGCCGAGGAACTCAGACGTGCTGGCCACCGTGACGACCCAGATGATCGGGGTCCCTGTCACCGAGCCCTGTCCCCAAGGGCCGATCACCTCCGCGACCCCTCCCGCGAACACCGCGTGGCTCTACGTCACGGAGCCGAACCCGCCGTCGACGGTCGAGACGACGCCACTCCCCAACGCGCCAGGAGGCGAGAATGCCGCCCCGGCGAGCGGATCGTGCAGCGCCGTCAACCCCGCGGGGGGAAATGCCCAGCTCCAGGTCACCCTTCGCTTTAACCTCGTCCTCATCACGCCCGTGGTCGCGCAGGCGACAGCCAACCACATCGTCATCACAGCCGCGGCGATCTTCCGGACGGAGTACTGAGCCGCCATGCGATGTTGGAGACCCAGCCGGCGCGCTCAGAGGGGTCAGGCCATTGTCTTGATCGCCGTCATGCTGGCGGTCGTCGTCGGGATGGCCGCCCTTGCGATCGATGGATCGAGGGCATATGCGCTAAGGCGCGATCTCCAGTCATCCGTGGACGCAGCGGCGCTAGCCGCCGCGGACCGATTTCAGCAAACTAACAGCTACACGTCGGCGGAGCAGGCGGCATCCAACCTCTTCGGCATCGATGCGCGACTCTATGGCCTGCCGTCGTGCTCCCCCTATGGGACACCAGGCGCAACGCCTTTCACGGTGACCTGCACTTACTCGGACGGGAGCACGCTGACGGATGTCGCCTCCGACTTGGGTCCGCAAGGCGGGCAGTTCAGCTTCACCGCGGCCCGCACGCTCGCGCTTCAGTTCGGTCGCATCCTGATGAGCGGGACGCCGCCGAAGATCGTCGCCACATCATCCGGCGGGGTGGACAACCTGCGCGACTCCCCGACCATCGAGGCGCTCGATTCAGCCGGCTGTGGAGGCGTGCCCGGCACAGCATTCTCCGCGCCGTCTGGTGGCACCCTGACCGTGGTCGGAGACATCGTCTCGAACGGGTCGATCTCGCTCGGGTCGTCGACGGCGCTGGTCGCCGGCGACGTTTACGCGCGGTGCCAGGCCTCGGTCCCTGGCGTCGTGCTCGAGTGCTACCCGAGCGGAAACGCGACGCCGTGCACCTACCCCGACGTGGCGGGCGCGACCCGGTCCGGCTACCAGGCGGTCGACCCGGTCTACCCTCTTCCGGTAGTTACCGGGGGGGGCCAGCCCAAGCCGGGCAGCAACGTGGTCATCTCGGCCGGGGTCTATGCCTCCAATCCCGCGTTCGCGAACGGGCTCTGCTACTTCCTCGGAGGGGGTGTCTACGAGTGGCAGGGCGGCTACACCAACAACGGCGCCTTCGTCTCCAACGAGTTGAAGCCGCCCGACGAGCCGCGCGTGTCCGACAACACCAAGCCGGCGCAGCACCAGTTCTGGGACGTCGATGCCAACTGCTCGGGCTCGTTCCTTCCGGTTGCGGTGCCCGGAGCCGATCGCATCCCGAACGGGACGTGGGCGTTCGTGCTGACGTCGACCAGGACCACGACCTATAACGGCCTGCCGTACGTGCGCGAGAGCGCGCCGTCTATGTGCCGGACCGTTTCTGTTAACGGCGCCAACTCGAACGTCCAGATCCAGGTCAGCAACGTTCCCGGCGCCACCGCGTACAACATCTACGCCGCGCCGAGCGGCTCGTGCAATGGGCCCTTCGGCCTGGCCGACGTGCTCACGGTCCCGGTTACGGTTACCCCCCAGAACAACTCCCTCAAAAACTGCCCCGTATTGTCGGGACCAGGGTGCAGCCTCGGAAACGAGTCACTCACCCTCGATGGGTCCGACCTCGGTTCGCTCCTGCCAAACTCCCTGGCGCCGCCCGGGATGACCGGTTCTTATCCGCCGTCGAGCGAGACGGCGCCCCTGAGGGCCAACCTGGCGAACGAGAACCCCGCCCGGGCCACGCCGCCGGCAGGGGACCGCGCGAACGAAAACCAGTGCGACCTGGTCGGCGGCGTCCGGACGACCTGCCCCAGCGCGGTCACTCCCGGTGCTGCCGAGTTCTACCTGCCGAGCGGAAGCTGCATCAACGACACCGCCGGTGGAGACAATTATTTTTTCAGCGGATATCAGTACGACTGGTTGATGATCTACGAGCCCGGTGCGAGCACTCCGCCCGCCAACACGTGCAGCAACTTCCTCGGCGCGGCCACCGACTCGGCCTCCATAGGGCTCGTCTACACGCCCTCGGCCTCGATCACGATTTCAAAAGCTTCGACGTTCAGGACTGACGAGCTTGGCGGCATCATTGCTGACACGATCACGATGACGGGTCAGCTGCCGACGATCATCGGGGACCCGGCCGACTACGGTCCGGTGCCACCAGCCGCCCGGTTGGTGAGTTGACCGCCGGGCATCAACATCGCCTTCGGCAGCAAGGGCAAGCGATCGTCCTGATCGCCATCATGCTGGCCCTCCTGGTCGGGATGGCTGCGCTCGCAATCGACGGGTCGAGAGCCTATGCGATGCGGCGCGACCTCCAGGCCGCGGTGGACGCGGCAGCCCTGGCGGCCGGCGACTCCCTTCAACAGACGGGCAGCTACTCGCAGGCGGAGCAGGCTGCAGCCACAATCTTCGGGGCCAACATGCGGCTCTACATCGCACCTTCCTGCGCGCCCGGGTATGGCGCGCCGCCGCTGACGATCACGTGCACGTTTTCCGACGGGACGGCGCTCACCGAGGCGGTCAGCTCGATGGGGCCGGGGGGCAGTCGGTTCGCCATCACCGGGTCCCGCGCTCTCCAGCTGCAGTTCGCGCGCATCCTGAGCGGCGGGGCCAACCCGACCATAGGGGCGACCTCCACCGCAAGGGTCAACAACCTCCTGTTCGCGCCGACCCTGGCAGCGTTGAGTCCGGCCGGTTGCGGTGGGGTTTCCGGCAGCGCCGTCTCGATCAACGGTGGTGGCACCCTGTCGGTGATGGGCGACCTCGTGTCGAACGGGTCGATCTCGATCACCGGGGGAGCAAGTGTTCAGGTTGCAGGCGACATCTACGACCGCTGCCAGTCACCGGTGCCCGGGGCGGTCTCGAACACCTGTTATCCGAGCGGCGCGCTGACGCCCTGCACAGCTCCCGACGTGGCTGGAGGCACGTACTCGGGTCACCCCATCGCCGACCCGGCATTTCCGCCGCCATCAATTACGGGCGTCAGCCTGGGACTTCCGGGCAGCGGCGTCGTGCTCTCCCCCGGGATGTATTCGGCCAACCCCGATTTCAGCACCAACGTCTGCTACTTCCTGAGCCCCGGAGTCTACGACTGGCAGGCTGGCTACACCAACGCGGGAGGGTTCGTCAGCAACCAGCTGAAACCGCCTGGTGAACCATCGACCACCGACAACACGGTCCTGGCCAACCAGATGTGGAACACGGGCGGCGTCAAGTGCGCAGGGGCCGTCCAGGTCTCAGGGCTGACCGCCCCCAACCCTCTCAAGGCCGGCACCTGGGCGATCGAGGTGACCTCGGTCAGGACAGACACCTATGCCGGCGTCTCCGACAAGCGGGAGAGTGCGCCGTCAGTGTGCAAGACCGTGCAGATCACCACTTCCGGCCAGGTGATCGAGGTTCAGATCAGCAATGTACCCGGGGCCACGTCGTACAACGTGTACGCCAACCCACCACCGAATCCTGGCTGCGCCGGCCCATTCGGCTACGCCGGTAACGTGTCGGTCGTAGGCTTGGTCCAGAACAACGACACCGAGGGGTGTCCCGCGTTCAGTGGCACCGGTTGCAGCCTGGGCAACGAGACCGCGACCTTCGACTCGACCGTTCTGAGCTCTTTTTTTGCGCCCAACCCTTTCGCCCTTGCGGACACCCCTGGCGCGTATCCACCGGCCGGTGAGTCCGCGCCGCTGCGGGTCAACCTGCCCAACCAGAATCCCGCCCGCGTCGCTCCACCGGGGGGCGACCGCGCCAATGAAAACCAGTGCGACACGATCGTGGGCGCGCCCACGACCTGCCCCGGTCCGATCACGCCCGGGGCGGTGGAGTTCTACATTCCCAGCGGCGGGTGTCTCAACGCCACGGCGGCGGCCGACAACTTCTTGTTCAGCGGGTACCAGTACGACTGGCTCATGGTCTACGAGCCGGGCGCCGCCTACCCGCCGGCCAATGGGTGCAGCAACGTGTTGGGAGCCGCGGCGGACTCGGCCTGGGTCGGGGTGATCTACACTCCCTCGGCGGGCCTCACCGTGAACAAGGCGGCGACCTTCCGAACAGAGGCGACGGGTGGGCTGATGGCATATACCCTTACCTTCAGCGGCCAGCTGCCCGAAATCATCGGGAGCGCCGCGTACCAGCCACAACCTCCGGCGAGCCGGCTGACCGGCTGATGCGGGTTCAGGCTGGCTCTTCGGCCTCTACGGCGGCCACGGGGATGGATTCCTCCGGCGGCTCCACGGCTTCCCCGTTGTGCGACTCGAGGGCGGCCAGCCACGAGTGGATCGCGGTAGCTCCCTTGGGGTCATCGAGCTCCTCGTAGCGCTGGACCGCACCTCTCCAAGCCGCCTTCGCGTCGTCGATGCGGCCAAGGCCCCAGAAGGCGTGCCCGCGGGCCGTCAGCGCATCGGCGCGCTCGCGCATCTGGTCGGCCGGGAGGAGCAGGAGCGCTATCTCGATGAGCCGCTGCACCTCTTCGAAGGCGCCCACCGTGAGGGCGTTGCTTGCCGCCTGGGCGAGGAAGCGGGCGGTACGGCTGGGGTCGGCCGCGGTCCCAGCCTGGTAGAGGTGGTACCCGATCTCGTCCGCGTGCTGCTGCGCGGCCTTGCCGTATACACGCTCGAGCGTATCCGCCACGGCCAGGTGATATGCCTGCAGTCGCGGCAGCGGCAGGGGCGCCACGACCCGCTGGCGGATCAGGTCGTGGGCGAAGCGGTACCGCACCGAGCCGATGCTGACCAGGAAGCGACCGCGAGTGGCCTCTTCCAGGGCGTCGCGCAGCTCGTGCCCGGACAGCTCGCCGAAGGCCTCCAAAAGGCCGATGTCGAAGTCGCGGCCGACGACCGCGGCGGCGACGAGCATGCGCTGGGCAGGCTCGCTCAGCCGCTCGATGCGCCGGCCGATCAGCCCGCGAACGCTCTGGGCGAGCTCCAGGTCCTCCTCCGTGAAGCTTGCCTGTGCACGTCCGGTGCCTCCGAGCATGCTCTCGGACTCGGCCATGTAGAGGACCGACTGCTCGACGAACAGAGGGTTGCCTTCGGTGGCGGCCTGGATGCCCATGAGCTGGACCGGCGTCAAAGGGGTCTCCGCGGTGCCGGCCACGATCTTCGCGACCGCGGCGTCGTTGAGCGGGCCCAGGGTGATCCGCTGGGCGCGGCGCCGTCGGATGAGGCGTGACAGCACGCTCGTGAACGGCCGCGCCGAGTCGAGCTCGGTGTCCCAGTAGGTGCCCAGCACCACGATGCGACCGCCGCTGACCCGCTCCGCGAGGTCCCGCAGGAGCAGGACGGTGGCGTCGTCGGCGAACTGCAGGTCGTCGATCACGATGAGCATCGGCTTCGGGCCCTGCACGCCGGCGAGGAACTCGAAGATCGCCTTGAAGAGGTGCTCGCGAAGCTTGTTCCCGGGGAGGTCAGGCGCTGACGGCATCCCGCGCACCTTCTGGCGGAGGTTGGGCACCAGGTTGGCCAGCAGCGGTCCGTCCTGGGCGGCCGGCTCCTGCAGGACGCGGGCGGTGGTCTTCGCGACCACGGAGGCGAGCACCTCGCGGAAGGGCGCGAACGGCAGGCCGTCCTGCTCGATGCAGCGCCCGCTGAACACCAGCCATCCCTTGGCCGCTGCTTCGGCGGCGACCTCCGCCGCCAGTCGCGACATGCCGATCCCGGGGGCGCCGGTGAGGAACACCATGCCGCCCGTACCGGTCGCGGCCCGGTCGAGCACCATGCGGACGTCCAGGCGCTCCTGCTCGCGGTCGACGAACCCGTCGCCCGAGGGCAGGGCATGCGTGGCCTCTCGCCTTTCTCCGGCCGTGACCTGGTGGAGGCGCCAGCGGTCGGGGAACCCCTTGAGCTTGTAGCGTCCCCGATAGTCGAACTTGATCTCGGAGACCGGACCGACCAGCTGGCGGACGACCTCCGAGACGAGGACCTCTCCACCGCGAGCCTTGCCCGCCACGCGAGCGGCTACGTTGACCGCGGCGCCGAAGATGTCGCCGGCCTCCTCGACCACCTCGCCGGTGTTGAGGCCGATCCGGATCTTCAGCTTCCGCTCGGGATTCTGCTTGCTGTACTCGGCGATCGCCTGCTGGATGTCGAGCGCGCACTCCACGCCGTGGCGCACGGAGCCGAAGCTGATCATGTAGCCGTCGCCGAGACCCTTGATGCGACGTCCGGCGTGTTCGCCGATCTTCTCGTCGATGATGGTCTCGTAGGCCTTCATGATCTCGTGAGACTCGGTGAACCCGCGGGTGGACAGAAGGCGAGTCGACTCCTCGACGTCGGTGAACATGACGGTCACGGTGCCCTCGGTCTGCCCTACGGCCAGGCTTCCGATGATGGTCTCCGGGGTCAGCGGCGAGCTCGAGTTGATGGGCTGTCCCAGGCCTTCGGCGACCTCGCGAAGGAGTCCCTGGGCGGCCCTGAAGCCGGCCTCCCCCTGCGGGTAGCGGACGACCTGTAGGAGCCCGGACTCGACCGCCTGCCGGAGCTCGCGGCCGCCCGACTCTTTGCTGATCCTGGTTTCAGCCGCGTACTCGCTGCCCTTCAGCTCAGCGCCTTCGAAGGCCTGGGTCAGAGCCGGCGCCATGCGCAGGTTCAGGTTGTGCCTGGTGAGCACTGTCTCGATGACGGCCTGGATTCGACGTGATGCGCCGGCCGGGCTGGTCCCCTCGGCCCGCACCGTGGGCAGCATGCCGATGTAGCCCCCGGACGCGGCCGCCAGCTGGCCGAGCGCGCTGGTGGCGCGCGCCATCGCCGTGGCCGCCTGCAGGGCCTGCGAGGCATGCAGCCCCGACTCGCCCGAGCCGGGAGCCTCGGCGGGTTCCTGCGAGTACCCGGCGGGTTGCGCCTGATAGACGACCTGAGGTGGTGGCTGCACCTGCGGCTGCGCGGCAGGCGGGGGCCCGTAGGCGGCCGGAGCCGGGGGCGGACCCACGCTCAACTGCGCGGCCGGCAGGGCGGGAGGCGGCGCAGGAGTCTGCTCCTGTGGGGGCGGCGCGGCGGCCTGGAGGTCGGCGACCGCAGACCGCGCGGCGTCGATGAGCTTGCGCATCTCCTCCTGCATCTCGGGCGTGGAGGCCATCGACTGCGAGTGCTGGGTGTTTGACGCCTGGACGGTGTGCTGCTCCTGCTGCGCGGCAGGCCGGTCGGAGCTGAAAGGCACGACGACCACCTGGCGGACCACGTTCTCCCCGCCGCTGCCGCGCTGGCCGGACATGAGCGGATCTTTGACGACCGGCATCATGCTGTCGGAGCCGGCCGGGACGAATCGAGACTTCACCGGGTCGAACAGGTCCTGGTTGACCTGGACCCCGTAGAAAGCCGCTTTGTCGAGCGAGGTCGGAACGTAGCCGGTGGCGTTGTACTCGAGGCGCAGGTCCGAGCCCATGCCGAGCAGGAAGATGTCCCGCAAAATGGCGCCGTTGGAGTCATAGCCGACCACCTCGGCGATCTGAGCGATCTTGCGGCGGCCATCCGGCATTCGGGCCTGGTGGACGATGAGGTTCACCGCCGATGCGATCTGCGCGCGCACGGCCTCGAACGGAATGTCGATCGACGCCATCATGACCATCGTCTCGAGGCGGGACAGCGCGTCGCGAGCCGAGTTCGAGTGGATGGTCGACATGCTCCCGTCGTGGCCGGTGTTCATCGCCTGCAGCATGTCGAGCGCCTCGGCACCGCGCACCTCACCGACCAGGATGCGGTCCGGTCGCATCCGGAGGCTGTTGCGAAGAAGCTGGCGGATCGTCAGCTCGCCCTTGCCTTCGACGTTGGGCGGGCGGTGTTCGAGCGCGATCACGTGCGGGTGGTCGATCTGCAGCTCGGCCGCATCCTCGATCGTGATCACGCGCTGGTTGTGGGGGATGAACCGCGCGATGACGTTCAGCGTCGTCGTCTTGCCGGACCCGGTGCCGCCCGACACGAGGATGTTCATGCGTCCGAGCACGGCAGCCTGCAGGAACTCCGCCATGGCGGGGCTCAGGCTGCCCTCGCGCGTGAGGTCCTCCATGCCGAGGACCGCGTCCTTGAACTTGCGGATCGTGAGAGCGGCGCCGTGGATAGCGGCGGGCCGGATGATCGCGTTCACGCGGCTGCCGTCCGGGAGGCGCGCGTCGACCATCGGGTTCAGGCCGTCGATGTGCCGACCGGTGGTGGCCACCATGCGCCGGATCGTCTCGAGCAGCTGGTTCTCGTCTTCGAACCGGACATCCGCCTTGGTCAGAACGCCGCGCCGCTCGATGAAGACCTGGTCCGGTCCGTTGACCATGATCTCGCTTACGGAGCGGTCGTGCAGGAGGCTGTCGAGTGGGCCGTAACCGACCGCCGCGCGCAGGATGATGTCGGCGAGAGCCGATTTCTCCTGGGAGCTGAGGTCGATGCTGTCTTCTGAGAGGAACCTGTCGAGGTGGGTGCGGACCGCCCTCGAGAAGGCGAGGGTGTCACCGGTGGTGAGCCCAACGTCGCGAATGAGGGCGAGGCGGTCCCGGAAATCGTCCGCGAGCTTGTTCAGGTCTCGGCCCTGGCGCGCCGCCGCCTCCATGATGTCGGAGCGCCGGCGCTGCGGCTGCGGCGCGGCCACCACCGGGGTCCACATGTCGACGAACTGCATCTCGAGCAGCGCCGGTGAGGCGGCGACGGCGGGGATGACCCGCTGGCGCTCCGTCAGCCGGATCTTGATCGCGATGCCTTCGCCATCGGGCTGCTGGCCCTGCTCGATGTAGGCCGCGATCCATTCGCCGTCGCGGAACCTGAGGATGGCCTTGCGGGCCGTGCTCCGGTCGCCCGGGTCGCCCTCCAGGTCGGCATCCTCGACCGATCCGAACACCACGTACTTGATCTCGCGCACCGGGATCAAGCGCGGCCGGTCGGCGTCCGGCGGCGAGTAGAGCGGGTACCCTTCGCCGTGCAGCACCAGCGAATCCGAGTCGCCCTCCTCGAGGCCGCCGTCGAGCCGGTGCACGGTCACCTTGAAGCGAGACGGTCGGGACACGAGCCCGCCGTTGGGCGCCGCCGCTTGCGCCACCGGGTGCGGAAGCTCCTCGGGGTCCTTTTCCGGCGTCTCGATCCTGACCTCGCTCATCGAATTCCAGCCCCGAGGGATGCTAGCACCGGGTCACTTGGCCTCCGCCTGGTTAAGCCCACGATCAACTCCCGAAACGCTCCGGGGGCCGGCGACGGTCGAGCACCCATTTCGATCCAGGCATGCGTTTGGCCACTCCCTTGACCTCGGCCGCGCGCGCGGCCACCGCGGCTGCGCTCGCATAAGTGCCCGGCTCGGCGATCACGATGCCGATCGAGACCGAGACCATCGGAATGCGCAGCGTGTTGCCGTTGCGCTCCTGCATCTCGATCCATCCTCGCTCGCGGTCCGCCGGCTCGTAAAGCGCGGGCACGGCAGCGTCGAAGCGCTTGGTAATCTCTGTCGCGAGCGACTCGGCCATGCTCGGCTCGGTCAGGATGACGAAGTCATCACCACCGACGTGACCGGCGAAATGGCTGCTCGAATAGTTCTCCTCGAGGACCTCGAAGATGATGGTCGCAAGCGTTTTGATGACGTCGTCGCCGCGCAGGAAGCCGTAATGGTCGTTGTAGCTCTTGAACGAGTCGATGTCGGGGTACAGCACCGCGAACCTGTCTCGACGCGCGAGCCGGCGGCTGATCTCTCGCAGGATGTCGCTGTTGCCGCTCATGCCGGTGAGCGGGCTGAGCTCGCGCGCGGAAGTCGAGCGGCTCATGACCGAACGCAAGCGGGCCACCAGCTCCTCGGGGACGAAGGGCTTGGTGACGTAATCGTCGGCCCCGGCGAGCAGGTGCTCCACCTTGTCCTTCAAAGAGCTGCGAACGGTGAGGAAGACCACCGGGATCAGCCTGGTGCGGAAGTCGGCGCGCAGCTCCGTGAGGATCTGGTCCCCGGTGATGTCACCGAGCATGAGGTCGAGCAGGATTATGTCGGGGCGCCACTCGGCGGCTGCACTGTGGGCCTCATGCCCGTCACCGACCGTCACGCTCTCGAAGCCCGCGCGGTCGAGCACGCGCTTGACCAGACGCAGGACCTGCTCGTCGTCATCGACGACCAGGACGATCTCGCGGCGACCGAGGGCGGGGTGCTGGCCGTCCTTTTCCGATCCGACCCTCCTAGCCACGGTCATGTGGTGCCCTCCGAGGGCGCTTGACCGGGGACGCGCTTCAGGCCGCGGAGCTTCTCGGTCATGGCGATGGCGCGTTCGGCAGCGATGCGGACTTCGGCGATGTCAGAGCGGATCGCTTCGGGATCGTCGGTCTCTTCGGCGATCAGCTCGCTGTAGTTGACGATCACGGCGAGCAGGTTGCGAAAGTCGTGGATCAAGACGCGCGTCTCGTCCTGCGGAGGTGTCGAGGTTTCCGTCACGGGTGACTCGTCCTGCGTCACAGCCTCTTCACCAGCCGCCACCGGTTGACCTCGCCTTCACGTTGGTATCCGAGCTCGTCAAGCAGCGACCGGGCCAGAGCAAGGCCGCGCCCGTTCTCGCTCGCGAGGTCCGGCATGGCGCGACCCAGGTGATCGTGCACCGGCGGTCCCGGATCCACGAACGACGCGAGCACGGTGCCTGCATCGAGGTGAAGCTGGTATTCGACGGGAAGCTGAACCCCTTCCGGACGCCCGTGGGTGAGGACGTTGGCGCCGATCTCACCGAGCGCCGTTTCGAAGAGCATGAGATCCCGGTCGGCGTCCGTCCGGCCGGTGGCCTGACGCAGCAGCTCCACCGAGTGGTGCAGCACATCCAATCCCTGGTCGAGCGCGGTGAGAGTGGCGCGGAACTCAAAGGGCTCCTGTGTAGGTCGCAAAGCTCAGAAGCCAGTAAGGGCTTCCTCGACAGTGGCGTAGTAGGGGAACACGCGGTCGAGGGTGGTCAGCTCGAGGACCACCCGAACCTGCTGGTTGGGGGCGGCGAGTCGAAGCTCCCCCTGGCTGCCTTTGATCTGCTTGAGCGCAGAGATCACCGAACCGAGGCCCGTGCTGTCGACGAAGCTGACTCCCTCCAGGTCGATCACAACGCGTGGCAATCCCTGCTTGACCAGCTCGCTGATCGCTTCTTTCAAGGCGGGGGCGCCCACGACGTCAAGACGTCCGGTGGGGGCGACCACCGTGATTCCGTTGTCAGCCGATCGGGTCTGAACGTCCAGGCTCAGCTTGGGGCTCCCATGGGGACTCACAGAGTCTATGGCAGACGGTCGGGAATTTAGCCTGTCTACACTGCTGAAGCGTGTTGGAACCCGAAAGCTCGCAGCGCATCCTGGTCGTGGACGACGAGGAATCCCTGGCCAAGGTGATGGCGCGCACGCTGCGAAGTCGGGGATTCGAGTGCGATATCGCACTGGACGGGGCCCAGGCGAGGCAGCTGTTCGAGAGCCAGGACTATGCACTCGCGCTGCTTGACGTGCGCCTGCCTGACGAATCGGGGTACGGGCTTCTCGAAGAGCTGAGGGCCAAGCGCCCCGACACCGCCGTGGTGATGGTCTCAGGGGTCGACGACCCCGAGCTCGGCCGAGCCGCCATGGAGCACGGGGCCTACGCCTACCACGTCAAGCCGGTCGGGGCGACGCAGCTCTACCTGCTCGTGGTCAACAACCTGCGCCGGAGAGGCCTCGAGATCGACGGCCGCACGACGATGCGGCGGCTCGAATCGATGGTTGAAGAGCGCTCGGAGGAGTTGCGGCGGGCGGCCAGGCTTCAAGCCGGGATGCTGCCGCCGTCTCCATATAGAGGAGAAGGATTCGAGCTGGCGGCCCACTTCACCGCGGCCAAGGAGATCAGTGGCGATTTCTACGATTGGCACCACGCGACGGACGACCGGCTGACGATCACGCTCGGCGACGTGATGGGAAAGGGGCTGCCCGCGGCGCTGATGATGGCGACGGCGCGCGCGGCCCTTCGAGGCGCCTCGGCCATCGAGCCGATGGAGGCCGGCATCAAGAAGGCGGCGGAGGTGATGGCCGCCGCGCTGGAGGTCGATCACGCCTACGTGACAGTCTTCCAGTGCTCTTTCGACCCCAAGACAGGTGAGCTCCGCTACGTTGACGCCGGTCACGGGCATGCGCGGATCCTGCGAGGCGCTGGGGGCCAGGAGCTGATGCCCGAGCGTAGCGCGCCGATCGGCATCTTCCCGGACAGCCGGTACCTCGTCGGCACGGTGACGCTCGAGCCCGGCGACACGCTCGTCGTTTTCTCGGACGGCCTGCTCGATCTCCGTCCCGACCTCGCGACCCGCGACGTCTTGTTGCCATACGAGGCGCGCCGCGCGGCGACCGCTCAGGAGATGGTCGACATCCTCGCCGACGGTGCTCGAGACCGTGAGCTCTTCGACGACGTGACGATCGTTGCGCTCAGGAGACTCTAGAAGTCGCCACCCAGCGCTCGAGCACTGCGGCCACGACGTGCAGCTTCACGGGCTTGGAGATGTAGTCGTCCATCCCAGCCGCCAGGCAACGCTCCCGGTCGCCTGACAACGCCGCGGCGGTCATGGCGATGATCGGCACGCGCCGGTCGCCGCGCTCGCCGGCCCTCACCTGGCGCGTCGCCTCGTAGCCGTCCATCTCGGGCATCTGGCAGTCCATCAACACGGCGTCGTAGTCCGCGTGGCCGATCATGGCGACCGCATCGGCCCCCGTTGCCGCCACGTCGGCGCGGTAGCCGAGCCGCTCCACCATCCGAACTGCGACCGTGAGGTTGGCGGCGTTGTCTTCCACCACCAGCACCCGCACCCACTTACGCGCCGCGTCCGAAGCTCGCGTCTCGACCAGGCGGTCGTTCGAATTCGTGCTCGATCGTTCCGCCATCCTCTGGTGCAGCATGTCGAAGAGTTGTGATGGACGGACTGGTTTGACCATCTCCGCGTCCACGCCCGGCACCGCGACCTCCGATTTGCCCGCAGACGTGAGCAGGATCACGACCACGTCGTTCAACGACCTGTCGTTGCGGATCTCTGCGACCAGGGCTGCGCCATCCATGTCGGGCATCA
>Ga0307373_10003380_pt1 | contig 27801 bp, 20 predicted proteins | sample OX2MG_FD_202534 | JGI IMG/M metagenome (GOLD analysis project Ga0307373, IMG submission 202534) | Soil microbial communities from Risofladan, Vaasa, Finland - OX-2 | ecosystem: Environmental > Terrestrial > Soil > Coastal area > Acid sulfate soil | place: Finland: Risofladan, Vaasa | collected... | reverse complement strand
TCAGCATGGTTTCGCAGGTCAGCTTGGGCACGCCATTGACGGTCATGCCGCAACTGCCGCAGATTCCCATCCGGCACGACCAGCGAAACGCCAGCGTGCCGTCGAGCTGATCCTTGATGTGGTTGAGGGCGTCGAGCACCATCCAGTCGGCGCGCAGGGGCACCTCGAAACTCTGGTAACTCGGTTCCGTATCGCGCTCCGGATGGAAGCGCTCGACCTCGAGGATAATCGTCTCCGGCATAGCTCAGGCCTACCTTCCGTAAACCCGCTCGCCGGGCGGCCAGCGGGTGATCACAACAGGGCGATAGTCGATACGCGGGGGTCCTTCGGCGTTCGCCGAGACCACCGAATGAGCCAGGTACTTGACGTCGTCGCGCTTGGTGAAGTCGCGCCGCTGATGCGCCCCGCGCGATTCCTCGCGGTTGAGCGCGCAATGCACGATGGTCTCGGCGACGTCGAGCATGAATGATAGTTCGAGCGCCGCGGTCAATTGGGTATTGAAGGTGCGCGAATGGTCGTCGATCGCGACGTTGCGATAGCGATCCTTGAGCTCGCGAATCTTGTTGCCCGAGTCGATCAGCGAATTGCGCTCGCGGTAGATGCCACAGCCGGTCTCCATCGTATGCTGCATCTCTTCACGCAGCTTCGCGATGCGCTCGGTGCCGCCGGTCTTGTGGAGGTAGTCCTGCTCGAGGCGCCGCTCCTCGTCGCTGGCCTGGGCCAGCACCGCGTTGCGCGACGCGCCGCCACTGAGGCTCTGCACGTAGTCAATCGCGGCGCGGCCGGCTCGCGCGCCGAAGACCAGGATTTCGCTGAGCGAGTTCGAGCCCAGCCGATTGGCGCCGTTGATGCTGACGCAGGCCGCCTCGCCCGCTGCGTAGAGCCCCTTGAGCGGCGTGGCGGCGTTGATGTCGGTATGCACGCCACCCATCATGTAATGCTGCACGGGGCGAACCGGGATCGGCTCTTTGACCGGGTCGATATTTTCGTACTTCAGGCAGAGCTCGCGGACCATCGGCAGGCGGGTCTCGATCTTGTGCTCGCCAAGATGGCGAAGGTCGAGATGCACATAGTCGCCGTAGGGTCCCTTGAAAGCGCGGCCCTTCTCAAACTCGCCAAAAATCGCCTGCGAGACGCGGTCGCGCGGTCCGAGTTCCATGCTCTTGAAGACCGGCGTAGGCGTGGGCTTGCCAAGGTCGTAATCCTGCAGAAAGCGATAGCCGTCCTTGTTGAGCAGCCAGCCGCCCTCGGCCCGCGCCGCCTCAGTGATCAAAATTCCGGTGAAGGGCAGGCCGGTCGGATGGTACTGGACCATCTCCATATCTTTGAGCGGCGCGCCGGCCTGATAGGCCAGGGCCATGCCGTCGCCGGTGCAGATATTCGCGTTGGTGGTAAACGGAAAGACGCGGCCGCATCCGCCGGTCGCGATAATCACCGCCTTGGCCTCGATCGCGCGAATCCGGCCGGTGCGCAATTCGATCGCGACCACGCCGCGCACCGCGCCGTCCTCGACCAGCAGGCGGGTGGCAAAGGTCTCGTCGTAGCGGGTGATCGTGCCGAATTGCAGCGAAGTCTGGAAGAGCGTGTGCAACATGTGGAAGCCGGTCTTGTCGGAGGCAAACCACGTGCGCATCTTCTTCATGCCGCCGAAGGGGCGGACCGCGATGCGCCCGTCGGGCTCGCGGCTCCACGGGCATCCCCAATGCTCCATGCGGAGCAGTTCCTTGGGAATCTCGTTACAGAAGAACTCAACCGCATCCTGATCGGCGAGCCAGTCGCCGCCGGCGATGGTGTCGAAGCAATGCTCATCGAGCGAGTCGTCGGCGCCGGCCACGCCCGCGGCGCCGCCCTCGGCCGAGACCGTGTGGCTTCGCATCGGATAGACCTTGGAGACCATCGCGACGTTGATGCCGGGGTTTTTCTCCGCGATTTCGATCGCGGCCCTCAGCCCGGCGCCGCCGCCGCCGATTATCAGAATGTCGTGCGCAGACGTTTCCACCGCATTCTCCGATCCGTTATCGGTCCCGCATCACGACCGATTTGGCATTAATTACGCTTACTGTCAAACGATCACAGTATCAGCATCTCTTGTGACAACCCATGAAACGCACGAACTATAGCGCAGGTTTATTTCAATTCCAAACTTGCGCGCCAGTTTCTTTTTTTCCGGCTATGCATAAGTGCAAGGCCGGAGGGTAGCCGCAATGAGTGACCTGCCGCGCGCCCAAGCTACTCGCGCGGGACGGCGCGGCGTCAGGCTTAATGCGAGCCTATATTCTGATCGGCGATCGTCGGATGCTGCACACGCCCGGTGCTCCAGAACTGCGTCAGGCCCATCGCGACAACGATTATCCCGACCAGCGTGAAAAACAGGACGCGCTGGCGTTTGGCCGCGCCTTCCCGCGCATTGACGACTCCGCGCCGGCTCATCGATTCAAGTACGGCCTTATGATCAGCCATCATCCACACCCCCAAGTTCCGGCGTTTGCCGGGAAGGATTGGTAATGAAATCAGTTTAACGCGGAATGAACATGTAAGGCTAGGCACTTTATAACATATCTAAAACCTTGTAATTCGATCGTATGTTGTAAAGTCGCTTCTAGCAGTGTTTCTCATTGGCATAGACGAGATTTCTTCTTGCAAATCGGTTAGGGCTGGTTTTTCGCAAATCGCAGCACTTTTTCAGCCTCGATCGGATTCGTGCGCGACCTTCAGCCACGGCCGCTCGCCGACCACCGGGCTTGACACATTAGCGATCCGCCGTGGCGCGAGGTGGCATTTCCGGCCGCTGCGTGACCGTCACGCCGCGTGGCCCGATGGTTGCGCAATCCGTTGCGCGCGGGACGCGACGGCGTGTGAATTCCGATCGCGACATCGGGTGTGCCCCGTGGTATTCTGAGCGATTGACGGGGCTATCAGGTCCCGCCCAAGAAGAGGAGCGCGGATGAAAGCTGGACGATGGCAGGCCGGGGCCGGGTGGGCCGCAGGCATAACCTTCGACGTAACGATCACGGCCTTGACGGCGATGGCGATAATGTTGCTGGTGGCGATCATGCCGGCAGAGGCGGCGACGGCGCCCGCGAGTCCGGTCGTGGCGACTGTCGGCGCTCGCAAGATCACTCAGAGCGAGCTGGACGCGCAGGTGCTTGCGACCATGCACCCGAACGATCTCTACAATTTGCGCAAGCAGGCGCTCGATTCGATGGTCAACGGCTACCTGGTCGAACAGGCCGCGAAAAAGGCTGGATTGACTCCCGAGACCTATTTGCAGCGCGAGCTCGAGGGTCCCGGCTCGAAGGTCAGCGCAGCCGACGCGCAGAAATACTACGACGCGCATAAGGCCGGGATCGACGCGCAGACCGGCGGACGTCCGTACAAGGTAATCCAGCCGCTGCTGATCGCGGCCATGCAACGTCATCAGATGCGCGTCGAGCACGAACTGCTGATGGCGAAGTTGCGCACTGCTTCGGCGGTCACGGTTTCGCTGGTGGCGCCGCGCGCAGAGGTGCCGAGCGCGGGCCATCCGTGGACCGGCGGCAAGGACGCAGCCGTGACGATTGTCGAGTTCTCGGACTTCCAATGCCCCTATTGCCGCGCCGCGGAACCGACGCTCAAGCAGGTGCGCGACAAGTATGGCGATCGGATCAAGCTGGTCTACATGGATTTCCCGCTGCCGATGCATCCGCATTCGCTGGACGCGGCGAACGCGGGCCGCTGCGCCGGGGAGCAGGGCAAGTTTTGGCAATTCCACGACGCGATGTTTGCCGATCAGACCAAACTCGATCCGGCGAGTCTCAAGAACACAGCGACCAAGGCCGGCCTCGATGCCAAGAAGTTCGACGCCTGCTTCGATTCCAAAAAGATGGTTCCGGCGATCAAGGCCGATCAGACCCTGGGGAGTGGCGTCGGCGTGAACGGCACGCCCACGTTCTTCATCAACGGCCGCGAGGTGGTAGGGGCGGAATCGGTGCAGAGCTTCTCGGAGATCATCGACGACGAATTGGCGCACGCCAAGCCGAATTCGGCACAGGCGAATGCGGCGGCGGCCCAGCCGCAGGCCAAGGCCAACTGAATTAATCGGGCGCGCGCACGGTCCTTCGACGTGGACGTCGCGCACATCGCGGAGGCGGCGGATGCGCTGACCGGCGCCGCGCCGCGCATGACGGTCCGCGCCAGGTAATCGCCGGGTAACAAATTGATGGCTGAGCAGTACGATTTCGACCTCTTTGTGATTGGGGCGGGTTCGGGCGGGGTGCGGGCGAGCCGGGTGGCCGGGAGCCTCGGCGCGCGGGTGGCTGTGGCCGAGGAGCGTTATCTCGGCGGCACCTGCGTCAACGTCGGTTGTATTCCGAAGAAACTGCTGGTCTACGCCGCCGAATTCAGCGACGCCTTTGAAGACGCGGCCGGCTTTGGCTGGAGTGTCGGCGAGCGCAGCTTCGACTGGCGCAAGCTGATTGCGAACAAGAACGAAGAGATTCTTCGGCTCAACGGAATCTACGAGCGGCTGCTCCTGCAAGCGGGCGTCAAAATTTTCCCGAGCCGTGCCACGATCGTCGACGCGCACACTATAGAATGCGCCGGCGCACGCTATTCGACGAAGTATATTTTGATCGCGACCGGCGGATGGCCGGTGGTGCCGCAAATACCGGGCGCCGAACTGGCTATCACCTCAAACGAAGCGTTCTTCCTCGAGCGGATGCCCGAACGGGTGACGATCGTCGGTGGCGGATATATCGGCGTTGAGTTCGCGGGGATTTTTCACGGACTCGGTGCGCAGGTCACGCTGGTGCATCGCGGGAAAATCTTTCTGCGCGGCTTTGACGACGATCTGCGGACGGCGCTCGCCGCCGAGATGCGCAAGCGCGGCATCGATTTACGCTTCGAGCGCCGGGTCGCCCGGATCGAGCGGAGTGTTTCGCCGGACGCCGGCGGCGGAGCGGGCGTCCACGTCATCCTCGACGACGGGACGGCGCATGACTCGAACCTGATCATGTTCGCCACCGGACGCGCCGCCAACACCCGCGGCTTGGGCTGCGAGCGGGTCGATCTGATGCTCGACGCCGCGGGCGGAGTTGTGGTCGATAACCACTCGCGCAGTTCGGTCGAGAATATCTACGCGGTCGGCGATGTGACTAATCGGATAACGCTGACCCCAGTGGCTATTGCCGAGGGGCGCGCGGTGGCCGAGACGCTTTTCGGCAAGCATGCGATGAGCGTCGATCACGCCAACGTGGCGTCGGCGGTCTTCAGCCAGCCACCGCTCGCGACCGTCGGGCTGACTGAGTCAGAGGCGCGCGAAAAGTTCGGCGCGGTGGATATCTACAAGTCGGAGTTCCGTCCGCTGATGCATACGCTGAGCGGTCGCGGCGAGCGCACCTTGATGAAGCTGGTGGTCGATCGGGCGAACGATCGCGTGGTCGGATGTCACATGGTGGGTGCGGCGGCTGCCGAAATCGTGCAGGGGCTGGCGATCGCGATTCAATGCGGCGCGACCAAGGCGCAGTTCGACGCGACTATCGGGATTCATCCGACGGCGGCGGAGGAGTTCGTCACGATGCGCGAGAAGGCGTCGTCTTGATCGACACTCCCACGCCGTACTGATCGAACAGCCAATCCACGTTCTCGGCGCACCCGAATTCTGGAGTTATCCCGTTGCGGTGGACGGTGTTGGGCTGCGGTACAAAGTCTCGTGCAGATGACTTCTTTCGTAGTTGATCGGCGACAGATAGTCGATCGCGAAGTGGCGGGGATGGTTTGAAAAAAACGGTGGAGGCAACGACGAAATAATTTATGTGACTCACCAATCGATACGGTTGACTGATTATCGACATTGAAAATCCTCAGTGGGCGAGAGATTTGTGAGTAGATACACTTTCATCGGCTCCCGGGTCTTTTGACTGAAACAGGGAAATCGGGATGGCGTGGACCGAGCCGTTCAGTACAGTTTACCCTCCGCAAAGATCGGCGGTGACATGCCATCGATCGACTGAACATTTGACTTCCACCGGAGGTTCCCGGTGCCCGCGTCACCCGCGTACATAGCGGAAAAATCAAAGCGGGTACTATGATGAGGACGCCAGCCACGCCGAAAAATCCACCGAGAACTCACACTGCAAGCCCGATAATGAACCCCAATGCAAGCTCGTTCATTTTTATGTTCCTTTCGAAGCTTCCGCACCGTCCGCGGAGTTCCGGTACACGAGATAGTAAACCAGTGGCACCACGATCAGGGTGAAGGCGGTCGAAGCAAAAATCCCGAAGATGAACGACCACGCCAGGCCTGAAAACACCGGATCCAGCGCGATCGCCGCCGAGCCCAGCATCGCCGCACCTGCGGTTAGCGCAATCGGCCGGAGTCGGACTGCGCCCGCCTCGATGACCGCCTCTTCGAGGCTCTGCCCATGCTTAAGGCCGAGATGAATGAAGTCGATCAGGATGATGGAATTGCGCACCACGATTCCGGCCAGCGCAATCATCCCAATCATTGCGGTCGCCGTGAAATAGACCGGGTCCGCATATCCGCTTACGTTCCGGCTGGTCAACAGATTGAGCAGGAAGAAACCGGGCATGATGCCGATGAGAGTAAGCGGGATCGCCGCCATGATGATCAGCGGCATCGCGGTCGATCCGGTTTGCGCGACCAATAGCACGTAGATAAAGAACAGCGCGGCGCCAAACGCGATCCCCAGATCGCGGAAGACCTGTACGGTGACTTGCCACTCACCCTCGCCGGTAAAGTCGGCCGTGTAGCCGGGGCCCAGAAGCCGAGCCGCGCGCGGCTCGAGCCATAGCACTTCGTTGACCGGGCTGATTCCGGCGGTCCCGGCCATGACCATGGCGACCCGGCGCAGATCCTTGTGATAGATCGGCTGCTCCTCAAGCGTGCGGCGGATTTCGCCGAGTTCGCCGAGGGTGACCATGCTGCCGTCGGTGGCGCGGAGCTTTATCGCCATCAGATCGTTGATACTGGAGCGCCCGGCACGCGGCAGGCGCAGCTCGATCAGGTATGGGGTGCGCTCGGTTGGAGTGTGAACCGTGGCGGGCGCCTGTCCGCCGAGCGCCATCGAGAGCGTGCGCGCCGCATCGTCGGCACTGACACCGTGCAGAGCGGCCTTCTGGCGATCGAGTATGAACTCAAGCCGTGGCTGCGCGGCGATCGCGAGATCGTCGGCGTCCACCAAGCCGCTGGTCTTCTCGAACAGGGTGCGGACGCGGGTGCCGGCCGCGATCAGATCCCGATAGCTGGCGCCGACGGGACCATAGATCTCCGCCACCACGCTGGCCATTACCGGAGGGCCAGGCGGCAGTTCGACCAGCTTCATCTTGAGGCCGGGATGCGCCCGCGCGATCTGCTCCAGCGCCGGACGGATACGCAGTGCGATTTCGTGCGAACCCTGAACCCTGTCCTCTTTGGGCGCCAGGTTAATCCGGATATCGGCCTGATAGGGTTCGTGGCGCAAGTAGTAATGCCGAACCAGTCCGTTGAAGTCCATCGGCGAATTGGTTCCGGAGTAGGTTTGGAACGTCGTCACTTCGGGCACCCGCACGAGCAGGCGCGCGAAGTCGTGGACCGCCGCATTGGTTGCCTCGAGCGGGGTTCCTTCGGGCATCGTGACCAGCAGATCGATCTCGTCCTTGTTATCGAACGGCAGCATCTTGACCGGCACGAGGCCGGTCACGACCAGCAGCACGGAGATCGCGAACGCACCCACCATCGCGTAAAGAAACCAATGCGCACGGCGGCGGCTTTCGAGTAACGGGCGCAAGATTTTCGAGTACCACTTTCGGATCGTCGCACCTTCGTTCTCCGCGCCCTCTTTAGCCGGCTGGTCATACTCGCGGCGCAGCAGATGATACGAGGCCCACGGCGTAATCGTAAACGCCACCAGTAGCGACATCAGCATTGCCACCGGCACGTTGAACGGCATCGGCCGCATATACGGCCCCATCATTCCGGTCACGAACAGCATCGGGATGAAGGACATGATCACGGTAAAGGTCGCCAGGATGGTGGGCGGACGGACCTCGTCCACCGCAACCAGGGTTGCCAGACGCGGTGGATGATCGCGCAGGCGAAAGTGGCGATGAATGTTCTCGACATCGACAATCGGATCATCGACCAGCAGACCGAGCGACAAGATAAGCGCGAAGAGCGTCACGCGGTTGATCGTGTAGCCCATCAGCAGATTGCCGAGCAGGGTGATCGAAAGCGTGACGGGGACCGCCATCGCCACGATGAAGGCCTCGCGCAGGCCGAGGGAGAAGGCGAGCAGTACGGCGATTATCGCCACCGCGATCAGCAACTCGCGCACGAGGTCGTTGACCTTCGCGTTGGCGGTCTCGCCATAATTGCGTGTGATCAGCATCCGCACGTCGGACGGGATCACGACCTTGCGCAGCGCACGCAGTTTGCCGAGTAATCCTTCGCTCACCGCGACCGCGTTGGTGCCGCGCCGCTTGGCGAAGGCGATTGTCACTGCCGGATAGAGCCTGCCGCGCGCGCCCTGCGTCTCGTTGCGCAGTTGTCCCGGCTCGTCGCTAATCAGACCGCTGGCTGGACCGAATCCAATCTCGGTGTAGGTGGTTGCTTCCGCAGGGCCATCGACCACGCGCGCTACGTCGTGAAGATACACCAGCTGACCATGGTGCACCGCGACTACCGTGTCGGAGACTTCCTTCGCGTCGTGCAGAAACGGACCACTGTCCACCACGTATTCGCGATTATTGCGATCGAAGTCACCCACATGCAGATTGGCGTCGGCACCTTCAAGCGCATGCGCCACGTCGAGCGGCGCCACACCATGGCCGGCCAGCCGCGATGCGTCGAGTTCGACCCGGACTTCGCGCGGACGCCCGCCTACGACAAACGATTGGCCGGTGTCGTTAACCTCCTGCATGCGATGCAGGATTTCGTCGGCGACGCGTCGCAACCGCGCGTCATCTTCATGCGCGCTGTAGAGCGTGACGGTTACGATGGGAACGTCGTTGATGCCCATCGGCTTGACGATCCATCCGGTCACCCCGGGCGGCACCGCGTCGCGATTCGATTCGAGCTTGTTGTAGATCTGGACGAGACTTTTGATCCGATCCGCCCCCACCTTGAAGCGCACCGTGACCATCGCCATGCCCGGCCGCGAGATCGAATAGATGTGCCGCACGCCATCCATCTCCCAGAGTTTTTTTTCGAGGTTGATGGTGACGAGATTTTCGACCTCGCGCGCGCTGGCCCCCGGCATCTGTACGATTATGTCGGCCATCGGGACGACGATCTGCGGATCCTCTTCGCGCGGCGTGGCCAGCAACGCGACCGTACCGGCCGCGAGCGAAGCCAGCAGCAGCAGCAACGAGAGGTTCGAGCCGAGAAACAGATCGACAATCCGGGCGGTAAACCCCAGTGACGCCAGCTCCCGCGGAGCCGTCTCATTGCTCATTAGTGAACCGCCTGATGCGCTTCCGGGGAAGCATCAAGCAGCACGGTTTCTCCGCTATTTAAGCCTGCGAGAACTTCAACCTGTTGATTGATCTCGCGCCCCAACGCGACTTGCCGGAGCTCGACTGAACCCTGCGTCGTCACTCGCACGATACTGAGCTGGCCCACGGTCTGAACGGCGGCGCGCGGAATGGTGAGCACGGTTTCCTGGCCCACGTCGAACGAGGCGCTCACGAACATCCCCGGTTGCAATCCGGCGCCGGCGGGCAAGTCAACGCGCATAGTCACGCTGCGAGTGGCAGGGTCGGCAGCCGGAATGATTTCGGTGATGGTCGCAGCAAATTCGTGATGCACCGCGTTTACGTTGATGCGAACCGGGCTGCCGGGCCCGATCGATTTGAGCAGATTCTCAGGAACCGCGATCGCGGCGCGAATCGCCCGCGTATCATAGACCCGCAGCAGCGGCTTTCCCGGCATCGCCATGTCGCCGGGCTCCGTCATGCGGTCCACCACCACTCCATCCACCGGTGAGCGTACTGTCGCATACGCCAGAGCCGACTTCCCCGCGGCGACGGCGGCTCCGGCCTGCTGCGCATGGGCGCGTGCGCTGCGGTAGGCTGCCTCTGCCGCATCGCGTTCCTGCGCGGTCGCGGAGCCGCGCGAGTACAGCGCCGAATACCGCCGCCAATCGGCCGCGCTCTTTGCGACCTCGGCCTGCGCGGCGGCCACCCCTGCGCGCGCCTGCGCGACTCCGGCGTCAAGGTCCGTGGAATCCATTTCGATCAGAATCTCTCCCGCTGTAATGTGCTGCCCGGCGCGCACGTGAACCGCCCGCACGCGTGCCGATACATTGCTCGAAAGCTCCACCGGCACCCGCGACTCGATGCTGCCGACCACCTGCATTTCCATTGGAACCGTCTTTGCGGTGACCTGAGCTGAGGGCGCGTTGGCATCTGACGATGCGGGCGCCGGTAACAATCCGGGCCTGATTTGCCCGGCGCCATGCAGATAGAACGCGACCACCACTAAAACCAGGGCGGCACCGGCGATCAGCCATCCGTGCGAACGCACCCACCTCATTTGTCCAAACCTCCGGCCGGGGCTTCGCCGCTCGCCAGCCGCAGCGCCGCCTCGTCGATCACGACCGACACGCGCGCCCGCGCGAGCTGCATGTCGGCATCGCTGCGCGCGGCCTGCGCGTCGAGCACATCCACATTGGCGGCCAGTCCAGCGCGGTAACGGTCCTCCAGAATCTTGAGTGCGTCGGCGGCGTACTCGTTGTCTTTCCGGGCTACTTCTATATTTTTTCGCGCTGCGGCGAGATTTCTAAACGCGGTTTCAACCTCCAGCGCGATCGCCCCGCGCAGGTCGCGTTCCAGCACCTCGGCGCGGCGCAGGCGCGCGCGGGCCGCGTCGAGCCCAGCCTGGCTCGCGAAGCCGTTGAAGAGGTGCTCCTTCACGTTGAGATAAACCAGATAGCTATTGCCCGCGCGCGTCAGGTACTGCGAATCATTTTCGTAGGTGGCCGTAAGATTCATCGATGGCAGATATTCCGCCTGCGCGATCGTGACCTGCTGGCGTGCGGTATCTACTTGAGCATGCGCAATCTGGTATTCGGGCCAATGCGTGGGAGCTTCGGCCGCGAGTTCGTCGAGCCGGGCCAGGTCCGGCGGTGGCGATTCTGCTAGCGCCTCGGCGGGTTCCAGCGGAGCAACCTCCTCGTCCTCCGCGCCGAGCGTGTGCGCCAGGGTGGCCCAGGCGATGTGGATCTGTTCGCGGGCCTCGATTGCTCTTTGTTCGAGACTTCCGAGCAACACTTGTGTGCGCAATAGATCGGACCTCAGCGCCATACCCTGATTGACGCGATCCTGTGCCACTCGGCGATGCCCTTGTGCGGCTTCGAGCGCGCGTTGCACCACGCCGGTAGTTTCCTCGGCGAGCACGGCGCTGTAGTAGTCACCGATTACCTGGTACTCCACCTCCTCGCGGGTGCGCGCGTCCTGGAAGGTTCTGATAGCGGCTTGATCATTAGCCGCCCGCAGCGCGGCCAATAGCCGCCCGCCTGCAAAGAGCGACTGCGACATCACCACCTGGCTCTGGAAGTTGGAATAGGGCGCCGGAAAATTCAGATGGTGCAACGAAAAATCGCTCTGTGAGAAATCCTGTTGGGCCAGGATGTCGGTGAAAACCAGTGGCGGGTAGTTCGAGTTGGAATAGTCTTCGATCGCGTCGAGGCGCGGCAGCATTTGCGCGCGCGCGACCGTGACCTCCGAACCGGCCGCCTGCTGTTCCAGTCCCGCGGCCTGAAGCGAGCGGTTCTGGCGCATCGCGATCCGGAGCGCCTCGGCCAGCGAAATCTGGCGCCGGCCACCGGCGCATGTATTTCCCGCCCAAAAGATGGCCGCCAGCCCGAGCGCCAGAATCATAGGCGCGGATCGCGGTTTGTGCATGGCTTTCTCCATCCGGCGCTCCTTGCGCGACGTGCCGCGTAAGACAGCAAGCCGGGCGTTGACGCATTAAATATATTCTAATAATCTATGGAACATGATAACTACTTTACTTGGCGATGCAAGTCCAGGCCCGGAGCACCTCGTGCTCGAGCAGCTTGCCATTGTCGCGCGCGCACTCGGACAGCCTCACCGACTGCTCCTGCTGACGATCCTTGCCCAGGGCGAACGCAGCGTCGAGCTGCTCGCCGAGGCCGCCGGGCTTAAGCTCGGCAACACCTCCCAGCACCTCCACAGGTTGCAACGCGCCGGCCTGGTCACCTCGCGCAAGGATGCGCAGCGCGTCTTCTATCAGCTAAGCGACGAAGCCGTCGTCGGGATGCTCGCGACACTGCGGCAGATTGCTGAGCGCAATCTTGCGCAGATGTCAGCAATCGCTGAAAAATACTTCCGCGAGCGCGTCCCCCTCGAGCCGGTCTCGCGCGAAGAGCTGCACCGCCGCATCAAAAACAACACGGTTACAATCATTGATGTACGGCCCGCCGAGGAATTCGGCGCCGGTCATCTGCCCGGCGCCATCAATGTTCCGACTAGGGAGCTTCAGCGCCGGCTGAAAAAGCTGCCGCGCGATAAGGAGATAATCGCTTACTGCCGGGGACCCTATTGCCTGATGTCCTACGAGGCCGTTGAAACGCTGCGCAGGCGCGGCTTCAAGGCGATGCGCCTGCAGGACGGCTACCCTGAATGGAAGGCGAAGGGATTTCCGTTAGAGACCGGCAATGCGCCGTGAGCGGCGCCACGGAGATCATTCTCGATTGATCTCCTGACAGTTGACCGCATTCACTTCGCTCTTACGATAATGTTACATTACCTGTTTGCCCAGCTCACGATGGGCTGGCGTTGCCCATCCTTATTTTCAAGAGGATCGCGCTGAGGACCGGCAATGAGCACTGCAACCGTGCCGCGCGCTTCTGGGGCGGGATCTTCGCGATCAATTTCACGATGGGCGCGCTGGGGACGAGGACGTTGGATGCAGCATCCGGTCGGCTGACCCTGCTCTCGAATCTATGGCTGGCCTGGCTGTATCCGCACAACATAATGGCCTCGGTTGTTGCGGCCATCGCGGTCATGGATGCGACCGGGCCGTTCTACCGCTCTCTCGCTCGTCGTCGCCGAACTCTGGACTGGTGTGATGAAATCGCGCGAACTCATTTGGGTGGACGGTTGCGGGTGGTGATGAGCAAAACCATAATAAAGACGTGGCATTGGAGGGGTGGCCGAGCGGTTGAAGGCACCGGTCTTGAAAACCGGCGTGGTCGAAAGGTCACCGTGGGTTCGAATCCCACCCCCTCCGCCAATGAGTCTCGCATGCGGCGATTCTCTCATAAAATCAATCAAATCAGCGCGTTGACGGGCTTCGCTGCTGTCCGACGGACAGGCTTGCACCACGCAGCCGTCGCTGTGCGGCAGGTCCATCGCGAAAAAATGGATCTTGCGTGCGTCACCGGCAATCACCGCCAGCGCCTCACCGAAGTCGACTTGCGCGTGCCCCGGATCGTGGCGTAACGGCACGAACATCTCGCGCTGCCGCTGGCGCCGCACGCGCACGTACCTTGGGCCGTGACTAATCACGGCTTCAAGTTGGCACTCCGCGGTTGTCCGAAATTCGCGACCGGTTCATTTAAGGCGGTTATATCGTTTTTGCATACGGATTACCGTTTCAAGACTTGGTTGCAATTGGCGATCGACCTTGCAGTCATTGATCGGATTTGCCGCATTGTAGATATACAGCACCTCACTGATGAATTTAGCTCGATGCCCTGACGTTTCCAGCATGGGAAACATTATCGCCTGGTCCCAGGCCATTTGGTAGAAAGCGCCATATGGACGAGTCAAGTGTTCCATGTGTATCAATTTAACAGCCAGGTGTAGAAGCTGCGAAGACGAGAAGAGTACCATTCAATTTCCCGAAAGGTATTAGTATCTATAATGTCAGACGGTAGTTCGTTTGAAAATTCGATCATATTATCTGGCCATGATCGATACTGACTATAAGTCATCCAGACCCCTTACAGTTCGGAAAAGGGGCATGTCTTTGTTTGGCATGCTGGATACCGTACTATTGAAACGATAGTCTTTGACGGTGGCGCTCCGGCTGCGGAGTGCGATGCCGCTGGAGATCATCCATCGACGGATGCGGGCGAACCACTCGGCCAGACGATAGCATACGCTATAATAGCACCTCTCGGACGTATCCCGAGCAGCCATCGGAGCGGCGCCCTCTGCCGCCGCGAAGGGAGTTGATGACCATGAGGAATACTGAGCCCTACGCCGCGCCGACCCCGAAAAGATTATATATTCACGACGATCTCAGTGATTATGTCTTGCGGGAGCACGGACAGGCATCGCCAGCCTGGCGTCTCTCGCGGGAGTTCTTCGCGCTTGTGTGCCGGGATCCAAAGCGTGTAGTGCTGCTCACTCTCGAGTCTCAGTTGGCGCCATTAGTGGCGCACGGCAAGTATGCCTCCTTTTCGCTGGCGATCGGCATCGGCCGAGCCGGTGAACGTGTCGCGCAACAACTGCACGCGCGCACAGGCTGGTTCCCCAAGATCTCGCGTGTGGACATCACCCGTGAAGAGGACGGCCACGGCGGCTATAACGTCGTCACGACTACCGGGATTTTCTTAGCGCAACAGCTACCGCCGCTTGATACGGTACCCGCTCTGGCGGTGGTTGATGATACGGTTTTTTCCGGCCTGACGATGCGCACGGTTTTACTGGCGTTGCCAGCACAGGTACGGTTCCGCACTCAGGCTTTTTGCCTGCGCGGTGTGGCGGCGTCGCTGGTGGGTATCGCGGCGTTATGCCCCGTTGCGATCGGGTTTGCGGCGCCGGGGCGCTTGCTGGACGAGGTGAGTTTTCTCAACGCCAGCGGAATGGTGATGCGTGTTGGCATTCGACACCCGGAGCAACCGCCGCAGGCGTTTTTCGAGCGGCCCATGTGGATGCATGCCTGGTTTCCCGGCTATGCCGATGAGGTCATTGCCTTGTGCCAGCGCTTGAATGCAATCCTGGAGCCAGACGGCCGGCCGGCTCAGTTCCCCTGAGAGGCTGACGGGAGTCAGCACGCTTATGGCGAACCGGCGCGGTAGCCTCCTCCCCCCCGGTGACCTCGCGCTGGGCCCTGCCATGGCGCGGCCAGTCTTCAGCGCGCGTGGTGGCGCGGGCTCCGAGGCTCCCCCTGCCAGAACCAACGGAGGGTCGCCGGAAAATTATGTATAAAGTCGTATTTCTGGACGACCCGCTGATGCGCCCGATGCCGAATGGTGGCGTGGGCCTCCGGGGAGAGATTGAGCACTTGTTCGAGCGTCTGGGTTACCTGCTGACAGGACAAGATATCGACAAGAAAGCCCGTCATACCTGGCTCGATTTGATCAATGAACCCACCGGCGGTCGACGCCACGATGACTGGCCCCTTGTCGCGTGCCCACAGCGCGACTTCGAGCGGGATATTGGAGAACGTTTCGTGTCGGGACGGAACCACTACTATTTTTGTCCGCGCCCATTGGCACAGGGCACGAGGTAAATCACGCGTAAACACCTTGATGTGAGTTGCCCGTATGGCGTGCTGTTGGAGCAGTTGATCATACACCCGTTGTTGTGCGTCGTCATTGATGTAGGGTACCGAGATGAGCACGAAATGCACCCGGTCACGCAGCGGCGCAAGGGCGGGAATGATCTGCTCAAATCCTTTGATCGGTGCAGCCCTGCCAAATGCCAACACCAGGTCCGCATCGAGAGGGATGCCGTACGCCTGTAGCGTTGTGCGCAAGACGGTCTCGTCCTGTAAGACAAACGTGGGGTCGTCCACGAGGATGCTCGAAGTGTAAGGTGCGAACTGTCCCGCCGAGAGCCGGAAGTGGGTTTTGAGGTGCGAGGTAAACGACGGGCAAATGTCGGCCAGCGCTACCCGCGAACCGGGCTGTGCCAGCTCCAGCCCTTCCTGTTCCCAGGCAACCTCTGCCGCGTCAGGCGTCTCCCAGCCCCGGACAAACGCGGTACTATAAAGCACCAAGAGCATATCGATCTGACGCGCCCGGCTTTGGCCCATTCCAAGCGTATAAGGTGTCTGCAACCAGGGCTGGTCCACACAGATGATTAACGACCGCTCATAGGCCGCCAGTTGGGTATGCAACAGCGGTGCGGCGTTCTGACAAAGGGCCTTCCAGGAGGCGATTTCCCAGAGATCCTGGGTCGGTTCCCGCTTGTACGGAATTAGGTGCACGTACCCACCGAGTAGCGCGAGACGTTCTTGCTGCCGCTGAAAGAAGGCGTGATCATAACCCCAGGTGTGCGCATCGGGCGAGGGGCAGACGACATGCACATCGATGGGGCCATACCGTTTGACCAGCATCGCGCGCAGCACTTCGAGGCCGCTGATCAGGAGCTGTGTTTGCGTGCCGATGCCGTTGGTGAAATTATAGAGCCCATTGTATGTCAGATAGAATATTGCGTTGCGCACGGGGCACCGATTTTAGAGTTTATCGCGTGAATTGTTTTATGCCGATTGCGACAATTATTCTTGCCGGTTGTCGGCAAGGTTGAAAGACCCAGTTCGCCTGCGTCTCACAGCTAATTCAGGTAGTTTTGTTCTCGCGGCCGCTTGCGCGTCAGCGTGCGGATTATATGACCTTCGCGTACTGTGCGCGTTCAACGATCAGCCGCGATGGTAACGAATAGATATATCCCACCACCGCGCGCAGCCATTGTTGGTATTTCTCGAGACCGCTGATTATGACGACCACCACTATCTTGTGTGACCTCGATGGCACTCTGGTCGATTCCCGGCGAGACATCGCTGTGGCCTTTCAGCACGCATGGCGGACTGTGGTTGGGGGGATCCCGCCCAGCGAAGCCGCGATTGCCCAGCACATCGGCAAGCCACTCGCCAAGATGCTCAGCGAGCTCGGGGGTATGCTGTCACCTGCGCTGCTCAGCACCTTCCTGACCGCATACCGCCACATGTATACCAGACAGGACGCCCGTCTGACCCAACCCTACCCTGGGGTTATCCTCACCTTACAGGCCTTGTCCACCTTCACGCTCGGCGTCGTCACCACCAAAGAGTCAGGTCAAGCAGAGATCGTCTTGCGGCGGCTCGCCCTCATCCCCTTCTTCCAGCACGTCCAGGGTGGTAGCCCTGGTCTGCGCCTCAAGCCCGCCCCCGACACCATCCTTGCGGCCCTCGCCGTATTACATTGTGCGCCACCTCACGCCCTGATGGTGGGCGATACTCCGGCCGATGTTCTGGCCGGGAAGGCGGCTGGCACCGAGACCTGTGCCGTTACCTACGGCTTTGGCACGCGGGAAACGCTGTTGCAGTGCGGGCCTGACCATGTAATCGACAGCTTTGGCGAGTTAGTGGATCTCGTGCGAGAATCACATGGCTGAGGAGGCGATTATCCGGGGTTTGCGTTTTTACCAGGTGGAGTTGTTGGTGTCGAGGTGAAGACAAGTGAAAGAGGAGAGGAATGTGCCCATCAATCACGGTATTCATCGCGCGACTGTCTTCTACGGTCTGGGTGAGACTGCCCACCGGGAGGCTCTTGTCAGGCGTTACCCTCAGGTGCGACAGTTTACCGGGCAGCTCTGCCAGCATTTGATGACGGAGGATTATGTCATTCAGGCCATGCCGGATGTGAGCCCGCCTAAGTGGCATCTGGCACATACGAGTTGGTTTTTCGAAACCTTTATTCTGGCCGTGGCCTCTCCGGGCTATCGATCGCCGCATGCCTCCTATGCGTATCTCTTCAATTCCTATTACGTGGCGGCTGGTGAGCGGCATTGCCGCCCCAAACGGGGGCTACTTTCACGTCCAACCATTGAAGAGGTCTATCGCTATCGAGCCTATGTGGATCAGCAAATGACCGCTTTTTTGGAAGGTTTGCGTGGCGAGATGCTCGCGCGCTGGTCTCCGATCGTCGAGCTCGGCTTGCACCATGAGCAGCAACACCAAGAATTACTCTTGACCGATGTGAAGTATAATTTCGCCTGCAATCCCCTGCGACCTGCGTATGTAACCCCTGACGTCCCGACAGGTGTGCCGACGGTGTGCCCACTCCGATGGGTGAGTTTTCTCGAAGGCGTCTACTGGATTGGCCACGACGGTCAGGGGTTCGCCTTCGATAATGAGTTCCCTCGGCATCGGAGCTTTGTCGAGCGGTTCGAGTTGGCGTCGCGGCTGGTCACCAACGGGGAGTATTTGGCTTTCATGGCCGATGGGGGGTATGAACGGCCCGAGTTGTGGCTGTCCATGGGTTGGGATACGGTCCAGCGCGAAGGGTGGCAGGCCCCGCTCTATTGGGAACAGCGAGACGGCACGTGGTGGATGATGACCCTTGCCGGGATGCGACCCGTATGGGAAGCCGAACCCGTATGTCATGTCAGTTACTACGAAGCGGACGCCTATGCACGCTGGGCTGATGCGCGCTTGCCCACGGAGGCCGAATGGGAAGTTGCGGCGATGCCCCTGCCGATCAGAGGTAATTTCGTTGAACACCAAACCTTCCATCCTGTCCCCATCAGCCAGATCGATACCGCTGCCCCGATGGTCCAAATTTTTGGAGACGTTTGGGAGTGGACTCAAAGTCACTATTCCCCCTATCCCGGGTACATCGCGCCACCAGGCGCGCTGGGGGAGTATAACGGCAAATTTATGGCCAACCAGTTTGTCTTGCGCGGCGGGTCGTGCGCGACCTCGGTCTCGCATATCCGGCACACCTATCGGAACTTTTTCCCGGCCGATGCCCGATGGCAGTTCACCGGGATCCGGCTAGCCGGAACAATCCGGGAGTAAGTTCCATGCCCGCAAAGTGGGTTGGCGCGCGTGCAATTTATCCAGGCGACTCAACGAGCTTTAGAAGCCCGGTCGACGAACTACAGCATGGCTCGGATGACGACGGCTCAACGTCCCCCGCGACTATGGGTTTGAGATCGTGGTAAAGGATAGCCAATGGAGACCGAGGCCACGCCCAACAAGCGATTTCAGTTTCATGACATGGATGTAGCGGTGCATCGGCACACCTTTGCGCGGGACGTAGCGTTTGGCCTGACCGCCCCACAAAAATCGCTGCCGCCGAAGTATTTTTATGATCAGCGCGGCTCCCAAATCTACGAGCAGATTTGCGCCTTGCCCGAGTACTATCTCTATCGGGCAGAACTGGAGATTCTCAGCACCTATGCCGCTGAGATACATGCCGAGATTGGTCACCTGCCGCTGGTGGAGTTCGGCTCCGGGTATGCCAGAAAGACCCGTTACCTCCTCACGGCGTATGAATGGGCGGGGCAACCGTTTCGCTATTGTCCGGTAGACATTTCTCGAGAAATCCTGTGGGACACCGCCAATCGACTTGTGCAAGAATATGCTCATATTGAGATTAGTGCCATGCATACCGATTTCGCGGGAGAACCGGAGGTCATTCAGGCGTTTCAACTGGAGAAGAAAGCCGTGGCCTTTTTCGGATCCAGTCTGGGGAACTTCACGCCTGAAGAAAGCGTCGAGTTCCTTCGGCGCACGGCGGCCATTCTGGGACCTGAGGATGTCTTTCTCCTGGGCATCGACCTGAAAAAATCGCCCGCGATCCTCGTCCCGGCCTATGACGACGCCCAGGGTGTCACGGCCGCATTCAACCAGAATGTCCTCCACCGTATTAATTCTGAGCTTGGCGGGCAATTTGACCCGCAAACGTTTGAGCATGTGGCCCTTTACAACGCTGAGAGGGGGCGTATTGAGATGCACCTGCGCAGTCGGCTGCCGCAGCACGTGCCCATCGTCAAGATCGAGCAAGTCATATCGTTTCGCAAAGATGAAACTATTCACACGGAAAGTTCGTATAAGTATACTGCGAACGAAGTCCGTGACTTAGGACATCGAGCCAATCTCGTTCTGCGTCGTACCTGGTTTGACGCTCGGCGCTATTTCCTGGTGGCGTTGTTTCAGTCACGCTAGGAAAACCGCTCAGCCGCAATTGGCCATTGCCATGTCATGAAAAGAGGTGCCTATGCATTCCGATCTCGCTGTGGGCAAACGATTCCCGGACTTGACGCTCCCCGATCATCAGCAGCGACTGATCAGGCTGTCTGAACTGGCGAGTGGCTTTCCGCTGATCCTGAGCTTTTACCGTGGCTATTGGTGACCGAAATGCGCGCTGCAGTTGCGGCGCTTCGTCGAATTACAGGAGGACTTGCAGGTCAACTACTGTAAGCTGGCCGTCGTCAGCACCGACCAGCCAGAGGTGAGCGCGGCCTTCCGCACCGGTCTGGCTGCGACGTACACGTTTCTCAGTGACCACGAGCGCCAGGCTATCCGGCAGCTCGATATCGTGGAAGTGACCCCACCGGATTTCAGACACGGGCTGCTCGCCCTTCCTTATACCTTTTCCCTGACCCCGGACTTGACGATCCACGCGATCTATGATGGTTGGTGGTTTGTTGGGCGGCCGACGCTCGAGGAACTCCGGAAAGATATGCGCGCGTTGATGCAGGCGTGTCGCCCGGATTATCACTACAATGGTCCATCCTTAGCCAGTATCGAGCGTGCATAGACGTTGTCATCGTATTCGCGCTGATGCCTACGCCGCGCCGGCAGCGGAGAAAAGGGATAGCTGAAGGCCGATTATGGTGGAGCGCGCTAGCAACGCTGGTCGCGCAAGATACGTGCTGCGCAGGTCACCTGGCGCGCAGCCGCGAAAGGACCGGACGATTAAAGTCTATCAGGAAAAAGGATCATAAAACCCCTGAGGGTGGGCCAAATTCAAGTATCAAAGTGGGTGACGCCGGATTGACGAAATCAAGGGGTCTCGACTTTCGTGTGGACGGCCGTCACTTGCTCTCCATCGGACAGATCTTGCGAGCCTTTGAGCAGCACTTGGTCTCCCGCGTGCAAAGCGCCGAACACCTGCAGCAACTCTCCCATCGTACGCACCGGCTGAACGGCAACCTGTTTGATGCGGCCCTGCTCGACCCGATCGACAAAAGTGCGTGTGGGCGTTTGCACGATGGCACTGGAAGGAACGAACAGCGATGGGTTGCTTTCTCTGACGGGCCACAAAACTTCGACGAACATGCCGGGATCGAGCAGGGACTGGTGTTGGTAGTAATCGGCTTCGACCGGCATGGTGCGAGTGGCGGGATCGACTGAATGCGAGATTCGGCTGACGGTGGCGGTAAAGTACCGGCCGGGCCAAGCTCTTACCTGGAACCTGACTTGGGCGCCTTCATCTACTGCGTCGGCGTCGGCCTGCGGAACCGGAACGACCAGCCGCAAATGAGCGACTTGCTGCAACCTCAGCAACGGTACCGCAGTGGCAAGCGGCTCGCTCGGCGGACCGACGAGGGCGCCCGGATGCACGTTGCGTTCGGTGATGATGCCGTCGAAGGGTGCGGTGATGGTCAGATAGCTGGCGACTGCCTTGAGCGATCGCACTCGCTCGCCGTCAGCCAGATAGGCCTGGTCGGCAAGCTCGACCTGGTTTGTCGAAGTCGCGCCGGGAGTTTGCGAGGCTTTGACTAGTCTTCTGTACGTCGCTTCATCGCCCGCCATGGTGGCCTGGGCCTGCGCCGTCTGAGCGAGGAGTTCGGGCGCCGACAATCGCACCAGCAACTGGCCTTTACGAACAATCGATCCGCGATCGACCGGAATTTCCTCTATGAACCCTTGCACTTTGGGATAGATAGCCACCTGCTGCCACGCTGCGAGTTCCGCGGGGAGCCGGTCAAGGATGGACAAATTGCGAGAGACAACCGAAACCACTTCGACTTGAGGAATGGCGGGCGGGCTCGCGGTGTTTGAACGAGCCTCATCCGAGTTGCAGCCGCCAACGGCAATGAACATAGTGACTATTAGGCAAAGCACCCGTTCACTGCTGCTGAGCGGCGGTATCAGCTTTCCAAAAAAATTCGCAAGAGTTCGGGCTAAACAATTCATGTTGTTTCGAAGTGCGTGCTTTGTGGATCGTAGGGGTCAAGAGAGTTGGAATGCGCCGGTTGGTCGGGGGTAAGCGCGACAAACACCGCCGGCAACACCAGCAGGGTTGCGAACAGCGAGGCCAAGAGACCACCAATGACCGCACGCCCCAGCGGCGCGGTCTGCGCGCCTCCGCCGCCGAGGCCGGAGGCCATCGGCAGCATTCCCACGACCATCGCCAGAGTGGTCATCAGAATGGGCCTGAGCCGCCGCTCAGAGGCCTCGATAATTGCGCGAGACGGAGGCGCTCCCGCCATTCTCCGCTCGCGCGCAAAGGTGACCAGCAGCACAGCGTTGGCGACCGCGACGCCGACCGCCATGATCGCACCCATAAACGACTCGATGTTGAGCGTGCTACCGGTCAGCAGGAGCATCAGTATCGCGCCACCCAAGACTGCCGGAATGGTCGACAGCACCGCCAGCGCATCACTGACGGATTCGAAGTTTGCGGCCAGCACCAGCACCACGACTGCAATCGACAGCAACAGCCCAGTGCGCAGACCCGCCAACGTCTCCAGCATTTGCGCCAACTGGCCGCGGTTTTCCACCGTAACCCCGCGCGGGGGCGCACCGAGCGAGGCAATCGCCCGTTCGACGTCTTGCGCCGCACGGCCATAATCGCGGCCTTCGACATTGGCGACAACGTTGAAGCTGCGCTGGTTATTCAAGTGATCGATCTGGCCCATGGTCTGTCCCGGCGTGACTTCCGCCACGTCGGAGACCAGCGGGCGTGAAGCGCCTATCGGCATCACCGGCAGATGCTGCAAGGCACCGGGGACCGCCAACTGGCTGGGTGGCACCCGGACTTCAACCGGGTACGGTATTCCGCTGCTCGGATCGACCCAGTAGTTGCGACTAATGAGGACGCTGGTTGCGGTCGCGTCGATCACCGAGGTCGCGACCTGGTTGACAGTGACGCCAAACTGGCCAGCGAGCGTGCGGTTTATATTGACGTTGACAGTTGGATAGTCGAGCGTCTCCGCGAGCTGAACGTCGCGCAGCTCGGGTATGCGTTCAAGCGCCGATTGCAGTTTTATCGTGTACGGCAGCAGGGACTCGAAACTCTTACCCCAAACGGTGACTTCAACCGGCGTGGGAGAACCAAAGTTGAGAACCTGTGAAACGATATCGCCGGCCTCATAGGAGAAGCGCACGCCCGGAAAGTCGCGCACCAGCTTTTGGCGGAGCCTATCTTCGATCACGGATAGCGGCGGCCGATTTCCGGACTTGAGCGCGACTTGTAGGACCGCGTCCTGCGGTCCGCTGTTCCAGAGGTAGACCAGATCAACCGGGTATTGCCAGTTCGGAACACCAATCGTGGCCAGGGTAAGTTCCACATTACCGGACCCCACCTGGTCGCTTATGTGGCGCTCGACCTGGCGCACGATCTCTTGCGTGTGGGCGATGTCGGTTCCAGCGGGCGCGCGAATACGAAGCTGGAACTGACCGGTGTCCACCTTGGGGAAAAGTTCGGTGCCGAGCGTTTCTCCGGCGAGCAGAGTCACACCAACCGCGACGACATAGACCGCGATTACCGCCCAGCGCAGCGTGAGCGATCGCTCGACAAGCCCAGCATAAACGCGGCGCATGCGCGCAAAGAACCCATCGCGAGGCCGGTCCGCGTGATCGTCGTGTTTGGTTTCGAGCAACCACACCGAAAGCACCGGCAAAACCGTGGTAGAGACCAGATAGGAGGCGATCATCGAGAACGCCACCGCCAGCGCCAGTGGTGGAAACAGCGCGCTCCCGATTCCCGCCATGAAAAATGACGGAAGGAAAACCGCGATGACGCAGATCACGGCGATAAACCGCGGCTCGACCACTTCTCCCATGCCGTCGGCAACCGCTCGCGCGATACTTTCCCGGCGTTGCAGATGGGTGTGGATGTTCTCGATCGCGACCGTGGCTTCGTCCACCAGTATACCCACCGCCAGCGCCAATCCGCCGAGCGTCATGATGTTGATGGTCTCGCCGGTAATGCGAAGCGCGATAACCGCTCCCATCAGCGACAACGGAATAGTGACGACGACGATCAGAGCCGAACGCCAGTCGGCCAGGAACAGCAAGACCATGAGCCCGGTTAGAACGGCGCCAATCGATCCCTCCAGAACCAGGTCGCTGATCGCGCGAGTGACATAAATCGACTGATCGAACTCGAGCTTGAGTTTTATTCCGGGCGGCAGCATCGCCTGCATTCGCGGCAGCGCGGCCTTCACCGCATTCACCACATCAAGCGTGGAGGCATCGGCGCGCTTAACCACCGGCATGTAAACCGTGGAACGGCCGTTGACCAGGGCAACCCGGGTCACGATATCGGTACCGTCATAGACGCTGCCGACGTCGCGAAGGAATACTGTCGGTCCCGCGCCAAGCTTCAGCGCAACGTCGCCCAGGCGGCTCACCTGCTCGGCCATCGCGTTGGTGTGGACGATCGCGCTGAAATCGCCAACCTGTGCATTACCCGAAGGGAGCGTCAGGTTGGAATTCAATACCGCCTGCACCGCGTCCACTGGCGAGACGCCGTAGGAGCGCATCGCGTCGGGATCGAGGTCGAGCACTATGGTCCGCACCTTGCCCCCAAACGGCGGCGGAGCGGATGCGCCTGGTAAGGTGCCGAGCAACGGCCGCACCCGATAAAGGGCCGCATCCTGAATTTCCGACTGGCTCACGGTGTCGCTGGAAAAGACTAACTGCGCCGCCGGCAGTGAGCCCGCATCGAAGCGCAGGATGAACGCGGGCAGGGTGCCGGGCGGCATGAACGAGGTGGCGCGGAAGGTCATCGCCGTGACTTGAGCCATCGATGAGGCGATATCGGTGCCCTTGCGGAAATAGAGCTTGAGTACTGCCGCGCCCTGAATCGACTGTGACTCGATATGGTCGAGACCGGCGATATAGAGGAAGTGATATTCGTAGTAGGTAACGAACTGGCTCTCCATCTGGCTCGGCGCCATCCCGGCGTACGGTTGCACCACCCAAATCACCGGTATGCCGAGGTTTGGGAAGATGTCCGCCGGGGCGCTGCGGAGAGCAAACAAAGCGCCGAGAAAGAGCGCCACCGCAAGGACCATCACACTAATTGGCCGACGCAGCGCGAGACGTATGAGCCACATGCTCAGCGACTCCCTTGTTGTGCGGCCAATTGATCGGCGGCAAGAAATGGATTCAGATCACCGGCCGCCCGCCAGACCAGCGAGAGCGCCTGCCAGACGTTGATTCGCGCCATCGCGTCGTCGACTTCGGCCTGCGTGAGCAGGCTATTGGCCGTGGCGACGTCCAAGGCGCTGGCCAACCCGGGTCGGTACTGAGCCGTGGTCTGTTTCTGCGTGGCGCGCGCCGCGGCCAGTTCGATCGGCGTATTCGCAGCCACGCGCTGCGCGCTGTCGAAAATTGCCACGGCGCTTGCAAACTGCGTGCGAAGCTGAAGAGCGGTCTGTCGATACTGCGCCTGCCTATATTTTTCATCGGCATGCTGGATGTCCACATCCGCATGCGCAGTCAGGATCTGCTCGAGCGGCACCGTCAGCACCACGCCTGCCGCAAGGTTGAAATTATTGGGCAGGGTGCCGCTGCCGGGCGATACCGACGACCCGCCGAAGCCGAAGCCGCTGCCGCGCCCGAACACTCCGGCAACGACACTGACTCGCGGCAGGTACTCCAGCTTGGCCGCCCGTTCGGAGTATCGCGTCGATTTGATTGCGGCGGTCGCCTCGCGCACCAGTGGGTCCACGGGCGACGGTCCGCCCGGCAACTCCGCTCTTGGTAGCTGGCGAAGGAGGTCGCTCGCCTCAACCGGGGTCCGGGAAATATCGGGTGCGCCCAACGTCTGGGCAAGCGCCGCCCACCCCACCCGTTGATCGCGCTCGGCTGTTATCTCCTGGTTTCGCGCAAGCGCAAGCTCAGCATCGGCGCGAGCCAAATCGGCGCCCGGACGGAGTCCACTGTCCACTAAACCCTTGACCGCAATCTCAAATGCCTGTGCACGCGTGACTCCAGCCTGTGCCGCTTTGACAATCTCGGTAGCCGAGACTTGGTTCATGAACGCCTGCGCGGCGCTAAATGCCACCAGCAGTGTCTGTTCGTCGGCCGCCGCGGATTGCTGCGAAAGCCGCGCTAAAGCGGAATCCACCACCGACATCTGACGGACCAAGGCGACCACATCTTCGGACATGAAGACACTGGTAGCACCGTTCCAGGCGCCTGAACCGAAACTGCCACTGGTTCGGGGACCTTCAGAAACGGGAAACCCGGGCACGGGCAGGTACAAGCCGACCGGGTTGTGCGCCGCCTGCGCCCAGTTGGTCGACTCGGAAGCGTCCACTTGCTGAACGTAACCAGCGCGTGAACGCTCCACGTTGGCCGCGGCTTGTTCCTGAAGCGCCTGTTGACCGCTGATGGCCGGCTGATGCATAAGCGCGTAGTTCACGGCCTGGCGCAATGTCAGAGGCGAAGGAACTGACGGCGCCGACTCGCCGGCGCGCGCGCCACCGGCGCAAAGAAGCCCAAGTGCTGCGACCAGCGGCCAGACTCGTATTTTCATGACCAATAACTACCTGTCTTGGACTTGTTGCAAGCCCGAAAATGTCACCAACGCGATGTGATGCTGTTCCTCGTTCGTAGATCAGGAACTTCGCACTGGTACAGGTCCCTGGCGTTAGCGCTTGGAAAGGTCCGCGCGCCTGCGGATTTGTACTCTCCGTCCAAACTGGTTATCCTCTTTCGATATCGAAAGACGATAACCAATGGCGGCATCCAACGCAATCTATTCGGGCCTGATCCGGCTGCACATCCTTCACCATGCGTCGAAGGAGCCGATCTTCGGGTTGGGAATTATCGAAGAACTGGGACGCCATGGTTACCGACTAAGCGCTGGAACCCTCTATCCGCTACTGCATGGATTGGAACGCGAAGGCTATCTGCGCTCCTTCGAGAAAAGGAGCGGCCGGCACGCCCGCCGTCTCTACAAGGCCACTGCAAAGGGCCGCCGGTCGTTGCGCGAGGCGAAAGTCAAAGTTCGCGAACTGTTCGCCGAACTCTTCGAAGATGAATGAGGACGCGCTGATGGCGCGCCAGAAGAAACTATCGCTGGCGCGATCAACGTCGCTCGCGACGCTTCCGAAGGTCAGGTGAAGCAAAAATGCGCTCTCGTTCGTGCGATTGAGTACGACCGCTTTTGGCGACTCCGCCGCCCACATCGCCATGATGGAAGAGGAATCCGTTCGGTGCTGTGGTCAATCGCCCACGAGGGGCAATCACAAACGATCGATCTCATCCAGTGGGGCAAGAATAGGATAACGTCGAACGCCGCGACCTCCATTTGACTACCGTGGTATCGTAGCGGTCGATATTCATAGTATTCCTCCTTACGCCGTTTACCAGGATTTGCTAAATGCAAGGAGGTCGGCGTTGATCTGCTTAGTATTGGCCGTAGGCATCCGACGCGGAAAGCCCGGGTAAACCTTGAGCATCGCATGCTTCAAGATGTTTGCGGACATGAGACCCGCAGCGCCGATCGGCACAATCTGGCCGTCGTCACCATGCATCACCAGCGCCGGGATCTCGATCTTCTTTAGGTCGTCGGTGAAGTCCGTCTCCGAGAAGGTCTCGATGCAATCGTAATGGGCTTTCATCCCTCCCATAGTGCCCTGCAGCCACCAGTGCTCACGGATACTTTCTGAGTTTTGTGCGCCTGGGCGATTATAGCCATAAAACGGAAGCGTGATGTCCTGGTGGAATTGCGGCCGGTTCGCCGCGAGTGCGGACGGAAGGTCGTCGAAGACCGAAAGAGGCAGACCACCAGGATTCTTTTCGGGTTTCAGCATCAGCGGCGGCACCGAGCTGGTCAGGACCGCCTTGGCAGCGCGCTTGGCACCGTAGCGACCGATATAGCGGGCGACCTCGCC
>Ga0307373_10003378_pt1 | contig 27814 bp, 27 predicted proteins | sample OX2MG_FD_202534 | JGI IMG/M metagenome (GOLD analysis project Ga0307373, IMG submission 202534) | Soil microbial communities from Risofladan, Vaasa, Finland - OX-2 | ecosystem: Environmental > Terrestrial > Soil > Coastal area > Acid sulfate soil | place: Finland: Risofladan, Vaasa | collected... | reverse complement strand
CCCCGCCCGACCAGCGGGCGTGAGCGGCAGCGGCCGGCTTGACAGCGGCGCTGCGGGCGGCGATACCGCGCCGGCCCCGAACGGAGACATGGATGAAGCGGCCCAAGAAGCGGATTCTCGCACGCAATCGCTCGGCCAAGCTCAAAGCCAAGCGCCGCCGCCAACGCGCCCGCGCCGCCAGCTGACCTGGCCACCCCGCTCGACAACCGCCCCCGACCTGCTATGACCGGCCCGCCCAGGACGCGGGATGGGTGGCCGAGCGGTTGAAGGCACCGGTCTTGAAAACCGGCATACGGGCGACCGTATCGAGGGTTCGAATCCCTCCCCATCCGCCACTGATCGCGCGTTCCCTCAAGACCGCGAAGGCGCCGCGTCGTGCCGTAGCTTGTGCGACACCACCATCGGACGCGACGGCTGCGACATAATCGCGCACCCTTCGTCAAACCCGTCGCGCCATCGGACGACGCGAGGATCCAGGTCTGTCACGTCAGGATATTCGGCCGCCGCAGGATGTCGCAGCCTTCTTCGCAACGAATGCCGGCGCCGATCACCGTTGCGTGTCGTCTCGATTGCCTCGGCGGGGTAGGCCTTGATCCTCTCCAGCTTCATGTCGTGCCGGACGGGTCCCGCTGGCTTACAAAATATCGCCCGCGCCACCGATGCCGAGATCGGAATTTATAGCCTATTAATCATTAATTTCGTATACAACAATTGATTTGCAATTAACGAATTACTGATGATATTTTTCGCTGCAAGACGATCATGTTTTACCAGCGGCGCGAACTCACAACCGAACGGCTTCAGTTCCCGAAGGATGCCTTTCCGGATGTACCGAACGCGACCGTATTCTGGGATGCGCTGTCGGCCGATCCATGGCGGGCGGCGCCAAGCGCCACCGCGACGACCGGGCCGGAGCGCTGCGACCCCGGAATAGGCCGCGCCATTCAAGGGTGCCACGCCGCGCCCGTCATCTGGGAGATGCGTGATGACTGACTTCTGGACGCTCGACGATCCGAACGGAACCGGCGGCACCGAGGCGCGCGGGATCAATGACTCGCGGACGGTCGTCGGAACCTACATCGACACGGGCGGCGTCAGCCACGGATTCACGGAAGCCGGTGGCGTCTACACCACGACCGACGACCCGAATGCGGTTAACGGCTCCAGCGCCTTGGGGATCAACGACGACGGAACCGTCGTCGGCCTCTACGGCGACGCCCACGGCGTCTATCACGGCTATACGGAGACCGACGGCGTCTATACGACAATCGACGATCCCAATTCGACATACGGGTCTGGCGTTTACGGCATTAACGATGCCGGGGCGGTGGTCGGATACTATCTCGACGCCGGCGGCGCCTATCATGGTTTCACCGAGGCCGGCGGCACCTACACGACGATCGACGATCCGAACGGAACCAAGGGCACGGTCGCCTTGGGAATCAACGGCACCGGGACGATCGTCGGATACTCCATCGACGCCGGTGGCATCTACCACGGCTTTTCCGAAGCTGGCGGCGTCTACACGGCGATCAACGATCCGAACGGGACCAAGGGTACGCTCGCCACGGGAGTTAACGACGCCGGGACGGTGGTCGGATACTACATCGATGCCAGCGGCGACGCCCACGGTTTCACGGAAAGCGGCGGCGTCTACACGACGGTTAACGCTCCCAATGCAATCGATACCGCCGTTGCCGGCATCAACGCGGCCGGGACGGTCGTCGGGTACTCCGTCAATGCCGGCGGCGCCTACAGCGGCTTCATGCTCGGCACTCCGGCAGCGACGGACTTCAACGGCGACGACATGTCCGACATCCTGTGGCAGAACCCGACCACTGCGCAGGCCATGCTATGGGAGATGAGCGGGACGCAGAATATCGGCGGCGGTTCCCTTTCGCTCCCCTCCGCATCCTGGCAGATCGCCGGCTTGGGGGATTTCAACGGCGATGGCATGTCCGACATCCTGTTGCGGAACACGCAGACCGGTGCGGCATCGATCTGGGAGATGAACGGCACCGCCACGATCGGCGGCGGTCCGCTTCAGGCGCCATCGCCCGCTTGGCAGGTCGCGGGCGTTGGCGACTTCAATGGCGACGGCATGTCCGACATTCTTTGGCGGAACACCACGACCGGCGCCGTGTCGATCTGGGAGATGAACGGCACGAACGTCATCGGCGGGGGATCGCTTGGCATGCAGGCGCTGAGTTGGAAGGTCGCCGGCGTGGGTGACTTCAACAACGACGGCCACGCCGACATCCTGTGGCAGAATACCACCACCGGCCAATTGGGATTGTGGGAGATGAACGGCGCCAGCGTCATTGGCGGCGGAGCCATTGCCGCGCCGACGGCCGCGTGGCAGATCGCCGGCCTGGGAGATTTCAACGGCGATGGCACGACCGATATTCTCTGGCGGAATTCACAGACGGGTGCCGCCTCGATCTGGGAGATGAACGGGACCAGCGTCATCGGCGGGGGCCCCATCGCCAATGCGCCATCGACCGACTGGCAGGTGGCGGCGATCGGCGATTACAATGGCGACGGCAAGTCCGATATTCTGTGGCAGAATACGCAGACGGGCGCGCTCTCGATTTCGGAAATGAGTGGAACCAGCACGACCGGCGGTGGTGCGCTTTCGTCCCTCGCGACAACTTGGCACGTCGTCCAGAATCCAACCCTCGCCGCGTAGTCGCCGTTCTGCGGCAAGGATCGTCATCGAGAATTCGACGGCGCCATAGCAGGTACGCCGACAGCGCCTAACGAAGAAAGCTACGCTGTCGGCCGGGAGCCGGCCCAGGGGCGCCGGATTTTCGAATGACACCGCCGGGCGCTTCTATCCGATCGCGTGATTAAGCGCCCAGCGCTCGAGCGCCGCAGCCGACATCGCCCCGGCGGTGCGATCGAGCGCGCGGCCGTGGCGGGCGAGCAGCAGCGTGGGCACGCTACGAATCCCGAAGCGCTGCGCCAATTCCGGCGCGGCGTCGATATCGACCTTGACGAGCCGCAGGCGCGGTTCGAGCGCGGCCGCGGCGCGCTCGAACTCCGGCGCCATGGCGCGGCACGGCCCGCACCAACTCGCCCAGAAATCCACCAGAAGCGGAATGTCGCTCTTGGCCAGATGGCGCTCGAAGCGCCCGGCGTCGAGCGCAACGGGCCGGCCCTCGAAGAGCGGCCGATGGCACTCGCCGCAGCGACCGCCGGAAGCGAGCCTCGCCTGCGGCACGCGATTCACCGTGTCGCAATGAGGACAGACGATATGGAGATGGTCGGACATGGCTGCGTCCCGCGGGCCTAGACGTCCGCCACCATCCGGCGCAGCTTCTCGCGCACCTCATCGGCCATTTGCTTGAGGCGCGGGTTGTCGATCGCGGCCATCGAGGCGACCGGATCGATCGCCGCCACCTCGATCCCGCCGTCGCCGGTCTCGGCGACGACGACGTTGCAGGGCAGCATCGTGCCGACCTTGTCCTCGAGCCGAAGCGCCTCGTAGGCGAGCTTCGGGTTGCAGGCGCCGAGAATACGGTAATTGCGGAAATCGACGTCGAGCTTCTTCTTGAGCGTATCCCTGACGTCGATCTCGGTGATGATGCCGAACCCTTCGCGCTTCAGCGCCTCCGTGGTGCGGCGCAGTGCCTCGTCGAATCCGGTCTTAAGTATCTTGCTGAAATAATAGGTCATCGCGGTCTCTGCCTCCGTCGTTTGTGTGCCCAGTGTCATTCCGCCGCGGCTTTCGGCGCGCCCGGCCCTCTGGGCCGCAGCCTGGCGATGCCGAGCGCCTTCATGACGATCCGTTCATAGGCCGGCTCGGTCTTCCCGGTGCGGACCTTGCGCAAGAAATATTTTTCGAACGCAACCTTCGCCAGATGCACCCAATATCCTTGCCCAGCCCAGTTGACGTTACGCGGCGGGATTTGCGGTAGCGCGATGAAGGCGACGCCGTCATTGCCGAAATCGGCGAGGCAGACCGCATTGAGGCTCGGCTCGCGCTGCGGGTCCCGGCCGGCGATGAGGCTGGCGATGTTCTCGGCAACGGCGGACACCATCGATTCAATCATGTAGCCCGTCTTCGGCACGCCGATCGGCACCGGCGTCGGCTCATAGGCGGGAATGGCGACGCACACGCCGACGGCGAAGACGTTGGGGAAGGCCGGGTTGCGCTGGTGCTTGTCGACGAGCACGAAGCCGCGGGGATTGACCAGCCCGGCAATGGGCTTGCCGTCCTCGCCCATCATGCAGGCGACGCCGCGGAACGCCGGGATGAACATCGTGAGTTTGGACGCAATGCGGTGCTGGCGCTTGGGCGCGCCGTCATCGCCGATTTCGCTGACCTCGACCTGGTCGGGGCCGATGCGGTCGACCTTGGCATTGGTGATCCATTTCACGTCGCGGTCGCGCAACATCGATTCGAGCAGGCCCTTCGTGTCGCCGACGCCGCCGAGGCCGAGATGACCGATATAGGGTTCGGCGGTGACGAAGGTCATGGGCACGCGGTCGCGGATCTTGCGCCGGCGCAAATCGGCATTGGCCAGGAGGGCGAATTCGTAGGCCGGCCCGAAGCAGGACGCGCCCTGGGCCGCGCCGACCACCATGGGACCGGGATTGTTGCAGAATTCCTCCCAGCGCCTGGCCGCGGTGGCGGCATGGTCGACATGGCAGATGGAGATGGTATTAGCCGCGGGTCCGAGCCCTTCCACCTCGTCGAAGGCGAGCGCCGGACCGGTGGCGATGACGAGAAAGTCGTAATCCACCGTGCGCCCGTCGTTGAGCACGATCCGGTTTTCCTGCGGCAGAACGCGCCGCGCGCCGGCCGCTTCGAAGGCGATGCCGAATTTGGCCAGCACCGGCGGAAGATGGATCTTGATGTCCTTGGGTTCGCGCCACTTGAGCGCCACCCACGGATTGGACGGCACGAACTGGAACCACTCGGAATCCGAAACAACGGTGATCTCGGCCTTGCGCCCGATCACCTGGCGCAGCTCATACGCCGCTGAAATGCCGCCGATTCCGGCGCCAAGCACGACGACCCTGGCCATGCGCTCCTCCATCCCCTTCGGCCCCATGCCGCTGGAATGAATTTTCTCCCCCCGTGCGGGCCGCGCCGTGATCTGGATCAATGAGTACGGCGCAGCTCGTTCTTATGTTCAGCGTGATGATCCGCCGCACCCCGAACCCTGTCGCCGCTTGCTCAGGTAAAGGCGATACCCGCCCGAAGGCCGAGCCGCTTGAACGCCATCGCCGCCGGGCAGAAACCGGTGAACGCCGCCTGCAGCAGGTTGAGCCCGACGAAGCCCGTCAGCAGCAGCCACCACGGACTGTAAATCTGGCTCAACGTGAGACTCAGCAGGACCATGAAGCCAGCGAAAGCCATGACGGCACGATCGATCGACATGGAGGTCTCCTTTCAATACTTGGCACGTGCCGGGCGGCAGAATCGCTCGTAGAGCGCGTCCACCACCTGGGCCACGCCGGGATCGGCGAGCGAGTAATAGATCGTCTGCGCCTCGCGCCGTGTCGCGACCAGTCGGCCGCGGCGCAGCCGGGCGAGGTGCTGCGACAAGGCCGACTGGCTCAGCCCCACCACCGCCTCGAGCGCGCCGACCGAGCGTTCGCCCCGCAGCAGCTCGCAGACGATCATCAGCCGGCGCCGGTTGGCGAGGATCTTGAGGAACCCTTCCGCCGCCCCGGCCTTGCTGCGCATCACCTCAATATTCATGGTTGCTAATTTAGTAATTGCTTATATATAGGTCAAGGGATGTTCCCGAGGATTCCTGACGTGTTGTGCCGCATCATCGCCCTCGCCGCCGTCGTCGCGGTGGCCGCCCTTCCCGCCCAGGCTCAGGACGCTGTCGTTGTGCAGCGCGCGGTCGACGATCAGAAGGCCGTCATCGCCACGGTCGAGCCGGTGCACGCGCTCGTCGCCCGCGCGCGCATCGGCGGTACCATCGCGCGCCTGACGGTCAAAGAAGGCGACGCCGTTGCCGCGGGCGACCGCATCGCCGTGGTCGCCGACCAGAAGCTCGTGCTGCAGACGCAGGCGCTGCAATCGCGCATCCAGGCGCAGCAGGCCGAGCGCGACCAGGCGCAGATCGATCTCGCCCGGACCCAGTCGCTGCGCCGCACCGGCGTGGTGTCGCAGAGCCAGCTCGACCAGGCGCGCACACGACTCGATGTCGCCGAGCGCAATCTCCAGGCGCTCCGCACCGACCAGCAGGTGATCGAGCAGCAGACCGCCGAAGGCGCCGTCCTAGCGCCGGGCGCCGGCCGCATCCTCAAAGTGCCGGTGTCGGAAGGCAGCGTGGTGCTTGCCGGCGAGACCATCGCCACCATCGCCGCCGACAACTATATCCTCCGGCTGCAGCTTCCGGAACGGCATGCGCGGTTCATGCGGGCGGGCGACACCATTCTCGTCGGCGCGCGCGGCCTCGAGGCCGAGGCGCCGGAGCCGCTGCGCCGCGGCCGCGTCGTGCTGGTCTATCCCGAGATCGACAACGGCCGCGTCATTGCCGATGTCACAGTCGCCGGCCTCGGTGACTATTTCGTCGGCGAGCGCACGCGCGTCTATGTCGCGACCGGCACGCGCGAAGCGCTGGTCCTTCCCGACGGCTATGTCTACCGCCGCTTCGGCGTGAGCTACGTGAAGCTCAAGGACGGCACCGAAGTCGTGGTCCAGGTCGGGATGCCGGTCGAAGGCGGCATCGAGATCCTGGCCGGGCTGCACGCGGGTGACGTGGTCACGAAGCCATGAAGCTCGGCCTCTCGGGGTTCCTCGCCCGCAGCTTCATTGCCTCGCCGCTGACGCCGCTCCTGCTCTTGGCGGCGCTGGTGGTCGGCGTGGTCGCGCTCGTCGCCCTGCCGCGCGAGGAAGAGCCACAGATCAGCGTGCCGATGGTGGACATCCTCGTCACCGCAAACGGCTACAAGGCGGCTGACGCCGTCGAGCTCATCACCAAGCCGCTCGAAGACATCATCAAGGGCATCAACGGCGTCGAGCACGTCTATTCCAGCACCCAGGACGATTCCGTGGTCGTCACGGCGCGGTTCTATGTCGGCACCGACGAGGACACCGCGCTCACCCGCGTCCACGAGAAGATCCGTGCCAATATCGCCGATCTGCCCAAGGGCATTCCCGAGCCGATCATCATCGGCCGCGGCATCAACGACGTGGCGATCCTCACCCTCACCCTGACGCCGAAGGAGGCGGCCGCATCGCGCTGGAATGACAACGGCCTCTATCAGGTCGCCCAGGAGCTGCAACACGAACTGATCAAGGTCGAGAATGTCGGCCTCACCTATATCGTCGGCGGCAGTCCCAACGAAATCCGCGTCGAGCCCGATCCCGAGCGCCTGGCGCTTTATGGCATCACCCTCAACCAGCTCGTCGACAAGCTCGAGAACGCCAACCGTTCGTTTCTCGTCGGCGCCTTCGAGCAGATGGACCGGAACGTGCCCGTGGTGGCGGGGCAGACGCTTCAGGGCGTGCCCGATATCGGCCTGTTGCTGATCACCTCGCGCGACGGCCGGCCGGTCTATGTCAAGGACGTCGCCGACGTGGTGGTGGGCGCGGCCCAGCCCGATCATCACGCCTGGATGCTCACCCGCAACAAGGCGGGCGGGCTCGACCAGCGGCCGGCCGTCACCATCGCCTTCGCCAAGCGCAAGGGCGCCAACGCGGTCGTGGTGGCCGACCAGCTCCTCGCCCGCCTCAAGACGGTCGAGGGCCGGCTCGTGCCGAGCGACGTCACGGTCGCAGTCACCCGCAATTACGGCGCGACCGCGACGGAAAAGGCGAACGAGCTGTTCTTCCACCTGGCGCTGGCGACGGTCTCGATCGTCGTGCTGATCACGCTCGCGATCGGCTGGCGCGAGGGGATCGTGGTTCTCGTCGTCATCCCGACCACCATCCTGCTCACGCTCTTCGCCTCCTGGCTGATGGGCTACACCATCAACCGCGTCAGCCTGTTCGCGCTCATCTTCTCGATCGGCATCCTGGTCGACGACGCCATCGTCGTGATCGAGAACATCACGCGGCACTGGCGCGAAAGCGACCGCAAGGACTTGGTCACGACCGCCATCGAGGCCGTGGCGGAGGTCGGTAATCCGACCGTCGTCGCCACGCTCACGATCATCGTGGCGCTGTTGCCGATGATGTTCGTGAGCGGACTCATGGGCCCCTATATGAGCCCGATACCGGCGAACGCGTCGATGGCGATGCTGTTCTCGTTCTTCGTCGCCATGATGGTCACGCCGTGGCTCGTCCTGCGCATCGCGCGCCGCCATTTCGAAGGCGGCGCGGCAACGCCCGCCGCCGCGCACGGGGTCGGCGCCATGGGGCGTTTCTATCTGCGCTTCGCGCGGCCGCTCCTCACCGGCCGGCGCCGCGCAAAGGTCTTTCTCGCCGTGGTCGCGGCGGCCACCCTTGGCGTGTGCGTGCTGTTCGTCACCAAGGACGTCACCGTGAAGCTGCTTCCCTTCGACAACAAGTCGGAGCTTCAGGTCGTGGTCGATCTGCCCCAGGGCACGACGCTCGAGGACACCGAGCGGTTTCTCATGGCGGCGGCCAACCGGCTCAAGGATCTGCCGGAGCTGACCTCGATCCAGGCCTATGCCGGCACCGCGGCGCCGTTCAACTTCAACGGGCTGGTGCGCCACTATTATCTCCGCAGCAATCCCGAGCAGGGCGATCTTCAGGTCAATCTCGTCGGGAAGGCCGACCGGTCGCGCGAGAGCCATGCGATCGCGCTCGATGTCCGCCGCCGCCTCGCCTCGGTGCCGAGACCACCGGGTACGGTCGTGCAGGTGGTCGAAGTGCCGCCGGGCCCGCCGGTGCTGGCGACGCTGCTGGCCGAAATCTACGGCCCCGACCAGGCGACCCGGCGCGCGGTCGCGCGCAAGGTCGAGGCCGCATTCAGGAGCGTCGATTTCATCGTCGATGTCGACGACACCTTCCACAAGCCGGGCGAGCGGCTGCGCTTTTCCATCAACCAGGAGAATCTCGAGTTCTACGGCGTCGAGGAGCAGGCGGTCTACGACACCATCGCCGCACTCATCGGCGGGGTGAAGATCGGCTATTCGCAGCGCGGCTATGGCACCAAGCCGATCGAGATCGACGTGAAGCTGCCCAAGCGGGCGATGTTCATGGGCGAACGCATCCTGACGACGCCGCTTCCCGCCGGCGGAACGGCACGCCAGGGCGCCAATGTCGAACTCGGCGATGTGGTCACGGTGAAGCGCGAGCCCGCCTCCTACAGCATCTTCCGCCGCGACGGGCATTCCATCGAAATGGTGGAGGCCGATGTCGCCGGCCGGTTCGAGGCGCCGATCTACGGCATGCTTGCCGTGCAGGACCGGATCAAGCACATGGATTGGGGCGCCGCCGGCCCGCCCACCATCCGCTATCACGGCCAGCCGACCGACGAATCGAAGGCGTCGCTGCTGTGGGACGGCGAGTGGGAGGTGACCTATGTCACCTTCCGCGACATGGGCGCGGCCTTCGGCGTCGCGATCCTTGGCATCTATCTGCTGGTCGTCGCCCAGTTCGGCTCATTCCTGCTGCCGCTCGTGATCCTCGTTCCGGTGCCGCTCACGCTCATCGGCATCGTGCTGGGCCATTGGCTCCTGGGCGCGCCCTTCACCGCGACCTCGATGATCGGCTTCATCGCGCTCGCCGGCATCATCGTGCGCAATTCGATTCTGCTCGTCGATTTCATAAGGCGGCGGCGCGCCGAGGGCGCGGTGCTGCGCCAGGCGCTGCTCGAAGCCGGGGCGATCCGGTTCAAGCCGATCTTCCTCACCGCGGCGGCGGCGATGATCGGGGCGGCCTTCATCATGACCGATCCGATCTTCCAGGGGCTCGCCATCTCGCTGGTGTTCGGCCTGGCCTCCTCGACCGCGCTGACCGTGCTGGTCATCCCGGCGCTCTACGTCTGGCTCCGCGACGATCATCAGGGCATGGGCGAGTCATGAGCGCCGGCGCGGCCGTGCGCGCCCTTTTTGCTCGTCTACCAGCGCGGGCGACGCTCAATTATCTGCGCGAAACGAGTCTGGAACCTGCCTCACACGCCGCCCAGGTAATTGATGTATAAATCTGGCGTCCCCAACCGGATTCGAACCGGTGTTCTCACCGTGAAAGGGTGATGTCCTGGGCCTCTAGACGATGGGGACGAGGCGGCGGCGGCGCCGAGGGTCTAACCGGCGAAGGGCGCCAAAGCAAGCGGCGCCGGCGCTCGCGCCGCAGCGTCTTGCATGCTAGGAAGGGGCATCCATGGCGCGCGCCTTTCCCATGATCGGTCCGGTCCCTGCCCGCGCGGCCTGCGTCGCCGCGGCGTCCGCGGGAGGCGGCTGAGATGTGCGGCGTCGCCGGCATATGGGACCGGCGGCGACGCAGCGCGCCCGAGGCGCTTGCCGCCGTGGCCGAGGCCATGACCGATGCGCTGCGCCATCGCGGCCCGGACGCCGGCGCGGTCTATGCCGACGCGGCGGCGGGGCTCGCGCTCGGCCATCGCCGCCTGTCGATCGTCGATCTCTCCCCCGCCGGGGCGCAGCCGATGGTGTCGTCGTGCGGCCGCTTCGTCATTTCGTTTAACGGTGAGATCTACAACGCCGACGCGCTGCGCCCCGAGCTCGAGGCGTCGGGGCGGCGCTTCCGCGGCCATTGCGACACCGAGGTGATCGTCGAGGGCGCCGCGGTCTGGGGCGTCGCCGCCACCATCACCCGGCTCATCGGCATGTTCGCGATCGCGCTGTGGGACCGCGGCGAGCGCCGGCTGCATCTCATCCGCGACCGGATCGGCATCAAGCCGCTCTATTGGGCGGATTTCGACGGCCGCGTGATCTTCGGCTCCGAGCTCAAGGCGCTGCGCGCCGACACGAGCTGGACGCCCGCGCTCGACCGCAATGCGCTTACGGCCTTTCTGCGCTTCGGCTACGTCCCCGGTCCGCACTGCATCTATCGCGGCGTCGCCAAACTGCCGCCCGGCACCATCCTGTCCGTGGGCACCGAGGGCGCGGCGGAAATCCGGTCCTACTGGTCGCTCGCCGACGTGGCCCGCGCCGGCCAGGCGGAGCGGCTCGCACTGAGCGAGGACGAGGCCGCGGACCGGCTCGATGCGCTGTTGCGCGACGCCGTCGGGCGGCGGATGGTGGCGGACGTGCCGCTCGGCGCCTTCCTTTCGGGCGGCATCGATTCCTCGACCGTGGTGGCGCTGATGCAGGCGCAGAGCTCGCGCCCGGTGCTCAGCTTCTCGATCGGCTTCAACGAACGCGGCTACGACGAGGCGCAGCATGCCAAGGCGGTCGCGCGCCATCTCGGCACCGACCACACCGAGCTCTATGTCGCGCCCGATCATGCGCAGGCCGTGATCCCGCGCCTGGCCGATATGTACGACGAACCCTTCGCCGACAGCTCGCAAATCCCGACCTTCCTGGTGTCGGAGATGACGCGGCGCCATGTCACCGTGGCACTGTCAGGCGATGGCGGCGACGAGCTGTTCGGCGGCTATACCCGCTATTTCCGCGGCCAGACGCTGTGGCGCGCGATCGAGCACCTGCCGGCGGCGGCGCGACAGCTCGCCGCGGCGGGGGTGCGCGCGCTGCCGCCGGCGGCGTGGACCGCGCTCGGCACGGTCATTCCGGAATCGGTCCGGCCGGTACAGTTCGGCACCAAGATGCACAAGCTCGCGAGCGTGCTCGCCGGCGAGGCCGAGGCGAGCGCGTTCTACCGCCAGGTCGTGAGCCTGTGGCTCGATCCGGCCGCCATCGTCGTCGGTGGGGTCGAGCCCAAGGGCCCGCTCGAGGACCCGGGCGTCAAGGCGCTGGTGCCCGACTTCATCGAGCGCATGCAGTATCTCGACACCGTGACCTATCTTCCCGACGACATCCTCACCAAGGTCGACCGCGCCTCGATGGCGGTGGCGCTCGAGGCGCGGGTGCCGCTGCTCGACCACCGCGTCGTCGCTTTCAGCTGGTCACTGCCGACGGCGATGAAGGCCGGCGACGGCGTGGGCAAGCGGCTGTTGCGCCGCGTGCTCGACCGCTACGTGCCGCGCAAGCTGGTGGAGCGGCCGAAAATGGGCTTCGCCGTACCGATCCACGACTGGCTGCGCGGGCCGTTGCGCGACTGGGCCGAGCCGCTGCTCGACGAGCGGCGCCTCGCTGGCGATGGCATCTTCGCGCCCGCGCCCATCATCGCGCGCTGGCGCGAGCACCGCGCCGGAACGCGCGACTGGCAATACCCGCTTTGGACGATCCTCATGTTCCAGGCGTGGAAGGAGCGCTGGCTCGCCTGAAGGGCGCGGCGCGCGCGGCTCAGCCGGGCGCGGCGTCGTCGATGACGAGCTGAACCTCGTCGCGGCCCTGCCAGCGGTCGGCGCGGAGATGGCCGGCGACGTGAAAGAGCCGGCCGCCGCCGCCGAGCAGCGCCGGGCCGAGCGCGCCGTCGAGCGCGCGGAACGCCACCGCCTTGAGCCGCCCCGCGCCAGCGCCATCGGCAAGGATCGCGCGCACATGCCCGCTGCCGACCGCGTCGGCGCGCAGTATGCGCAGTTGCGGAAAGGCGAAGCGTGGCTCGGTGTTGCCGGTGCCGAACGGCCCCACCTGCTCGATCAGCGCGACCAGATCAGCGGTCGCGGCGGCGGCGCTCAGCGCCCCGTCGATTCCGAGCTCGGGCACGCCCGCGTCCGCGCCCAACGCGGCGACCGCGCGTTCGTCGAGAAATTCCCTAAGCGCCGCCAGGTTTGCACGCGCCACGGTGAAACCCGCGGCCATGGCGTGGCCGCCGCCATTCACCAGCAATCCCGCCTGATGCGCGGCGATCACCGCGGGGCCCAACGCCATGCCGGCGACCGAGCGGCCGGAGCCGCGGCCGACGCCGTCCGCCACGGCGACGACGCAGGCTGGCCGCCCATAGCGATCCTTGAGCCGGCTCGCGACGATCCCGATCACGCCGGGATGCCAACCCTCGCCCGCAGCAAACACCATGGCGCGCGGTTGCTCGCTTTCGACCTGCGCCACCGCCTGGGCCAGCACCCGCGCCTCGATCTCGCGCCGCTCGGCGTTGAGCGCATCGAGACGCTGTGCCAGCGCCCGCGCCTCGGCCGGGTCGTCGGTAGCGAGAAGCCGCGCGCCCAGATCGGCCTCGCCGACGCGGCCCCCGGCATTGACGCGCGGACCGAGGATGAACCCCGCGTGATAGGTCCCGATCGGCTCGGCCACGCCGGCGACATCGGCCAGCGCCGCGATCCCGGCATTGCCCCGCCGCCGCATCACTTTCAGTCCCTGCGCCACCAGCGCGCGGTTGAGGCCGGTGAGCGGCACCACGTCGCAAATCGTGCCGAGCGCGACGAGGTCGAGCCAGGCGATGAGGTCTGGCTCGGGCCGCACCCGATACCAGCCGCTCGCCCGCAGCGCCCGGTTGAGCCCGACCAGCAGCAGGAACGCCACGCCCACCGCCGCGAGCACGCGGTGCGGCGAGGTCTCGTCGAGCCGGTTGGGATCGATCACGGCGTGGGCTTGCGGCAGCGCCGGCTCGCCGATGTGATGATCGACCACGATCGCGTCGAGCCCGGCCGCTGCCGCAGCGGCGAGCGGCGCCGGTGCGGTGATGCCGCAATCGAGCGTGACGACGACCGCCGCGCCCGCTTGCTTCAACCCGATGAGCGCCGGCGCGTTCGGCCCATAGCCCTCGCGCTGGCGATCGGGGATATAGACGATGACGCGCGCACCGACCGCCTCGAGGAAGCGGCGCAGCAGCGCCACCGCGGTCGCACCGTCGACATCGTAATCGCCGAAGAGCGCGATGGTCTCGCGCCGCTCGATCGCGGCGACGAGGCGCGCGACCGCGCGGTCCATGTCGAGAAGATGCGAGGGATCGGGCAGGAAGTCGCGCAGCAGCGGATTGAGAAAGCGCTCGGCCGCCGCATCATCGACGCCGCGGCGCGCAAGGATGCGCCCGACGATCTCGGGCAGGCCCAGCCGTTGCGCGATCGCCATGCCGGCGCGGTCGTCCCCGCTGCGCTCACGCCAGCGCCGGCCCAGGAGCGAGCGCTCGACGCCGAGAACCGCTTTCGCCGCGTCCGCCTCGCGCGCGACGCCGGGCGCGGCCACGTCTCAGCGGTCCATCCCGGGAAAGCCGGTCTTGCGGTGGAAATTGTGCTGCGCCTCGATGATGCGGACGGTGCCGCTCTTGGAACGCATGACCATCGAATGGGTGACGGCGCCGCCGGCGAAGCGGCGCACGCCCTGCAGCATGGTGCCGTTGGTGACGCCGGTGGCGGCGAACATCACCTCGCCCCGGGCCAGATCGAGAAGCCCGTATTTCCGGTCGAAATCCTTGATACCGCAATTTCTTGCCCGCCCCCGCTCGTCGTCGTTGCGGAAGATGAGCCGGCCCTGCATGAAGCCGCCGATGCAGCGCAGCGCCGCCGCCGCCAGCACCCCCTCGGGCGCGCCGCCCGATCCCATATAGATGTCGACGCCACTGTCGGGCCGGGCGGTGGCAATGACGCCGGACACGTCGCCGTCAGAAATGAGCATGATGCGCGCCCCGGCCTCGCGCACCTTGGCGATCAGCTCGGCATGGCGCGGCCGGTCGAGGATGCAGACGACGAGGTCGGACACCTCGGCCTGCTTCACCTTGGCGAGGCGGACGAGGTTGTTGCGCGGCGTCTCGTCGAGATCGACGACGTCGCCCCAGCCGCTGCCGATGGCGATCTTTTCCATGTAGACGTCGGGCGCGTTGAGAAAGCCGCCCGCCTCGGCCATGGCGATCACGGCCAGCGCGTTCGAGCCGCCCTTGGCGGTGATCGTCGTGCCCTCGAGCGGATCGAGCGCGATGTCGATGCGCGGGCCCAGGCCGGTGCCGACCTTCTCGCCGATATAGAGCATCGGCGCCTCGTCGCGCTCGCCCTCGCCGATGACCACGGTGCCCTCGATCGCGAGCCCATTGAGGGCCTGGCGCATGGCATCGACCGCGGCTTGATCGGCCGCCTTCTCGTCGCCGCGGCCCATGAGGCGCGAGGCCGACAAGGCCGCTGCCTCGGTGACGCGCACCGCCTCGAGCGCGAGATTGCGGTCCATGGCTGCGGTCTCGGTCATTCTCGCCTCCTACAAATTTTCCACGCGGATCATGCGCGGCGGTTCGCGCACCGTCTCCAGCCGCGCGATCCGGTCGAGCGCGCGCCGCATCGCCGCCTCCTCGGTCTCGTGCGTCGTCAGCACCACCGGCACCGCCTCGCCCGGGGCGCGGCCGCGCTGGATCATCTGCTCCATCGACACCTGCTCGTCGCGCAAGGCGGCGGCGACGTCGGCGATGACGCCCGGCCGGTCGACCACCATGAGCCGCACGTAATAGGCGCCGCGGTGGCGCGCCATCGGCGCGCGCGGGCTCCGCCGGAGCTGCGCAACCGGCAGGGCGAAGCTGGTCGCGGTGCGGCCTGAAGCGATGTCAACGAGATCGGCGACCACGGCGGACGCAGTCGGCTCGGCCCCGGCGCCGCGGCCTTCGAGCATGACGCGGCCGACAAAATCACCCTCGATCACGACGGCATTGAACACGCCCTCGACATGGGCGATCGGCGCCGCGCGCGGCACCATGCAGGCATGCACGCGCTGCTCGAGCCCGTGCTCGGTCGGCCGCGCCACGCCGAGAAGCTTGATGCGGTAGCCGAGCTCGCCGGCGAATTCGATGTCGAGAGCCGACACGTGGCGGATCCCTTCGACATGCACGCCGGGGAAATCGACCTCGGTACCGAACGCCACGGCCGCGAGCAGCGCGAGCTTGTGCGCCGAGTCGATGCCGTCGATATCGAAGCTTGGATCGACCTCGGCATAGCCCAGACGCTGCGCCTCGGCGAGCACGTCGTCGAACTCGCGCCCGGTCTCGCGCATCGTCGTCAGCACGTAGTTGCAGGTGCCGTTGAGAATGCCATAGACGCGTTTCACCGTATTGGCGGCGAGTCCCTCGCGCAGCGCCTTGAGGACCGGGATGCCGCCCGCGACCGCCGCCTCGAAAGCGAGCGCCACGCCCTTGGCTTCGGCGAGCCGCGCCAGTTCCGTGCCGTGATGGGCGATGAGCGCCTTGTTGGCGGTGACGACATGCTTGCCGTTGGCAAGCGCCCGGGTCACGAGCTCGCGCGCGACCCCCTCGCTGCCGCCGATCAGCTCTACCACCACGTCGATGTCGGCGGCCGCGGCGAGCGCCGTCGCATCGGCCTCGAAGCGAAAGCGCGAAAGGTCGACCCCGCGCGCGCGCGTCGCGTCGCGCGCCGCCACCGCAACGACCACGAGCGGACGGCCGGCACGCTGCGCCAGCAACTCGGCATTCTGCCGCAGCAGGCGCAGCGTGCCGACCCCGACAGTGCCGAGACCGGCAATGGCGATCTTGAGCGGCTGACTCACGGAAGGGAATCGTCCATGGCCCTCATGGGCGGTGCCTTCCGGTTGTAGCTTGCGCCTCGCCAAGTTGCGACAGTTTTGTCAATGCCCGCTCGGCTCAACGTACGAGGTACACCTCGGCGCTTGCAGCGGCGGCATCGTCGGCGCGAGTCGGCGCGGCCTCCACGGCAATGGCCTCGGGCGGTACGCCGTCAGCCCCAAGCGTGCTGGCCACAGCCTTGGCACGTTCCAACGCGAGGTTGAAGCTGTCGAGGTCTTTTTGCATCGCGTCATCGCCGCCTGGCGGCGGCGCATGGCCGATAACGCGCAACGTCCCGCCGTCGCGATGCTGCATCGCGGCGACGGCGCTGAGTCGCGCCTTCTCGGCATCCGACAACGCGGTCGATCCCGACGTGAAGGCGATCGCCACAACCGCCGCGGAAGCAGGCGGCGCGACGCGTCGACTCGGGCCGGACGACCCCGGCGCAGCCGGCGGTGCGAGGGTCGCCGTTCGGGTCACCGGGGTGGTCGGCTGCTTCTTGGGAGCTGCCTCGTAGGCCGAAACGTGCGGCGCGCCCTGGCTCGAGCGCGGCGAACCCGGCGAGGCGGGCGCCGCGCTTGGTGCCGCCGCGGCCGGGGACGGCGCGGCGGGCGGCGGCGGCGGCACGATCGAATTCACCGGCATGCCGGCCTCGAGGTGCTCGCCGGTATATTTCGCGTTCGCGCGATCGGCCACGAGACCCTTCTCGAGCTTGTCGCGTTCGATCGTGCTGAGGGCATTGTCCGGCGCGCCGGGCACCGAGGCGAGATTGGGATAGGGCTCCTTGCCGCCGGCGTCGAAGCGCTTCTGGTCAGGCTGATTCTTATCGAGCGCATCGTTCTTCGACGCGCCGGAAAGGTCACGGTACCAAGCGACGGGATTGACCGCATCGGGTACCCAAGAGCAGCCGCCGAGCGGCACGAGCGCGGCAAGCGCCACGATCGCGTAGCGCCGCATATGCCGCATCGCAAATTCGCATTGCACCATCACGCCCCACTTCCCGATGCGCGGACGCTGCCCATATTTGCAATGATAAAGGCAACGCCCGCTGGTGTATAAATCCGCCAGGACGGGAAGCATGAAAGAACCTCAACCGCGCGAAATCAAGGTCCCCGACCCCGTCGCATGGTCGCGCAGCATGGCTGAACTCGCCGAGCGCAGTCAGCGCCTGGTGCAGGAGTTCCTGACACGCCAGGCCGATGGCGGCGGCGCGGTCGATCCGCTCAATATCGGCGGCGCGTTCTTCGAGATGACGCGGCGCCTGATGAGCGACCCGACCGCGATCGTCCAGGCACAGCTCACGCTGTGGAAGGATTATCTGCGGTTGTGGCAGACCACGGCGCAGCGCTTTCTCACCGGCGCCCCGGCCGATCCCATCGCCACGCCTGCGCCCGGCGACCGGCGGTTCAACGATGCGGCGTGGAGCGAGAACGCGCTCTTCGACTACATCAAGCAAAGCTATCTTCTCACGGCGCGCTGGATGCAGTCGATCGTCCAGCACGTCGAGGGGCTCGACGACCGCGCCGCGCGCAAGGTCGATTTCTATACGCGACAATTCGTCGACGCGATGGCACCGTCGAATTTCGTCCTCACCAACCCCGAAGTGCTGCGCGCGACCATCGAAAGCGGCGGCGAGAATCTGCTCAACGGCCTGCGCCACGTGCTCGACGACCTGGAGCGCGGCAAGGGCCGCCTCATGATCAAGATGACCGACATGGGGGCGTTCGTCGTCGGCAAGAACCTCGCCGTCACGCCCGGCAAGGTCGTTTACCAGAACGATCTCATCCAGCTGATCCAGTATGCGCCCGCGACGGAGACGGTGCAGCGCCGCCCGCTTCTCATCATCCCGCCCTGGATCAACAAGTATTACATTCTCGACCTCCGCCCGCGCAACTCCTTCATTCGCTGGGCGGTCGAGCAGGGCCACACCGTCTTCGTCATCTCCTGGGTCAATCCCGACGAGCGTCTCGCCGCCAAGACCTTCGACGACTACCTGATCGAGGGTCCGCTCGCCGCGCTCGACGCGATGCGCGAGGCAACCGGGGAGAGCGAGGCGAACGTGATCGGCTACTGCCTCGGCGGAACGCTGCTGGCGGCGACGCTCGCCCACATGGCGGCGAAGAACGACAAGCGCTTCGTCAGCGCGACCCATTTTGCCTCGATGGTCGATTTCGCCGAGGCCGGCGAGCTCGCGGTCTTCATCGACGAAGAGCAGCTCCACCTGCTCGAGGAGCGCATGCGCCAGCATGGCTATCTCGAGGGCTCCGACATGGCGACCACCTTCAACATGCTGCGCGCCAACGACCTGATCTGGTCGTTCGTCGTCAACAACTACCTGCTCGGCAAGGAACCCTTCCCGTTCGATCTGCTCTATTGGAACAGCGACTCGACGCGCATGCCGGCGGCGATGCACAGCTTCTACCTGCGCACGATGTACCAGGAGAACAAGCTGGTCGCGCCGGACGCCCTGACGCTGGCCGGCACGCCCATCGATCTGCGCAACATCAAGACGCCAAGCTTCATCCTCTCGGCCCGCGAGGACCATATCGCGCCGTGGAAATCGACCTACGCGGCGACGCAGCTCTACCGCGGACCGATAAAATTCGTGCTCGCCGCCTCGGGCCACATCGCCGGCGTCGTCAACCCGCCGGATCAGGCGAAATATGGGCATTGGATCAATACCAAACTGCCGAAGCGGCCCGAGGACTGGCTCGCCGGCGCCCAATACCACGAGGGCTCGTGGTGGCCGACCTGGGAGCGCTGGGTGGCGCGCCACGGCGGCGGCCGCGTGCCGGCACGCCAGCCGGGCGACGGCAAGCTCACACCGATCGAGGACGCGCCCGGTTCGTTCGTACTCGCGCGCGCGAACTGACCCTCAACGCCAGCAAACGCGAACGGCCGCGCGGCGGCAGCGGCCTGTTGCGCCGTTAATGCTTGGCGGCGACGGCGCGTACCTCTTGGAGCATAGCGTGAAGCGCCGGCTGGCTCTTCGTGACCTCGTCGCCGACCGGTGTCAGCAGCGTCTTCATCTTGGCAAGGTCTTCGGGTGGCAGCTTGTGGATCTCGCCGCCCATCGCAGCCCATTTCTTGTCGAGGTTGGCGGCGAATTGCACCTCCCACCGCTGGGCCTTGGATTGGACGGTGCGGCCGGTGTCGATCACCATCTGGCGCAGATCGGGCGGCAGCCCGTCGAGCCAGCGCTTGCTCACCATGGCGATGGAAATGATCATGGTGTCGTTGGTGACGGTGACGACCTTGACGAGGTTGATCATCTTGAACGAGACAAAGATCGATGTCGCGCTGATCGTCCCGTCGATCACGCCCTGGTCGAGCGCCGGCACGACCTCGCTCAACGGCATCGCGACGCCGGTGGCGCCGAGAAGGCTCATCTTGGCCCGCTCCAGCGCGGTGCCGTTGATGCGCAGCTTCTTGCCCTTGAAATCCGAGAGGCGAAGGATGGCATCCTTGGCCCCGTAGTTCGACGCCCCGACATCGAGCGTGGCAATGCCGACGAGGCCCTTGCCCTCGGCTATGTTCAGCATCTTCTTTTCGAGCGCGGGGTCGTGAATCGTGGCTATGGTATTCGCGTCGTCGCGGAACAGCATGGGCGCGCTGAAGACGCCATAGCGGAGATCGATGCCGACGAAGAAATCGACCGGCCCCATGAAGGCCTGAATGCTGTTGAACTGAACCCCTTCGATCTCGCGCGGGATGGCGCCGAGCTCGCTGTTGGGGAAGATCTGGACCTCGATGCGGCCGCCGGAGGCCTTCTCCAGCGCCGTCTTGTACATCTTCAGGAATTCATGTTGCGATTCATTGATCGTCGCAATGCCGAACTTCATGACATAGGGCGCCGCGTGCGCCGCCGGGACGATCGGCTGTGTGCCGGCCAGCGCCAGCATGACGGCAGCGGCGCCCAACATCGTACGCCACGCAACCCGGTTGCGTATCTTGGCCATGACGTTTCCCCTCCGGTGACTGCCGCATTGGTTGCGTCGCGCGGCGCTTGATGGAGGCAACTATATCGACGCTGCCGCGGGTTGCCAATCGCCGGTTGCACAGCGTACGCGGCCGCGTCAGGGAAAAAGCGGCTCCTGCTCCAGCCCCGTGGTCTCGGCGAGGCTGAGCATGGCATTCATGTCCTGCACGGCCTGGCCCGAGGCGCCCTTGACCAGGTTGTCGATCGCCGAGATCAGGATGGCGCGGCCCGACAGGCGGTCGGCGGCGAGGCCGATGAGACAGTGATTGGAGCCGCGCACGTGATGCGTCGCCGGCACCGCCCCCGACGGCAGGACGCGTACGAACGGCTCGCCTGCATAGGTGCGCTCGAGCGTACGGCGCAGGTCATCGAGCGTCGCCCCGCCGGCGAGGCGCACATAGATGGTCGAGAGAATGCCGCGGTTCATCGGCATGAGATGCGGCGTGAAGCTGACCGTGACCGGGCGCCCGGCGGCGGCCGAGAGACCCTGCTCGATCTCGGGCATGTGGCGGTGATGGGCGACGCCATAGGCGCAAATGCCCTCGGAGACCTCGGCGAAGAGGCTCGTCTCCTTGAGGCCGCGCCCGGCGCCGGTGACGCCGGATTTCGCGTCGATGACGATGTCGTCGGCATCGATCTGCGCGGCCCTGACCAGCGGGATCAGCGGCAGTTGTGCCCCGGTCGGATAACATCCGGGCACGGCGACGAGGCGCGCATTGGCGACCGCCTGGCGCATGATCTCGGTGAGGCCGTAGACCGCTTCCGGCTGCAGCGCCGGCGCGCGGTGCGCATGGCCGTACCAGGCCGCGTAGACCGCGGGATCGGCGAGGCGGAAATCGGCCGAGAGGTCGAGGATGCGCAGATGGCGCGGCAGTACCGCCACCACCTCCTGGGTCGTGCCGTGCGGCAGGCAGCAGAAGGCGATATCGACCTTGCCCCAATCGACCTCGCCGATAGCGACGAGATCGGGCAGGTTGCGGCCGGCGAGATGCGGGAACACGGCGCCGATCTTGCGCCCCGCCTGGCGGTCGGCGGTCAGCACCGCGATCTCGACATTGGGATGATGCGCGAGCAGGCGCAGCAGCTCGGCGCCGGTATAGCCGCTCGCGCCGAGGACGGCGATGCGCACGCGGTCGAGGGATGAAGCCATCGTTCAACCTCCTGCGGAAACGGAAAGGGCGCCCCGCAGGACGCCCTCTTGCTCGATCGAAGCCCCGCCTGCGGGGTCAGCGCTTCGAGAACTGGAAGCTGCGTCGCGCCTTGCGCTTGCCGTATTTCTTGCGCTCGACGACGCGGCTGTCGCGGGTGAGAAATCCCTGCGCCTTGAGCGTCGGCCGCAGATCCGGCTCGTAGAAGATGAGCGCTCGGCTGATGCCGTGACGGACAGCGCCGGCCTGGCCCGACAATCCGCCGCCCATCACGGTGCAGACGACGTCGTACTGGCCGAGCCGGTTGGCGATGACGAAGGGCTGATTGAGAATCATGCGCAGGACCGGCCGCGCGAAATAGATCGGGCCGTCGCGCCCGTTGACGGTGATGCGCCCGGTGCCGCGCTTGATCCAGACGCGCGCCACCGCGTTCTTACGCTTGCCGGTGGCATAGGCGCGGCCCTGCGCGTCGAGCTTGGGCTTCACCTCTTCCTGGGGCGGCGGAAGCGGTGTCTCGCGCTGAACCTGCGCATGCTGCGCGTTGGCGAGCGCATCGCGCAGCCCGCCCAGGCCCTGCTGGAGCGTCGCCATGGTCAAACCCTCTTGTTCTTGCGGTTCATCGCCGCCACGTCGAGCGCCAGCGGCTGCTGCGCTTCGTGCGGATGGCCGGCACCGGCATAGACATTGAGATGGCCCATGATCCGCCGGCCCAGCGGCCCGCGCGGCAGCATGCGCTCGACCGCCTTGACGATCACCCGCTCGGGATGCTTGCCCTCGAGGATGGCGCCCTTGCTGCGCCCCTTGATGCCGCCGGGATAGCCGGTGTGCCAGTAGAAGATGCTGTCACGCCGCTTGTTGCCGGTGAGCGCCACCTTCTCGGCATTGATCACAATGACGTGGTCGCCGCAATCCATGTGCGGCGTATAGGTTGGCTTGTGCTTGCCGCGGAGCCGGTTGGCGATGATCGCAGCAAGTCGGCCGAGCACCAGTCCCTCGGCATCGACCAGCAGCCATTTTTTGTCGATCTCGGCCGCCTTGAGCGTAAACGTCTTCATCCCAGCCCTCGTCAAAGGCGGCGCAGTATGGCACGCGACCGGCGCCAGTCAAGTGCAGGAAATAGGTTTGAATCAGGCGTTTTGTGGAGGTGGTGTCATATTACCTCTATTCGCCGTCGGCAAATTTCCGGTTGATCGCCGCGCGCGCGGGTGCTTTGAGGGGATGGGCCCTGTGCGTGGGAGGCCGCCGCCATGAGCACCGAAGACAGCGCCGAACCGGTGCTGCTGCGCCGAAACGAGGACGGGGTCGCCTGGCTCACCCTCAACCGGCCGCAGGCGCGCAATGCGCTTTCCGTCGCGCTGATGACCGCGCTCGAAGAGGCGATCACGGCGATCGGCCGCGACCGCTCGGTCAAGGTCGCGGTGATCGAAGGCGCGGGGCCCGGCTTCTGCGCCGGCCATGATCTGCGCGAGATGCGCGCCAATCCCGGCCGCCAGCACTACGAGGCGCTGTTCGCCCAATGCGCGCGCCTGATGACCGGCATCGTCCGGCTGCCGATCCCGGTGATCGCCCGCGTCCACGGCATCGCCGCGGCCGCCGGCTGCCAGCTCGTCGCGACCTGCGATCTCGCGGTCGCGGCCGCGGACGCACGCTTTGCCGTCAACGGCATCAATGTCGGGCTGTTCTGCTCGACGCCGATGGTGGCGCTGTCGCGCGCGGTCGGGCGCAAGGCGGCGCTCGAGATGCTGTTGACCGGCGACATGATGGATGCCGCGCACGCGCAGGCGATCGGCCTCATCAACCGCGTCGTGCCGCCCGAGCGGCTCGACGACGAAATCCGTACCCTCGCCCGCCACCTCGCGTCCAAGCTCGGCCTCGCCGTCGCCATCGGCAAGGAAGCGTTCTACCGCCAGGCCGAGATGGGCCTGGACGATGCCTACACCTATACCGGCGCGGTGATGACCCGGAACATGCTGGCGCGCGAGACCGAAGAAGGCATCGACGCCTTCCTCGCCAAGCGTCCGCCGCCATGGCAGGCGCACTGACGCGATGGACCACGACCGTTACAGCGACGACTATCTGCGCGGCATCCTGAGCGAGGTCCGCACCATCGCCATGGTGGGTGCGAGCCCGAACCGGACCCGGCCTTCCCACCTCGTGATGACGTTCCTTCAGTCCAAGGGCTACCGTGTCATCCCCGTCAATCCCCAGGCGGCGGGCGAGACCATCCTCGGCGAGCGGGTCTATGGCGATCTTGCCGAGGTGACGGAGCCGATCGACATGGTCGACATCTTCCGCCGCTCCGACGCGGTCGAACCGATCGTTGCCGCGGCGATCGCCGTCGGAGCCAAGGTGGTGTGGATGCAATTGGGCGTCCGCAACGATGCGGCGGCGCGGCGCGGCGAGGCGGCAGGGATCAAGGTCGTAATGAACCGCTGTCCCGAAATTGAATATGCGCGCCTCCACGGCCTCTGCGCTGCGCCTGATTCCGCTTAGCCCCCGGTCTCGCGTTCGACCCAGGCGAGGAAATCGGGATTGCCGTCGGCGACCGGCAGCGCCTCGATGCAGGGGCAGTGATAGGAATGGAGTTCCCGCACCCGCGCCATCAGCGCGGCCAGCCGCTCGGCCGTGGTCTTGAGGATGAGTACGGCTTCGGCCGCTTCCTGCACCGCGCCCTCCCACCAGTAGATCGAGCGCGTGCCGGCCAGCACGTTGGCGCAAGCGGCCAGACGCTCGGTCACGACGGCGCGGCCGATACGCTCGGCCTCGGCGGCGTCGGTGGCGGTCACATAGACGAACATCACCGCCATGGCGCTACTCCTTGCCAGAAGCCGCCTGCCGCGGTCCTGGTCCCAGGTTAAGAAATATGGTTAACATCCGGCAAGCGTGACCGGATCGGCGGGGGACCATGGACGCTGCAACCGCCAGCAAGAAGCGGCCATCCGCGGCACAGCGCGCCTGGCTCCGACGCGGCCTCGATCAGGCTGGAGGAAAACTGCCTCTGTTCGATGAGCGCGGCCGGCCGATCGACCGGCGCACGATCCACGCCTGCATCGCCCAAGGCTGGGCCGAGAAATGGTTCGACAATCCGCTGAAGGGCGACTGGATCGTCTGCCGCCTCACCGCGCGCGGCCGCAGCGCGGCGGATGCACCGGTCCACAAGCTCATCTCAAACATGAGATTCGGGAAGAATGTTATTGTGTTACCGATGAAACAACAATTCCATAATCAACGTCGATAACGCCCGGCGCCCGGCTTCATCAAGGCCAAGTTCAACGTCAGGCACGATGCCGATCTCGGCCTGGTCGCCGAAGCCAGCCGCGCAACGTTAGACCTTGAGCGCCTCGTCCACATATTTGTTGGTATAGAGGACGCTCGGATCGTCGACGGTGACGATATGCGCGAGCTTGAGCGCGGCACAGCCGTCGTTCCACTTCCGCGGGATGTTCAGCATCACGTTCTGCTTGCCCTCGGACAGAACCGACTCGTCGATGATGGCCTTGAGCATCGTCGCCAGTAGGTCGGGGTTGTTGGCGCCGGGAATCTCGAAATCCTTGGCGGCGCGCACGATCAGCGGCTTCAACGGCTCGGTCAGCATCTCGTCGATCGAGGACTTGATCGCCTTGAGGAAATTGACCGTCAGCTCGGGCCGCTGGTCGAGCGTCTGCTGCATCGCATAATAGCACTGACCGGGCAGCGGCAGGTACTTGTCAGGGTCGAAGACGACGACCGGCTCGTGCGCGAGCCTCAGCGCCACCTCGACGGAGATCGTCGAGATGAAACAATCGACCCGCCCCTTCTTGAGGATCTCGACCGCGCCGGGCGTTCCCCCGGTGGGCTGGCGCTGAACGTCGTCCTTGCTCAACCCTGCCTTCGCCAGCATCGCGTCGAGATAGACGCCAGTCGGTGACGCCAAGGTGATAAGACCGACGGTCTTGCCCTTGAAGTCCTTGGGCTCGAGCACCGGCTTTGATTTCAGGCTGAAGACGCGGAAATTGCAGCCCTGCGCGATGGTCGAGATAGCAATCGGCGCGACCTGGTGGGCCGCCACGGCGCGGATGATGTCGGGCGGGGCGCCACGGCCGAAGGTCCCGCGGCCCGCGACCACGAGCTGCGTCATTTGCACCCCGGTATTGCCACCGATGACTTTGACGTCGAGCCCGAACTTTTTGTAATGCCCGCCTGAAAAGGCATTCATGGTATCGAAGAAGTCGATGCTGAAGCCCAACGGCGTCACCACGCCGATCGGCTCGGCCGCGCCGCTGCTGCGGATGAGCGCCGGCGCCGCCGCCATCGCGCCGGCACCGATGGCGGCGACCTTGAGGAAACTCCGCCGCGTCGTCATGTCGTGATCCTCCCTCGGTATCGTTGTGGTGGAAGTGAAGCACAGGCGGCAGCGCCATGCCAACACGGTGCTTCGCGCCGAGCGAGATGAAATTGGTCGGGCAGGCGAGATTCGAACTCGCGACCCTCAGCACCCCATGCTGATGCGCTACCAGGCTGCGCTACTGCCCGTTCCGAGACGGCGCGATGATATCGCCCGCCTGGGTTGGTGGCAATGGCCGCACCGCGAATGAATTCGCTTGACCGATGAAGCCGCCTCTTCTTATCCCGGCGGCGCCGTGATGACAGCGATCCCGCTCGATCCCCTTACCATCGCCGGTTTCGTCGGTGCGGCCGTCGTGATCGTCGCCTATTTCGCCAATCAGATGCGCTGGCTCAGCGCCGAGGATTGGCGCTTCCCGCTGTCCAACCTCGTCGGCGCGGCGCTGATCCTTGCCTCGCTCACGACGCAGTGGAACTTTCCCTCGGTGGTAATCGAGGTGTTCTGGATCGCGATCAGCCTGCTCGGCCTGGTGCGCGCCATCTCAGGCTGAGGGATCGTCGCGGCGCTTGGCGGCGAGCGCGTCGCGCAGCGCGATGAGTTCGCGCCGCAGCTCGATCAACGCCTCGCACATCGCCGCATCCGGGCGGGCGGGCGGCCGCGTCGTTACAGCCGCCGGCGGCGCGCCCTCCGGCGGCGGCAGCGGCGCGCGCTGTTCCGGCGCTTTGAGCGCGCCCTCGCGCAGCAGCTTTTGCACTCCCTTGATGGTGTAGCCCTGCTCGTAAAGGCATTGGCGGATACGGCGCAGCAGCGCCACGTCGTCGGGCCGGTAGTAGCGGCGCCCGCCGGCACGCTTCAGCGGCCGGATCTGCGGGAATTTCGACTCCCAGAAGCGCAGGACATGCTGCGGCACTTCAAGATCGCCAGCGACCTCGCTGATCGTACGAAAGGCCTCGGCGGACTTGGCCGACCGCCGCGCCGGCGCGGGGGCCGGTGGATCGAACAAGTCGGGCAAGCTCACGCCACTCCGCTGCGCCGCGGCTCGGACTTGCTCAAGGCCGCGTTGATGTGATCCTTGAGGACATGCGATGCGCGAAAGACCAAGACCCGGCGCGGGTTGATCGGAACCTCTGTTCCCGTCTTAGGATTGCGGCCTACGCGCTTGCCTTTCTTACGCACGGCAAAGCTCCCAAAGGACGAGATCTTAACCATCTCACCGCGCGCCAGGGCATCCGATATCTCGGCGAGCACGATCTCGACCAGCGCCGCGGATTCGTTGCGGGACAATCCAACTTCCTGGTAAACCGCCTCGCTCAACTGAGCGCGCGTTACCGTTTGCGCGGCCATTCTGATCCTCCCCTTTTCTCCAACCCTAGACCGCGTAGAGAAATTTTGCAAATACAGAGAGTTGGGTGAGGTTCTTGAATCTCTGCCGGGCACCCCGGCCGGCCGTTTCTACCATCTGATGAAGGCCGCGCCCCAGGTGAGGCCGCCACCCATCGCTTCGAGCATGACGAGTTGGCCGGCCCGGATGCGCCCATCCCCCGCTGCCTCGGCGAGCGCCAGGGGCACCGACGCGGCCGACGTATTGGCGTGGCGGTCGATAGTTACCACCACGCGCGCGGCGGCAAGGCCGAGCTTCCTGCCCATGCCGTCGATGATGCGCCGGTTCGCCTGGTGCGGTACCAGCCAATCGACGTCGTCGGCGCTGAACCCGTTGACGGCAAGCGCCTCGTCCACCACTTCTGCGAGCCGGTGCACCGCATGGCGGAAGATCTCCCGTCCCTCCATGCGCAACAGGCCACAGCTTCCGGTGGTGGAGGGCCCACCGTCGACGAAAAGCAGGTTGTAGTGCGCGCCGTCGGCGTGGAGATGGGTCGAGAGGATGCCGCGTTCGAGCGGGCTCCCGTTCGAGGGCTGCGCCTCGATCACGACGGCGCCGGCCCCGTCGCCAAACA
>Ga0307373_10003377_pt1 | contig 27815 bp, 14 predicted proteins | sample OX2MG_FD_202534 | JGI IMG/M metagenome (GOLD analysis project Ga0307373, IMG submission 202534) | Soil microbial communities from Risofladan, Vaasa, Finland - OX-2 | ecosystem: Environmental > Terrestrial > Soil > Coastal area > Acid sulfate soil | place: Finland: Risofladan, Vaasa | collected... | reverse complement strand
GCCTGGAAGGTCCACAGGTCATTCGCGCTCGCGGCGCTGGTCCCGCCCGGCGTAGTGACTTTGATGTCGACGGTTCCGGCACCTGACGGACTCGTCGCCTGGATGAGGCTGTCGGATATGGTGAAAAAACCGACGCTGGTAGCTCCGAAGTTGACCGCGGTGGCGCCTGTGAAGCCGGTGCCGTTGATGTAAACGGTGGTACCCGGTGAGCCCGCGTTCGGACCAATCGCTGTGACGACGGGCACGGGGGACGTGGTGTACGTGTACTTGTCACTGGTGTTGGTCGCGCTCGTTCCGCCGGCGGTTACGACCTGCACGTCCACCGTTCCGACCGCATGCGTGGGACTCACCGCCTGTATGAGGGTGTCGCTGATCACGCTGAATCCTGTGCGAACCGTGCCGTAATCGACCGCCGTAGCTCCGAGGAAACCCGATCCGGTGACGAAGACGTCTGTCCCGATCGGGCCGCTGGCAGGGCTGACCGCGCTGACAGAGGGCACCGGTGTGGCCCCATAAGTGAAGTGGTCAGCCGTGCTTGTCGCACTCGTCCCGCCCGCGGTCGTGACCGTGACATCCACCGTGCTCGGGTTGGTCCCCGCAGGGCTCGTGACTACGATCAAGGAGTCACCCGCCAGGCCCTGGAAGAAGAAGAACAAGAATTGCTGGGGGACGATGGTCGCGGACACCGTGCCGAACTTGACCGTGGTTGGGTTCGTCAGGTTGCTTCCACTGATGTAGACGGTGGTTCCTCCAGCGGAGCTTCCGCCGCTGGGACTCACGGCGGTCACTACCGGGGCAGGCGTCGCGGTATAGGTGAATCGGTCGGCCGAACCCGTCGCGCTGGTTCCGCCGGCGGATGTGGCTGTAATGTCGACGGTTGATGGCATGCTGCCCTGGGGCGGGATGATGACGTCGACCAAGTTGTCACTCAGGATCGCGAAACCGTATCCCGATCCGCAGTAAACGGAAAGGGTATCGCCGACCGCGGTAGACCCCGAAGCTCCACCCGAAGCCGCACCTGTCACAGCGGGCTTGGATGCGGGATTCGCGGTGGGTTTCGATACGGAACCGGCACCCTGCCCGGCATGCTTCCAAGCCGGCTTCAAGAGCACAGGCTTAGAAGGAGTCAGGATCGTCGCAAATCTCGGAGTCGACGGGACCGAGCTCACGCGGGTCGCGCTCTGATGAATGGGAAGCCGAGTCGCGACAGGCATGCGGATCGAGGGCGCGACGGTTGGCTGTGCGACGATCGGCGCGGCTGCGGCGGGCGTGCCGGCACCGAATCCAAACCCGTAGCACTGATTCAGCAGCGCGGTCGAGCCAACCTGCATCTGGGTCACGTTCGAGAATCCGGTGCCGGTGACCAGGACGTCGTACCCTCCAGCGCTCGGCCCCGCGTTTGGGCTGACAACGCTGACGGAGGGAATGGGCGTCGGGCCCCATGTGAACCGGTCGGCGCTGGAGGTGGCGCTGGTCCCGCCTGGTGTGGTCACCTGGACGTCGACTGTGTTTCCGCTGGCACCGGCAGGGCTGCTCGCTTCGATCAGGCCGTCATCGATCGCACCGAAGTAGGAGGCAGGAGTCGTCCCAAAGGAGACGCTCGTGACGCCGGCCAGACCACTCCCAGTGATAAAGACCGTAGTGTTGCCGGCAGAAGGTCCGCCTGCGGGGGCGATGGCGGTCACAGAGGGCACGAGCGGCGCCAAATAAGTGAACTGATCTGCGACGGTAACGGCGCTTGTCCCCTCGGGAGTGACGACCCTGACGTCCACGGTTCCGACGGGGCCAGCCGGCGCGTTTATCGATATGGACGTGTCGGTGGCGTTATACGTGAAGTAGAACGCGGTGCAGGCGCTGCCAAAGATCACCGACGTGGCATCTGCGAGGCCAGTGCCGGTGACCCATACGAGAGTCCCGGCTCGTCCGCTGCTGGGGCTTACTGCGCTGACCGTCGGCGCCGGAGCCGAATAGTACGTGAACTTGTCACTGGCGTTGACTGCGCTGACGCCACCCGGCGCCGTGACGGTGATATCGACGATGCCCAGGGTGCCTGCCGGAGTAGTCACCTGCAGGAAGTCGTCGGAAACGTAGTCGATGACTCCAACGAGGGTCGTCCCGAAGTGCACAGCGGTGGCGCCCGAGAAACCGCTTCCGAACAGCTCGATCTGGCTTCCGCCGTTGGTCCCGCCACGGCCGGGGGAGACCGCGTTGACCGCGGGCACGGGCGGCACGACGAAGGTGAACTTGTCGGCGTTGCTGGTCGGACTTGTCCCGACCGGTGTCGTCACCGTGATGTCCACCGTGGTGCCAGCTGTACCGGGAGGACTGGTGACGAATAAATCGCTATCGTTGGTGACATAGAACGACGATGCGGCCGTCCCATTAAAACTGACGGCGGTAGTCCCGGTGAAACCCGAGCCAAATAGGACGACAGAGGTAGCCCCGATTGAGGTGCCGCTGGCCGGATCCACCGCATTGACGACCGGTGGGCCGGGCACGACGTAGGTGAAGGCGTCAGCCGCACTGACCACGCTCGTGCCGGCCGGAGTGGTCACGGTGACATCCACCGTTCCGACTCCCGGCGGACTGGCCGTAAGGAGTTGCGTGTCGAACGCGTAGATGACGGGCGCAGCAACGGACCCAAAGTGCACCGCTGTTGCGCCGGCCAGGTCGCTGCCGAAGATTTGGATGCTGTCTTTACCCGCTTGCGAGCCGCGACTCGGATCGAGCCCATCCACGACTGGGGGTCCTGGCGCTGCGTATGTGAAAGAGTCCGCCGAGCTGGTCGCACTCGTGCTGCCGCCGGCGGTGACCGTGATATCGACCCGCCCGACTGAGCCGGGGGGGTTCACCGCGTAGATGTTTCCATCCCCGGACACGAGGAAGCTCTGTGCCGGGGCGGTGCCGAAGCTGACCGCGGTCGCCCCTGTAAAGCCTATTCCGTAGATCTGCACCCCCGTCCCGCCCGCGGTAGGACCCGAATTGCTCGTTACGCCGTTGACCTGCAATCCCGACGGGTTCGGCCCGCCGTATACAAAGTTGTCATTGGCGGACGTTGCGCTGGTTCCCCCGCCGGTGGTGATGGTGATGTCGACTGTTCCGGTGCCGGCGGGGCTGATCGCGTAAGCCAAAGTGTCGCTCAGGGAGCCGTAACCGGTGGTCGCCGGATTGGCGCCGAAGCTGACGCCTGTCAGGCCGTTGAACCCGCTCCCCGTGATGTACACGCCCGTCCCGCCGGCCGACGGACCGGTCGCAGGGCTGACGCCGGTCACCACTGGCACGGGCGTGGTCGAAAACGTGAACTTGTCCGCCGAGCCTGTTGCGCTGGTGCCGCTCGGGGTCGTCACGGTGATATCGACCGTTGCTCCCGCGGTGCCACTGGGGCTTGTCGCCTGGAGGAGGTTGTCGTCAATGACGCTGAAGCCTCCCGCCACCGCAGCACCAAAGCTCACCTGTGTGGCGCCCGTGAGGTAGGTGCCTGTGACGTAGACGGCCGTGCCTCCGGTCGCCGGCCCGCTGTTCGGGCTCACAGCAGAGACCGTCGGAGCAGGCGGCGTTACGGTGGCGGTGTAAGTGAACCGATCGTTGGTGGTGATCGCGCTCGTGCCGCCTGATGTGACGACCGTGATGTCGACTGTGGTTCCGCCGGTGCCGGCAGGAGAGGTTGCCGTGATCACCGTGCCATCTGTTTGAGTGAAGAAACTGGTAACTGCAGTGGTTCCGAAATTGACGGCCGACGCGCCCGAAAAGCCTGTGCCCGTGATGTACACCGTGGTGTTTCCGTTCGCCGGGCCGCTCGACGGACTTACCGCCTTGATCACCGGTGAAACCGGAGCTGTGTAGTTGAAGTGATCCGCCGTGGTGACCGCGCTGGTCCCGCCTGGCGTGACCACCGTGATGTCAACAGTTGTGCCGCTGGTTCCGGCAGGGCTCCCGATGATCTCAATCACGGTGTCGCTCTGCACCTGGAATTGCACGCCGGCCGAGGTCCCGAAGTTCACCGCGGAGGCGCCCGAGAGACCTGTTCCCGTAACCCAGACCGTGGGGCCGCCGGACGCCGGCCCGCTGCTCGGGCTCACGGCGGTGATGGTCGGCACGGGAGCCGTGTAATACGTGAACTTGTCGGCGTTGCTCGCCGCGCTGGTTCCGATCGGCGTCGTCACGGTGATGTTCACCGTGCTGCCTGAGGTCCCTGCCGGGCTCTGCGCGTAGAGCTGGGTGTCATCGAAAACGTAGAAACTGGCTGCTGCCACAGTCCCAAATTGCACGGCCGTGGCCCCTGTGAACCCGGTGCCGCCGAGATAGATGGCCTGCCCGCCCGAGTCTAGTCCGCGGTTGGGAGTGACCGTCTCGACAAGAGGAACTCCGGGGGCGAGATACGTGAACTTGTCCGACGGGCCGGGCACGCTGGTACCGGCCGGATTGGTGATGGTGATGTCCACGCTCCCCGCACTGCCCGCCGGGCTCTGGACGAACAGGGTGGTATCAAAGGCCTGCACGTTGGTTGCTACGTTGGTTCCGAATCGAACGGTCGAGCCGCTGACCAAGCCCGACCCGTAGATCGTCACCTGGGTGTTGCCGCTGATTACCCCTGTGTGCGGACTGACCCCATAAATCACGGGAGCGGTGAGAGTCTGAAAGCTGAACTTGTCGGAGGCGACGATCGTGCTTGTCGCCACCGGAGTGGTGATCGTGATGTCGACCGTACCCACCGGGGCGGCCGGGCTGGTGACCAAGAGGTCGGTGTCGTCAGCTACGCTCACTCCGGCCCCGGCGTGTGTGCCGAACATCACCGAGGTCGCACCCGTGAACCCCGAACCGACGATCTCGACAAACGTTCCACCGATTGACGGTCCACTGTTCTCGACGACCCCGTTGATCACGGGTGCGGTCGCGGCCAGATATGAGAATCGGTCGCCGTTGCTGCCGGCGCTGGTGCCGGCCGACGTGGTGATCGTCACGTTCACGGTCGTGCCCGCAGTGCCTGCAGGTGTGGCGCTAATTACGATGTGGCTGTCGTCGAAAATGCTGAAGTCGCCTGCAGGAACTGCTGTGGCGCCGAAATGGACCGCGGTCGCGTTCGTGAACCCCGTGCCGATGATGACCAGCCGGGTACCCCCGGGCGCAGTGCCGTGATTGGGGGAAAGCGCCTGGACCACCGGGCCACCAGGAGCGACGAAGGTGAACTTGTCAGCGTTGCTCGTGGCACTGGCGCCGGCGGGGTTGATCACGGTGAGGTCGACGGTGCCGGCCGTGCCGGCGGGACTGGTCACCACCAGTTTAGTGTCGTCAGAGGGATAAGCCGCGACCCTCGTCGAGCCAAACATGACCGCCGTGGCTGTCTCGAAACCGCTGCCGTGCAGGATGACCTGGGTTCCACCGCCGGTCGTCCCGGAGTTCGGGCTGATCCCACTGACGGTGGCCACCGCGGGGCTCTTGTACGTGAACTTGTCCGCCGGCCCGGTGGGGCTCGACCCTCCGGGCCCGTCGACGACGACATCGACCGTGCCTGCAGTGTTGGCTGGAGTCGTGACGAAGATCTGGGTGTCGTCCACCACGTAGAAGTTGGCTCCACCACACGTCGCAGTTGAGGTGCCGAACTTCACACCGGTTGCGCCGGTGAAGCCCGAGCCGAAAATGGTGACCGCCGTCCCTCCCTGGGTGGTTCCGCTGTTCGGGCTGACCGCATATATGGCCGGCGCTGAGGCAGCGTGGGCCCGCAGCGGCAATCCAACGAGGACGGTGCCGGCGACCAACGTGGCCCCGATCAGCAGCGCCAGCGCTCGACTCGAGTGCTGCCATTTCCATGATCCGACCGACGATTCACCGCTCGTGTAAATGCGGTCCACGCCTCCCCCTTGAGGTCAGGACTCGACGGAAACGGCCACAGTGTATTCGGATTTAGCGATTAGTCAAATGAGTCAACTGTCCCACGTGCGCGAGCTGTCACCGTTCCGGTGTAACTCATAAAGCTCCTGGTAATCGACTGTTTAAAGCACAGCGAAGTGACTGGCGACGGCAGAGGCGAGGACTGCGCCCGCGCTTGTTGCGTGGGGCCGTCCGCTGTTTGGTGATCGGTCGCGCCAAGGCGGCCTCCATGCCCGCCATGTGCGGCGCCGCTCGTTGACACGTTGGGTGGCCCGCATCAAACTCGACGGCCCATGAGCTGCGGGCATTGACGGGACGCTTCCTGGCCGGGCTGGCAGCCGCAGCAACCCTGGGCGCCCAGCTCCCAGCGCCGGTCGTCGCATCGGCGAACTCAGGCGCCGCCCAGGGTGCTCGTGCAACGCCTGACGACGGATCGGGCGCGCGGCGGGTGGCGCCGCTCGCTCGAACATTTCTGCGCCAGGCAACGAGCAGCGTCGCGGTTTCCCAATGTGATGACACCTTCGGGCTTGCTTCGAGCCCGAGCCCCGGGACGAGCTCCAACGGCCTGAACGCCGTGTCAGGAGTCTCGGCGAATGACTCGTGGGCGGTCGGCGCATCGCAGGCGACCGGTGGCCTGTTCCAGACCCTGACCGAGCACTGGGATGGCAACCAGTGGTCCATCGTGCCAAGCGCCAACAACGCCGGCCAGGACGTGCTTTTGGGGGTGGCGGCAGTCAGCTCGAATGATGTTTGGGCGGTCGGTCTGTGGCAGGCGACCTCGACAGCGGTGCGCCAACCTCTGATCGAACACTGGGACGGATCAATCTGGACGATCACCCCGATCGCTTCTGTAGGCGCCGGCGACAACGCGCTCGAGTCGGTGAGCGCAAACTCAGCGACGGACGTCTGGGCTGTTGGCTACTCGCGGTCCACCAACACGGCAGCGCGTACTCCCCTGACGTGGCACTGGGACGGTGTCACCTGGACCAATTTCAGCGCGCCGACACAGGGCACTGGAAGCAACGTTTTCTATGGGGTGGCTTCCGCGCCGGGCGCTGTGTGGGCGGTCGGTTACTGGAACACCGACGACACTTCGACCGGTGTCAGCCACCCACTCCTCGAGCTGTGGAACGGTACGGCCTGGATCGCAGGGAGCGCGCCCCTCCAGGGCACCGGTCACACCGTGCTGTTCGCCGTCGCCGCCGTGTCTGCAACTGAGTTCTGGGCGGTGGGATTTCAGGAAGCAACCGTCGGCGCGGTCTTGCAGAACTTGACCTATCACCTTGTCGGGCCGGTCGGCTTCACAGGGCCGTGGCTGTACGTGCCCAGCCCGAATCCCAGCGCGACCGTGGACAACTTCTTCAATGGAGTCGGCGCGACCTCGTCGGGAGATGTCTGGGCGGTGGGTGAGTATGGTTCAAATACGACTGTTTTCCAGAGCCAGGCGGTGCAGTGGAACGGAACGAAGTGGACGGCCGTGCCTACCGCCAATCCCGGGGGGACCACGGAGCTGTTGGGAGCATGGACGATCGCCGGCACCAACGTCCTGGCGGTGGGCGATTACTTCAACGGAAGCACCTACCAGACGCTCGTGGAGCAACTGTGCAACCCAACGGTCCCGTTTCCGCCCATCGACCTGCACACCTTGGCGGGTCACGGAGAGGCAACGGTGATCTGGACGCCTCAGCAGGGAACCGGGAGGCAGATCACGGGCTGGACCGTGAGCGCTTTCCCGGTCGGCTCACCCGGCACCGGACCGACAATTCAGCTTCCCGCCAACGCAACTTCAGCCACCATCAACGGCCTGACGGACGGGGTTGCGTACTCGGTGGACGTCGAGGCCACGAATTCGCTCGGCAGCAGCGGGACAACCCTTGCAGGGCCGGTCAGTCCGACGGCCGTTCCGCTTGGCACGGCGGTGGTCGTGCTCCCGGTAGTCGCCCACGACGCGTATGGCGGCTACACCACGGTGGCGCAAATCGAGAACACCTCGTCGACTCCGGCCAACGTGACGGTCAAGTACTTCGACGCCAACGGCAACCAGGTCGGTGCCGGCGACAGCGTCGCATCCCTTGCGGCCAACGCGTCGTGGCTGCTGCGAAACGACAATCCGGGCGCTCTTCCAGCGGCGAGCGCCGGGTCCGCGGTCATCTACAGCGACCAACCCGTAGCCGCGTTCGTCAATGAGTTCGCGCCCGGCGGCGGCGACGCAACCAGCTATACAGGCGTCAGACTCACGACCGCCACGGGCACTCTTTATGCGCCCGCGATCGTGAACAACGCGTATGGCGGGTACACGACCGGCATCGGCCTGGTCAACCTGGGCCATTACCCCACCGCGGTCAGCGTGACCTACCGCGACGGATCTGGGACCCTGATCACGACCCAGAACCTGGGCAGCATCGCGGCCGGGGCCTACCAGGGCCTTTACAGCGGCGATCCGACGCTGGCCTTACCCAACGGCTTTGCCGGCACCGCCACGATCACGAGCTCGGCCGGCAATCTCGCCGCGGTGGTCAATGAGACCGGGCCTGGAGGCCAGTTCAGCTCCTACGATGCCCTGCCCGCCGGCTCCACGACCCTGTTTGCGCCGGTCGCCTTGAACAACGCATTTGGTGGCTACAACACCGGGATGGCAATCCAGAACACCACCACGAGCGCCGGCACAGTCACCATCAACTACTACGACGCCACGGGGGCTACCACAACGAAGGCCTTCCCGGTCGGGGCCAACGGGTACCTGGGCATCTACCAGGGCAGCGCCACAGATGGCCCGGCGCCCGGAGCCTATACCGCTTCCATCACGAGCACGGTGGCGATCGCGGTGATCGTCAATGAGGTCGCACCTTCGACCACCGCCGCCCAGCAGTCGACCTCCTACAACACCTTCGCCGCCGGGGGCTCGACCCTCCACCTGCCCTTGGTCGAGAGCGCGGGACCTGACGCCTGGAGCACCGGCGAGGGGATCATGAATACAGGCACGGCGGCGACCACGATCACGGTGACCTACTACGACGTGTCGACGGGTGCCCAAGCCGGCACCCCGCAATCACTTATCGTTCAGCCGAACGCGTTCTGGGGTTTGTATCAGCCGGCTGGCGGGTTGCCCAATGGAACGCGCGCGACCGCAGTCGTGACGAGCGGGGCGGGCGGCCAGGTCGCGGTGATCTGCAACGAGTCGAACGAGAGCATGTTCATGAGCTACATCGGGATATAGCGTTCTGCCGCCCTAGTTTTGCCCAAGCGGGCTGGGTCAAATGGCACGTCGACTCGATCGGCGGGCTCAACTAGCATCCCCACGTGAAGGTATGCGCGCAGTAGTCACCGGAGCGGCGGGCTTCATTGGATCGCACCTGTCAGAACGCCTTCTGGCGGACGGACACGAGGTCATCGGCATCGACTCCTTCACCGATTACTACTCGCGCAACCTGAAGGAGCAGAACCTGGCCGGCTTAGATGGGCACCCCAACTTCGAATTCCATGAGCTGGACCTGGTCGACGCCGACCTGAGCGCTCCCCTGGCCGGCGCCAACGTCGTGTTCCACCTTGCCGGGCAACCTGGTCTGCGTCCGAGCTGGGCGAGCGACTTCGACCAGTTTGTGCGTGAAAACGTAGTTGCTACGCAGCGACTTCTCGAATATCTCAAGGGTCAATCGATAGATCGGCTCGTCTATGCGTCCAGCTCATCGGTTTACGGCAATGCCGAAGTGTTTCCCACCAGGGAGTCCTCCCTGCCTCAGCCGGTTTCTCCCTATGGGCTGACCAAGCTCGCCGGCGAGCACCTTGCGCTGCTCTACATGCGCAACTTCGGCATCCCCGCGGTGGCCCTCCGCTACTTCACGGTCTACGGCCCCCGCCAGCGTCCTGACATGGCGTTCGCACGCTTCATGCGAGCCCTGGGCGGCGGTCACCCGATTGAGGTCTTCGGAGACGGCGATCAGACGCGAGAGTGCACCTACATCTCGGATGCTGTCGATGGCACGGTGAAGGCAGCGACCGCGAATGTCGCCGGACACGTGCTCAACCTCGGTGGAGGAAGCCGGGTCACCATCAATCGCGTGCTAGACACCCTGGAGGAGATCAGCCAGATGCCCGTCCGGCGGCACAACCTCCCCGCCATCCCCGGGGACCCGATGCACACGGGTGCCTCAATCAACATCGCGCGCCAGAGGCTGGGATGGGAACCAAGGATCGGTCTGCGGGACGGACTTGCCAGGCAGTGGTCGTGGTTTCAGGGATTGGCCGTTCGCGATCGTGAGTTGAGCGCCGCCGCTGTCGCTGTCTAATCCGCGAGCGGCCTAGACGATAGGCTCGGCGGATACGGTGTGAGAGTCGTACAGGAGCTCCGCCAGCAACCCGAACGTGAGTGTGTTCACGATGCGTTCGAGAGGCCGCAGGTGGAACGTCCGGCGAGGAAAATAGAACACCGGCCTGTGATAACCCGCTGCCTGGAACAAGTCCTCGATGGTCTTTCTCGCAAAGAAATGGAAATGACCGCGATTCATGATCCCTGCCCCTTCGGTATAACGCCAGCTACCCGCCCCAAGCTTGAGCACGACTCGCCACTGACGTACGTTCGGCAAGCTGACGACGACGCGGCCATGAGGGCCGATCAGGTCCCGCACGCCATCAAGGACTCGCCACGGATCTCTCATGTGCTCAAGGCAGTCGCAGAAGGCGACCACGTCGAAGCGGGCGTGCCACTCGGCCGGCCACGCTTCACGTTCCACATCCATCAAGCGAGCCTCGGACAGCCGTGGACGCGCCTTCTCGATGGCAACTGGATCGATGTCTACGCCGATCACGGTGACGCCCTTCTCTACCAGGCTCAGGAAGTCCATGCCCGAACCGCACCCGACATCGAGGATCGCTCTTGGGTTGGGAGGTAAAGCACAGGCCATATCCCATCGCTCGCCCCACTCATAGTTAGACATCAGAGAGTGTGCGATGAACGCGCTCGCCGACCCGTCCGCTCGGCCGACATCAACCGGACTACGTCTGCGACGCGCCTGAAGCCGCGCCGTTGGTGCGCGTCCATCGCGGCCATGATCACTCTGGAGTCCGGCGACAGCCTCGGCCGCCGGCATACCCGGCAGCCCGCGGGAGAGTGCCCCAACAGGGCCGTCACATCTGCTCGGGAGCGAAGACAGCCCTCGCACTGCCCGGTGGACGGCTGGCCGTCCACTGTCACCTCTGCATCCCTCGCAAGACCTCCCACAGCGCGATATGCAGCGCACCGCCCGAGCAGCTCCTGTGACGATCGGTTCGTGACCAGGCGAGGTCGGAAGCCATGAGCGATGAGCGAGCGCAAAACCAGGGCTCCATCTGACGTCAATCTGCCACGATCCGATTCGAGAAGCCCTTCCACGGCAATCTCGCACAGCGGACCTGTGCCGGAGCTCAGATCATGCGTATAGAGCCCGGCCACATAGGCATTATGGAGTCTTGCCAGCGCTCGATCTCCGAGTTGGACATCCGCCGCCAGGCTTTCGTCGAAAAGGTGCTCCTCAACATCTGGGCTCGACGCGGGAGAGCCTTGTTGGGTCTGCAGGTGGAGCGGCCCATCGCGCTGCAGACGCTCGAAGTGGAAGTGTGCCGAACTGAGGTGCAGGAGCCGATACAGAAACCAGCGTTCATCAGATACGACCTCTCCCGTCAATCGCCGATACTCGGCCATGAGCAGACCGCCGAAGTCGGTCTGTCCTTGGACTCCGAGCCGAAATTCCCAGTCTGCGGCAGTTATCGCGAGATCCATTACGGGGTCGTAGCAGTAAAGGTCCCAGACCGAGAAGGCGCGCTCGTCAAAGTCGACCTTCACGACGTGCGATGGACCTGTTCGGTTCGACTCGTAGAACCATTGCGGGAGCGCGGTGCTGCCATCGATGACGGCGGCGTTCGCTGGCCGCAGGACCCGCGTCGTGTACCGTTCGAGCGGGCGGCTGACGAGCGGACGGAGCCGGCCGAATCCCGAGGCCAAGACATCGCCAACCAAGTCCCGGGCGGCGTGGCGATGCCGCATCCGGAGGCTCTTATCCTCCGGCGCCTGGAGTACGTGGGCCCGCGAGACCACATACGACGCGATTGGCGCCGCCGCCTTGCCATCCAGGGCATTGGTCAGCCGGGCCGCCTCGGGCAGCAGTGCGCGGAAGAGCAACCCCTCGAGCCAGCCGTAGGTTTCCGGTACACGCCCTTCCATTCGCTTTGCCACCGCCATCGAATGCCTACCGAAGTAGCCCAGGCCAGTCCCCTTGACGTAGACGTCAATCGCCCCCGCGACCCCGGCTTTGTCGCGGACGCGGACGCGACGGGCTGTCCGAAGGTGACTTCTTACCAGCGGGCGCGATTTGATGTCGGTGATCGGCTCCAGCTCCAACGGTTCCACGTCATCGACAGCAGCCACCCGCAGATCGCGATTCTCGTGCGGGAGGCGCACATCGCGACCAACCAAGATGTGGCTCAGAGCCTGTTGTAGGGAAGAGTCGGTCAATCGATCGTTGATCGACCAGAGGTGCCAGGGCAGAACGACGGTCTGTCGCGGCCTCAGTCGGGCAGGCAGCACCTGGCCCCCTCCAAGCAATGGCACCAGCAGCACAATCGAGCCGGGCGGGACTCCAATGCGTTCCAACTCGTCAGCCGACGCGGCGAGCTTGTTGCCGGTCACGGGCGGATCGTCGATCAACAGGGCAAGCCCCTCGATTTCGGGGAGCTGCCGCAGCAATGCTCGCTCCCTGGGTGACCAAGCCTGGCCTGGGCGGAAGGTGATCGAGCTTACCTGACGGAAGCCAGCGTGCACCAGGTACGCGGCCTGCAGTGGGGCCAGGTAGCTTCCAGACGTCCGGACGCCTACGACCAACAGCGGCCGACCTCGATCGGGCCACCTCGTCGTAAGCTCCTGCGCCAAGCGGCGGCAATCATCGGGCTGCTGGTCGAATCCGCGGAACGAGTCAGGGAGCCGTACGATTGCGCGTCGGAGAGATTCAGGCAGTCGAGGCATTTCCTCGACCAGAGCCAACGCCAGCGACTCGATCTCGTCCTCCCGATGGGTGGCGCCAACTACTGCACGCGCCAGCATCGCGACCAGCGAGTCGAGCGACCTCTGCCAGGTGTCGACCAGCCGTTGTGTCCGACAGCGCGCGACCTCGATGCCTCCCTGCACCCTACCAAGTACATAAGCGGCCGGCGCGCTGCGCTTGGTCAAACCGGCGAGCGCGGCGATCGAGGGATTAGGTCGATGCATGTAGTCCTCTGTGACCTGATTCATACCCGCGGCGAGAAGAAACGCGTCCAGCACGTGCTCCGCCTGCAAATCCGAAGTCGCCGGCGAGCGACCCAGCCGAACTTGCTCGAGGAGAAGGTTGCCAAGAGCCCCGAGGTCGTTGAGGAGGTCAATCAGCTCCAGGCTTTCTGGGTCGGCCATGCCGGGGACAGGCGACTCGGTCGCCTGAATGAGCTCAGCTTGCATCTAGCCGCGACTCGGCGTTCGACGTCGCTTCCCCGGTCGGGATCCGGCCGACATGATCCGTGGCCCCAAGCAGCCCGGCGTAACGGGCCATGGTGCGTGGCGTCACGTTGACCAGCCGGCCGCTGCTGCCACCGGCGACCAGCCACCGAGCGATCTCATCCAGCTCCGTGCCCCGTTTCCACACCGGACCGGTGAACGTCCACAGGCAGGTGTCGATGGCACCGAGGAGCCAACCGGGCTGGTGGCGACGAAGCAGAGCTTGCTCGGCGACTTTCAGGTCGCTGAGAGTGTTGACGGTGTGGAAGGGACTCCATCCGTCCCAGCGACCCGCGGTGTGGTTGAGCACCGTGAGGCCTCTGACGTCGGCGACGACCTTCGGCGTGTGTCCGTACGAGGACTTCGTGATGGCGTATTCGAATCCCGCGTCGCGGACGCTTTCCAGAACAGACAGGGCGGGCAGGCCGGGCCGCGACGACTCGTATGGCCTCAGAGGCGCGAAGTATCGCCCGAGGGGGCTTTTTTTGATTCGGCTGCGGATGCCATCGCTGATTGGGACCGCAGATGCCGACCGCGCGACGCCAGGGTCATCGTTTTCGGGGGTTCGGGGTGTATAGCGGAGGCGAAGGTGCGGCCGGTCGGGGAACCAGCTGATGCGTGGAGCTCGTCCCGCCGTCATGGGCGCATCCATGTGCGCCCACCACCCTTTAGGAAGCAAGGCTGGATCTCCCAGACGGTCCGCGAGGTCTTCCATGCTCTCCTGCAACGTCGCGGCAAACTTCCGCCGGGGCGCGTCGGCGGCGAGAAGCACCCCTGAGCCCGTGTCCGTCAGCAGTGTCTCCACTCTTGGAAACAGGCCGCCCTGATCCCTCGGAACGTTGACCAGGTTGAGGGGCGAACCCGCCATGTAAGCGAAGCTCTCCGTGGTCAGTACCAGACCGGCATGAAGCCCGGTCAGGCTGAGAAGGTCGGCCAGCGGATAGAGGTTCTGGAGCTCACGGATCATGCCGGTCCAGAACAGGAGGGTGCACGGCACACGTCCCTGATGGGCCCAGCGCTGCAAGTCCTCATCGGACGGCTCTTGCGCATCAGCCGGCGGTTTGGGCCAGCAGCTGCGCACTTCTCGGACCACCGGAAATGGCGGGCTCCCCGGGTCAATCACTTGGAACCCGACTCCCAGCTTGGACAGCTTGACGAAGTCCTGATCGTGATGCTGCCGGCCATGCGCGACCGAGGTCTGCGCGATAGCGGCGGACATCCGGTCAATGACGCTCGCTTGCGGAATGCCGTAGATGGCCGTCCAGCCGTTGCGAACTGCGGACGGAGTCCACCTCCCCACCAGCTCGGGATCTCCGATCAAAAATCCCTTGGACGATTCTCTCCAGCGCTCCGCCATCCATGCGGTTTGCTCGGCGACCGTGGAGCCGGTTGGGTTCTTGGTCTCCGCGACTTCGAGGCCGGTCTGCCGCAACGCTTCCAACCTTTTGGGCCGAAGCCACAGACCTTCGAGCGTCATATCACCTGCAAGCACAGGGGTCGGAAGCGGCTCTACGTCGGAGACAGCAAGCAGCCGCCGGTTTACGATCTCCGGAAATGCATATGCGCTGAGTGAGATTCCCTGCGGACGACCGCCGTCGCCGACGATGAGAACTCTGTTGGGCCGCGAAACGATGCTGAGTTCGAATATGTCACGATAAAAGTCGCCGATGTCGCCCGACCAGGATCGCACCGGGATCCCCGAGGCGCGGAGCGGACCCTCGAACAAGCTCGGTCCCAGGCAAGCTGCCTCGCAATCGAACTGCTGCAGCAGGAAATGAAACATCTCGACATGTCTGCCGCCGCTGACCGTCGAACCGCGTAAGTCCGCGGGTTCGTACCAACCAGGGTGTCCGCCACCGAAATGGATTCCCCCGTGCGCGCTGTCGAAGTAGCACTCGAAGAGTGATCCCTCGGCGGCCGCCAGCCACGCGAGCGTGGCGCAAGCGGCGTCGCGCTGCGGATGGTCGGCCGACGTGAAGAAGAGGAGAAGCTTTCGCTTGTCCGCACGCGGCTCCCCCCCTCTAAGCATCTCGGTGCTGTCAGAGCTCAAGAACTTGGAGCGGCGCGCAGGGATAGACAACAGCTCGGAGCCTGCGATCGGCCGGTTGCTCGAGCGCAACTTCATGGAGGACCTCTTCCCAGGAACCCATTCTCCGAATGCCCGGAAGTGACGCTGGGATCTGTGTCTCCACCTCGACCGGCCGGTAGAGACGGATCGGGCGGTAGAGATTCGGCTCGTCGGCGGGCGCGGTCTGGCGGTATCGCGAAGCTCGCACGCGCCGCGCGATCTTCCCGGGCAGTTGCGATCGATTGATCCATGCTCTGCGAAGCCGTTGGATCTCGTAGTGGTGATCCGGCACTTGCAGCAGAGGAAACAGCCCGTGGTTTCCGGTGCCTTCTGAACAGGCTGCGATCAAGACCTTCGAGGCTGCCGGCCGCGTGTGCTTGAGGGGGATGGTGCCCTTGCTCTCCGCAAAAGTGACCGAGGTGTCCATGGGATAAGCGTTTGAGATCACGACGTCTGCGTTGCCCGGCGCGGGCGCCCGATACTCATCCCTCGAGTACCTCGCGGCGGCCTCGTAATAGGCCAGTGGGTCACCGCTCACCACCCGCACCGGGCGCCGGTTGGCGTCGATGTGAATGGAGATGCAGGTGCGCATCCCAACCAGCTCCGCGACCTGGTTGAGGTCCGCGCGAAATCTGTTGTCGGTCGCGTACCGCTGGGGCACGTTCCAGTTCGTGTAGTGGAGATGGGCGATCGAACGCTCTCCCAACACCCCAAGCAGGATCTTGGATCCTCCTCCGAACCACGCCGTGTGCTGCGGATAGACGCCCCCAAGACCTACGACGAAGTCACAGGCAGCCACCATACGATCGACGAAAACCGGGGTTCCGAACCGGGTCCGGCCCAGGCGAACGACGTCTCGACGATGGTCGTGGATGTGGACCCGACGACATCGCGTCGCCGTTTCCTGGCCGACTTTGGCGATCACAGCCCGAGGATCGGGTGGGCCATGAGTGCCGGTCGCCACCACCACCGTCACCGCTGACGCGGCGATGCCGGCCAATTCGAACTCTCGAAGTAAGAACGGCATGACCCTGGAGGCCGGGGTAGGGCGGGTCGGGTCGTCGACCACAATGACAGGGCTGACGCAACCCCGGGCCAGCTGACGAATCGGAAGCTGGCCAATCGGCTTCGCCAGCGCCTCCTGGATCTGCCCATCCGTCAACTCCGGCGGCGTTTTTGGCCAAAAGACCTCGACGTCCCATGGTTCGGGCAGCTCGAGGTCGAAGGACCGGTCGCCATACCAAGCCGCGGTCGGCAAGGTCGCGACTCGTGCTAGGCGTCCGAGCGGGTTGGCAAAGCGCTCATTGATTTGGGCCATAGGGCTGGGCGGATGCTGACGATAGCTAGAGACCCGGACGGCGTAAATGGGGACGTTGGGAATAGCGTGGAGCGTGTCCCGAGCCTACCGGGACAGGGTCCCAGCCGCCGTTTAGCCTCCTGCCGGGCCCGGCCGAACCAGGGACTGCCGCCCATCCGAGTCAGGATGTGGCGGGATAGCTGACCTCGAATTGCTCATGACTTCGGCGCAGCGACTACGTAGATTCCGACGAGAACCCGCCAATGAACATCTGCCTTGTGTCGCGTGAGTACCCGACCGACGACCACGTCGGCGGCATTGGGACCTACACCGAGAAAACTGCGAGGGCGCTCGCGTCTCTTGGTTTGACCGTCGACGTCATCACCGAAGCTCGGGCAGAACCTTCGACTCGAGTTGAAGACGGGGTGACCGTCCATCGGCTGCGGCCAACCAGGGCTCGCTTGCTGAGGGCACTCGTCCGCTCACGCGCGGTGGCCAGAGAGATCGAGAGCCTGCCGGAACCGCCGGACATCGTGCAGGCGTGTGAGTTCAGAGCGGAGGCATTCTGGTACTCGTTTCGCAAGCCGGCCCGCACGAAGCTCGTCACGCGCCTGGCCACTCCATCGTTCCTGGTACGCAAGCTGAACGGACGGAGCGCGCGCCTTTCGGCACTGCGACATGCCTACATCGACTGGCCGGAACGCATTCAAACCGCCAGGAGCGATGGGATCATCTCGATTACTCATGCCCTTGCCCGCGTTGTCTGCGATACCTGGGGCCTACCCGAAACCCGAATGGCAGTCGTCAAAACCGGGGTCGACTTCTCGCGTCGGTATGCGGGTCGATCGACAGCGCTTCCGGCCGAGCTCTCCGGTTGCGAATACCTGCTGTTTTTCGGCCGGCTCGAAGAACGGAAGGGGGTCCACATACTGGCTCAAGCGATGCCCGACATCCTGGCAGCGCACCCACAACTCCATATTGTGTTCGCCGGCAACTCGGTGCTTTTCAACGGTGAACCGATGCAGTCGTTCGTCGAAAGGTGCAACTTGGCTTTCATTGACAGGCTTCATTTCTTCCAGCGCCTGCCACATGAGGCACTCCATTCACTCCTCGCCAACGCACTCTTTGCCGTCCTTCCCTCGCTTTGGGAGGGCATGGGGAACGTCTCGCTTGAGGCTCTGGACATGGGCAAGGCGGTGGTTGCCACGCGCCACAGCGGTTTCGAAGAGGTGATCGAGGATGAACGCTCGGGGCTGCTGGTCGAACCGAGCGATGTCGCGGAGCTCAAGGGCGCGATTCTCGCCCTGCTGGACGATCGGGCGCTCCTCCATCGCCTGTCGGTGGGAGCCAGATCTCGAGCCGAGACGTTCGAGTTGACGAGGGTGACTAGAGACCTGATCGCCTTTTATCAGTCTTTACTGACAGCGCCAGGGCAGCGCCGTCACGGTGTGACGGATTTGAGGGACCAAAGCGCCGAGGTGCTCGGGGACCAGTATGTGGGAACGGCGCGATCTCAGCGGATGTGAGAGCGCGCCTCACGGTTTCGTTCGGCGGTCAGGTCGAGCTCGATCATCTCCCCAACTGTGGCAACGCCGGACTGCTTCGCCATAACCTTCGGACGGCGCTTCCGGTTCCGATGAACATTGACCCGGCCCGGTGCAATCGCCTCGAGAATCATGCTCATCGCGAAGAATCCAGCCAACCCAAACGCGAGTGCGAAAAATGGCAACAGGATCGCGCTGACCTTGCCGTGCAGTCCCAGCTGGTGAAGCAGACCTTCGTAAACCTCCAGCGCGCGACTCAATTGCGTGGGCAAATCAGGTGAACACCTCCTTGCGACGGTCTACCGGTACGCGCAAACCGTCCCGGAGCCCGCGGAGATAAACCAGGAGGCGGCCGGCGTGGGTCGGCTTGCGCACGAAGGCGTTGAGAGGCCGGACCAGACGGACGTTATCAGCCAACAGCTCGAGGATTGCCGCGATCATGGCCCAGTGACCGCAGCGCAAGAGCTTGGCGTGGCATGCCCCAGCGCCATAGAGGTAGTTCTGCAATATCGACCTCGCCGCACCGCCCGCATATGGCCGGGCTCCGTGATGCGTGACGGCGATTCGAGGCGTCTGCACGACGGTTCCGCCAGAGGCCAGCAGCCGATACGCGTAGTCGTAATCCTCACCGCTCCGAAAGCGCGCTCCAGCCCCGAGGAGCACGTCAAACGACCTCTCCACGCCCGGTGAAAGGAGCAAATACATGCTCGCCCCCATCCCCCGGACTCTAGTCGCTGAGAGGGATCCGCGAAGACGCTGCTCGTCTTGCATGGCGACCGTCGTGATGAAGGTCGAGCTCGAATCGTGGGGAGCGGCATGAACGGCACCGAAGACGAGGAGGGCATCGGCCTCCTGGGCAAACATGGCGCCGACACTGTCGAGCCAATCAGGCGCCACCGTGCAGTCGTCGTCGATGAATGCGAGGACCTTGCCCGAGGCGTTCCTCATCGCTAGATTTCGGGCCGCCGACAAATTTTTCTCCTTGTGTCGGATATACACGATGCTAGGGACGAACTCGTCCCACTCAGCCAACGCCTGCCGCGTTTCGTCGCCGTCGCTCTGGTCGACAACGAGGACCTCCCACGACGGATAGCGGACCTGGGCGAGGCTGGCGAGGCATCTCGCGATGTCGGCAGGGCGGTTGCAGGTCGGCACGGCCACCGAGATGAACATTGACTGACCTTCCGCGCTGGACCGCCCTTCCGTTTCGGCTCTCCCGGCCATCGGCGCCAAGCCCGTCAAAGCCGCCACGTCTCCAGGGGACACTGGTGACCTATAAGGCGGCGGCGGGCCGCCGCAGTCGCATGTAGGCGCGAGCGCCGAATCCGCGGAGAAGATTCAACTCGTCCGCCGTTGGAACTTTCAGGAGGAGCCCAAAGATGCTAAAGGCAACTACGCCAACCGAAACCTGAACCAGGAGTCCAGCGCCAGAAACGGCGAACACAGCGCTCGCCATCAGCAGCGTGGCGCCCGTCGCTCGAGACACGCGTCCCAGTAGAGGCCAGGAAAGGAGCCACGGAAGCAGGAACAAGGCTGCCGCCAATTCAAAGATCTCCGTGCCCAGCAGTGAGAGCGCCGCGCCGACCGCACCGTTGCCCCTGGCCTCGAAGTGAGGGATCAGAACCAGATTCGCGCCGATGTTGAGAGCCGTGGCGATGGCGATGACTTTGACCCAGCTAACTTGGCGGCCCTGTGCCGCCAGGATCTGGTCGGCCATCATGTTGAAGAACGTCGGCACCGCGCAGATCGCGAGGATGATCAGCACCGGCACCGCTTCCGCGAACTCTTTCCCGTAGAACAGCGCAACAAAAGGCGCCGCGACCAGCGCCGTCCCTGCAGCGACGGGCAGGCTCAGCACAACAGCCGCCTCGGCCGCCGGGCGGGCCGTTCGCCGGAGAGAGTCAGGCCCGCTTGAATACGCGGCGGCAATGCGTGGAAACCATGCTGTGCAGAGGATGCTCGCGACGACGAGGACCGAACCGAAGAGCTCTGTAGGGACTCCATACCAGCCAACGACCCGCGCAGGAGCGAGTATCGAAAGGAGAATCAGATCGATCCATAAATAGATGAGAAAGAAGGCGCTTCCAATCCAGAAGCTGACGCCGGTGCGGAACACGTAGATCGCGGCTTGGGTGGCTCCGTGCCAAGCGATCCGGAACAAGCCCCTCGACCAGTAGATGTTGAGAGCCACAGATAGAACGCCCAGTGCCAGGGCGAGAATCATCAGGCCTAGCACGCGTCCACCGAGCAGAACGAGGCCGACGCCGAGCAGGTTGACCATGCTGTTCGCGACGAGGCTGCTAAAGGCCACGAACTCCATGCGCTGCATCCCGCCGAACACGGCGCTGAACACGCCGCTGATGGAGGCGGCCATGACCGTGGCGGTTGCCAGCCACATCAGCACTTCTCGCTGCGGACCAAAGCCGACGACGTGGATGTACACGAACATCCCGATGCATGCTGGTATACCCCAGGCGAGACGCATCAAGATCGCTCCGCCGACCAGCTGCGATGCCCTCGAGCTGTCGCGCGCGACCTCCCGCGTCAGCAACGGGCCCGCGCCCTGGTTGACGAAGATTCCGAGAACCGCAGCAGTTGAGGTCGCGATCACGAACTCGCCAATGGCCGCCGGACCCAGCCGGCGTGGCACGACTACAAGCCAGATGATTCCCAGGAGCCACGAGGCCATCTGGCCGCCGGAGAGAATCAGGAGGTTCCGGACCAACTGCGTGGGCGCGGCGGGCACGGCTGGTACAACTGTCAGGGGTGCCACCAGCGCCTCCACCGCCGAATTCTGAACAGCCGTCAATCGCGCCTCGTACGCTGCATAAAGCTAGTAAAGGCGCCGAAGAGCGCTACCGCAATGGTGCGAGCGGGCGCGGGAATGGGGATCGCAGGCGGTCGCTGGGCGTGTGTCCCGACCTCCCCAGAGTCCCGAATCGGCCGTGACATTTGACTTGCCTGGTGTCGCGTGTCCATCGCAATCGGCTGAAGTGGCCCATATCAATCGCCATGGCGCCCCGTCTACCTTTGCTTGAGGAAAGCGCCTAGTGAGCACAGTAGCTGGACTCCTTATCGCTCTGGTGGGCGTTGTGCTCGCTGGAATCGGCCTCTATCTGGTCGTGCTGGCTCTCGCGAATCTCGCTAATCGACCCAGTCCGTACGCGCCGGCGCGCCCCCACTGGTCGCACCTGACCGTTGTGGTGCCGGCGCACGACGAAGAGTTGCTGCTCGGCCGGTGCATCAATTCGCTCCTCGCGCAGAGCTATCCAGCGGATCTGATGCGCATCGTGGTGGTCGCGGACAACTGCACGGACGCCACCGCGACAGTCGCTGCCGATGCAGGGGCAGAGGTGATGATCCGCGACCAACCTGAGCAACCGGGCAAGGGCCGCGCCCTCCGCTGGGCCATGGACAACCTACTGGCCGGCGCAGCTCCACCTGACGGCATCGTGGTGGTTGATGCCGACTCGGTAGCCGATCCGAATCTTCTCGGCGCACTTGCCGTTGAGCTCGAAGACGGCTACGAAGTGGTCCAGGCCGACTACACCCTGCAGGACGAGCCTGGTCTAGGCAGGTCGGCGATGGCGGAAGCCGGATTCCTCCTGTTTCACCGCGTTCGCTTTGGTGGTCGGGCGCGCCTGGGAATGCCTGCCAACCTGGTCGGTAACGGGATGCTCTTCAGCCGTCACGTAATGGAAGTGGAGCCATGGAGCGCATTCACCGGAGTCGAAGATCTCGAGCAGTCGGTCCGCCTCAGGATGGCCGGCTTCCGGCCTCGTTTTGCGCCTGCGGCGCGCTTATCCGGCCCCGGCGCTGCCTCTGGAGCCGGCGCCGTTCGGCAACGCCTTCGCTGGGAGGGCGGCAGGTTCCACATCGTCCGCCGGCAGCTTGGTTCCCTCATCGTCGCCGCCATCGTGCGCCGGGACCCGAGCCTGGCCGATGCCGCGATCGACCTGGCCACCCCCCCACTTGCGCTGTTCAGCCTGGCCTCATTGGCCGGGACACTCGTCAGCGCGACCCTGGCAGTCAGGGGGCTGGCCGCATGGTGGGTTGCAGTCCCCTGGGTGATCGCTTTGGTTGCCATCCCCACCTTCGTCGTGGTCGGGCTGCGGTCGGCGGACTCTCCGGTCAGGATCTGGGGAGTGGTGGTTGGTGCACCGATGTTCATTGGTTGGAAGCTCGTCACCTACTCAAGACTCCTGCGCGGTCATGACGTTGGCCGCTGGGACCGTACCGACCGCCAAGCCTCGTGATCCCCTCCACCGAGCTCGCGGGCGTTCGCATCGACTCGGTCGATCTCGAGTCGGCCGTCGTGCTGATCGAGTCGGCGATAAGTGATCGATCGCCGATGCAGATCGCGACCGTCAACCTCGACTTTCTTGTCCGAGCTCAGCGATCGGCCGAGCTGCGTAGCGTGCTCAATCGCTGCCAGCTCAACGTGGCGGACGGCATGCCGGTCGTCTGGCTCTCCCGGCTTACCGGGCGCCCCCTCGCCGGCCGGACCGCCGGCAGCGATCTTATACCGATGGCACTCGGCCGTCTGGCGGCAAGGGGAGCGAGGGTGTTCCTCTTCGGCGGGGAACGGGCGGTGGCGCTCGAGGCCGCTCGCCGTCTGGAGGAGGCCTATCCAGGACTGGTGATCGCAGGTCACTGCGAGCCACCCCGAGCGGCCATCGACCGAATGCCCAACCGGTCGATCGTGCGTCTGATCCAGGCCGCCCGGCCGGACGTCCTCCTGGTTGCTCTCGGCAATCCCAAGCAAGAGTTGTGGATCGCGCGGCACCTCGCCGGCCTCGGAGTCAGCGTCGCTATTGGGGTCGGTTGCACCCTCGACCTGATGGCAGGAAAGTCACGCCGCGCTCCACGTTGGATGCAAAACACCGGACTCGAATGGCTGTTCCGTCTGGCGCAAGAGCCCCGACGCCTTTTCATGCGGTACTTCGTGGATACCCTGTGGCTGGCACGTTTTGCGGTACTTGCCACGCAAGCGCGCCTGGCCGAGCGAGGCCTGGCGTAGCCCTGCCTATAGAGACAGGCGCCCATGGGATCTAAGAATGTCCCTGCCGGCGTCGGCTCGGGCCCATTGCGGGGTCGGCCCTGTTGACGGAGGTTGTGTCTGACTCATGCATGTGACGGTATGCGTCGGCACCAGGGGTGGCGATGCTAGGTGCGTGGCAACGATCCGGAGCATCCTGCGATCCAACTACGACGACTTCGATGTCGTCGTGGTGGATCAAGGCCGTGACCCGGTGGTGGCGCAGGCGCTGCAGCGCGAGTTCGGATCTGATTTGAGGCTTCGCCATGTGACGTCCAATCGAGTCGGAGCGTCCGCGGCCAGGAACGTCGCTGCGAACGTGGCCCGAGGACCTCTCCTCGCCTATACCGACGACGACTGCGAGGTGGCGCCAGACTGGGTCTCAACCTTCGTGTCGGCATTTGAAATGCGGCCTCGCGTGGGCTTGATCTTCGGGAGCGTCAAATCCGGGACGCTTCGCACCGGAGGCTTCGTGCCTGATTACCAGATTCAGGACGCACAACTGCTGACGAAACCCGTGCAGATGTGGCGTTCACACGGAATCAGCGCCAATATGGCCGTGAGGCTCCAGACCATTCGCTTGGTCGGCGGATTTGACGAGATACTCGGATCTGGCGCTCCGCTTCCCAGCTGTGAAGACTGGGACATCGCGTATCGGGTATTGAAGTCGGGCAGCTGGGTCTTCGAGCTGCCTGAGTCGCACGTGGTGCACTTCGGCTTTCGGACGTGGGAACAGGCACGTACGCTGATGCGGCGCACCGGCCTTGCCGCGGGTGCAACCTGGATGAAATACGTCCGCTTGCGTGACTTTGCGATCCTGCCCACCCTGATCCTCAGCGCCTTTCACGGCATCTCATGGCCCAGGCTGCTGCTCTTCCGTAAGCGGTCCGGTGCCACCTGGCTGGTGACGTATGCGATGGGTATTGCAGCGAGCTTCAAGTTTGCCGTCGATAAGCAAAATCGCGTCTATCGCGCTAAACCCGGCACCGTCTAAGCATCCCCCAGGGCAAGAGTCTTACCTGAGCTCAGGAATGTCCTGAGTCTCGGCTCCCCACGACCCACTCGAGTCCCCTAATAGCCCTCGCGCAAAGCAAGCCCAGCCCTTACAAAGGTGATCAGGCATGTGAGCAGCGTGATTCGGGCCAAACCGCCGGTCACCGAACTCAGCGCGAGACGCCGGTCGGACCTGCTCCTCGTGCCGTGGATGGTTGCCGGCGTGCAGACGCAGTACGACCAGATGCGCCGCACACCGCGCCTGGCGGGTGCGCGCGTCGTCGAGGTGCACCCCTACCAGGAAGACGCATGGATCGAGCGCCTGCCTCTCCCAGTGACCGTTCGCGCCACCCTCCGCTCGACCCTCTCGGCAGCGGGTTCGTTGCCCAAGACAGGCGTCGGAGCGGTCTGGACCCAGGTTGCTCTGCCTATGCTGCCCTTTGCGTTGACGAGGGGCCGTCGCGTGCCGGTGTTTTACGCGATCGACTGCACGCCCGTTCTTCTCCACCGATTTGGCGGGCACTATGAGGGCGTGGACGATCCCGCCACTCCACAGGGAAAGTTGACAGCCACCTGCCTTCGCCTGTTCTTTCGCCGCTGTGCGGGCCTGCTGCCGTGGTCGAACTGGGCGGCTCGGTCGATGATCGCGGACTACGGCGCTTCGCCAGACCGCGTTCACGTCGTGCCGCCGGGCATCGACCTGGACCAGTGGTTCCCACTCCCCCGCGAGACCTCCCGGCGCCCTCGCCTGCTCTTCGTGGGAGCCGACTTCGAGCGCAAAGGAGGGCCACTTTTGCTCGACGTCTACCGACGGCACCTGCGTGAGGCGTGCGATCTCCACCTTGTGACTCGGTCCTCCATCAATCCGGAAGTCGGGGTACATGTCCATTCAGGGTTAAAGATCGGGGACGGCCGTCTCCGTGACCTGTATCAGACCAGCGACGTGCTCGTGATCCCAACTCTTGCCGATTGCTTTTCGATGGCGGCGCTCGAGGCGATGGCTTGCGGCCTTCCTGTGGTCATCTCCGGGGTCGGCGGCATTCCGGAGATCGTCGTCGACAACCAGACCGGCATGCTCATAACCCCTGGAAGCGGTAACTCCCTCCTGCGGGCCCTGCGGGCCATCCTGGCATCGCCCGCTGCCGCCCAGCGGCTGGGCCGAGCTGGCCGCCACCGGGCCGAGCAGCTTTTCGATGGCCGCCTGCAGGCGGATTTGACGCTCCACATCATCGCGGCCGCATCCGCCGGGTAATCGCGGTTTTGTCTAGAGCGGCTAGAGACTCGTGGCTGAGAAGGAGGTGAAGGACACCTTATAGCCGTTCGGCGTGAGCGCTCTCACTCCACAGCGACCTGCCGACAAGCTGCTATCCGTCACCGTCAACATCCAACCGGGCTCCGCGGTCCCGGTCTGCCATACCTTGGCCTGAAGTGTCGTCCCAACTACCTGGAACCGAAGCGAGTAATTCACTCCACCGGTGGCGGCAAATGGGATTGAAGCCAGTATTTTCGTCGTGCCGCCGACCCTCCTCTGGATGACAAGATTCTTGCCCTCGACATAGGCCTTGTACCAGTTGTTGTTGTCAACCCATCTGACGACTGCCCCGAAGTTGCTGTTCGCGCCACCCGCGAATGCGTTTTGGGACCCGGATATAAGCACCTGCACGTTTGAGATGCTCGCTCCCAGGACTCCGGAGTAGGTTCCTCCGCTGCTCGCTATCTGTCCCGTGTTGCCGGTAATGCTGAAAGCCGCGTTGGTGCTCGCATCTGAGCCCCAAACATTGCCGTCGCTCGCAGTCCCCCAATGCGATTGATTCGGCCGCAGGAAGGTGTCTTGCGCAATCACGGTGCCCGGGCTGGGCGGCGGCGGAGGAGGTGGTGGAGGTGGTGGAGTGGGGCAAGCGCTCGTCGGCGCCGGCTGCGAAACGTTCGTCTCGACCAGACAGTTGAGCGTCCAGGTATCCGTTCCCGAGCTGTCATAGGCCTCAACGCTCACCCCGCCGGGACCTTGTAGTCCGGTCGTGCCGTCCGCGCCGGTTCCCGCTGCCCAGCCGCTGCCCGTACCACTCCAGGTGGTTGGCTCAGTGGTTCCCTGCTGCCAAACTCGCCAGCGCAATGTGGTTGGGTTTACACCCTGCGCTTCGAAGCGAGACCACAGCGGTGTGCCACCCACAATGGTGGTTGCCACATCGGGGTTGATCTGGACGTTGTTGGGTTTGTACTTGAGCTGCACGAAATAGTTTCCGCCACTGGAGTAGTACGCGCTCAACTGGTAGAACATCCCGCTCGAGGGTGAGTAACGAACCCCGATCCCACCGTCAGTTGTTGGAACGCTGCCCGACGGCGGAGTGAGAAAAGAGAGCATGTCCACGTCCTGTCCCGAGACCGACGGCAGGTAGTTATAGGTTGTCGTCGAGTTCGCTACCAGCGTCGCCGCACCGGGGGTCACTGCGAACTGAGAACCGACCCCGCTCCATGCGCCTCCCACATCAGCCGAACCCCAGCCGTTGCTCACGGTTCGGTTGAACGTGTCGGATGCATACGTTGTCGAGGTGCCGCCGCCAGACCCAACGCTCACTGAGGACACGCTGCTGCTGGACAGCCCTCCCGTGTCGGTCACGGTCGTGGTGATCGTGTAGCCACCGGCCGATGTGTACGTGTGCGCCGCGGTCGCGCCCGCCTGCGGGCCAATGACGGTACCGTCGCCGAAATTGAACGTGTACGAGGCAATCGGCGTGCTGTCGCTATCGGTCGATCCCGATGCATCTGCTGTGACGTTTAACGGAGCAGTCCCCGTCGTTGGGTTGATCGAGACCACCGCAGTCGGCGGGGAGTCGACACCAGCAAGGGTGGTGACCTGGACATTGCTCACGACCGTTGTTTCGGCACCACTCGAAGCGTTGTAGATGTGCAATCCGACCAGTCCGGAGCCCTGCTGAGCGGTCGTGTTATCCGTGGCGGCCGCAAGCCAGGATGCAGGTTCCGCCACGCCATCCTGCCAGACCCGAATTCGCAACGTGGTCGGATTTACGCCCTGCGCTTCAGCCCGAACCCACAGCCGGTTGCCGTCTGCAGCCTTGATACCGGTGTCGGTGTTGGGGATGACCTGAACGTTAGCGCCGTTCAGCGCATGCGCCTGCACGTTGGCGGTGCCCCCCGTTTGATAGATGCCGACCGCATAAAAAGAGCTCGGCGACTGGTAGCGCAGCAGGAGGTGGGCGATGTACGAGCTTCCGCTTGGAGGTTGATGCAGCGTGACCTTGAACAGAGCGTCGACATCCTGCACATTCACCGGTAGGGTTGCGATCTCCGAGGAGTTGCTATTCGTGGCGATCGTTCCGTTTCCCGGAGTAACGCTCCAGTTGCCGGCATTTGTCTGCACCGCCCATGCGCCTCCCACATCAGCCGAACCCCAGCCGTTGCTCACGGTTCGGTTGAACGTGTCGGATGCATACGTTGTCGAGGTGCCGCCGCCAGACCCAACGCTCACTGAGGACACGCTGCTGCTGGAC
>Ga0307373_10003376_pt1 | contig 27820 bp, 23 predicted proteins | sample OX2MG_FD_202534 | JGI IMG/M metagenome (GOLD analysis project Ga0307373, IMG submission 202534) | Soil microbial communities from Risofladan, Vaasa, Finland - OX-2 | ecosystem: Environmental > Terrestrial > Soil > Coastal area > Acid sulfate soil | place: Finland: Risofladan, Vaasa | collected... | reverse complement strand
GCACCCACCAGCCCCGACGGAGCGCGAGCTCCCCGATCGCGGCGATCGCCTCGCGGCCGTAGACCGCACCGGAGGGGTTCGACGGCGACACGAACAGGAGCATCTTCGTCCGGGGAGTCGCCGCCCGCTCGAGCTGCTCGAGGCTCACCTGGAACCCGGTCGACGCGTCGGTCGGCACGGGCACGGGGACCCCGCCGGCGAGCGCGATCGCCTCGGGGTAGGTCGTCCAGTACGGGGCCGGGACGATCACCTCGTCGCCGGGGTCGAGGAGCGTCGCGAACGCGTTCGCGATCGCCTGCTTGCCACCGTTGGTCACGAGGACCTGGGAGGCCTCGACCGCGTAGCCCGAGTCGCGCGCGGTCTTCGCGGCGATCGCGGCGCGCAGCTCGGGGAGCCCGGCGGTCGGCGTGTAGCGGTGGTTGCGCGGGTCGCGGCACGCGGCGACGGCCGCCTCGACGATCGCCTCGGGTGTCGGGAAGTCCGGCTCGCCCGCGCCGAAACCGACCACGTCGACGCCGGCCGCCTTCAGGGACTTCGCCTTCGCGTCGATCGCGAGCGTCGCGGACGGCGCTACGGCCCCGACGCGGCGCGAGATCCTCGGGCGGGTCGTGTCCGCAGTGGCGATGTCTGGAGGCGGTGCCATACCTGCAATGCTGGCACAGACGGACGATGAGGCTCACGGCGGCGCGCCCCGGAGCCGACGACGGAGGTAGGAGATGGTCGCGATCGAGATCCCCGAGGAGCTGCTCCCTAAGGACGGCCGCTTCGGCTGCGGACCTTCCAAGGTGCGTCCAGCGGCCCTTGCGGCGCTCGCGTCGGTCGCGCCGACCTACCTCGGCACGTCGCACCGGCAGGGGACCGTGCGCGACGTGGTCGCCCGCGCGCGCCACGGCATCGCCCAGCTCTTCGCGCTTCCCGACGGCTACGAGGTCGTGCTCGGCAACGGCGGCTCGACGGCGTTCTGGGACGTCGCGACGTTCTGCCTGATCGAGCAGCGCAGCCAGCACTGCACCTTCGGCGAGTTCTCCTCGAAGTTCGCGAGCGCCGCGAAGGCCGCGCCCCACCTCGGGGACCCGGTCGTGCTCTCCTCCGACCCCGGCACGCACCCGGACCCCGTCGCCGACCCGTCGGTCGACGCGTACGCGCTCACGCACAACGAGACCTCGACCGGGGTGGCGATGCCCGTCGCGCGCCCGCGCACGGCGGACGGCTCGGCGGCGGACGGGCTCGTGCTCGTCGACGCGACCTCGGGCGCCGGCGGCCTGCGATTCGACCCCTCGGAGGTCGACGCGTACTACTTCGCCCCCCAGAAGTGCTTCGGCTCCGACGGAGGGCTGTGGCTCGCCGTCCTGTCCCCCGCCGCCCTCGAGCGCTCGGGACGGATCAAGGCCGGTGGGCGGTGGGTCCCGGCGTTCCTCGACCTCGAGATCGCGATCGAGAACTCACGCCTCGAGCAGACCTACAACACCCCGGCGCTCGCGACGCTCCTCCTCCTCGCGGAGCAGGTCGAGTGGTTCAACGACAACGGCGGGCTCGAGTGGGCCGCGTCACGCTCGGACCGCTCGGCCGAGATCCTCTACGGCTGGGCCGAGCGCTCGGACTTCGCGACGCCGTTCGTCGCGAAGGCCGACGACCGCAGCCACGTCGTCGGCACGATCGACTTCGTCGACGGAATCGACGCGTCGGCCATCGCGAAGGTGCTCCGGGCGAACGGCGTCGTCGACACCGAGCCCTACCGCAAGCTCGGTCGCAACCAGCTGAGGATCGCGATGTTCCCCGGCATCGACTCCGACGACATTGAGGCCCTCACGACCTGCATCGACTACGTCGTCGAGCGGCTCGACTGAGAAGGAGGATGGCCGGACCCGAAGCGACCGCGCGTCCCGCGGTCCCGGGTCCGGGTGGCGTTGCACCGCGACCCCGGCCCGTGCCGGTCGGTCACGGGCGGAGACGGGAGCCGGCCGCGTCGAACGCTGCCGCCGCCCCGGGCGTCGGCCGGTAGACGGGCAGCTCGGTGTGGGCGCGGACGACGGCCCGCAGCCCGGGGAGGTCCGCGCCGAGCGCCCTCATGGCGCGCGCCTGGACGAGCACGTTGCCGATCGCCGCGGCCTCGACCGGTCCGGCGACGACGTCGCAGCCGCACGCGTCGGCGGTCAGCTGGCAGAGCAGCGCGTTGCGCGCTCCTCCCCCGACGAGGTGGACCGTGTCGACGTCCCGGTGCGCGAGCGCCTTCGCGCGCTCGATCGCACCCCGGTACGCGAGCGCGAGGCTGTCGAGCACGCACCGGGTGACCTCGCCCGGCGTGCGCGGCGCGGCCTGGCCTGTCGCGCGGCACGCGGCGGCGATCCGAGCGGGCATGTCCCCGGGGGCGAGGAGTGCGTCGTCGTCGACGTCGACGACGGACGCGAGCGCGGGCAGCGACGCGGCCTCGCGGACGAGGTCGTCGACCTCGACGACGAGACCGGCGCGCGACCACGTCCGCATCGACTCCTGGAGGAGCCAGAGTCCCATGACGTTTCGCAGGTAGCGGGTCGTGCCGTCGAGGCCGCGCTCGTTCGTGAAGTTCGCGAGCCGGCTCGCCTCGTCGATCACCGGCGCGGCCAGCTCGAGCCCGACGAGCGACCACGTGCCGCACGAGACGTATGCGAAGTGCTCGCCGGACGCGGGCACCGCGGCGACGGCGGACGCGGTGTCGTGCGACGCGACGGTGGTGAGCGGCACGCGCCCCTCGAGCCCGGTCTCCTCGAGCACGGCGGGCAGCAGGTCGCCCGCCGGGTCGCCCGGCCTGCGGAGGGGCGCGAGCAGGTCCGGCCGGACCCCGGCGACCGCGAGGAGCTCGCGGTCCCACTCGAGCCCGTGCGCGGCCAGCAGCGCCGTCGTCGAGGCGTTGGTCTCCTCCGTGCCCTCGACGCCCGTGAGGAAGTAGCCGAGCAGGTCCGGGACGAGCAGCAGGCGCTGCGCGGCGTCGAGCGCGGGGCTCCCCACAGCGGCCGCGAGCTGGAAGAGCGTGTCGAACCGCTGGAGCTGGACGCCCGTGCGCCGATACAGCTCGGGCGCGGGGATGCGCGCGAGGACCTCCTCGACGACGCCGAGCGTCCGCGCGTCCCGGTGGTGGACCGGGTTCGACACGAGCGCTCCCGTGCGGTCGATGACCCCGTAGTCGACGGCCCAGGAGTCGATGCCGACCGAGTCGACGGAGCCCGCGAGCCGGCCGGCGGCGCGCAGGCCGTCGAGCACACCTCGGTGCAGCCGGAGGAGGTCCCAGTAGAGGGTGCCCGCGACCGGCACCGCCCCGTTCCAGAACCGGGCGACCTCGCGCAGCTCCAGCGCGCCCGCGTCGACCGAGCCGAGGAACACCCGGCCGCTCGACGCCCCGAGATCGACGGCGACGACGCGCGCGGTGCTCACCGACGGTCGGTGGGAGGGCGCCTTCGCCCGCGCGCGCGAGGCCCGGCCGCGACCCGGCCGGCGGGCACGGCCCACGCCCGGCGCGGTGCGGGCCTCACCGGAGGAACGCGGCAGCGACGCCTGCGTCCACCGGGACGTGCAGGCCCGTCGTGTGCGAGAGCTCCGAGCTCGCGAGCACGAACACGGCGTTCGCGACGTGCTCGGGGAGCACCTCGCGCTTGAGCAGCGTGCGCTGCGCGTAGTACGCGCCGAGCTCCGCCTCCTCGACGCCGTACACCGCCGCGCGCTGTGCGCCCCAGCCGCCCGCGAAGATCCCGGACCCGCGCACGACGCCGTCCGGGTTCACGCCGTTCACACGGATGCCGTGCGCGCCGAGCTCCGCGGCAAGGAGGCGCACCTGGTGGGCCTGGTCCGCCTTCGTCGCGCCGTACGCGACGTTGTTCGGGCCGGCGAACACCGAGTTCTTCGAGACGACGTACACGATGTCGCCCCCGATCCCCTGCTCGACCATGACGCGGGCCGCTTCGCGCGAGACGAGGAACGAGCCGCGTGCCATGACCGAGTGCTGGAGGTCCCAGTCGTCGGCGCTCGTGTCGAGGAGGCTCTTCGAGACCGAGAGCCCCGCGTTGTTCACGACGAGGTCCACGCCGCCGAACGCGAGCACCGCGGACTGCAGCGCGGACTCGATGTCCTGCTCGGACGTCACGTCCGCTGCGACCGACACGGCCGCGTCGGGTCCACCGATCGCCGAAGCGACCTGGGACGCGCGCTCGGGGTCGCGGTCCGCGACGACGACGCACGCGCCTTCATGGGCGAGCCGCCGGGCCGTCGCGGCGCCGATTCCCGAGCCCCCGCCGGTGACGAGCGCGACGCGCGTCGCGAGCGCTCGCGGCGGCGGCATGCGGCGGAGCTTCTGCTCCTCGAGCTCCCAATACTCGATCCGGAACTTCTCGGACTCCTCGATCGGCCGGTACGTCGAGACGGACTCGGCGCCGCGCATCACGTTGATCGCGTTCACGTAGAACTCGCCCGCCACCCGGGCCGTCTGCTTGTCCTTGCCGAAGCTGAACATCCCGACGCCCGGGACGAGGACGATCGCGGGGTCCGCGCCGCGCATCGGGGGGGAGCTTGGCGTCGCGTGCCGCTCGTAGTACGCGCGGTACTCGTCGCGGTACGCGCCGTGCAGCTCGCGGATTCGCGCGGTCAAGGTCTCGAGCGGCGCGTCCGCGCCGAGGTCGACGACGAGAGGGCGAACCTTCGTGCGAAGGAAGTGGTCCGGGCACGACGTGCCGAGCGCCGCGAGCGCCTCGAGACGCTCGCGCGAGCAGAAGTCCAGGACGACGTCGGAGTCCGTGTAGTGCCCGACCTGGCGCGTGTCGGTGCTCGCGAGCCCCCGCAGCAACGGGAAGATCGCGGCGGCCCGGCTCCGGCGCGCCTCGGGCGCGAGCGGGGCGCGGGCGGCGACGACCGCGCCGAACGGTTCGCGCGTCCCGTGCTCGTCCAGGTAGGCCTGGGCGGTCGCGATGATCTCGAGCGAGCGAGCCTCGCACTGCGCGCTCGTGTCGCCCCAGGCGGTGATCCCGTGGCCGCCGAGGACCGTGCCGATCGCCTCGGGATGCTCGCGCTGCACCGCCGCGATGTCGAGGCCGAGCTGGAAGCCCGGGCGCCTCCACGGGATCCAGACGACCCGCTCGCCGAAGCACGCCTTCGTGAGCGCCTCGCCGTCCGCTGCCGTTGCGAGCGCGATGCCGGCGTCGGGATGGAGGTGGTCGACGTGCGGCGAGGTCACGAGACCGTGCATCGCGGTGTCGATCGACGGCGCAGCACCACCGCGCCCGTGCAGGCAGTAGTCGAAGGCCGCGACCATCTCGTCCTCGCGCTCCTCGCCCGGGTAGACGTCGGGAAGCGCTCGCAGCCGGTCGAGCCGGAGGACCGCGAGGCCCTGCTCGGTGAGCGTGCCGAGATCGCCGCCCGATCCCTTCACCCACATGAGCTCCGCGTCCTCGCCGGTCACCGGATCGCGCCCGAGCGCCTTCGCGCTCGTGTTCCCGCCGGCGTAGTTGGTGTTGCGGGGGTCGGCCCCGAGGCGGTGCGAGCGGTCGAGGAGCTCCTCGACCGCGCGGGGCGTCTCGGACGGCGTTGTCAATCGGTCACGCTCCCCAGCCGGCTTGGGTCCCGCCGACGCGCTCGGCGACGACGCCCTCGTAGTAGCCGGATCGCGCGTACGCACCGATCGGGTCGGGGTCGAGGCCCATGTCCGCGCGCATCTCGGCGAGCAGCGGGCGAACGTCGGTGTTGAACGCGTCGATGACGATCTCGTACGCTCCGAGCACGTCGCCCGAGGCCTGGGCCGCCTCGAGTGCCCCCCGGTCGACGAGCAGCGCCTTCGCAGTCGCCTCCTGCACGTGCATCACCGATCGGATCTCCGCCTGCACCTTCGGTTCGATGTTGTGGCATTGGTCGAGCATGAACGCGACGCCGGAGTCGGCCGCGAGCGCATCCGCCGCGACGATCTCGTTCATGATGCGGAACAGCTGGAACGGGTCGGCCGCACCGACCATGAGGTCGTCGTCGGCGTAGAAGCGGCTGTTGAAGTGGAAGCCGCCGAGGCGGCCGAGACGCACCAGGTTCGCGACGATGAACTCGATGTTCGTCCCCGGTGCGTGGTGCCCGGTGTCGACGAGAACCTTCGCGGCCTCGCCGAGCGCGAGGCAGTGGACGAGGGAGGTCCCCCAGTCGGGAACGTCCATCGTGTAGAAGGACGGCTCGAAGAGCTTGTACTCGAGCAGCATCGTCATGCCGGAGGGCATCGCCGCGTACGTCGTCGCGAGCGCCTCCGCGAGCCGGTCCTGGCGCGCACGGATGTCGTCCTGTCCGGGGTAGTTCGTCCCGTCGGCGAACCACAGGCTCAGCACCGACGAGCTCACCGCCTTCGCGATCTCGACGCACTCGACCAGATGTGCCGTTGCCTTGCGCCGCACCGCGGGATCGGGGTTGCAGACGCTCCCCAGACGGTACTCGGGCTCCTGGAACAGGTTCGGGTTGATCGCGCCGATCTGGATGCCGAGGTCGGCCGCGTGCTTGGCGAGGTCCGAGTAGTCGTCGACGCGATCCCAGGGGATGTGGAGCGCGACCGAAGGAGCGATCCCGGTGAAGCGATGCACGGCCGCCGCGTCGGCCACCTTCTCGTACGGGTCGCGGGCTACCCCCGCCTGCGAGAAGACCTTGAACCTCGTGCCCGAGTTGCCGAACGCCCAGGACGGTGTCTCGATCCGTTGTTGCCGCAAGGCGGCCCGGACGTCGCTACGCGTAGTCATCCCCCTCCGATCCGTGTGCTCGCCACGCGGCGAGCGCCTGTCTCACCGGCCGCTGAGTTCCGGCAGACGTCGCCGAGAGGTGCCGCGGCACGCGGAACCCTTGGCGAGCCGGCATCGCGACCGGGCACCCGACGAAGCGCGAGGAAGGCGGCTGCGGCGCACCGCGGCCGGGGACGAGGACGCTCCGACTCGATTCACCGTGGCGACGTCGTGCTCGGAGCGCGCGACCGGCCGACCGCATGTGCCGCGAGCCGGCGAGATCTGGCACACCACTCCTCAGGGACCATCCGGCGCGCACGCGAGGGCCCGCGATGGCAGTCGTTTCCAGCATGACCGAGTGACACGTCCGCAGATGCGCCACCCGGCACCGCCGCGAATGAATCGTTCAAATCCTGTCTTCGCGCTAGAGTACGGCCGTACCTATGCGATGTCAAGATTCGTCCCACGCGCGACCTTCCGCCGGAACGCGGGGCGCGTGCCCTACGCGATGCGAGGAGTGCGCGTGACAAGCGACGGCGACGGGCGCCATCCCGGTCCCGAGAGGTGGCAGGCGCCGGGCAGGCAGCGACGGGTGACGATCCGCGAGGTCGCCGATCTCGCGCACGTCTCGCTCGGCACCGTGTCGAACGTGCTGAACAATCCTTCGGTCGTCGCGCCGTCGACCCGCGAGCGCGTCCGGGAGGCGATACGGCAGGCCGGGTTCGTGCGCAGCACGGCCGCGCAGCAGCTGCGCGGCGGACGGAGCCGAATGATCGGCGTCGTCGTCCTCGACATCGCGAACCCGTTCTTCACCGAGATGGTGCGGGGCGCAGAGCACGTGCTGCGCGAGCACGGATACGTCCTCATGCTCTGCTCGACGGAGGAGTCCCCGGAGCAGGAGCGCCGGTACATGCGGATCCTGGAGGAGCACCGCGTCGACGGGCTGCTGATCACGCCCGCGGAACAGGACCTCGACCGCGTCGTCGAGTTCGCCGGGCACGGCATTCCGACGGTGCTCATCGACCGCGAGCGCGGGGCTCAGGGCCTTTGCTCCGCGACCGTCGACGACGTGCGCGGCGGCGAGCTCGCGGCACGACACCTGATGGAGCTCGGACACCGCGAGATCGCGTTCCTGAACGGTCCCGTGACGATCCGTCAGTGCGCCGACCGCCGCAAGGGCGCTCGTCGGGCGATGCGCTCGCTCGGGCAGCGCGCCGGGGCGAGCCTCGTCGAGATCGGCGTCGCGTCGACCACCGTCGAGCACGGCGAGGCGGCGGTTCCTCAGCTGCTCGCGCTCGACCCGCCACCGACCGGGGTGATATGCGCGAACGACCTCCTCGCGCTCGGCGTCCTTCGCGGTCTCGCGGCCGCGGGCCGGTCCGTTCCCGGCGACGTCGCGGTCGTCGGCTACGACGACGTGACGTTCGCGTCCATGCTCTCGCCGGCGCTCACCTCGGTCCGCCAGCCGAAGTACGAGTTGGGGGCTGCCGCGGCGGAGCTGCTCCTCGAGGAGACGAGCGGAAACGGTCACGAGCATCGCGACGTGCGATTCGAGCCGGAGCTCGTCGTACGGGCCTCGAGCGGGTCCGGCCCGAGGTGAGCGCCGCGGGTCGACGTCACGCCGAGAGCTCGTCGATCACGCGCGCGAGCCGAGCGGTGTCGTGCCCGAAACGTCCGAGGAACAGCCCGTCCACGCTGTCGCCGAGGCTCGACACGATGCCCTCGCGCGCCGCACCCCCGTAGATCACGCGGACCCGAGTGCCGGCGGCCCAGTCGGCGGCCCACCGCTTGATCGCTGCGCACACCGGTGCGACGTGGTCGGGCGGTGCGGCCTCTGCGGCTCCGATCGCCCAGACGGGCTCGTAGGCCACGACGAGGTCGTGCGGCGCGGGCGCACCTCCGCCCTGCCCGGCGAGCGCAGCGCCGAGCTGGCGGATGCACTCGCCGACGGCGTCACGCTCCGTGCTTCGGCGCTCCTCGCCGACGCACAGGATCGGCGTCAACCCGTTGCGAGTCGCCGCCACGAGCTTTCGGTGCACGAGATCGTCGGACTCGGCGAAGATGCGCCGGCGCTCCGCGTGCCCGACCTCGGCGAACCGGCAGCCGATTGCCGCGAGGTCGGCGCCGCTGATCTCCCCGGTGAACGGACCGCTGTCCTCCGTCCACAGGTCCTGGCCACCGATCGCGACGACCGCGGGGTCGAGAATCTCCGCGACGGCCGAGAGCGCCGTCACCGCCGGGAGGACGACCAGATCGAGGCGCCCGCCGGTGACCGCAGGAGCGCGTGATGCGATGTCGCCCACCGATCGGCACCACTCGAGCGTCGCGACGTGGCCGAGGTAGAGCTTGAGGCTGACCGCGAGGATCGCCGCGCGACGCGGTCCCGCCGCTGCCGGTGCGGAGTCGCTCATGTCTCGCCGCGCGCCTCGTAGTCGGCGAGAACCTGGACCTTCGCCGCCGACGGCGACGTCGCGTCGAACCGGTAGCCGAGCCACTCGCTCACGAGCCGCCGGGCGAGCTCGATGCCGATCACCCGCTGGCCGATCGCGAGCACCTGGGCGTTGTTGCTGAGGACGGCCCGCTCCACCGAGTAGCTGTCGTGCGCGGTCACCGCCCGGATCCCCGGCACCTTGTTCGCGGCGATCGCGACGCCGAGCCCCGTGCCGCAGACGAGCAGTGCCCGATCGGCGAGTCCGGCCGCGACCCGCTCGGCGGCGGTGATCGCGACCGTCGGGTACGGAGTGTGGCCGTCGGCGTCGACACCGACGTCCTCGACGCTCGCGACGAGGCCACTCGACTGGAGCTCCGCCTTGAGCGCCTCCTTGTACTCGAAGCCCGCGTCGTCGGAGCCGACGACGATCCGCCACGATCTCGCGGGCAGTTGCTCCTCAGCCACTCTCGCCGCCCCTTCCCGCTCGTCCGGCCGCGTCCACGACGAGCGCGAGCGAGACCGCGCCGGGGTCCGGCGTTCCGCGACTCCTCTCGCCGTGCAACCGCGCACGTCCGGCCCGAGGGAGCAACGCGCACGTGGCGTCGGCAGCCTCCCGGGCGATCGGCGCGGCGGCGACCCACGCGTCCGCCACGGTCGCTCCTCGTGCGATCTGCTCCCGCAGTGCTCGGCAGAACGGCGCGAGAGCGTCGAGCATCGTCTTGTCGCCCTCGACGACATCGCCGGCCCGCGCGATCGCCGCGCACGCGGCGTCCACCGCGTCGGCGACGGCGGCGGGATCGGGTGGCACGGCGTCGCCGAGGTACGCGCCGGCCGTGCGAAGTCCGAGACCCCAGAGGGCTCCGGACGTTCCGCCACCCGCGTCGGCCCACGCGGCACCCGCCGCCTCGAGCGCGCTGCCCGCCCCGGAGCCGAGGCCCGCCAACCGAGCGGCCTCCTTTGCGGCCGCCGTCGCGCCTCGTAGCATCCCGATGCCGTGGTCGCCGTCACCCGCGATCGCGTCGTAGCGCCCGAGCTGCTCCGCCGCCGTGCCGAGCGCGTCCGCCGCGAGGCGCAGCCCATGAGCGATTGTGGCGGCCGCCGCGCGCGATCCCACGTGCGCCGGTCCGAGCTCGGCCACATCCGGCTCGGCCGCACGATCGAGCGAGGCCGCGCCCGCCGCCTGCGCTTGCCCGGTCGCCGCCGCCGAAGGGAAGTCACCGGCGGGGAGCGACCGACGGAGCGCCGGTGCGAGCGCCGGAGCGAGCCACAGCCGTTCGAGATCGTCGTCGAGCCAGCAGAGCGAGAGCGAGACGCCGGCCATCGCGAAGCTCGTGACGAGCTCGCCGACCTCTGGTTCGACGGCGACCACGCCCTCGGCGTCGAGCACCTGGGCGACGCGCCGGTAGAGGACGAAGAGCTCCTCGTACTTCACGGACCCGAGACCGTTGAGCACGACGGCGACCCGCCCACCGCGCCTCTTCGCCGCGGGTGGCGACTCACGCCACAGCTCCTCCACGAGCAGGTCCGCGAGCTCGTCGGCGCTCACGGCGTCGCGTTCTGCGACACCGGACTCCCCGTGGACGCCCATCCCGACGGCCATCCGGCCGCGTGGCACGTCGAACAACGGCTCTCGCGACCCCGGAAGCGTGCAGCCGGAGAAGGCCACGCCGATGGAGCGCGTCCGGTCGTTGGCGAGCTCGGCGAGTCGCCGCACCTCGCCGAGCTCGGAACCTTCCCGCGCTGCCGCGCCCGCGACCTTGTAGACGATCAGCCCGCCGGCGATGCCCCGGCGCCGCCGTCGTTCGCCGTCGGGCGCGCTCGCCACGTCGTCGGTCACCGGCACCGACGCGCACGCGACCCCCTCGGCGGCGAGGCGGGTCGCGGCCTCCCCGAAGTTCAGGGCGTCACCCGCGTAGTTGCCGTAGGAGAACAGCACACCGCCGCCCGCTTCGACCGCCCGGGCGACGGAGCAGACATGCTGGGCCGACGGGGACGCGAACACGTTGCCCATCGCGGCGCCGGCAGCGAGCCCCTCGCCCACGTACCCGGCGAAGGCCGGGTAGTGACCGGAGCCGCCACCGATCACGACCGCAACGGTGCCCGGCGCCAGCGGCGCACGACGCGCGACGCCGCCCGGCACGCGTCGCACGAGTCGACCGTACGCGGCAGCGAACCCGTCGGCAGCCTCGTCCGCGAATCGTTCGGGCGCGTTGAACAGGTAGGTCATCGCCGCGCCACGCCGCGGTTCATCCCGCCAGTCCTCGCATCACCGCGAGCGAGCGCTCGGTCCAGCGCTCCTCGGTCTCCACGGTCGTGACCTCGTCACCCTGCCACGGAAGCCAGTGCTCCACGATCTCGCTGATGCCGCGCTCGGACGGCCGCACCCGATCGTAGAGGTACCCGAGGTCGAGCAACCCGGTGCCGAGCTCGCAGCCCGTGAGCGCGAAACCGACGAGCCCGGGCGAGCGTGTGAACGTGAAGTCCTTGACGTGCAGGTTCACGACGTGCTCGGCGACCTGGTCGATCGTCGCATGCGGCTGCTCGAGGCGCGCGACCGTGTTGGCCGGATCAAGGCACACGCCGATGCCCGGGTCACCGACTCCCGTGACAACTCGGAGCAGATCGCTGGTCGCGAAGACCTCGTAGGTCTCGAGCCCGATCCGCACACCGGCGTCTGCGTACCGGGGCGCGACGGCGCGGAGCTCCCGGACCGCCTCCTGCACCGTCGGTCGATCTGCGCCAGCACCGAGCATCGTGCGGACGAGGCGAGCGCGAAGCGCCACCGCGATGTCGAGGAATCGCTCGAGGCTCGCCGATCGCACCCCTCGGAACCCGACCTCGAGTGCCACGCCGGCCTGCTCGCTCGCGGCACGGAGCGCCGCCAGCTCGGTCGCGGAGAGCCGTTCGAGGCCGGGCAGGTCGCAGATCTGGAGCACCCCCGCGCCCGCGGCGGCGGTGCGCTCGATCACGGCGAGAAGGTCGAGTGGGCGGCTGACCCGCTCCGACCTGCGCCAGAAGAACGCGTACGTGCTGAGGCCGATCGTCACCGGCGTCGCCCCCGGACCGGGGGTTCCCGTCGTCGTGTCATTCGGGACCGGTCGGGCCGAGCGGCGGCGGAATCTCGACACCGAGCTCCTCGAGCGTGTCGGTGACGACGCGGATGGCGTTCAGCGCGCGAGGGAAGCCCGCGTACTGCACGGTGTGGATGACGGTCTCGAGGATCTCGGTCGCGCTGAGTCCCGCCCGTATCGCGCCGCGCGTGTGACCGCGCACCTGCGGCTCGAGCCCGCCGAGCGCGACCAGCGCGGCGAGCGACGCCATCTCGCGCTGCGCGAGTGTCAGGCCCGGGCGCGAGTAGACGTCGCCGAAGTTGAACTCGATCCCGTAGCGTGCGAGATCCTGCGCCAGTCCGGTCTGCATGTCGATCAGGCCCTGCGCCCGACCCTCGCCGTAGAGCTCTTCGAACTTCTCGCGGCCGCGCCGCAACCGGTCGTTCATCGCGCCCCCTCTGGTCAGATCGAATGCCCGCCGTCGAGCGGGAGTATGACGCCCGTGATGTTCACAGCTGCCGGCCCGGCGAGGAAGACGACCGCCTGCGCCAGGTCCTCGGGCCGGCCGAGCAGCCGGGTCGGGATCTGCGCGAGCAGCTCCTCCCTCCGCTCGGGTGTGTCCCGATCGCGCCCGGGCGTCGCCTGTGCGCCAGGCGCGAGGCAGTTGACCGTCACGCCGTGCTCCGCGACCTCGATCGCGAGCGCCTTCGTCAGGCCGACCACTCCCGCCTTCGCCGCCGCGTACGCAGTCGCGCCGCGCACGAGACGCCCGCCCGCGATCGCGGCGACCGAGGCGATGCTCACGATCCGGCCGTCCCGCTGCTCGAGCATGCCCGGGAGCACGTGGCGCGTCACGTTGAACACCGCGTTGAGGTTCCGGTCGACCTGCGTCGCCCAGGTCTCGGCGCTCATCTCGTGGAAGAAGCTGACCACGCCCCCGCCCGCGCAGTTCACGAGGATGTCAACGCCACCGAGGCTCTCGCGTGCGGCCTCGACGCTCCCGCCGACGGCGTCGAAGTCGGTCAGGTCCACGACGAAGGCGCGCGACGGGCGGCCGCGATCGGCGACGAGCTGGGCGGTCAGTTCGAGCCCGGGCCCGTCGACGTCCAGCCCCGCGACGGCCGCGCCCTCGTCGGCGAGTGCCGAGGAGATCACCCGCCCGAGCGCGCCGGCCGCTCCGGTCACGATCGCCCGCTTGCCTTGCAGTCTCATGTTCCCCCGTCCGTCTGTTCGTCAGCGCACGGCGAACGAGGCCGGCAGTGGCCGCTGCGGCACCTCGTGGCCGGATCGGTCCTCGTCGCGCGCGTACTGGTGACCGGCGCGGCCCCCCGCGGGATGTCCGGTCTCGATGAAGAACCCCTCGAGGTCCTCGTACACCTCCAGCACGTCGTGCACCTGGCCGGCTTGCGTCATGACGAGATCGCCTGGTTGGACGAAGTGCTCGACGCCCTCGGTTGCCACCTTCGCCCTGCCCTTCGTGATGATCCACAGCTCGTCGTCGTCGTGGAAGTGGCGATCGAACCGACCGCCCCCGACCACCTTGAAGCGCCCGACCGCGACGACCTGGAGCCACGGCGGCCGGGTGCCGGGATGGATCCAGTCGGAGGTCAGGTCGAATACGGGCGTGGTGTCCTCCAGTTCGCCGATGTGCAGCCGATCGGTCGTCCGGCTGAGTGGTCGACCAGTTGGCCACTGCTACCCTACCCAACGGCACGGCACGTCGCACCGCAAAGGGGGACCAACCCATGGCAACCGTCCCGGGCGCGCCGGCGGTCGAGCACCACCGCGAGCCGTTCGGCATCGGCGAGCGGCGTCCGCGGCTGTCGTGGAAGGTCGACGCGGCGCCCGGCTGGTCGCAGCGCGGGTACGAGCTCGAGATCGCCCGCGACCAAGCCGTGCCGGCGCGCCTCGCGGTCCTCTCGCCCGACTCCGTGCTCGTCCCCTGGCCGTTCGACGACCTCCGGTCGCGCGAGGAGGTGCGCGTGCGCGTGCGGGTGTGGGGCGCCGACGACGAGCCCTCTGCCTGGAGCCCGTCCGCGCCGATCGAGGCCGGCCTGCTCGAGCCACAGGACTGGCAGTGCGTGCCCGTCGGTCCGGCATGGGCCGAGGACCCCGAATCCGACGATCGGCGACCGCCGCTCGTGCGTCGGGAGTTCGACATCCGAGGACCGGTCGCGCGCGCCCGGCTCTACGTCACTGCGCACGGGCTGTACGAGGTCGAGATCAATGGCGGGCGCGTCGGCCGCGAGGCGATGGCGCCGGGATGGACCGTCTACGGCGCGCGCCTCGAGTACGAGACCTACGACGTCGCCGCCTTGCTGCGCGAAGGTGCCAACGCGATCGGCGCGTGGCTCGGGGACGGGTGGTACCGGGGCCGGCTCGGCTGGAACGGCGGCTTCCGGAACCTGTACGGCAGCGACGTCGGCCTGATCGCGCAGCTCGAGATCGACACGAGCGAAGGCGTGCGCGGGGCGCCCGACGGTCGGTGGCAGGCGGCCCCGGGGCCCATTGTGAGCGCCGGCAACTACGACGGCGAGGTCTACGACGCCCGAGAGGAGCGGCCGGGCTGGTCGTCGCCGGGCTTCGACGACGCCGGGTGGACGCCGGTGCGCGTCGGCACCCGCGACCCTTCGACGCTCGTCGCCCCGACGGGTCCCCCGGTGCGCTGCACCGGCGAGCTTCGCCCGCGCGACGTGCTCCGCACGCCCGCCGGGAAGCAGGTCCTCGACTTCGGCCAGAACCTCGTCGGGCGCGTGCGGATCCGAGTCACCGGACTGCCGGGCGCGACCGTCACACTGTCGACGGCAGAGGTGCTGCAGGGCGGCGAGATCTACACCCGGCCGCTGCGTGAGGCGAAGTCGACCGACGTCTACGTGCTCGGCGGCCGCGGTGTCGAGGAGTGGGAGCCGCGGTTCACGATCCACGGCTTCCGCTACGTCCAGGTCGACGGCTGGCCGGGGGACCTCGACGTCGCCGCGTCGCACGGCGACGTCGTCGCCCGCGTGTACCACACCGACATGGAGCGCACCGGCTGGTTCGAGTGCTCGGACGCGGACGTGAACCGACTTCACGAGAACGTCGTGTGGGGCATGCGCGGCAACTTCGTCGACATCCCGACGGACTGCCCGCAGCGCGACGAGCGCGTCGGATGGACCGGCGACATCCAGGTGTTCGCCCCCACCGCGACATTCCTCTACGACTGCAGCGGGATGCTCGACTCCTGGCTGCGCGACGTCGCGATCGAGCAGCTGCCCGACGGCACGGTGCCGTGGTACGTGCCCGTGATCCCCGCCCACAAGATGTGGACCCCGATCCGGCCCGGCGCGGTCTGGGGCGACGCCGCGGTCCTCACGCCCTGGACCCTCTACGAGCGGTTCGCGGACCCCGAGATCCTCGCGCGCCAGTACGCCAGCGCGAAGGCCTGGGTCGACCTCGTCGATCGCCTCGCCGGCGAGGACCACGTGTGGGACGAGGGCTTCCAACTCGGGGACTGGCTCGACCCGAGCGCTCCGGTCCAGGAGCCCGCTCGTGCGATGACCGACCCCTACCTCGTCGCGACCGCGTACTTCTTCCGTTCCGCGACCCAGCTCTCGCGTATGGCCGCCGTTCTCGGCGAGCACGACGACGAGGCCCACTACCGCGCGCTCTCGGATCTCGTCCGAGACGCGTTCGTGCGCCGTTTCGTGGACGCCCCCGGCCACCTGTCGAGCGACACGCAGACCGCGTACGCGCTCGCGATCCGGTTCCAGCTGCTCCCGGAGGACCAGGTCGGCGCCGCGGGCGCGCGCCTCGGCGAGCTCGTCGAGGCGAGCGGCGGACGCATCGCGACCGGGTTCGCCGGAACGCCCGTCGTGTGCGACGCCCTCTGTGACGCGGGCGAGATCGCGCGCGCCTACCAGCTCCTGCTCCAGCGCGAGTGCCCCTCGTGGCTCTACGCGGTGGCGTGCGGCGCGACCACGGTCTGGGAGCGGTGGGACGCGCTCCTCCCCGATCTCAGCGTGAATCCGGGAACCATGACCTCGTTCAACCACTACGCGCTCGGCGCGGTCGCCGACTGGATGCACCGCGTGGTCGCCGGCCTCGCGCCGGCTTCCCCCGGCTATCGAGATGTGCTGTTCCGCCCGCGCCCCGGTGGCGGCATCACGTCCGCGTCCGCGCGTCACGAGTCACCGTACGGCACCGTCGCGATCTCGTGGCGCGTCGCCGACAGTGGCCTCGTCGTCGACGCGGCGGTCCCGACGGGCGCGCGGGGAGTTCTCGACCTCGACGGCTGCGAGCCGGTCGCGCTGCCGTCCGGACACCACCGCGCGACCGTCCGGGACGGCGGCGTGCGGCTCGAGGAGCGTTCGCGCGACAACCCGCGCGACGACCCGCGCTGACGGCCCAACCGCCCGCGCGCCGCGCCCGTGCCCGTGCCCCGGATTCCCCTCCGTTCGCGTGGCGGCAGCTATTGGTCAACCGGTTGATATGATCCACGGCGATCAGCGCCGACGAGCCACGGAGCGATGATGCTGGACCGCTGGGCACGCCTTCTCGAAGAGCACGTGCGTACGAATTGCGAGCAGATGACGCGCGAGCCCGACGGTCAGCTCGCCCATCCCTACACGGTGCCGTCCAGCCCCGGTTCTCCCTACTACTCGAGCGCGCTGTGGGACTGGGATTCCTGGTCCATCAGCATCGTGCTCGGCCAGGTCGAGCTCGACACGGACTGCAGCGGTCGATTCGCGGCGTACGAGCAGGGGTGCATCCTCAACTTCCTCGACCACACCGACGACGACGGCGTCATGCCGATCCAGCTCACGCCCGAGAAGACCCTGACGCACGGCGACCCGACGCGCGCCGGAGGGTTCGCCGAGAACATGCACAAGCCGGTCGTGGCGCAGCACGCCGCGCTGCTGACCCAGCGCATCGGGAGCGCCGACTGGATCCGCTCGCGCGTGCCGACGATCGGCCTGTTCGTCGATCGCTACCTCGAGAGCCACGTGCACGCCGACACCGGCCTTGCCTACTGGCAGAGCGACTTCGCGGTGGGCGTGGACAACGACCCGTCCGTCTTCTACCGGCCGAACAAGAGCACTGCGTCCGTCTACCTCAACTCGCTGCTCTACCGCGAGCTTCTTGCGTACGCGTACCTGCTCGAGGAGCTGGGAAACCTACCCGAGTCGAACCGTCGGCGCCGCCGGGCGCAGGACCTCGCGGACGCGATGAACGTCCACCTCTGGGACGAGCGAGACGGTACGTTCTACTCGGCCGACCTCGCGCTCCGGCCCGTCGACCCGGGGGACTGGCTGCACCGGGGCGCCCCGCGATCGTGGCCGGCGCTTCTCATGCGCGTCGACGGATGGTCGAGCTTCCTTCCGATGTGGGCGGGCCTCGCGACCCACGAGCAGGCCGAGCGCATGGTGGAGCGCGTCCGCGACCCGCGCACGTTCCAGGCGACCTACGGAGTCCGCAGCCTCTCCCGCCTCGAGAAGATGTACGACCTGCGCGCGTCCAACAACCCGTCCAACTGGCTCGGCCCGGTCTGGGGCATGAGCAACTACATGGTGTTCCGAGGGCTCGTGAAGTACGGCTTCGACGAGGACGCCCGCAAGCTCGCCGAGAAGACCGTGCGGCTGTTCGGGCGCGACCTCGAGACCTCTGGCGGGCTGCACGAGTTCTACCACCCCGACTCGGGCGAACCCGTGATGACCAAGGGCTTCCAGAACTGGAACTTCCTCGTCCTCAACATGATCGCCTGGCTCGACGGGCGGGTCGCGGTCGCGGAGTTCTAGGCCCCGCAGACCGCGGCACGCCGCCCGTGATCGCGGTGGTCCGCCGCGGGCTCAGGCGGACTGGCTCCAGTGCGGCATCGCTCCCGAGTCGAGCACGCGAGCTCCGGGCAAGGAGTCGAGGACGGTCTCCGCGCCTCCGGGGGTGTAGACGACGACCAGCCGCAGCGGGCTCCACGTCGTGTTGTACGTCGAGTGCAGGACGTTGGTCGGAATGTACACGACGTCCCCTTCGGCGATCGGGAAGCGCTCCTCGTCGTCACCCTCGCCGACCGTCTGGATCCCGCGTCCCGAGATGACGTAGATCACCTCTTCCTCGCCCGGGTGTCGATGCGGGGCGTGCCCTTCGCTCGGGTAGACGATCACCTCGCCCGTGGTCAGCCCGGCACCGTCGTCGAGGTGCGGCGTCACCAGCCACTTGATCGTCCCCCAGTCGAACACCCTCGTCGGGACGTCATCCGCCGTGCGATGCATCTCTGGTTCCTCCCGTAGGTTCGCTGTGCCCGAGGGCCGACTTGAACTCCTCGGTCTGAAGACGGATCGCCCGCTCCGTCGGCAGCCGCTCGACGGAGGATGCCCCGAAGAAGCCGACGACGCCGGTCGTGCGCGCGAGCACGTACGCGGCGTCGGGCGGCTCGCTGATCGGGCCTCCGTGGCACAGAACGACGACGTCGGGGTTCACCGCGACCGCAGCGTCGCGCATCACCTGGATCCGGTGGGTGGCCTCGTCGAGGCCGAGCGCGGTCTTCGCCCCGATCGTGCCCGAGGTCGTCAACCCGACGTGCGCGACGACGATGTCTGCGCCCGCCGCGGCCATCGCCACGGCCGAATCTTCGTCGAAGACGTACGGCGCGGTCAGAAGGTCGCGCTCCGCGGCGAGGCGGATCATCTCGACCTCGAGGTCGTAACCCATCCCGGTCTCTTCGAGGTTCTGGCGGAACACCCCGTCGATGAGGCCGACCGTCGGGAAGTTCTGGACGCCGGAGAATCCCATCGTCCGGAGCTCGTCGAGAAAGCGACTCATGACCCGGAACGGATCGGTCCCGTTCACTCCGGCGAGAACCGGCACGTCGCGCACGACGGGCAGGACCTCGCGGCTCATGTCGACGACGATCTGGTTCGCGTCGCCGTACGCGAGCAGTCCCGAGAGCGAACCCCTCCCGGCCATCCGGTAGCGCCCCGAGTTGTAGATGATGATGAGATCGGCTCCACCGGCTTCGGCGGCCTTCGCGGAGATGCCCGTCCCCGCTCCGGCGCCGACGATCGCCTCGCCGCGTGCGATCGTCTCACGCAGGCGGGCGAGCGCTCGCTGCCGCTCCACCTCAGTCCACCTCCCGGATCATCGAGTCCAGCGCCTCGGCGGCGCGCACTGCGAGATCCTCGTCGTTGATGTTCCCGGGGTGATCGATCACCGAGACCGCCGACCCGGCCACCGCGCCGAGGACCGCCTCGAAGAGCCGACGGTCCGCCTCGGGGTCGTAGAACTCCTCGCCCTCGGCGTCGATCGCCGACACTCCCCCACGGGGGACGACGAGCACGGTGGGAGCTCGAGAGGCGGCGAGCTTCGCACCCAGCCGGCGACCGAGCTCCTCGCACTCCTCCGGCGTCGTGCGCATCAAGGTGACGGTGGGGTTGTGCACGTGGAGGTGGCGATCCCTGAACTGCTCGGGCACGCTCTCGACCGGACCGAAGTTCACCATGTCGAGCGCGCCGAGACCGACGACCTGCGGCAAGCCCGCGGCCCCGGCCGCCGTCACACGTTCCGGTCCTGCGCTCAACGTGCCGCCGACGAGGTCGTCCGCGAGCTCGGTGGTGGTCAAATCGAGGACGCCGGCGAGGAATCCCGAACGCGCCAGGTTCTCGAGCGCACGTCCTCCCGAGCCTGTCGCGTGGAACGTGAGCACCTCGTAGCCGAGCTCCTCGAGTCGGCGCCTCGCCGCGCTCACCGCAGCCGTCGTGACCCCGAACATCGACGCGCCGACGAGCGGCCGGCCGCTCGCCGCGGGTGTCGCCGCGCGGCTCGCGTGCGCGCGCGCCATCGCCGCGATCGCCGCCGCGGCGTTGGCGAGGACGGCGCTCGACACCTGGTTGATCCCGGCCACGTCTACGACGCTGTACATCAAGGTGACGTCGCTGGCGCCGACGTAAGCGGAGACGTCGCCGGACACCATGGTCGACACCAACAGCTTCGGCAGACCGAGCGGGAGGTCGCGGACTGCCCGCGCGGCGATCGACGACCCACCGCTGCCGCCGAGCGCGAGCACGCCGTCGAGGTCGCCTCTTTCGTGGAGCTCTGCGAGCACGCGCGCCGCGCCCTCGCCCATCTCCGTGACCGCGCGCCCGCGGTCGCGGGCGCTGCGAAGGCGGTCGAGGTCGGAGCCGGCCGCGCGCGCGACCCGCCGCTGGTCGATCGCGACCGGGCCGTCGAACCCTTGCGGGTCGAAGACTCCCGTGTCGACGACGATCGCGCGAGCGCCTGTTTCCGCGAGTCGCTCAGCAACCCACGCGATCTCGGTGCCCTTGGTATCGAGCGTCCCGAGCAGCGCGACACCTGGTGTCGTCAAGCTCCCCCCTCCCCGAGGCCGAACCCGAACAGTCGGTTCAGGCTACCAGGGTGTGGCCGACTGGTGTACTGGTCGACCACTACTCCCTGGGGACGAGGGGGAAGTACGGACGGGATCCGGCGAGCACCCGTAGGACCTCGTCCACCATGAGGTCGAAGAACCGCGGCTCGCACGCGGCGGTCACGCCGGCGATGTGCGGACTGAGGAAGACGTTCGGCATGGTCCGGAGCGCGCAGTCCACCGGAATCGGCTCGGGCTCGACCACGTCGAGGCACGCGACCACATCACCGCGCGCGAGGCGCGCGACGAGAGCCTCGGTGTCGACGACGGCACCGCGCGACACGTTCACGAAGACCGCACCCGGTCGCAGGCGCTCGAGCTCGGCGGCGCCGATGAGCCCGCGCGTGCCCGCCGTGAGCGGGACGAGGCACACGACGACGTCCGACCGCTCGAGAACGGCGTCGAGCGAAGTCAGCTCGAGCCCGTAGATCGGCCCGAGCTCGCTCGGCGCTCCGGGGTCGTGGGCCAGCAGCGACACGGCGAACGGCTCGAGGAGCGCGATGAGCCTCCGGCCGACATTTCCGACGGCGAGCAGCCCGACGGTCTTCCCGGTGAGCTCGCCTCCCAGGTATCCGGGATCCTGCCTGAAGACCTCTCGGTCCGGCCAGAGGACCTCTCCCGCGACGAGGCGGCGAAAGTGCGCTCCGGCGTTGCGCAGGCCGATGAGGACGAGCGCGAGCGCCCATTCGGCGACGGGGTCGGAGGAGCCGTTCGTCGTGTCCACGACCGCGATGCCGCGACGTGCGGCGGCGGCGACGTCGACTCGTGCCGCGAACCGGTCGCCGTGCGTGTCGCCGACCACCTTCAGCGACGGGGCGGCCGCGAGAACCTCGTCGGTCACCCGCGGCGCGCCGTAGCTCACGACGAGCGCGTCGAGATCGCGTGCGAACTCGCACAGCCGCCTGGTGAGCGGCGGATCGACGGGTGGGGGCCCCGAGGTGCGCGACGGCCCGGGTAGCTCGAGCACGGTCACGTCGGCCGCTGCGCGCAGCCGCTCGAGGGACGCCGGGCCGACGTAGCGCGCCCGCGCCGCGGCGGTGCACACGATCCCGACCCGCGCGCGGCGATCAGGCACCGCGCACCGCCTCGCCGACCGAGAGCCAGCGTGCGACGTTGCCTCCGAGCACGGCCTCGAGGTCGCCGACGGAGAGGAAGGGCGCGTGCCCCCGCAGCAGCTCGAGGGATTGCCGATACGTGACGTGCGGGAGGTTCGACGGGAAGTCCGACCCCCACACGAGCCGCTCGGGGCCCCAGGCGTCACAGAAGCGCCGCACGAGCGCCATCCGGTCGCCGTACGGGTACTCCCACGGCCTCGGGTGCCCGTAGTAGAGACCGGACACCTTGGCGAGGAGGTTCGGGACGTCGTCGTAGCCGAGGAGCCGGCGCTCCACGTCCTCGCCTCCACCCGGGCCGAGCGCGATGCCGCCGAGATGGTTCACGAGCAGGCAGAGCGGCGGGAACCTCCTCGCGACCTCTCGCAGATCCGCGTGCCAGGGTGCCGACGCCGCCAGGCTCACGATGAGGCCGTGATCGGCGGCGGTCGCGAAGAACGCGAGCCCTTCGGAGGAGACGAGCCACCCGTCGTTCACGGGCCCGAGGTAGTGGGAGACGCCGACGGGGTGGTACTGCTCGACGAGCAGTCGGAGCCGCTCGGCCGCGCCCGCGCGGTGGTAGTTGCCGCTCCAGCGGCTGTCCGCGTCGACAAGCTGGCTCAGCCGACCCGCGTGCGCCGTCGCCGTGCGCGCCCCGTAGTCGTTGTCGTCACGGGCGTTCTCGATCTCGGCGCTCACCAACAGGGCTCGCCCGACCCCGCAGGCATCCATCTCGAACAGCAGGTGTGCAGCGCTGCCGCGGGTGAGCGGGTCGGGGACACCCGCGCCGTGTGGCCAGCGCGACCACGCGTGCGCGTGGCAGTCGACGATCACCACTGCGTGCGGTCGCGCGCACCGCAAGGCGTCACCCCTTGACCGCTCCCGACGTGAGACCCCGCATGATCTGCTTGTTGATGAACAGGTAGAGGATCAGCAACGCGAAGATCACGATGCTGATCGCGGCGAACAGCGGACCGTACGCGACGCTGCCGTACTGGCCGTTGAAGTTCAGCAGCCCGACCTGGATCGTCGAGAGCGACGGCTTCGAGTTGAAGGTCAGCGCCACGAGCAGGTCGTTGAACACCGAGAAGAAGATGAGCATGCCGACCGTGAAGATCCCGTTCCGCACGAGCGGAAGGGCGACGGAGAAGAAGCAGCGGTAGGTGCCGCCGCCGTCGATCGCGCACGCCTCGAAGAGCTCACGGGGAACGGAGCGGAAGTACGTGGCCATGAGGAACACCGTGAGCGGCAGACCCTGGCCCACGTAGGTGATGATCATGGGCAGCAGCGTGTTGTTGAGCCCGAGCTTGAAGTAGATCTCGAACAGCGGCAAGAGCACGAGCTGCGCGGGAACCATCAGGCCGCCGACCAGGAAGAACAGGATTCCGCCGCGGCCCTTGAACACGAGCACCTCGAGGGCGAACGCTGCCCCAGCGCCGAGCAGCAGGATGATGACCACCGAGCTCACGGTGACGATCAGGCTGTTGATGACGTCGCTCGGGATGTGCGCGGTCGTCCACGCCGACGCGTAGTTCCCGAAATCGAGCTTGCTCGGGATCGTCCACAGCGGCTGCGACACGAACGCGTTCTGCGTCTTGAGCGAACTCGTGAGCAGCCAGAAGAGCGGGTAGATCTCGACCACCAGGATGATCCCGATGATCGCCCGCGTGAGTGTCTTGCGCGAGAGCTGCACGGTGCGCGCCCGACCTGGACGAGCCTGGGTGACCCGTGCCCGACGGGTCGAGACCGCCGACTCCACCCGGCCGCTGCTGATCGCCATGGCTTCTCAGTCCTTCGTGATGTCGCGTCGCAGGGAACGGAAGACGACCACGGTGACGACGAGGCTCAGGCCGGTGATGAGAAGTGCGATCGTGCTGCCGTAGCCCCAGTTGTCGTAGTTGAAGGACTCCTGGAACATGTACAGGTTGAGCGGCGTCGTGGCCGTCCCGGGGCCGCCGTTGTTCAGGGCCAGGATCGAGTCGAAGACCTTGAGGTCGGCGTTCAGCGCGAAGATCGTGGCCGCAGCCACGATGGGGCGGGACATCGGGAGGATGATCCGCCGCAGCAGGCTGAACCCGCTGGCCCCGTCGATCCTTGCGGACTCGATCACCTCCTCGGGAATGTCGAGCAACCCGACGTAGAGGATCACGGCGAACAGGCCCACCGATCGCCACATGTCCATCGCGATGATCACGACGAACGCGTGGCTGCCCGAGACGAACCAGTCGACTGGATGTCCGCCGAACAGCTGGATGATCGAGTCGACCGGGCCCGCCTGCGGGGTCACGGCGAAGAGCTGTGCGAAGAGGAGCGCGATCGCGACCGTCGGCAGGACGACCGGGAAGAACACGAGCGTGCGGATGAAGGTCGACGACCGGCGCAGCACGAACTTGAAGAGCAGCGCGAGCGAGTAGCCGATCACGATCTGGCCGACCGTGAGGACGGTGGCGTACTTGACCGTGAACCAGAGCGTCTGCGGGATCGTCGGGTCCGCGAACAGCGCCCGGAAGTTCTTGAGCCCGGCGAACGCGAACCCGGACGCCGGGCTTCCCGTGAAGACGGAGTAGACGAGCGACCAGCCGACGGGAACGACGATCACGCCGATGTACACGAGCAGGGCGGGGGCGAGGAAGAACGCGATTGCTCGCCTGTTGCCGAACACCTGGCGCATTACCGGAGCCTATCTAGACGAGATTCGGTCGCCTGGAACGGACGAGGCGGCACCGCCGTCACGGCGGTGCCGCCCTGTCCGTCCCAACCAGGTCGTGCTACGGCTGCGACTGGTCCGCCTGCAAGATGCCCATGTACTGCTGCGGGCTCATGGCCCCGGTCACGAGCGCAGCTGCGTTCCCGGATGCGTCGTCGTTTGCCTTGAGACCGAAGAGCGCCTCGAACCAGAGCACGCTCTGCTTCGCGGAGTTGATGGTCTTCTGGATCGTCTGGGTGATCGGAGCCAGGCCGGCGACCGGCTGGTTCGTCCGGAATCCTGTGAACACACCCTGGTCCTTGAGCGACGCGCTCCCGTAGTTCTCAGCGATGCACTTCAGCCACGCCTGCGCGTGGGGACCGTAGAGGTGCGGGTTGATCACGTTCGGCGAACCGGTGTTCGCCGGGTACTGCCCGATCGATCCCTTGCCGCCCTTCACCCCCGGGAACGGCATGAAGCCGATGTTGTCCCGGCCGACCTTGTCCTGCGAGGAGAGGATCTGGGCGAGAAGCCACGTACCCATGTACATCATGGCCGACTTCCCGTCCAGGAACTGGGCGACCGCGGCGTTGTAGCTGAGGTTCGTGATGCCGGGCGAGAAGTACCCGTCCTTGCCCATCTGGGCGACCTGCTTGGCCGCGGTCATGTACCTCGCCGAGGTCAGCGACGCCTTCTTCTGAGCGATGAGGTTCATGGCGTTCGGGCCGAGCTCGCGGAAGAGCAGGACGCCGACCCAGCGGCTGATCGTCCAGCCGGAGGAGCCCGAGGCGCTGATCGGGATGATGTGGGCCTTCTTCAGCACTGCCGCGTCGGCCAGCAGCTGGTCGAACGTCTTCGGCTGCGTGAGGTGGTGGTTCGCGAAGATCTTCTTGTTGTAGAAGAGGCCCTCGATGTTCATCTGGAACGGCACCGACGGGACGCCACCCTGGAACTGCGCCTTCGTGGTCGACAGGGCGAGCGGAGTCATGTCGTTTGCGACGCCGAGCTGGTTGAGCGCGCTCTCGATGTTGAGCACGTCGCCCTTCTTCACGAGCGACCCGCCGGGGATGATGTCCGGGTTTGACGCCGCGTACATCAGCGGGAGGTTGTTCTGCGACGCCAGCAGCTGGATCTTGGACTCGATGTTCTGGCTCGGCGTCTGCTGGAGGGCGATCGGCTGGGCCTGCGCCTCGGTCTTGCACGAGGTCGTGGCCAGCTTCTGCAGCTCCGCCGGCGTCTGCGTGTCCTCGGTCGTGAGCAGGATGGAGAAGCTCGACTGGTCCGTTCCGTGCGCGGTCGCGCCGCTCGCGTGTGAGAGACGCGCCGGCACCGAGCTGCTCGCGCTCGCGCTCGTCGTGGACGCGACAAGTGCGAGCGTGCTCATGCCAGCGGCCGCCGCGACGAGCGCGCGACGCGTCCTGCCTGCGGATGGTGATTTCAAGGCACTTCCCCCCGATCTGTCTTCACTGAATTGTTGAAACGTCATAATAGCGGTGCGCGTCAGGTTGTCAACTGGTCGTGTGGTCAACCACTTTTCCCCTGCGCCTCACGGGATCTCGGTCACGCGACGCTGTCACAGCTCGCTATCCGGATCACGCCGGGGCACGCCGCCCGGCCGCCGGCACGTTCTGAGCGCAGCGTGCGCCGGCGACGCGCCGGATCACTCCTGCGGCGAGCGCGCGCGGAGCACGCGGCCCACCGCTTCGAGGTTCTCGTGCGTCATCTCCGAGTACTTGCGCGACAGGACCACGCCGTCGGCGCCGGCGTCCAACGCCGCACCGAGCGCTGCGCCGAGTCGGGCGGGGGTCGTCTGCCGGACGTGTGACGGGGTGGAGACGTTCACGTCGAGCCCCGGGTAGACCTTCGCGGACCCCGCGAGCGAGTCGACCGCGCGCGCGGTCTCGCGCCGCACGTAGTCGGCCGACAGGCCGCGCTCGGGCAGCTCGTCGAAGCGCACGTCCTCGTCGTACCCGAGGACCGCCTGGCAGAGGTCGAGCAGCACCTGCTCGCCGACACCTCGGAAGATCCCCGCCGCGAGGGCTTGGACGTGATGGTGGAGGCGATAACCCGCGCAGTCGCCGTAGAGGACGGGCTTTACGAAGTCGACACATCCCGCGAGGTCGGAGAAGTCGCTCTGCGCCCGGTGGAGCGGCGAGAAGGAGTTGTGGTGCCAGAGATGCCATCCGACCTGGACCTGTGGATCCAAGAACTTCACCGCGCCGTAGATGCGCCTCTGCAGCTCGCGGTACCCGTCGTGCCACAGCTGGTCCCACCCCAGGATCTCCGGATACCGGCCGAGCAGCCGGAGGAACCGGACGAACGCGCTGTCGCCGGCCGCGGCCCCGTCGTCGACATCGCGCACCAGCTCGTCCAGCTTCACGTATGCCTCGCGGGCGCGGCGGCTGTCCATGCCGCGCCGTTCGCCGGCCGCCTCGCAGTGCGCGCAGAAGCAGTACGGGTTGCCGTTCCGGGCGAATCCACCGCCGCCGAGCACGTTGCCGAGGGGTCCTCCGCGTTCCGACCCGAACATCAACCCGTCAAGCGAATACGACGTGACCTGGTCCTCGACCAACGCGAGCCACCACGTCACGTAGCCGGGGTTTCGCAGGCACGCATCGGTGTCGAGCCGCCCCAGCGCGTCGACCTGGAGGACCCCCGGCCAGCCGGCGACCCCCCGCGTGAGGCCCGAGTGGGTGTTCTCGAGCACGAACGAGTAGACGGCCTGCCCGCGCTCGCGCGCCGCAGGGATCACCCGTTCGAGGACGTCGAAGCCCGCGACTTGCGCGTCGCGCGCGCGGTGGGTGCCGATCACGGCGGCGCGGTAGAACTCGTCGTGCTGGGTCACGTAGGAGCCGCCCGAATGGTCGTCGGGCTCCGTCGGACCGTGACCGGGCCACGGACGCCCCGGCACCTGCCGACCCTGGACGCCGCGGTCGAACGACTGGGTCGCGAGGAACAGCGCGTTCACGCAGGCCTTCTCCGCGACAAGGTCGAGGACCTCGTCGACTCCCTCGTCGACGAAGGAGACGGCGCCAATCTGGATCCCGACGAGCGGGGCGGCCGCCACCCGATCGGGCCTAGTCGCCGGCGGTGCTTCCCGCCGCGGTCACCTCGGGATCACGTCGCACCGCGTCGATCCGCAGCATCTTCGCGATGACACCGTCCAGCTCCTTGTCGTCGAAGATCTTCTTCCAGTCGTCTCGGACGACCGTGCGACGGCCGTAGTCCATCGCGATGAGGCAACCCTCGGAGAACGGGTTGGAGCCGCGCAGCGAATTCGTGAGCGCGACCTGCGTGTGACCGAACAACATCGCCCTGGCCGCCGCCTCCGGCACGCCAGCGGTGTGGACCGCTTCGTGGAGCGCGTCCTTCAAGAGACCGCTGATCATGCAGGTGATCGTCTCGACGAGCGTCGGCTCGAGCACTGCGAGCTGCTTGACCGTCACCCAGTGGACGTCGATGA
>Ga0307373_10003373_pt1 | contig 27847 bp, 26 predicted proteins | sample OX2MG_FD_202534 | JGI IMG/M metagenome (GOLD analysis project Ga0307373, IMG submission 202534) | Soil microbial communities from Risofladan, Vaasa, Finland - OX-2 | ecosystem: Environmental > Terrestrial > Soil > Coastal area > Acid sulfate soil | place: Finland: Risofladan, Vaasa | collected... | reverse complement strand
TGATGTCGGGGCTGCTCGGAATCGGCGCGGGGGCGCTCAAGGTTATGGCGATGGACTATGTGATGCACTTGCCGCTGAAGGTTTCCAGCGCGACCAGCAACTTCATGATCGGCGTAACCGCGGGCGCGGGCGCGCTGGTCTTCCTCGCGCGTGGCGACATCGCAACGGTGGTCGCGGCGCCGGTCGCGCTGGGCGTCACGGTTGGCGCGTTCGCCGGCAGCCGCCTGCTGCCGCATGCTAACGTACAGGCGCTGCGCATGATGTTCGTGGCAATCTTGCTGCTGATCGCCGTCGAGATGGGATGGCGCGCGCTGCGCGGATTCTAGATGAACGACACGACCGCCGACGAAGAACGAATTCTACGGGTTTGGACCCCGATCATCCTGCGCACCATCCTGATGGGCGCGATCGTAATCCTGCTCGTCGGGCTGCTTAGCATCGAGCGCCAAAGCCCCGGTTACTACGTCACGCACTTCCATCGCTTGCAGACCGTCGGACACTCGCAGAATCGCGAGAGCATCGCCGCCCTCGTATCGGCCTCCCTGAAGGGACAATCGCGCTCGATAATGACGCTGGGCCTGATGGTGCTGACGCTGGTGCCGCTGGCGCGCGTGGCGTTCTGCTTTCTGCTCTTCGTCAAGGAACGCGATGGAATTTACGTCGTGTTCACCGCCTACGTTCTGATCGGGCTCGTGGTCGGCGTAGTCCTGGGCCGCGTTGGCTAGCTCGACCTCCGGGTTTACGCGGCACGAAATACGGAGAACTGCGTAGCTATGGAAATCGCGGGTAAGGTTGCCGTCGTGACCGGCGGCGGATCGGGAATCGGCCGCGCTACGGCCGTGCGTCTGGCGGCCGAGGGCGCCGCCGTGCTGACGGCGGACCTCGATGAAGCCGGAGCGCGCGAAACGGTTGGGCTTATCGAAAAGGCCGGCGGGCGCGCCGCCGCGCTGCGGGTCGATGTGACCGACGCCGGACAGACGCGGCACATGATGGAAACCGCGCTATCGGTCTTCGGCCGCCTCGACGTCCTGCACAATAACGCGGGAATCGCCGTCGGGACCCCGGCTTTTCCGCAATGCGACCTCGACAGATGGCGGCGCGTGCTCGATATAGATTTGCAGGCAGTCATCCTCGGATGCTTCCTGGCAGGGCCGATGATGCAGCGCGGCGGCGGCGGCGCGATCGTCAACACGGCCTCGATGGCGGGGCTCTATCCGTACGTGGACGACCCGGTCTACGCCGCCGCCAAGGCGGGCGTCGTCAACCTGACCTATTCGCTGGCCTCGTGGGCACAGCGGTTCAAGGTCCGCGTCAACTGTATCTGCCCCGGCGTGGTGGACACGCCGCTGGTGAGGAAGGCGGTCGAAATTCAACAAAGCGGCGGGCGCGAAGTAAGCTTGCCCAAACGAATCCTCAAACCTGAGCAGATCGCGGACGGAGTCATGCGCCTGATTCGCGATGACGCCCTTTTTGGGCGCGCGCTCGAAGTCAGACCTTCGCAAGCGCGTCTGGTGGAAGTGCCGGGTCTGCCGCGAGCCCAGCGCTAACCCCACAGCTGAATTTCAAGGGGATTGCCCGAACAGGGCCGATGACCCTGTACCAACGCGGTCCAGATCGAAGCCGATCCGCCTGCAGGCCCGCCTTCCGCAGGCTCGCTTCACGATCCGGATGCCCAAGTGGTCAGCCGACGCCATTGGCGCCGGCTGACCGTATGGATTGAAGCTAATTGCCGCGGAGACTCTCGGCGATTTCGCTGGGCTTCATATTGCGCTCGAGGCACCAGCGGTCGATGACCTCGGCGTTGAAGCGCCAGTCAGTGCCGATGCGAAAGCCCGGCAGTTCGCCGCGTCGCAGCAGCTTGTAGATGGTTGACGGATGCACGCGTAGGTAGTCAGAAAGCTCCTTCACGGTCATCACGCGGGGCAGATTGTACTTTGCTTCTGTCGCCATTTTCTCTCCGGCGCTAGCAAGCTCTCGACACCGCCCCCCTTCAGGTCAAGAATTGCTGCGCTTTTTATATCCTGCTGTATCGGATGCTACCTTAAGCCCGCCTTGACTGCAACTGACCTTCGCAAAACTATTTGCGCTGGTCAAGAGGCCCTACAAGGGCCATCGACAAAGCTGTCCACAGTTGCCGCTGTACACGTCACTTTCTGGCGGATTACTATCCGCAAACAATTGCATCGCGCGTATAGAGCGTCTTGCGATGCGTCACTCTCAATTAGGAGCGCATTATATGGCCATTTACGTCAAGCCACTGTCAATACTTGCGCTGCTTGTCCTGTTGGCCTTCACCACCCCTGCCGACGCGCAAAGCACCCCGAAACTGAGCGTCACGAGCTCTGCATTCGCGGCGGGAGCGACGATTCCAGTCGGATATACTTGCAACAGTCCCACTGTCGAGTCGCCGCCGCTTGCCTGGAAAGGTGTCCCCGATGACACCAAAACGCTCGTACTGATCCTTGAGGATCCCGACGCACCGCACGGGACATTCTTCCACTGGGTCGTCTATAATCTGCCGGCCACCCTCCATGGATTGGACGCCAACGTGCCGCCCAGCGAAAGGCTTCCCAACGGAGGACTCCAAGGCGTCAACAGCCTGGGCCAGATAGGTTACAAGGGTCCGTGCCCACCGCGGGGCAGCGCGCCCCATCACTACCACTTCGATCTGACCGCGCTAGACACGGTGCTCGACCTCAAGCCGGGCGCAACGGCCGCGCAGGTCGAAGAGGCAGCCCAAGGACACGTCAAGGCAACCGGCGACCTGGTCGGAACCTTCGCTCGCTAGGCGCGCCGCGCGAAAAATAGCGCGTGCGATGCCGCGCAACTGCGGTTAAGCTCAAACGATGCGGCTCGAGGCGAAATTCGTCACCTCCGCTTTTGCGCCGGAGGGCTATCCGCGATGGGATCGCGCCGAGGTCGCGCTCGCCGGGCGCTCCAACGTCGGCAAGAGTTCGATGCTCAACGCGCTGGCGGCGTCGAAAAACCTCGCGCGCACCTCGCGCACGCCGGGCCGCACGCGCGCGCTCAACTTTTTCGCGGTCGGCGACGATCTTGCGATCGTCGATCTGCCGGGCTACGGCTTCGCCAAAATGGCGCGAACCGAAGCGGCGCGGGTCGCGGCGATGATGAATGACTATCTCGGCCACGGCGAGCATCTGGCCGGGCTGGTGCTGCTGGTCGACGCGCGGCGCGGGCCTGAGCGCGAAGAGCTCGAATTGGCCACCCTCGCCGGCGGTCGTGGCGTAAAGCTCATCGCCGTGGCGACCAAATGCGACAAGCTCCGCCGTTCCGAACGCGCCGCGGCGCTCGCGCGTTTCACGCCGCTCGGCATCGAGCCCATCCTGTGCTCGGCGCTGAGCTCCGAGGGAATCGACGATCTGCGCCGGCGGATAATCGGTTGCGCGCGCGAGGCGCGGCGCGCGACCGCACTCGCCGGCGACGACGGCACGCCGGAGGCGCGCGGACGATGACGCCCGAGATAAGCGTAATCATCCCGACCCACAACCGGCGCGCGATGCTGCGCGAGGCGCTGGCCTCGGTCGGCGCGCAGCGCGGCGCAAGCTTCGAAATCATAGTTGTCGACGACGGTTCCACCGACGGCACCTGGCAGGATCTCTCCGGCTATGACCAGTCCGCGCGGCGCGACGATATACGCGCCACGAGAACCGGGCGGCGCGGGCCAGCCGCGGCGCGCAACCGCGGTATCGCGATGGCGCGCGGCGCCTTGATTGCCTTCCTCGATTCCGACGATCTGTGGATGCCCGAAAAGCTCGCACACCAAGGCCTTTTCATGCGCAACAATCCCGACTGCGCGATCTCGCAGACCGGCGAGACTTGGCTGCGCGACGGCAGGCGCGTCAATCCCGGCCGGCGCCATCGCAAACGTCCGGGCGATATCTTCGCCGACGCGCTCCGCACCTGCCTCATCAGCCCGTCGGCGGTCGTCTTGAGGCGCGGATTGCTTGACCAGGTAGGCGGCTTCGACGAGGACATGGCCGCGTGCGAGGACTACGACCTGTGGCTGCGGATCCTGACCCGCCATCAAGTCGGCCTGCTCGACGAACCGCTGGCCGTTCGGCGCGCCGGCCATCCGGGGCAGCTCTCGACGACGGTCCCGGCGCTCGATCGTTTCCGTATCCTCGCTCTGGCAAAGCTGCTCGCCGACGTCTCGCTTAACGCCGCCAAGCGCACGGCGGCGGCCGCGGTGATGGCCGGAAAATGTCTCATCTATGGCAAGGGGCTGGCGCGCCGCAACCGCCACGACGACGCTGCTTTCTTCGCCGAGGCGGCGCGATCGGCGCTCGAGCGATGGTCCCGTGAGCCCGACGCGGCGCTTGAGGCAGCGTGCTTGCGGATGCGCGCGATGCTGCGGCGTAGCAAGTCGGCGGATGCCCCAACCGCACCGGCGATGCGGCAGGCGGCCGAGCGCGTTGTGACCCATGAGTGACGTGGATGTCGCGCAGGCGGTGCGGGCATGGGCCGAGCCGCGTCGGCTTGACCGCGCGCATCTCGAGCGATGGCTGGCACTGGATTCCTATAGCGCGGCCGCGGTGCTCGATGCGGTCTGTCATCTGCGCCTGCGGGTCGGCCAGTTGCAGGGCGCGCTCGGGATGCTGGAGGAAATCGCGCTGGTCGCGGGGACCCAGGTTTCGGACGTGCTTGCCCGGGCGCCGCTCAAACGGATACTTGAAGGGGTTGGGCCCGCGCCGGCACGGGCGCGCGCGTTCGTCGACGAATTGCGGGCGATGCGTTTTCCGCGCCTGGGCCGTGCGCTCGAGCGGATGAAGGCGGAAGTTGCCGCGCTCAAGCTGCCTCATACGATGACCGTGGCGCTGCCCAAGGACCTCGGCTCCGATGAACTGCGGATCGAGATGCGGGTGCGCAGCGCCGCGGAGTTCAGGGACTCGTTGCGGACGCTCAAGGAAAAGGCGGACGGCGTGGAGCGGATACTGGAGCTGCTTGGCGGCGGGAATTCGACGCAGTAATTTTTCGACTGATGAATTTCGAGCTGAACGAGATCGTAATCGAAGAGCGATGCCGGCAAAGCGCGCTGACCGCGCGTGTCGTCAGCCGCGCTCCGGCCACGGCGGCGGTGACATTCGCCACCGACGTGCGCAACGCCGTGCGGCCCGCCGCCGGCGCCGCCGATCCGTTCGGCACGGGTAAGCGGCGGATGGTCGTGATGCACCGGCGCGCGCCGTTCCTGATGGCCTGTCCGGCGGGGTCCTCCGAGTTCGCCTGCTGCGGATACCTGGTGCTGGTCCTGGCGTCGAACTGTCCGATGGATTGCAGCTACTGCTTCCTGCAGGAGTATCTGGCGGACAATCCCGGGTTCCAGGTCTACGCCAACTACGCCGACGCCTTCGACGAACTCGAGCGAACGCGGCGGCGCGCGCCGGGGCGCGCGCTGCGCGTCGGCACGGGAGAACTTGCCGACTCGCTCGCCTTCGATCGGATGACCGGCATCAGCCGCGACCTGGTCGAGTTCTGCGCCGCGCGCGACGGCCTGCTGCTCGAACTCAAGACCAAGACCGACGAGATCGACAACCTGCTGACTGTCGATCCGCGCGGACGGACGCTGGTGTCGTGGACGCTGTCGCCGCCGCACGTCGTTTCAAGCTCCGAAAAGGGCACGGCCCCGCCGGCGGCCCGCCTCGCGGCGGCCGGTAGCGTGCTGGAGGCCGGCTATAAGGTCGGCTTTCATCTCGACCCGGTGATTGCCTATCCCGGCGCCGAGCGCGATTACCTGGCGCTGCTCGACGACCTGTTCGACACGATTTCGCCCGCACGTATCGCGTTCATCAGCCTGGGCGGCCTGCGGATGACGCCGGCGCTGCGCACGGCCGCGCGCCGGCGTCATCCGCGCGACCCCCTGCTGTGCGGCGAAGAGGTGCTGGCGCCCGACGGGCGCTATCGTACCTTCACGCCGCTGCGTGCGAGCCTGCTCCGCGCACTGGAGCGGCGTATCGCCGCCGCCAGCCCGGCCATCATGCGTTACCTGTGCATGGAGCCGCCGAGTATCCATCGCCGCGTGCTGGGCCACGCGCCGGCGCCCGCGGCGGCGCTGGGCGCGGCGCTGGCGGAACGCTGATGGCCGCGCGCGGTGGGGGCGGGCGCGGCGGACGTAGCGGGCGCACCACGCGGCGCGTGGCCGTGGGGGGGGCCCCCCCCCCCCCCCCCCCGCCCGCCGGGGCGCGCCCCCCCCCCCCCCCCACCCCCCCCCGCGCCCCCCCCCCCCGCCCCCCCCCCCCCGCGGCGCGGGGCGGTGGCGCGCGCCGCCGCCCCCGCTGCGCCGGCGGCGGCGCCCGCCACGGCCAATGGCAACGCGCGCTCGGCCGGCCGCGCCGCGGCCGACAACCGCGCGCGGCCCATCGGCGTCTTCGACTCGGGCATCGGCGGCCTCACCGTGCTCAAGGCGCTGGTCGCACTGCTGCCGCACGAGGACTTCATCTACCTGGGCGACACCGCGCGGCTACCCTACGGCACCAAGTCGCGCGAGGTCATCGTGCAGTACTCGCGCGAGAACACCGGCTTCCTGCTCGCCAAGGGCATCAAGCTGCTGGTGGTCGCGTGCAACACGGCGAGCGCCGTGGCGCTGGAGGAAATCGCGGGCGAGACGGTGGTGCCGGTGGCCGGCGTGATCGAGCCCGGCGCGCAGGCCGCGCTGCGCGCGACGCGCTCGGGCAAGGTGGGGGTGATCGGCACCGAGGCGACGATCGCCTCGGGCGCTTACACCCGCGCCTTGCAACGGATGCGCCCCGGGGTGGAGATCTACACCCGCCCCTGCCCGCTGCTGGTGCCGCTGGTCGAGGAGGGATGGACCGAGGGCGAGGTGGCCGAGCGCACCGTCGCCTATTACCTGGAAAGCCTCAAGCAGAGCGGAATCGACACGCTGCTGCTCGGCTGCACGCATTATCCGCTGTTACGCGCGATGTTCGCGCGGGTGCTCGGCGCGAGAGTCCGGCTGGTCGATTCGGCGACCGCCACCGCCGCGGCCGTGCACAAGCGGCTCGCGGCGCTCGACCTGGCGCGACACGAAGGGCGCGGCGCGCAGAGCTTCTTCGTGACTGAAACGCCGGACCGCTTCATCCGGGTGGGGCGGCGCTTCCTGGGACCGCAGGTCGATTCGGCCGTGCGGATCGAACGCTGAATAATTGTCCGACGCTGAAAATTGTCCGGCGCTGAGGTAGAATCAACCGAATCCGAGTGCGCATCGACCCGCGCCCGCAGCTCCCGCTATATTGGTTTGTACGAAATGGCCTCATCCCTGACCGCTGTTGCCCATAAAGTCTTCGGCTCGAAAAACGACCGCGAGCTAAAACGCATGCGGCCCACGGTAGCCGCAATCAACGACCTCGAACCGCAAATCTCGGCCGAGAGCGACGATCGCCTGCGCGAGCGAATCGCCCAATGGAGGGCCAAGCTGAGCGCGCTCGAGGAGGAAGAGCCGCTCGCGGAAGCGCTGGACGAGGTGCTGCCCGAGGTCTTCGCGGTGGTGCGCGAGGCCGCCCGCCGCACGCTCGGCCAGCGCCACTTCGACGTCCAGTTGATCGGCGGGACAGTCCTGCATCGGGGCCGGATCGCCGAGATGAAAACCGGCGAGGGCAAGACCCTGGTCGCCACCCTGCCGGCCGTGCTCAACGCCCTGACCGGCCGCGGCGTGCATATCGTCACGGTCAACGACTACCTGGCGCGGCGTGACGCCGAGTGGATGGGCCGCATCTATACCTTTCTCGGACTGAGCGTCGGCGTGGTCGTGCACGGCGTCAGCGACCCCGAGCGCAAGGCGGCCTACGCCTGCGACATCACGTACGGCCAGAACAACGAGTTCGGCTTCGACTACCTGCGCGACAACATGAAGTTCAACCTGGAGGATTACGTCCAGCGCCCGCATTATTTCGCGATCGTCGATGAGGTCGATTCGATCCTGATCGACGAGGCCCGCACCCCGCTCATCATCTCGGGCGCCTCCGAGGAATCCACCGACACCTACTACGTCGTCGACCGCGTCATCCCGCGCCTCAGGCCGGAGGACCACTACACCATCGACGAAAAGCTGCGCACGGTGGCGCTGACCGAGGAAGGCGTGACCAAGGTCGAGCAGCTGCTGGGGATCGACAACCTCTACGACCCGCGCAACATCCTGCTGGTCCATCACGTCAACCAGGGGCTCAAGGCCCACACGCTGTTCAAGCGCGACGTCGAATACGTGGTCAAGGACGGCCAGGTGGTGATCGTCGACGAGTTCACCGGGCGGCTGATGCCGGGGCGGCGTTGGAGCGACGGATTGCATCAGGCGGTCGAAGCCAAGGAAGGGGTCAAAATCGAATCCGAAAACCAGACCCTGGCGACCATCACCTTCCAGAACTACTTCCGGATGTACGACAAGCTGTCCGGGATGACCGGCACCGCCGACACCGAGTCGGCCGAGTTCAAGGAAATCTACGGTCTCGACGTGGTGGTGGTGCCGACCAACCAGGCGATGGTCCGCATCGACAATCACGACGTGATCTACAAGAGCGAGGACGAGAAGTTCGACGCGGTGATCGAGGAGATCCAGGATTGCCACCAGCGCGGCCAGCCGGTGCTGGTCGGCACCGTGTCGATCGAAAAGTCCGAGCGGGTCGCCAACCAGCTCAAGAAAACCGGCGTGAAACATTTCGTGCTCAACGCCAAGAACCATGAGCGCGAGGCCGAATACGTGGCCCAGGCCGGCCGCTTCGGCGGGGTCACGATTTCGACCAACATGGCCGGCCGCGGCACCGATATCGTGCTCGGCGGCAACTCCGAGTTCATGGCGGCGGCGGAGGCCGGCACTCGCGACCCCAACGACGAGAAGTTCCGCGCCGCGCTCGAGAAGTATCGCGCCCAGTGCCTGGCCGAGCGCGAGCAGGTGCTCGCGGCCGGCGGCCTGCACATCCTGGGCACCGAGCGTCACGAGTCGCGGCGGATCGACAACCAGTTGCGCGGGCGGTCGGGGCGCCAGGGCGACCCCGGCAGCTCGCGATTTTTCCTCTCGCTCGAGGACGACTTGCTGCGCATCTTCGGCGCCGACAAGCTCAAGGGCCTGATGGGCCGGATCGGGATGGAGGACGGCGTCCCGATCGAGCATCGCTGGATCAGCAAGGCGATCGAGAATGCGCAAAAAAAGGTCGAGTCGCACAACTTCGACATCCGCAAGCACCTGCTCGAATACGACGACGTGATGAATCGGCAGCGGGAGGTCGTCTACCATCGGCGCAAGGAATTGCTCTCGGGCGCGCCGATCAAGGACGACGTAGTCGACATGTGCGACGCGCTGATCGAGGAGATCGTCAAGGCCCACGTCGAGGCCGAGGTCGCACCCGAGGAGTGGAACTGGAAGGCGGTCGAAGACGCGTTTTACAAGCAGTTCCATTTCCATTTCAATTTCCGCGAGAACGCCAACGGCCGCACCATCGACCATCCCGACGACCTGATCGAAATCGCGGGCGAGCGCGTGCGCGCGCTCTACGACCAGCGCGAGCAGGAGTTCACGCCGCCGGTGATGCGGCAGATCGAGAAGATCGTGATGTTGCAGACGCTCGACTCGCTGTGGAAGGACCATCTGCTCGCGATGGACCATCTCAAGGAGAGTATCGGGCTGCGCGGCTACGCCCAGCTCAATCCGCTGGTCGAGTATCAGAAGGAAGGCTTCTCGATGTTCGAGGCGCTGATGGCCACGATGCAGATGGACGTGGTCGAGAAGGTCTTCTCGGTGCAGACCGTGCGCGAGCAGAGCGTCCAGCAGTTGGAGCAGCAGAACCGCCCGCAACGGGTGGTGATGAGCCATGGCGGCGAGACCGAACAGGCGCCCGCGGGCGCTCCGCCGGGAGCGGCAGTAAAGCGCGAGGCTGACAAGGTCGGACGCAACGATCCGTGCCCATGCGGCTCGGGCAAGAAGTACAAGCGCTGCCACGGCAAGTAGGGCCGCGGCGCGCGACGCGCCCACAACGGCCGGCCGATCTACTCCTTTCTACCACCTCTTGGTGCCTCGCCCACGTTGTACGTGGGCGAGGGCTCAAGGGCGGTCGCAGCTTGCGCCGTTGCCGACGCGCCGCGTATAAATCGCCGTCGGAGGCGCTTCCCCGATGGACCTGACCCTGGAACCGCGGTTGGTAAAAGGCTTTCGTTTCGCCGGCGTCGCCGCCGGACTGCGCAAGGAGCCGGGACGCAAAGACCTCGGCGTGATCGTGGCCGACCGCCCGGTCGCCGCCGCCGGCGTCTTCACCACCAACCAGGTCAAGGCCGCCCCGGTGCTCGTCTCCCAGGAGCGCATCCGGCGCGGCCGCCTGCAGGCGGTCGCCGCCAACTCGGGGTCGGCCAACTGCTTCACCGGCAAGGCCGGAATCAAACTCGCGCGCGAATCGTGCGCGGCGCTGGCGGCGGGAATCGGATGCGCGCCCGAACTGGTGGCGCCGTGCTCGACCGGCGTGATCGGACATCTCTACAATCTGGATAAATATCGTACCGGAATTCGCGACGCGGTCGCCGCGCTCTCGCCCGCCGGGCTCGAGGATTTCGCCCGCGCGATCATGACCACCGACACCCATCCCAAGACGGCCTCGGCGCGCCTTCGGCTCGGCGGCGCCGAAGTTACGGTGGCGGGATGCGCGAAGGGCGCGGGGATGATCGAGCCGAAGATGGCGACGATGCTCGCCTTCATCGTGACCGACGCCGCGGTGGGAACGCCAGAGCTCAAGCGCGTGCTCAAGCGCGCGCTGCCCGAGAGCTTCAACGCGATCACGGTCGACGGCGACATGTCGACCAACGACACCCTGCTCCTGATGGCGAGCGGCGCCGCCACCGGTGCGCGGGCGCTGCGGGCGCGCGAGCTTGCGGCCTTCGGCGAGACGGTCACGGCGGTTGCCGGTGCGCTGGCACGCGAGCTGGTGCGCGACGGCGAGGGCGCGACCAAGCTGGTGACGATCGAGGTGCGTGGGGCGCGCAGCGCCGCCGACGCCGACCGGATCGCACGGCAGATCGCCAACTCGCCGCTAGTCAAGACGGCGTTTTTCGGCTGCGATCCGAATTTCGGGCGCATCGTGATGGCGGCCGGCAAAGCCGGCGTCGCACTCGATCTCGAGCGGCTCGAAGTGCGGATGGCGGGAATCCGCATCGCCAGCCATGGCGCGCTGCACACCGACGCGCTAGCGGTCGCGGCGACCAAAATGAAGGATCCGGAGTTCGACCTGACGATCGATCTGAAGCTTGGCAAGGGCCGCGCGAGCATCGTGACCTGCGACTTCAGCTACGACTACGTGAAGATCAACGCCGAGTACACGACCTAGGCGGCCGCGTACACGACGCAACCGGTGCCCCGATGCCCAAGTTGCATCGGCAGGCCCCGGCCCCATACAATTTGCGCGCAGAAACGGAGGCAGGCGGGCGCGTGGCAAACTTCGTGAAAGTCGCACGGCGCGACGAGATTCCCGACGGCGGCGGCAAGACGGTCGACGTTGGCGGGCACAAGGTCGCGCTGTTCAACGCAGGCGGCCAGTTCTACGCGATCGACGACAGCTGCCGCCATCGCGGCGGCCCGCTGGGCGAAGGCGACCTGATGGGCACGACGGTGGTATGCCCGTGGCACGGATGGGAATACGACGTAACCACCGGACAAAGCGTCGACGACCCCGGTGTCAAGGTTGCTTGCTTCGCCGTGCGGGTGGACGGCGATGACATTCTAATCGAGGCTTGAGTCGCCGACCGACGCTCGAGCTGGCCGGGGCATCCACGCAGCCCCCTCGATACGGGCAAGGCCCGCACCACCCGCGCGCGCTTGCGCGCCGACGAATCGAGACTTCGATAAGCTGATGAAACCAGGCCCGGCTGCGACTCCCATACAGGCGCCGGGCGTGCGCTTGCCCGACTTTATCGCCATCGGGCCGCCGCGCACGGGCACCACCTGGCTCTATCGCGCACTGGGCGGACACGTTGGGCTGCCGCGCGACACCAAGGAGACCGACTTTTTTTCGGCCCACTACGCCAAGGGGATGCAGTGGTACCTGGAGTTTTTCCGCAACTGCGCGGCGGATCTCCCGATCGGCGAGATTTCGCCCAACTACTTCGCCGCGCCCGAGGCGCCCGAGCGGATCGCAAAGGATATTCCCGGATGCCGCATCATCTGCACGCTGCGCGATCCGGTCGATCGGCTGTACTCGTTTTACCGCCTGATGCGGCACAATGGATGGACGCGGGTGACGATGGAGGAGCTGGCGGAGAGCGTTACGCCGGCGACCGAGGGCAGCCGCTACGCGCACTATCTTGGCCGCTGGCGCGAACGGTTCGGCGCCGGGCGCGTGCTGGTGGCGCTTTACGACGATCTCGAACACGCGCCGCAACAGTTTTTGGATACGATCTGCGGCTTCATCGGAATCGCGCCGATCGCACTCGAGGGCTCGCCGCTGCTGGGCAAGCGAGTCAACAGCGTGACCCGCGGCCCGCGCAGCGCGCTGCTCGCCGAACGGGCCTGGCGGCTGCGGCGATGGCTGGAGACGCGCAAGGCCGGAGGGGCCGCGATCGCGATGCTGCGCAAGGCCGGCGTGTGGCGCTACAGCTTTCGCGGCGGCGGCGAGTTCGGTCCGCTCGACCCGGCGCTCGGGCGGCGGCTGCGCGAACGCTTCCGGCCCGAAGTGGAAGCGCTCGAGACGATGATCGGTCGCGATTTGTCGGCGTGGAAAAAGCCGGGCGAAGCGGACGGTTCGGGCATCGCCGAGATGTAGCGCCGAGGAAAGTTCCACGAGCGTGGATTTTCCGCCCGGATACTTTCAGACGTCGGGCAAAGACGCTAAAATTCGCCGCGTACGTGGCCTCCATTGGCGCTTGCGCAGGGTCCCAGCGGTCTCACGGAAGAGATCGGGCAGCGGGCGCGGTGGCCGGCCATGGCGGGGGAATTCGAGGGTTGACCGCAAACGATAAGTCGCGCGGCCAGGACCGCGGGCGGCTGCCGGGTTTCCTCCTGGTAGGCCCGCCGCGCACCGGTACCACCTGGTTGCATGGCGTGCTGTACCGTCGCGCCTGTCTGCCCGAGCGCACCAAGGAAACCCATTTCTTCGACATGTTCTATCACAAGGGGCTGGACTGGTATCGCGCCTACTTCAGTAGCTGCCCCGACGAAGCGACGGCGGGCGAGGTAACGCCGACCTATTTCAGCCTGCCCCAGGTGCGCGAACGAGTCGCGCGCGATCTGCCGGGATGCAAAATCGTCTGCACGCTGCGCGACCCGGTCGCGCGAGCCTGGTCGTGGTACCGCGTTCTGCATCGCGAGGGACGGATTCGCACGGATTTCGAAGACGAGATCTTAAACGGCATCGAACCCCAACTGCGCGAGGCCAACCGCTACGCGTTCCATCTGCGCGCGTGGCGCGAGCGCTTCGGCGCCGCCAACGTGGGGGTGTTTTTTTACGACGACCTGGTAGCGGACCCGCAGCGCTATGCCGACTCGTTGCTCGGCTTCCTTGGCCTGCCGCGCGTCATCATCACGCCCGAGGTGGCCGCCCATCTGATGCGCAACGAAGCCAATTCGGATTGCCGAATCCCGGCGTTGGCCTATAGCGCGTGGCGCCTGCGGATTCGGCTAAAGTCGATGCGCGCCGAAGGTGTCGTGGAACGGCTGGGACGGCTGGGACTGTGGCGCTTTTGCTTCGGCGGCGGCCCAACGTTCGCCGCGCTGGCTCCGCAAACCGAAGCGCGGCTCAGAAACTTCTTCACGCCCGAGGTCGAGGCGCTGGAGGAATTGCTGGGCCGCGATCTGTCGGCCTGGAAACTGCCGTCGCCGGTGCTCGATGAGCGGATCGCGGTGCAAGGTTGAGCGCGATGGCGAGCATGCTGGAAGAACAAACCGGACGCCTGCCGGACTTCATCGCGATAGGCCCGGCGCGGACCGGCACGACCTGGCTTCACGGCGCGCTGTTCCATCGCGCCTCCCTGCCGAAGGGTACCAAGGAAACGCATTACTTCGACTGGTTCTACGACAAGGGCCTCGACTGGTACCGAGCCTATTTCGCCGATTGTCCGGCAGACCGGCCGGTGGGTGAGATCGCTCCGACATACTTCCACAAACCCGAGGCTCGCGAGCGAATAGCGCGCACGATGCCAAATTGCCGAATAATCTGTACGCTACGCGACCCGGTAGAGCGCGCCTATTCGGCTTACCGGGTGTTTGTGCGCGAAGGCGAAACGCGGCTTGGCTTCGAGGAGGAACTGACGCGGCCTGGCTCGCGAATCCTCGAGAGCAGTCGCTACGCGTTTCATCTCAGTGGATGGCGGGAACGGTTTGGTGCGGCCAACGTCGGCGTGTTCTTTTACGATGACCTGGAGGCGGACGATCAAGCCTACGTCGATTCGATATCCGACTTCCTTGGCGTCCCGCGGCTCGATCTCGCCGAAGTCCGGCAATTCCTCGTCCGCAACGCGGTACGCCGCGCGCCACGCAGTCTGCGCGTCGCCGATTGGGCGCATCGATTCAGAGTTTGGCTCTGGTCTCGGCGCGCCGACCCGGTCGTGCGTGCGCTCGACAGATGGGGCGTGTGGCGGCTGATCCAGGAGAGCCAAAAGGACTTCGCGCCACTTGAGCCGGAATTCGAAGCTCGCCTCCGAAGACTGTTCCTACCTGAGGTCGAGGCTTTGGAGAAATTGCTGGATCGTGACCTTTCGGCCTGGAAGGTGCCGTCGCCCAGGCGCGGTGAGGATCGTGGCGTGGCTTCGCTGTGAAGTATCATCCCTTTAATCAAAGCCGACGCGCGTTATTGGTCGCAGTCGCATGAAAATGATAGTTATTGGCGTATGAGCCGAGTCGCGGTCATTATCCCGGTGCGCAATGGCGTCGCCACCATCCGGCGAACCATCGACAGCGCGCTTGGGCAGGAGAACGAACATCCCGACGTGATCGTCGTTGACGACGGCTCGACCGATGCGACGCCGCGTATTCTGGGCTCTTACGGCGACCGGATAAAGGTTCTGCGCCAGCGTAATCGTGGCCCTTCCGCGGCCCGCAACGCCGGCACCGCGGCCGCCGATCCGAACACAGAATACTTTACCTTCCTCGACGCCGACGACGTGTTGCTGCCGGCGATGCTCAAAACCCTGACGACCGAACTGGACACGGCCGCCTCAGTCGGGCTGGCGTTTTGCGACGTAGTCCCGGTGGACGACTACGACCACGAACTCGACATCAAGTTTATCGACGAGTACACGGCGCACGCGCCCACGATGGACGAACTGTTGACGCGATGGTGGCCGATCCTGACCAGCGCGGCGGTCATGCGCCGCAGCGCCTTCGAGCACGCGAAGGGTTTCGACGAGAGCTTCACCAGGCCCGGCTTCGAGGATCCGTACATGTGGCTGAAGATGCGCGAGCAGGGCGATTTTGCCTATGTGCCGCAGCGTCTGGTGAGATACCGCACCACTCCGCCGAGCGAGCGGATGATGAAGTACGCCAAGGGCTACCGGGTTTTCGGGCGGCTGGTAACTGAACGCTACGGCGAGGCCGGCCAGCGGCTCGTGCGCGAATCCAGCAACGCCTTCGTCTCGGCCTGGGGTTACGCGGGCCTGGTTGCCTTGCGTGACGGCGATAAGCTGGGCGCGCGCCGCGCGTTCGCCTGTGCAATGCGCTACGGTCCGTTTCAGGTCCGCGCCGTTTCGCGCTGGCTGCGCACGTTCCTGCCGATGACGATGGTGCGCGCGCTCAGCGGACGTATCGTCCGCGGCGACCGTACAAAGCCGGAACTTGAGAATTATTTCCGCTAGACTGATATTCCCGGTTTCGGATCGGGCCACTATATATCAGAGTGACGGCAGACCGTGCGCGCTCGAAGAGGGCGGCGCGGGGCCAGCCGCGAAGTCGCGCCAACAGCGGCGCGCAAGGAGCCGATGAGTAACAAATTCTGGCGCGGGATCAACGAGAATCTGTTCTGGTGGCGCTCGGGAGAGGACCAGGAGGAGAAAGGCCGGTACCTGGCGCTTTACAAGCGCCTGCTCGGCTACGCGCGTCCCTATCTCTTTCCCGACCTTACCCTGGCCGTGTTGGCAATGCTGGTGCTCAGCTCCGCCAACGGCGCCATTCCTTATCTGATCAAGGAGACCATCAACTCGCTCTCGGCGCTCAAGGCCACCGACCCGCACACCGTGCGGCGGCTGCACCTGCTGAGTCTCGCAATTCTGGCCGTGTTCATAATGCGCGCGCTCACCGATTTCCTGGCCAGCTTTCTAACCGACTACATCGGAATGAAGACGGCGATGGATCTGCGGGGCGAGTTCAACGATCGTCTGCAACGGCTGCCGCTCTCGTTTTTCAACTGGACCCCCACCGGAAACCTGCTCACCCGCTCGCTCTCCGACGTTTCGCAGGCCTCTTCGATCATAACCAACAGCCTGTTCTCGCTGATTGGAGACACCCTTACGCTAATCGCACTGATCGGCGGACTGTTCTGGATGGACTGGAGGTTCGCGCTGCTCGCGTTCGTGGTATTTCCGGTCGCGATCCTCCCGATCATCGGAGTCGCCCGACGGGTGCGCAAGATGTCCAAGAACGCGCAGCGCAAACTGAGCGACCTGTCGGTGTTGATGCAGGAGGCGGTGCAGGGCTGCCGCGTGGTCAAGACCTTCGGCATGGAGGAGTACGAGTCCGAGCGCTTCCGCACGATGCTCAACAAACAGCTTCGCATCATGCGGCGGGTGCTGCGCGCCGGCGCCTTCAGCAGTCCGTTCATCGAAGTCCTGGGCGCATGCGGAGTGGTGCTGGTTCTGTGGTACGGGACCTCCGCGGTGCTGGCGGGAACCCGTTCGCCCGGAACCTTTGCGGCGTTTATCGGCGCGATGCTGATCATCTACCGGCCGTTCAAAAGGATCGCGGGCACCAACAACTCGATCCAGCAGGGACTGGTGTCGGCCGAGCGCGTGTTCGCGATAATCGACCATCCGCCCGAAATCTACGACACCCCGGGCGCGATCGAGCTCAAGCACGGCCCGCACAGCATCGAGTTCCGCGGGGTCAGCTTCCGTTACGACCCCGCGAGCCCGTGGGTGCTGCGCAACATCGACATGAAGATTGGAGCGGGCCAAACCGTGGCGCTGGTGGGAATGAGCGGCGGCGGCAAGTCCACGCTTTCGGACCTGATTCCGCGCTTTTACGATCCGGAACAGGGCGTGCTGCTGTTCGACGGCGTCGACGCCAAGCGCTATTCGCTCACCTCATTGCGCGCCGAGATCGGGCTGGTCTCGCAGCACACTTTTCTGTTCAACGACACGATACGCGCCAACATCGGCTACGGCAGCGGGACCAAGAATTTCGATGAGATCGTAGCGGCCGCCAAGGCGGCCAACGCCCACGACTTTATCACCCGCCTGCCCAGCGGCTACGACACCCTGGTGGGCGAACTCGGGGTGCGGCTGTCGGGCGGCGAACGTCAACGGCTTGCGATCGCGCGAGCGCTGCTCAAGAATGCGCCGATCCTGATCCTCGACGAACCAACCTCGAACCTCGACTCCGAGGGCGAGCGCGTGGTGCAGGACGCGATCGAGCGGCTGATGACGAACCGCACCACCCTGATGATCGCTCATCGGCTTTCCACCGTGCGCCGCGCCGACCGCATCTTTGTGATCGTCAACGGCGAAATCGTCGAGGAGGGCACGCACGACGAACTGCTCGCGCTCGACGGCGCGTATCGCAAGCTCTGCGACCTGCAGTTCTACATGCCTGAAGACGACGAAGAAGTGCCCGCGCGCGGCGCGGCGAACGGCTAGAGGGCGTCCGGATTCGCCCGGCGGGAGAATGGCGGCGCCACTGGTCTCGGCGATAATCGCCGTTTATAACGGCGAGCGCTGCGTCGCACGCGCGATCGACAGCGTGCTCGCGCAGCAATTCGAGACCTTCGAGCTGATCGTCGTCGACGACGCCTCGCGCGATGCCACGCCCCGCGTGCTGGCCGGCTACGGCGACCGCATCAGGGTCATCCGCAGGAAAAAAAATCGCGGCCTCGCCGCGGCGCGCAACTACGCTGTCGACCACGCCCAAGGCCACTTCGTGGCCTTCCTCGATGCCGACGACGTGTGGCTGCCGGGACGCCTGACCAAAACGGTGGAGGCGCTGGAAACCCATCCGACCACAACCCTGGCGTTTTCCGACGTGGTTCCGGTCGGCGATGACGGCGTCGCGCTGGCCCCCACCTATCTGCATCCCGGGATGGCGCGGCCGCCGCTGCTGGAGGACTTGATGGAGGAGGGATGGTGGCCGATCCTGCCCAGCACGGTGACCATGCGGCGCTGGGTCTTCGACCGGGTCGGCGGCTTCGCCGAGGAATACAAGGGCGCGGCCGGCTTCGAGGACACGGAGATCTGGTTTCTGTTGCGCGAGCTGGGTGATTTCGCTTTCGTGCCCGAGCCCCTGGCGCTCTACCGGCTCACCCCGATGGTCGAGCGGATGCGCAAGTACGCGCCCGGCTTCGGGCTGTTTGCCGAGCGCATGCGCAAGCGCTATGGCGAACCGGGCGAGCGGCTCGCGCGGCGCTGCGCGGCGCTCTACCACTGGCTGCTGACGGTAAAGGGCCTGCGCTGCCTGGAAGGGGGCGAGATGGGCGAGGCGCGGCGCGCGCTGTTCTGCGCGCTGCGCTACCAGCCCGGCCTGGCGCGGCCGGGCCTGCGCCATCAGGTTCGCGCGATTTTTGAAAATGGACCGGCCCCGGCTTCCAACGGCAACGCTCCGGCCGTCGACCGCCACGACGTGCTCAGAGCATGGTACGCGCTGCTGCCACATCGAGCGGCGCTTGAAGCGATGCGCCGCAGGGGACTGCTCGAGATCCCGCCCGCGCCATCCAGCCATGCCGGCTTCGCCCAAGAACTACTCGCCGGCGGCGCGCCGCTCGCGCTCTATTAACTTCCCGGCATGAATCAACGTAACTGCCTAATACTGGGCTCGGGCCGCAGCGGCACCAGCATGGCAGGCGGAATGCTCGCTCGTGCCGGCTACTTCATGGGCGAAGAGTTGTGGCCGGCCGACATCGGCAATCCCAAGGGCTACTTCGAGGACCGCGAGGTCAACAAGATCAACGACGAGCTGATTGCGCCGGTGGCCCCGAAGACGCCGCCGCGCGGGTTGCGCAAGCTGCTGCTCGGCGACATCCCGATACTGGGCCACTATCAGCACTGGGTCGCGGTATTGCGCCCTGAAGTGTCGATCGCGTGCCCGCCCGCGATGAGCCCGCGGATTGCCGCGGTCACCGCGCGCCAACCCTTCTGCTTCAAGGATCCCAGGTTCTCTTATACCCTGTCGGCGTGGCGGCCCTATATCGGCGACGCCCTCCTGCTCTGCGTTTTCCGCGACCCCAGCGTCACGGCGTCGAGCATGGTTCGCGAATGCAAGCGCACGGATCACATGAAAGGTACGAAGGTCGATGAGCGCTGGGCGCTCAAGGTGTGGGAGGCGATGTATCGCTACATCCTGGAGGTGCATTACCCGCAGGGCGGCGATTGGATGTTCGTCCACTACGACCAGTTGCTCGACCATTCGGCGGACGGGGAACTGGGGCGCAGACTGGGGGTCAAGATCGATCGGGAATTCGCGGCGGCCGAGCTCAACCGCTCGCGGCGCGGCGCCGCGGCGCCGCGCCGCCTGGCCCGGCTCTACGAGCGGCTGTGCGCGCTCGCCGGCTACGACAGCGGCCGCCGTGCCGCGCGCCCCGCATAAACGGACCGCGATCCGTTTTCAGTGCGTTTTCTCCAGCACCACCAGCATCCGCATGCCGGTGAGCCGGCGCGAAAACGGCCGGGTTACCCAGTCTTCGGCTTTCAGCAGCGCGGGCAGTCCGCGGCCGGGCAAAAAGCTGTGCGCGCTGAATCCCCCGGTCAGCGGATAGAGCAGGAAGCCGAATTTTCGGGCCTCCACCAGTTTGCACGGGCCCAGCTCGCCCAGCGTCCGCGCGCGCTGCTTCCAGAACAGGATCTCGGGAATGGCCTGATTCGAAAACGCGTGACCCGGATCGAAATCCAGCGGACGGCCGTCGAGATCGAACAGTGGCCACGAAAGGTCGAAGGCTTCGTGGTGAAAGTAGTGAAACACGAATCTTGACCAAAGCGACATCGCCGGCTCACACAGCACCAGACGGCCACCCGGTTTCAGCGCCGCGAGCGCCTGCCTGAGAAATCTCAGCGGACGCTGCAGATGATGGATCACGTCGAAGGCGACGATGTTTCCGACCTGGTCCTTTCCAAGCGGCAAGGCCATCGCGTCGGCGACCACGTCCGCTCCGGTGCCGATCAGGACGTCGGTGGCGATCAGTTCCGGATAGAACGCCTTGAAGTTGCCCGAACCGCATCCGACCTCGACGACGGGCCGATGCTTCGCCAGCGCCCCGACGCATTGCGCATACCAGTGAGCATAGAGCGCGCGCAGCGCGGGTTTGCGCCTCCATACTTCGCGCTGATACTCGATGGCGGTCGCGTAATTTCGGATCGGGGCCTCCATGGGGCTCGCATCGCGGTGGTCCGGCGGCAACGGCGATCTGGCGCTTTTCGGCATCGTTGAATTAAGGTCCCAAAACCTTCGCAACGCCTTGCGACTCGGGTCGGGCGCGCCGGCTCAGCGCGCGCGCACCTCGACCAGTTGGAGGCGTGCAAGCACGCGCGGGTAGCAGGCCTCCGCCGCCGCGATCTCCTGGTTTGAAATCACTCCCCGTCCGCTGAGGATCAGCACCGGCGCCGGGCCGCAGCGAGGGTCCATGGCGACCGCGTCGCGGCGGCGCGCGGGCGGCAAGTAGAAGCGCACCACGTTCAGGTTGACCGACGAGCAGACCGCGATCTGTCCGCCGGCCGCGCTCCGATCGGCCAGCGCGACCGCTTCGTGCCAGGCGCCGTCGCGCAGAACTTTTGTCCAATTGTGTATCAACGGCACCGAGAGATGGATGATCAAGACGGCGATCACGATGCGCACGGCGGTGCTGCGCACGCAACCGGCCCCGAAGCCGGCGAAGGCGAACATGCCGATAAAGGCGATCAGGACGTAGCGCGGAAATTCCATCGGCTGTATCAGGTAGGTCACCAGGTATACCGCCGCCACCGGCCCCAACATCCAGGCCGCGAGGAATCCCCAGGCCAGACGTCCCGAGCGCCATTGCCACCAGACCCCGAACACCATCAAGACGACCAGGATATGGAACAGCGCGGGCTTGCCGGCCACGTCGCGAAACACCGTATAAGGCCAGGAGGCCGGCTGCAGCTGGATCCAACTGACGGCCTTATGATGCAAGGCCGCGCGCGAGGAGGTGAACACGCCTGGCAGCAGGGGTCCGAGCAGCGCGATTCCAGCCATCACCGCAAATCCCGGGCGGAATATCGCGAACTTGGCGGCTCGTGCCGACCCCGCCCACCTGGCCAGCAACAGGCCGCCAAGCCACAGCGCTTCGGCGGCCAGCAGGAAACTTGCGGTGTAATTGATGGGGAGTATCATCGCGGTGAAAATCGCGATCCCCAGGTAGTCCATCCACGCGGCACGCCACGTCGCACGGCGCTGCGCGCGCACGAAGAAAATTATCTGCGCCAGCTCCGCCACGGTCAGCAGGGGAAATTCCCGCGCCGTGCGGTCCGACGCCACCAACGTGAGATTCAGCGCATAGATGAGCGCGGCAAACGCGCCGCCCACCTCGCCTGCTTCGGCGACCGCTTCGCCACCCAGCGCGCGGCAGATCTCCCGCACCGCGAGGAACAGCAACCCGATCGCGATCGTTCCGAGCGTGGCCGACATCGCGCGCATCGCGAACAGGCTGTCGCCGAATACCCGCACCCACTCGTGCAGCACGAGGTCGAAGAGCGGAAGCTTGCCGCCATACTCGAACCGCCAGAACGTCGCGACCACTCGATGCAGCGTCGGCTTCGCCGCCGCCACCCACGCAATGCCCTCGTCGCCGTTCATGTCCCAGCGGGCCAGGCGATGGAAGCGATAGAACCCGCCCAGGATGACCGCCAGCGCCAGCAGAATGAAGGCGAACAGCCGCGACGAGCGCCAGGCCCATAGTGCCGCGTCCCATGCCGTCTGGCGCGACAGCGGCGGCCCAGCGACGGTTCCGCGCTCCGCCGGGGTCAAGCGAGTTTGCTGATTCACGATGTCGGGTAGAGATAGCGGGGCGCGCCATCGAGGTCAACGCCGGTTGGCCCGAGTTCGCCAGTCGCGCCAGCGGCCTCGACGCTCACGGGCGCGCGAAGAATCGCCCTGCGCCATAGGTCACCGCCGCGGCGACGATACCGGTCGCCATGCTCTCCAGTCCGCTGCGCCACCACGGACGCGCCGTGATTATGGTCTTGGCCGCGCCGACCACGAACAGGGTCGCGACCGTCGCGAGCACCGAGACGATCAGGCCCTCGTTTGGCCGGAGAAAAAGGTAGCCGAGCACCGGCACCGTTGCGCCCGCGAAATAGGACAAGCCCACGGTCAAGGCCGAGCGCAGCGGCCGGTCGAACGATTCGACCGCCATCCCCAACTCCTCACGCATCATCACATCGCTCCAGCGCTCGGGATCGGCCGTGATATGGCGCACGATGAGGTCGAGCAACTCGCCGCCGAAGCCCTTGGCGCGGTAGATGGTGCGAATCTCCTCGCGCTCGCGCTCGGGCCATCGGCGAATCTCTTCGCGCTCGCGCGCGATCTCGCTGTGGTAGAACTCGATCTGCGAACGCGCCGAGATAAAAGCCGCCAGGCCCATCGAAACCGCACCGCCCAGCATCTCGGCCAGGCCGGCCATCACCACTATATTGCCCGAGGTAAACGCCCCGGCCACGCCGGACGTCACCGCGAACGAAGCGACCAAGCCGTCGTTGAGCCCCAGCATCAGGTCGCGCAGGCTGGCGCCGCCGGCCGCGTGGACCTGCTCGGTATGGTGATCGTACTCGCGTCTGCGAATCGAGAAGGCCATTGGTCCGCGATGCTTCGGTCGGCGTTTAAGTTGTCAGTGACCGTGCGGCGGCACCGCAAACCGGCCCGCGGCGCCCGGCTCCGCGCCAGGCGGGAGACTTACGGGCGGCCGGGACGCATCCGCCAGCGCCAGTCGCAGCGCGCGCGCTTGGTGGCGGCTCTCGCGCCCGTCGCGCAGTTGCCAGAACTGCTGAACGATCCGCCGCCGGTCACTGCGCTCCAGTTTGTCTGGGCCGAGATAGTCGTAAAGACAACGCAGCCGCGCGGGTCGATTCAGGAAGCGTCCGATACTACGGTCGAGATGCACCAGGTTGAGCAGCCTTCTATGCCAGGAGACCGAGCGCACCCGGCGGAAATCCTCGAGGTCGACGAAACTTATCCGGGGCGGCGCGTCGGCACGCTCCTGCACCATCAGGTTGGTCTCCTGCAGGTCAAGCGTATAGAGCCCCGCGTCATGCAGGCGGCGAACCTCGCGCACCACTGTGCTGAGCAGGGCGCGGCGGGGGCGGAAATGTACTCTACCCCCGTCCAGCACCGCACCACTCAGCACCTTCGCGTCGCTGAGCGCCTCGCACACAAGGTAGCACTCGCTCACCGCGCCCGCGTGGCACACCTCGACCGCGGCCAACGGCGTCGGACGGTTAAACCCCGCCCTCGAGAGCATCGCCGCCCCGTCGAGCCATCGCCGCACGCGCGAACCGCGCGCGGTGGCGATGAGTCCCCTCGCCCACGAACCGGTGCGCACGCGCTTGACGAAAACCCAGGCATCATCGGGTCCCTTGAGTAAGCCGGCGCGCGTGCGAGCTTCGTCCTTGAGCGCACGGAAGCCGCCGTCCGCCATGAGTACGTCGAGCCGTTCGGCCATCGCGGCCCATCGCGGGTCCGCGGCGAAAAGCACACGCTTGCGCATCGCGAAATAGCCTAGCTTATCCGGAGGTTTGGCGCATCGTGCCATTTTGAAATTACCGAGGAGTTTCAAACTGCGTCTCAAGAGCCGATAATGGAGGGCAATGGATTATTCATACGCCATGTATGGTTCACCGGTTACAAAACACTTACGCGGCGACTACGGCCGCGATGGTCGCGCAACGGTTAAATACCGTACAAGCTTCAGCCCGGGGCTGATGGGTGCGCTTGCGTTGGCCGGAGCTATGTGCGCGATCGCCCTGATGCCGGGGCGGGCGCGCGCCCAGGCGACCGCCTCCGCCGCGGTCATGGGAGGTGACCCGACCGCGATGGTCAAGGCGGTCGTCGACCAGGCCACCGCCGTGGTGCGCGACACCCAGACGCCGACCGCGGCGCGCGACAAACGGCTGCGCGAGATCGCGGCGGCCAACTTCGACTTTACCGATATGGCGCGCACCACGCTCGGCTACCATTGGCGCCAGCTCACGCCGCAGCAGCGGGCCGAATTCGTCCCCCTTTTCACCTCGTTCATGGAGAACGTCTACCTCAGCAAGCTGCAGGAATATAGCGTGCAGAAGATCCGCGAGACCGCCAACGCCTCCAATGTCAGCTTCACCGGGCAACAGTACAACGGCGCCGACTACGCCGAGGTCCATAGCACCGTGTTGCTCAAGGATAAGCCCCCGCCGATCAAGGTCGACTACCTGCTCAAGCGCGACGGCACGAGCTGGAAGATCTACGACCTCGACATCGACGCGATAAGCGTGATGGCCAACTATCGCCAGCAGTTCAACCGCGTGCTCAACAACGATGGCTACCAGGCGCTCGTGGGCATGCTGCGCAAGAAGGTGCAGGAGCTGGGCTCGACGCTCGACAAATAGAGGCGCCGCGCGCGGGAGATGCCCCGTGCCGCCCCGCCCGCGAGACGCTCAGCCGTTGAACTGCTTGCAGAGCTGGCGCCAGGCGTCTTCGTCGATGCCAGCCTTGTACGGCATGTAGAAGGCAACGCGGTCGAGCAAGCCGTCGTAGCGCGCCTTGACCTTGGCGGCGATATCGCTCCACTTGCCGCTCACCGAATAAGTCTCGAGCATCTCGTCGGTGATCTCTTTTGCCATCCCGGTCCAATCGCCCTTGGCGGCCTTTTCGTTGAGCCGCGGCGCAACGTCGCCCCATCCGTGCGTGTCGAGCACGACCTGGTAGGTTCGGGTGGAGGCATAAAAGGCGATTTGCTGGCGCACCGTCTCGCGCGCCTTTTCGATCTCCTCGTCATTGGCGCCCACCACCACGAAAGCGGTGGTGAAGACGGTGAAGTCGTTGCGCGAGCGGCCGGATTTCCTGAAGCCCTCCTCGAGATGCGGCATCACGAACTCGCGCAAGTACTTCGGCGAGTTGAACGGATGCGCATGCAGGCCATCGCACAGTTCGCCCGCCAGCCGGCAAATCCGCTCGTTCACGCCCGCGATGTAGACCGGGATCCTGTACTGATGCGGCCGCGGCGCGAAGAACGGCGTCATCAGCGAGAAGTTGTAATACTTGCCCTTGTACGACAGCTTCGAGCCGCCCTCGTTCCAGCATTTGAAAATCGCGGTCAGCGACTCCAGGTACTCGCGCAACTTTGGCACCGGCGGTTCCCATCGCATGCCGTAGCGCCGCTCGATATGGCCCTTGACCTGGGTGCCGAGGCCCAGCACAAAGCGCCCCTCGGACAGGCGCGCAAGGTCGTACGAGGTGTACGCGATCGCCATGGGGCTGCGCGGGAAAGCGATCGCGACCGCCGGACCCATCTTGATTCGCCGGGTATGCTCGGCGACGAGCGCCAGCGGCAGGAATCCGTCGTTGCCCGCCTCCATCGACCAGATGGCGTCGAAGCCGGCGTCCTCGGCGGCCTTGGCCGCCTTGGGAACCTCGTGCAGGTCGCGTGCGGAGAGCATCGTGTCGAGCTTCATCGGTTAAACCTCGGGGCGTCGCGCTTGCGGGAGCGCCAGGAATCGTAACAGAAGGCCGGCGCGGCGGGAAAGCGCGCCAACGCCGCGCGCCGCGCATCTTGCGCTTGGGTGGGCAAGGAGGCTCGGCTCAAGCTCTCGTGGACGCCCCTTTCATACCGCGTCCTTTACAGCAGCGCGAGCAAGCGGGCGGGATAATCGGTGATGATGGCGTCGACACCGAGCTCGAGCATCGCGCGCATCTCGGCCGCGTCGTTGACCGTCCACACGTGCACCTCGATGCCGCTCCGATGCGCCGCAGCGAGGCTCTGGGGCGTCACCAGCCGCCAGCCCTCGTACTCGGGTGGAATCTGCAGCGCGTCGCCGCGTGGCTGGTACGGCTCGGCGCCAGGCGCCAGCGCCGCCATGAAGGCAACGATCTCGCGATAAGGAAATCCGGTCGGAAGTCGCGGGGCAAGCGCGCGTATCTCGTCGATCGGAGCGTCCTCCTCGCCCGCCACCAGCACCCGCCGGCGCATCCCGGCCCGCTCGATCACCTCGAGCAGCGGCGCCGCGAGGCTCGGCTCGCTCTGCTTGATCTCGATGACGTAGCGGCGTTCGGGAAAAGCGGCAAAGACCTCGGCGAGCGCCGGCACTTCGATTCCGCGCCCGCGAAACGGGAACACCCTATCGTCGCCGGCGGCCGCCGTAGCCGTAGTGGCGGCGGTGGTAGTGGTAAAACTCCATCCGGCGTCAGCCTGTTTCAGCTCCGCCAGCGTCAGATCGCGAATTGCCGCGTCGAGGCCGCACGTCCGGCCGAGCTCCGGATCGTGGCTGACCACGACCACGCCGTCGCGCGTCATATGAACGTCGAGCTCGAAGTAAGGCGCACCGGCCTGGGCGGCGGCGCGAAAGGCGGGCAGCGTATTTTCGGGGTATTCGCCGCTGGCGCCGCGATGGGCGATTACGCGAGGCGTGGGAAGATCGAAAAAATCGCTATCCAGTGCCGAACGGGCCACAGCGAGCGCGGGGAATCAGTGCGTCAGTGCGGTGCGCCACGCACGCCAATGATGACGCGAATGCCGCGGCGCACCCACCTTGGCCGCCAGATGCGGGGCCGCCTGATCCGCCGCAGCTTGCGCGCCTGTGGAGGTCTCGGCGCCGACATGGAAATGGCCGCCCAGGTTGGGCAGCTTCGACAGCATCGCCAGATAGTTATCCTTGAATTGATCGAAGAGCGTGCGCATCCGCGGCGATACCTGATGGTTGACGCCAAGACTTGCGGTCAGTGGGTTGATGTAGTGGCCTTCACGCTCCAAGGCGAAGTGGAGATGCGGACCGGTAGACAGGCCACTGGTGCCGACTCGCCCGATGACCTCGCCCAGCGACACCTGTTCGCCATGCTCCAGCCCCGGCGTGATTTCCGAAAGGTGGCCATAGATGCTGACCATGCCATGCGAGTGATCCAACCGCACGCATCGCCCCAGCTCCCCACACCATCCGGCGTACTCGACCCGTCCATCCGCCACCGCCTGGACCGGGGTGCCGTACTTGGCAACCAAATCGACGCCGACATGCGGCCGGTACTCGTGTAGAATCGGATGATAACGATGGAAGGTGAAGCCCGAGGAAATGTAGCTGAACTTGAGCGGGAAGCGCAGGGTCCGCAGTTGGCCCAGCTCCCGACCGTTGGCGTCGAACAGGCGCGGCTGGCCGTGCTCGTCGCGAAACGCGAAGGCGCTCAGAATCCGGTTGTCCGACTCGATCTGGGCGGCTTCCACGCCGGTCACCAGCTGATAGCTGCCATCGCGAGCGACTTTTTCCTGATAGATGAGCTTGACCACCGCGCCCGACGGCAATTCGTCCAGCTGGTCATGATCGCTGAACGCGTTCTCCAGCGTGTAGACGACTGGCTCGGGCAGGTTGTTGACCTGAGCCGCTGTGCGGAAGCTGCGATTGATCTGGAACGCGACACTCACCCGCCGAACATCGTACTGAATAAGGTCGCGCGAAGTGCGGATGACGCCCGCGCCGAGGCCATGCTCGCGGATCGCGATATTCGTGTTAAGGTCATACCTCAGATCGCGCAAATCGCCGGTCT
>Ga0307373_10003372_pt1 | contig 27849 bp, 16 predicted proteins | sample OX2MG_FD_202534 | JGI IMG/M metagenome (GOLD analysis project Ga0307373, IMG submission 202534) | Soil microbial communities from Risofladan, Vaasa, Finland - OX-2 | ecosystem: Environmental > Terrestrial > Soil > Coastal area > Acid sulfate soil | place: Finland: Risofladan, Vaasa | collected... | reverse complement strand
ACATAGTCGGCGGGCTCGCATACGCCAGCTGCAACGGCCTCCTCAAGGGTTGACACGTCGACGTCCTGCATGATCCGGGTGGCCACAAGGTCGAGATCCGTCAACGTCCGCCTGCTCACCGTCGCGAGCGTCGCCTCGCGCTGCTCGGCAGCGACCTCGCCCAGGTCGCGCAGCAGCTCAGCACGAACGAGCGATGCCACGGTCGGCCCAAGCCCAATCCCCTGTTCGAGTGACGCGAGGGTTTGCTGCGAAATGTCTGCCTCGGTCATGACGAGGTGTGTTCGGGAGAGGAGGGATTCGGGTGCGGTGTCTGTCAGCCCCTTCTCGTCGAGCTCTCGTCGAAGAGCACCCATGAGCGTCGTTCGGGTACGACCCTCATCGTGGAGGGCGATGAGACTCTCGTCCAAAGTGGCACTGAATCCGGTGGCTGGGAGAGAGCCGCCGAATCTCCCGTTCGTGACGATCGCGAACCGCGCATCGCTCGGGAGCGCGGGCGCGGCGTGGGCGATGATCGCTGCGACCTCGGCGGCGGCAATCGCCCGCGCCTCGATACCACGGTCCTTGACTTGTATGTGAAGCGTGAGCCCCGATCGGAGTGTGCAATCGATGTCTTCGAATCCTTCAGGGATGACCGACTGCACGTCAAGGCCTGCGATCGAACCATTCCGGCCGGCGGACAGGACCCAAACGGTCGTGGCGATTTGGAAGGTGACGCCCGCAACGTTCGCAGCTCCGCTCCTCAACGAGTCGAAGAGCCGCTCTAGGTCGTCGCGACGCTCGACTTCCCTTGCGGGGTCACGCTTAAGCGACCCCGGCCGCTGGGCTGAGAGGGGGCGGCGCTGCCGGCGGCCCTTCTTGTTCTTCTTCGAACTCGTCATGAAGGACCCCATAGCAGCTCGACTAGACCATCGCCCGCAAGGTCCGACTCACTCTCCATGAGTTCGCCGCACAAGAGACACAACATTACCTCTGCTGAGTATTTACCTCCCGCGTCGCATCGCAGGCAGCGTCGATGCGGTCCATGTTCTTCCATAGGGGTCCTCCAGATCCAAGCAATATCTCAAACAAGGGACCGGGTGCGCTGAACGCCTCGCGGCACTCTCACCGGTTCCATCTGCTTCAAGGGTGATACGGGCGCGGTGTTCTGCAAGCCTGATGGCTGTGAAGCTTCATACATCCACCTGCGGACTCATGCTGATACAACGAGAAGAGCACGAGATTGGGCCGGCAGACAATCCTCTAATGAACAGAACGATGATTCTCTTTGAAAGTCACTGAGTAATGCGGGTGGAGTTGCTGGCGGGGTGCTGGGCGACCGTAGGGACGACCAACGCGAGCGGCCGCAGGGACAAGGGATATGCCGCAGCGCCGACGACTGTCGTGGGTGGTGCACATCCCAGTGGAGGACTCACCTTTTCCTATGCTTGCTTCTGGGGGTATGGGTCCTCGTTCGCGCCGTCTCCACATAAACGAGAGGCGAACGCACACATGCCAGCCGGAGGCTGTTGGCCTTACATGTAAATTTTCATCTGGAACTCCCAGAGAGAATATGAACGCGGCTATGCCTCCCTCGGTTTCGTGCCAGGTGGTGCGCTGGCAGCGCATGATATCTTGGAAATAAGCTAGTGGAAACTTGCCAACTATGGTGGTGACTCTCGATTCACTTTCTCTTCCATTTGCTGATAGAATGGCTCCACAAGCTAAAGAAGTAGAGATGCTTTCAACAGGGTCATTGCAAGGCAATCACCAGCTTATTTCCAAATTTAACACTCGAGAGATGGATACCTGCCTGCGAACCCTTTTCATTCCTCTGCGGAGGTACGTGTGGCCTGAAATTGCGCGGCCTGCCCAACGATCGACTCCCACTGGGGCTGTATCGTTGTCGCAGGCCATATCCTGCTCTGCTCGTGCGTGTCATCCCAAAACTGGAGCGAAATGCCGTAGAGCTGACCCTGTGCAAACTGGGCGCAGGTGACGACGATCTTCTTCAGGATCAGCAGGCAGCCGGGAGGTGGCGGATACGAGGGCAATGCCTCCCCAGGCGGGCAGGTCAAGCTGTGATGATGGACTCGAATGGCGATGCGTGCGCCCTGGTATAAGGCATCGTTGACGCGCTGAATATCCTCGAGGTATTCGTTTGGTACCTGTACAGGGTGGGTGATTTGTGCCAGCTTGAGCTGTTGGATATTCGCGGTGATCTCCTCGAAGGACAGATCGAAACCAGGAGAGTTCACTGGTGGCTCCTCCATTATCGAGTTGAATAACGTTCTTACTCTGCTTTCCTTGCAAGCGAGCATGCATGGTCATGCTGTCGGGAGAGAGGCGCCGATGGGAATGGCAGCGTGCCTATGCGGGTCAGAAATGCCTCGCTTTTCTCGATACGTGTGAGGATGCCGCCCTCCCACCAGAAGCATAGCCCGGCCTCAGCGGCCTCGCGGTAGAGCGCCTCAAGTCGGGCAAATGTGGCGGGGTTGATTGCCGAAAGAGCGGCGGTCCCCTGGAAAGAAATGAGCAAAGCGTAGGTAGCGGCACCGACCTGGTCGAGTGCGTGGCAGATCCCATCGAGTGTGATGGTCAGATGCATGGCACTCCAGAGTCGTTGACCATGCTGGCTCGCTGCCCATGCTCGCAACTGTTCACTACCGGTTGTCTGCGTCCCGGTTTCTGCCGTGCCCGGCTGTGCTGCCGTGACCGAAGCGCTCATACCCTCTCTGCTTTCTTTGCTGCTTTCTTTGCTGCCTTCTGGAACCATCCTCCCCTCTCCATTCTTTTTTCAACCGACAAGAGCGGAACCACGTGCTCGTACCTCCGTATGAGCAGAGCCTAACGGCCACGACCTGACGGGGCAATGCCGTGTTCCCACCAGGTGGTGTGGCCACTATCAAGAACGCCGGTACGGCCAGCCAGGCAACATTGCCCAGCCGCGCGGAGAGGCGTTCCTGTTTACCTCATTCACTTCCTCCGACTCAGAAAACGCACTGTTGTACGATCTTACACAAATTTGGTGAACTGACTATTGCAGAGCTATGAATAGGTTGCTAGAAATGGCTGCTAGAGCGGATGAAGGTTTTCTAGATTCACTGCTGATGAGCTTTTATCACCAAATTTGTATGAGATCCACTAATTCGAAAAACACACCACTCCACTCGGTGTCCGCATGCATCGGAACTTGTCGCTCATGCTATACTCTGCTCTAGTACCAAGTAATCAAACAAACGGAGTGGAGTGAACGTTGGCGTGGTCCCATAGATGGAGGAGAAAGGACTGAGCTATGCGGTGCAAAACCTTGCTCGTGTTTGCTGTGGTTGGAGCGCTTCTTCTGGCGTGGTTAAGTTTCTTTCCAGGTGGAAACCAGGAGCAGCCAGTTCAGGCAGATGCTCCTGCGAAACCGTCAGCAGTGACAACAGCTGCGCTCTCACCGACGGTGGCAGAGAACTTCTCCTCGCTCAATGCTGCCAGTCCATGGCTCGATCCCGGGGTTCTTGCTGCACTGATCGGTTTGGGAGGTATTGTCGTTGGGGCCCTCATCGCCGGTGGGTTTGGGATGTATCAAATGCGTCGCACGGCGCAACTTACACGGGAGCAACTCCGGATGCAACATCAGCAGGCACAGGAGATTCTCCGCCTTCAAAAAGAACTTGATGAACAAATTCAAGAGCAAGAGCGAGAGCGGCAGCAGAGGGAAACGACATCTGAACATGCCCGGGCCGCAATGCTGCATGCCAATACGCTCGCCGAACGCGTCCAAGCTTATCGTGCTGCCGTGCATTCGGATCCGCGCCTGGCTCGTTTGCAAATCCTGGATATGAGTCGTCCGCTCGAGGTGACAAACATCTATGTGCGAGTGCGACTCCATCAAGACACGGCCACTACCTATGGATCTGATGCGGCGTTGCGTCTCACAGAGGCGCAACATGATCCGAACACCTTGCTACGGATGGATCAATTCGACCTTGAACGTCGTGCCAGTGAGGCCTTGGACCCTGACGAAGCCATTCGCATCTACAGGCGGTGTGTCATTGTCGGTGACCCAGGAGCAGGGAAGACGACCTTACTGAAGTACCTGACGCTTCAATCGATAGACAGCCACCTCCCTGGCTTACCAGACCAGCCTATTCACATTGAGCTGAGCGATTTTGTCAGCTCGGGGCACCTGGATTTGTTGGAGTTTGCTGCCACCAGGTGGGAAGAGAGATATGGCTTTCCCAAAGCAGAAGCTCGTGCCTATATGGAAGAGCGTTTGGAAGCGGGGAAGGCCTGGCTGCTGTTGGACGCACTGGACGAAACGGTGATCGGCGAGACCGCTGAGGCTGCCGAGCAATCCTATAAGCGGGTGAACGAAGCCATTCTCCAAGAGGCGACCCGCTATCACCTGTCGCCAATCGTGGTCACGGCACGCAAAGCAGGTTACCATCAACGCACGCGTCTCTCTGGCTTTACTGAGGTGGAAGTCCTGGATTTTCGCAGAGAGGATATCCAGCAGTTTATTCATGCTTGGTTCGCCTGTCATCCCGCTCCGCCGAAGCACGCAACACCTTCAGATCTGATTGCTCGGCTCGCACGTAACCCGCGTATTCAGGCTCTTGCGGCGAATCCGTTGTTGCTTGCGCTGATCGTGATTGTGTATGAGGAGCAACTTGATCTCCCCGACCGTCGTGCCGAACTGTATAACCGATGTACGGAAACGCTGCTGACCAAATGGGACGCAAGCCGTGATGTTCGTCGCCTCCGTGAGTTTAAGCCCGAGCGCAAGCGACAATTGCTCGAAGTGATTGCTTGGCACTTCCATACGCAACGACAACGCTACTTTCCCCAAAGGGAGCTCCTCAAGGTCATCGCAGGTTTCTTGCCGAGAGTCGGCTTGCCAGCAGAGATGAATACGAGAACGCTCGCAGAGATTGCTGCAGAAAATGGCTTGCTCAAGGAGCAAGCGCGAGAGTGGTATGGCTTCTTGCATTTGACCTTACAGGAATATTTTGCGGCACACTATGCGACCGATCATAACCAGCTTGAGGTCTTGTTGTCGCATCGAGGTGATCCGTGGTGGGAAGAAGTACTGTTGTTGTATGCGGGACAGGTGGCCGATGCCAGTCCACTGTTACGGCAGCTGCTTGGGCAAGAGAGCAGCCGATCTGTGAGAGAGGATCTCTTTTGCACCAATCTCATACTTGCTGGACGTTGTCTTGCAGCCCGACCCACTCTTTGGCAGACGTCCCTACGGGAAGAAGTGATATCTCGCTTGTTCCAAAAACTCATGAGCACGCCGTATTCCCTGACGAGGGAGCATGCAGCCAGTACCCTGGTGGAGATAGGAGGAATGGAGGTGAATGCACGCTTACTCCACCTGCTGGCTGATGACAAGCTCGATGTGGACCTGCATTGGAGCATCGTCCGGGCCCTGGATAAACTGGGGGAGCGATCGGTGGCTCCTGATCTGGTTCCCCTGCTTGCCAGGTACTGGTTTGAACCAAATATGAGTCAAAGCATCGCTGAAGTGCTGAGTGAGTTGGGAGAGCGGACGGTAGCTCCCGCCCTGCTGCAGTTGCTTGACGAGTACAAGTACTCACCTCTCACAGATGTGCATCAGAACGTTACTTACGTCCTGGGTAGACTAGGAGAGCGGTCAGTGGCTTCCGATCTCGTACGGTTCCTTGCTGACGACAAGCTCGACAGGTCGGTACGCACGAGCATTGTCGTTGCCCTGGGTAGACTGGGAGAGCGAGCAGTGGTTCCCGACCTTCTACAGCTGCTCGCCAATGACAGGTTTGAGGCCGATGTGCGCCAGAGCGCTGCGAAAGCTCTGGGGACGCTCGGAGAGCAGTCCATCGTTCCTGACCTCTTGCGGTTGCTCGTCGATGAGAAGCTTGACAGGTTTGTGCGCACGAGCATTGCTGAGACTCTGGGTAGACTGGGAGAACGGGCGGTGGTTCCCGACCTCCTGGGGTTTCTTGCCGATGAGAAGCTCGACAAGTCTGTACGCTCGAGCGTTACTTGGGCCCTGGGGACGCTCGGAGAGCAGTCCATCGTTCCCGACCTCCTGCGGTTGCTCGTCGATGAGAGGCTCGATAGAGACGTGCGCCGGAGTATTGCCTGGGCTCTGGTCAGACTGGGGGAGCGAGCGGTGGTTCCCGACCTCCTGCGTTTGCTTGCCGACGAGAAGCTCGATATATACGTGCGCCAGAGCACTGCTTTGGCCCTCCTGGAGAGACTGGGGGAGCGGGCAGTGGTTCCCGACCTCCTACGGTTGCGTGCCGATGGCAGGCTCGACAAGGATGCGCGTGAGGATATTGTCTGGGCTCTAGGCAAGCGAGGAGAGCGGTCCGTAGCTTCCGATCTGCTGCGCCTGCTCCGCGAAGGGAGACTGTTCAGCAACACGACGGGCGAGAGCATCGCGGGAGTCCTGGGGACGCTCGGAGAGCGAGCGGTGGTTCCCGATCTGCTGCGCTTCCTGACCGATGACAGGCTCGACAAAGATCTGCGACTGAGCAGTGTTTGGTCCCTGAGCGGGCTGGGAGACCGGTCAGTGGTTCCTGACATGATGCGGCTACTTGCCGACGCCGGGCTCGACAAAGAACTGCGTGGAGACATTGCAAAGGCCCTGGGGATGCTCGGAGATCGAACGGTCGTTCCCGATCTGCTGCGTCTGCTCGCCGATGGCAAACTCGACAGGTCTATACGCTGGAGCGTCATTCAAACCATCGGGGACCTCGCGAATGATGAAGCCACGGTTTCTGCTCTTGCAACGTACTTGAATATGACCGAGAGTGCAAATGATGTTTATCGTGCACTGTGGACCCTGAGTCGGCGGGCTGGGATCAGGCTCTTCGGCGGTGATGGGCCTGGAGGGGAACAGATAGAAGTCACCAGGTGGTAGTAGTGTAAATCCCAACATTCCAAGGATCTCACACAAATTTGGTGATAAAAGCTCATTAGCAGTGAATCTAGAAAACCTTCATCCGCTCTAGCAGCCTATTCATAGCCCTGCAATAGTCCATTCACCAAATTTGTGAGATCGTCAGAATGTTGGGATTTACACTGAGGATGATCGCATCGAGTCACGCTAATGCTGGTGTTTGCTGACCACCCTCAGACTCTGCTCTTGTTGGAGAGAACCACTTCTGGTCGAGCATCGGCCGCAACGGCCAGCGTGCGCCGAATAACGTCCCTACGCCGGATGTGCATCTTTGCTCGTGTTGCATCAAGAGGATCTCGCAGGGTGGGTCTGGCAAAATCAGCTTTCAGCCTGAAACAGAGAGCCAGGTTGTTCTGTGTAACTCAGGGCCAAGTAGTCTGGATAGCAGCTTCGTATGGGTGAGTATGCAAACGAGCAAAAAGACCGCTCCATGCGTTCCACAACAGAAAAACAAAACGCCCTACTCTTCTACTATATGGTTTACAAATAAGGCGAAAAGACACTGATAATTACATTTCTCCTGGTGGCGCTCTGTATTGTAACTATTCCTGAGCAGATTGGCAAGATATTCCTATGGGCCTTCTATTTTGTTGATCTGATCCTGCTGACCCTGATATACTATCCACACTCTGCATCCAGATTTTGCCTCGATTTCATCCTGGGGGGGATTTATGCAAAGCGAGAAAGAGTGGGAATGTGGGCTATCTCATAGATCCTATAAAAATAGGCTTTTGCAGAAAGGTACTGACTCATGGTTCGCTCATTTTTCAGGCGGTTTTAAGGATTATCCCGTAAGTTACGTCTGTTGAGACCGAAAGATCGACAGGTGTCCTTCAATCGTCCAAAGATTCGAACGAACTGCCCCCAAAAGACGGATCTTTCGAGTCGTTGAAGAGCAATCAGGTTCCCTTTTGGTGAAGGATGCTTGGCCTTGGTCTAAGCTATTGTCACCAAGTGGGCAAGACAATTTTATTTGACCGAAAAAATGAGCGAACCGTGAGTACTGAATTCTTTAGCACTGGAAGATACGAGGAGGCGCTTGTCAGCTATTCACAGGCTGTCCTTTCTACCCCCGGCGATGCTATTGCTTATGTGGGGATGGGAGATTGTCTCCGTAAATTGAAGAGATTTGAAGAAGCTCTTCATGCCTTTGAAGAGGCACTTGCTATTGATCCCAAGTGCATAAAAGCCCACATAGGTAAATGCTACTCGTATTTAAAGCTGGGTCGAGTTGATGCAGCATTTACAGCGTATAGAAAGGCTATAAAGCTTGACCCCCATTCTGCAGGGGCTTATAACGCTAAGGGGCAGATACTACAATCTCAGCAAAAATATGAAATGGCATTGCGAGCCTTTGAAAGGGCCATTGAGCTGGCGAGAGATACCGATAATATCGCAGGATTTTACTACAACAAGGGTCTAACACTCGTCGATCTACGGAGCTTTGATGATGCCCTCTCTGCTTATGAACAGGCCAGACAACATAATCCTGAAAACCCTAAATACCGTGATGCAGTTAAGAGCCTTTCTAAAAATGCACGCAATATGAATGGTAGAGGATATGCTAACGGTGATGAAAGCACTTATCAAAGTAAAACCTTTGCAATTCAAGGGCATGCGTTTTTTAGACTGGGAAAGTCTGGTCAAGCCCTGATCGCATACGATAACGCGATTGCTTTGCGAACACAGGATGCACAATGCTATAAAAATTTAGCAAGTATTCTCGTTCAGTTTCATCACTTCGAGGAGGCAGCTTTTCGATTCACTCAAGCTCTTCGATTAAACCCTCAAGACGCATCGACCCGCATGGAAATGGGATATCTGTTCATAAAGTTAGAACGATATGATGATGCTCTGCAAATGTTCAAAACATCTCTTCAACTTGATTCTCACCTTGCGCCTGGCTATGTTGGTAAAGGTCACGCACTCTTTGCTCTCCATCATGATATAGAAGCATTAAAGGCATATGCAGATGCTATTGATCTGCACACCAGCGATCCAACTTGCTATATCAATTCGGGAGATATTCTCAACGGTCTTCATTTTTATGAAGGAGCTGTTCAAGGGTTTCTGCAGGCAATTCAATACGCTCCGCAAAGTGTTTCTGCCTATACAGGACTTGGCAAAGCTCTGCTAGCAACTGAACAATATACTGATGCATTCGTTGCATACGTTCAGGCATATTCCCTTGACACAACAAATATCGCTGTCTATCAGAATGTACTCGATAGTATTGCGGTGATTTGTGAGCGTGATGATGCTTTCTCCATATTTGAGGCATCTTTCGAGAAGCTCTGGGAAAAGCTCAATGCTCAGGAGATCTGGTCTCTTCTCTCTCTTTTTTCTTCTGTTCACGCTGTAGGTTCTATCCAATTTACCCTACTACAGCATTTTATTGTCCATGCTCCATGGGATGAGCAGATGAATGAAGCTCTTGGCAAGATTGGGAACTTATGGGACGATCTCTTTGAGAGTAGCAAACTTGCGTCGAATACAATTTCCTATCACGTAGAGATGCTTCATACTTTACTTTTACATCTTTCCGAAGCGCAATATGCTGATGCTCTTACTCTCATCACCACGAGCGATGAGTATCGGATTGCTCAGCTTCTTATCCATCTGGCGCCTTATTCTTTACCGAGTTTATCTCCTTTAGCACATCAGATCACGTTACGACTGGCTCCAACCAGAAGGAGTGATAGACTCATCTATCGCTTCTGTGACGTGTTGGATGCTTATGACGTTCCCGATGAGGACATTGACTGGCTCTTTGCCCGGCAATTGATGGTGGATGAGATGTACCTGCAGGCCAGATCCATTCTCTTTCAACTTGTGAAGACGCATGCGACGCCTGATAGCTTGTGGATGCTTGGTATCGCGATGGAGCATTGTGATAATCCAGCACACGAGCAAATTGACATCCTGCATCAATTCATCGCGTCTGCTGTCCCATTTGATGTGCTGCTCGGAGATGCCTGGAAGCGTATTGGCAATCTCTGGTGGGAGATGCGTGAAGGGCTGGCCGCGATAGAAGCCTTTGAGCAGGCAGCGCTTTGTGGTTGTATTGCACCGCAGCTAGAAGTGTATCGGTCTGGCGAGTGGGCGGCAATTCCAGGCTTCGAGCAACATCCCAACTTTCTCTTTCCTCCTGTGGTTGTAATTGACGTGGAGAGTGATTACGCTCCTGACGCTGAGGACGGCTCGCGGATCTTCCAGATTGCGGCGGTGCGTATGAAAGGGCGCACCGAACTGGAGCATCGCGATCTGATCATCAAGCGCGATTTTGTTTCACCAAAGTTCGCATATCGACAAAATGAGGCAATTGAGCCAGAGGAGGCAGCGTGTGTACTTCAGAGATTTATCAGTACATCCATTGTTGTTGGTCACAACATCGAGGCGTTTGATGCAAAGCACTTGCGCGGAATGGGCGTGACGATCGATAGTGCGCAGATTATGGATACGTTGACTATCGCCCGGTTGCTCTACCCTGATAGTGTCCATCACTCCCTAGGCTTGCTCTGCCATGAGCATCATATTCCCTTTGAAGGTGATCAGCATACCGCGTTACCTGATGCACGCGCTTGTGCATCCCTGCTGGTCTCGCTCGGTGATGAGGTAGTATGTCGAGGCGAACGTCTGCTAGCCGGTTTTCGAGCTTTTGTTCCGCGCGGCTCCGCTTTCGATAGAGCCGTCTTGCAGCCGAGAGGTGTGCCTGCCGATCCAGCTATTCACTGGAAACTCGATCCATCGCCTGCTCCGCTATGTATTCTCGCTCTACCCGCGGAAGGATCGGCTAGCCCGCATATCGTTGAAGCCCTTGAGCAAGGGATCGATGCTCTGGTAGAGCGCTATGATCCGACTGGCGCGTATATGCAGCATTTACCTTCACAACGGCGAGCAGTTGTTATTGTCGATTCTCGCAATCGTCTTGAGCAAATGCTTGCGCTGGCTCAGGATATTCTCGACCTGTTCGTCCTGCCCGATCCGCAGACGCTGCTTTGTCCCGATCGCCTGCAACACTGTATCGAGCATGAGCAGCGCTGGGTGGTACAATTGGAGCTATTTTGCCTGTACCAGGCGTCGCATAATCACGATGCGCGAACACTGTATCCCCTGCGCCTACCATTCGAGGAATTCGCCGAATTACGGCAAGTGTTACTCTCGGCCTGCTGTGCTAGTCAGTGGAGACATCCAGAGACCTGCCGAGGGAGTGTCATTGCACAGGGTGCTTCAGAGGAGCATTCTGTGCTGTTCGCCACGCACGAGGCATTGCTGCACCGGTCGCATGACCCTGAAGCTGACCTGATCATTGTTGATGATATCGGTGCATTACAGATGCATTTCGCCGAGTATTTCGCCGAGCGCATATCAAGCGAGCAGGTCCGTGTAAGGTCGCCGGAAGTATTCAGCCTGCTCGAAGAGCGCATCACCTCCTATGTGCGCCATTCCATGAGCAGCCCGGGCCTGTTTGAACGTCTTCCCTTGCGCAGCATTGCGCCATTATTGGTGCAGCCCCTGAACGGTAGCGACGAAAGTTCCCTGTCAAAACTGAAAACATCCGGGCAGATTGGCGAGGAGATAGCGGGTGTGCTGGAAATGTTTTGCCAGCTGGATACGCAAGAAGCAACCAATCCTGAGACGGTCCATGCCTGCTGGCTGGAACTTCGAACCGTTCCCCCGAAAGAGGATGTGGACTGGCAGATTGAACAATGGAGTTTCTGTGGGTTGAGCCAGAACCTGCGACAGGCGTTCCGTGAGAGACTCTGGCAACCATATCGCCAGCATATTCTCTGTGGCACAGCTGTCGAGCTGGGGGCATCAGGAAAGACGTTCCTTACCCGTTACTTTGGATTGCCAGAAGATATCCCTTTTTTCGCTGACCAGCGCCCCGCAACGCAGATGTATATTCCCCCTCGGCATGTGATACATCCGGCCAGCTACCTGGGGCGAAGAAAGTGGGCGAGGAGCATCGGCGAGTTTCTCTATCATCTTGCACAGACAGAGTACCGATCACTTATAGTATCTTTGCAGGCCGGTCCGGTCGCTCAGGCCTTGGTCCAGGCTCTTTCAGAAGTACGTGATCTGACCGACCGCCAGGTGCTGTCGCCGCAATCGGGCTGGACGACTGCTAAAATTGCCGAGCGGCTGGCTGACCCCGAACGCAAAACAATCGCGTTTGTCTCGCCGAGGTTGCGCGAATCCGTGCTTGGCGGTGCGGTGGATATCGAAGCAACCGGGCCGCTCCGCTTCCTGAACCAGCAAGACCCGCTGGTCGCCGCTCATATGCAGCTTTTCAGCCGTCTGTATCAATCCGAAAATCCGTTCAGTTCCTATCTCCTGCTCCAGGCACTGCTCGAATTGAAAACGCGCCTGTCATCGCCAGCGAGAATTCATATCATTCTCGACAGCGGCTTGCAGGAAAAAGTCTATCGCAGCGAAGTCGAGACGCTCCTTGGGCAGGATAGTGTACTGAAACCGCTGCCAGGGATGCCCGATGAACTCAAAGCAGGAAGCCGTGTCTTTACCGGTGTACTTGAGGATGCGCTGGAACGCTGCGGATTGGTTGCACGTACCAGTGTGAGTGATGAGATGCTCTATCAAGCTCTGCGAACGTTCTGGCAGACCGATGGTTTCCGGGAAGCGCCCCTTGACCAGAAAGAGGTCGTACAAGCCGTTCTCGATGGCAAGGACCGGTTGGTTATCGCTGCGACTGGCGGAGGTAAATCGCTCTGCTATCAACTTCCCGCCATTCTCATGGCACAGGATAGCCTGCCTAAAGTCACATTAGTCGTCTCTCCGCTTGTTGCCTTAATGGGCGATCAGGTCGAGGCGTTAAAAAAGAAAGGCATCTTCTCGGCTATTGTATGGAACTCAACGCTTTCTGGTCCGGAACGACGAAACTACCTTGAAGGTATCAGACGCGGATGGTATTCCATCATCTATATCGCGCCGGAGCAAATTCACTCCTCCGCGCTGCGGAAAGCTCTGGACACGCGTGAGATTGGTCTGATCGCCGTGGACGAAGCGCACTGTGTCAGCCAGTGGGGGCACAGCTTCCGCACCTCGTACAGCGGGTTGAAGCACTGGATCGAGACGCAACTCTGCAATGGAGGTGAACGGTATTTTCCGCTCATTGCCCTGACGGCAACGGCTCGCGATGGCTACAAAGATCCGAAGACCGGTGTGGTTGAACGGGGAACTGTGCAGGATATCATCCTGAACCTGGGCCTACGAGAACATGAAGGCACTATCGCGTTGACTCCTCCCGAACGTCCGGAGTTGGACTTTTCGGTCATGCCCATCCCATTATCGTGTTTGCAATGTCAAACCGAGCTTGGTGTAAAAGCTGGTACCGTGACGTGTCCAACCTGCGGTCAATCGCGTGCTATCCAGAAAGAAGATGTTGAAGAAGCTAAAAGACAGCGGCTCGTAGAGATGTTAGTAGATGCCAGCGAGCAAGGACTGCGCTTGAAATGGGACAGGCCCTACGGGCAGCGGCAGCGGGGCATTATTTACTGCACGTATACCGCAACCGTTGATCAGCTTGCTGGTATCCTGCGCGCCGATCCGCGTCTCGCTGGACTGCGTATTCTGGCCTATCACGGGCAGAAGTCTCATCAAGTGTTGAGTGATGCCTACAACGCCTTTACCTGTGACGATGAGCATGGCATTGACATTGTTGTCGCCACGAACGCTTTTGGGATGGGTATCGACGTTCGGCGGCTCGGCTTTGTCATTCACTTTGATACGCCTGGTACATTGGAGGCGTACATCCAGGAAGCCGGGCGCGCTGGCCGCGACCATGAATTTCAACAAAGTAGCGAGCGTGCACGCTGCATCCTGCTGTATCACGAGTACGATCTAAGGAAACAGCGTTTTCTCAATGAGAAGAGCCGAATCGCCGAGATAGATATCATTGCAGTATACGAAGCCTTGCGAAAGTATAGGAAAAATGGTGCGCAAGAGGTCTACATCTCTGTGGATGATCTCGGGCAATTGGCGGGCATAAAGAAAACTGAAGATAATGATGGCCGTGACAAGAACAAGGTGCAGGCTATCATCTATTATCTGGAGCATCATACATGTGCTAACAGAAAGCCTCTGTTAGAACGCAGAGAGGACGTACAGACCCGCTGGCTCCTGGCGTGGGAACATGGCTATCAAGATTGCATCCAGCATGCCGCACTCAGTGACCCCTCACAGCAACTCATCAATGCATTTCTGACTTCCACAGAATTTCGTTTATGTGAGCGGAAGGTACGGTTGGTCGATGGTGATGAACTCGCCGAAAGACTGCAATGGGATAAAGAGAGATTGCAGGAAGCGATTGGCATTTTACTGAGAAAGCGTATTCTCGTCCAGGATACCCATCTTTTCATTCGATGGCTGAGAAACAAAGGTGAGGCTCGCGAACTCATCACAAAATTGGAGCAAGATATCATTTCTATATTGAAAAGTGTGCAGGATCAGCCAACGCTCCAGAACGGTAAGCGGGTAGTCATCGATGTTGAAACGTTTGCTCATGAACATAAATTCTCTGCTGAATGCCTATCCATCTTTCTTCTTTTATTTGCTGTGCTTTCAAAGAGTAGCGCCGCCGGATTGCGCTTGTTTGAATACTTTGAACGGCATATTTCAGGACTCTACGAGCTACAGTTAATAGCAAAGGATCAATTTAGGCCCACGCGTCAGAGAATTTTTGAGCAATTGCGACATAATATTCAACAATACTCACCTGGCTCGCCAACGAATGATTGGCAGGTGCAGGATATGCTCGCGGAAATACCTGATCCTCGAGAGCGATATCGGGTAGGGGAGTGCCTCCGTGTGTTGAAAGAACTCCGCGTGCTCGTGCTGGAATCGCCCAGAGAGAATACGAACGCAATGCGGATCGTCTTCGAACAGGAGGATGTCCCATCAGACCTGTTGACTATCGATCTTTTCCGGCTGCGCTTGATAGAACGATATACTGAGCGCAAACTTGAGCGTATGAAAACCTATGCAGAGACGAAGTCAACAGAGCAGCGCAGGTCTTTGATCGCGGACTATTTTTCAGGCACAACGCCTCTACTCGAGCCTTTTGCGATGCGTGGCGATCTGACACCACAACAGCAGATGATTGTAGCCTTGCCAGAAGGCTATCACCTCATCAAGGGGCCAGCGGGCAGTGGTAAGACAACGATTCTGGAAGAGCGCTTGCGCTATCTGGTGGAGCATGAACTGGTTCCGCGAGACCATATTCTGGTAGTTACGCACTACCACAGCGGCGTGGATCGCATCAGTAACACTGTGAACAAAGACCGGGGTCGGGATAAAGCGGTACACGCTGTGACACTCAACGGTTTGGGGGAGAGTATCTTTCGCACGCACCACCAGCATCTCTTGCGCCCCGATGGGCAGCCGTACTATGCTGACACAGAAAAGCTGAACATTCTCAGCGATAAAGGAAGAGAAATTGGGGACACAGAACGTCAGTTGCTGCGGGAAGTGCTGGCGAATATGAGACAACAAAAGCTCTTTCCCGACCTATCGCATCCCAGTCGGGCAGAGGAATGCCGGAAGGCCATCGAACGGTTGCGTCAGAACGGTATATTCCCCTCTCACCCCATCGATGATGAGATTCGCCACCTGCTCGACAATTCCAGTAGGTCGGGCAGAGCCAGTTTTGTCTATGATGTCTATGGTCGGTATCTTGTATTGCTTGGCGAAAGAGGGTGGTACGCCTACGACGATCAAATCTTGTTCGCGCTGGCAATTTTACGAACAAATCTCGATATTGCAAGATCATATCAAAGACTCTACGAGCATATTCTCATCGATGAATTCCAGGATTTGACGGCTGCTGAGCTTCAGTTGATCGGTATGCTGAGCCGCCAGTATTGCAACGTGATGGCCTTTGGCGACGACGCGCAGGATATTCGCGTCAAAAACGAACAGAAAAGTACAGCTCCTCCTGTAGTAAAAGCTACCTGGTCGGTAAGTGAAGGCGGAATAGTGGGTGATCTTGATGATTTTCCTTTCGATGATCACCCTTTCTAAAAGTGAAATGAGAGGCGGGATGAAGAGTCGCATGTACAAAGAAGCATCAATTCTTGAAAAACGCTTTCTGAACATTAGTGGCAATAGTGTACCCGCGGTACATACTCTGGTGACAAATTATCGCTCAGTTCAGGAAATTGTCGATCTCGCGAACACGATACGCGGCAATGCCGCTGCTGAACAGGTGGCAGCCAGAGGTTCGCTCGGTAGAAAGCCGACGATGATTCGCGTAGTTGGAGCCCGCACGAGCGAATCCAATATGATACCAACCATGGTAGATGCTGCTCTGCATTACATTGATCTCTTACCGCCGTCGGATAAAGGCCTCGTAGCCTTGATGGCTGCTCGTTCTGGTTTGACTAACGGCGTACAACGCTACTTGGAGGAGCTACAGAGGCCATTCTCCAGGCAAAAGCGCACTTCCTATCAATCATGGTCTACCCGGCAGGTCCTCGTCTACTACCGCCTGATTATGGACAGACACCAGGATGATGAGATGACACGGTTGCTCTACTGGTTGGTTTCTACGCCCTCACAGGTTAGTCGTCTGAAAGCCATAGCTCAAGATAATGGACGATCGCTGTACGCTGCCGTGATGGACGATGACATACTTCGGCACAGCGCCATTTCTCCAGAGGAAGGAGATGTACTCCGGCAGCACCTGGCGGTGATTGACAACTCTGGGCCAGAAAGCCACTTTGCCGGGGTATGGCAGGCCATCAGCGCGGAGGCAAGTAGCCCGTTGGATGGGCAGGGGATCAATGAACAGCAGCAGGAGGAACTTGAGCGTATCCTGGAAGAGTTTCAAGATAAAACAGTTGCGCAGGCGCTTACAGAGATCGACAAATACATCACATTTGTGGAAGAAGATCGTCCTGATCAGCAGCTCATCGTTACGACGATAGATCATGCGAAAAGCCAGGCATTCGATGCGGTCTTCCTGCTAGGGGCGCATTCGCTTAACATGGATAGTTCAAATGGTAGAAAGCGCTGGTATGTGAGCATATCGAGAGCGCGGAACCGTTTTTTCTTTCTTGTTGATGGGCAATCGGACTCAGGTCAGGGAGACGACTCCTTTTTCCCCTGGCTTCCGAAAGATCTCTATGATGAGCAGTGCTGGCCGTGAGCCAACTTCCCCGTGAAAAAGCGCATAACATGCACCAGAGGCTGTTAACAAACTCTTACAGGGAGCGATATCGTTGCTCTATCTGGCTCTATGTTAAGGAATGAGCCAGGTAGTCGCAAAGGAGAGAACCGCGGTCCAGTTTGGGGTATCTCCTCTTGTGAGGCTTTCTGCTTGCAGCGATCTGCCGACCGTGATCCGGGTGGAAAGGGCGCGCTCCAACAACTGGACCGCTGCTATCCACCTTGCGGCTCCACCCCACTATCTCATAGGTTCATACCATCTGAGAAAACTCAGCAGGAGTAAAGTTGCAACGCTCTTGCAGGATTCCCACCCCACCTCCCAATGATAGCAGGAATGCCTGGAAGGCGGGTTGCGGAAGCTTGGTTCAGAGATTCGTGCAACGGGTCTGGCAAAATCAGCTTTCAGTCTGAAACAGAGAGCCAGGTTGTTCTGTGTAACTCAGGGCCTACTAAGTGGCACAGGATTGCGGCAAACTGGTCGTGAGAGCTGGTTGCCAGGTTATACGACTATGCTGGAATCTAAACACTGCAAAGCACAGTAGCAGAGCTCAATTCGGCATTGACCAGGGTAGCGCCTCTCAAGTCGGATCCGTTCACTTGGGCGACGCCCAAGTAGACATCTCTTAGGACTGTGCCTTCTAAAAAGGCATAGCTCAGGGAGGAACTTGAAGTCCTCTTGTTACCCAGGTTGGTTCGCTACTTTGTGGCCTCTGACATCTTAAGTAGCGCTGGGCCAGTAATGGGCAGCAGGATGTTCACCTGCCTTTTCGGCTGAGTATCTGCTTGCAGCAGCCCAGCACCGGTTTTCACGCCTTCTCTCCGGGTAGGTCCTGCGTACAGCGAATCCAACGTGGCTGGATCGTTTCGATCGGTCGATCAAACAACCCGGCTTGACCGTCGAGCCGAAAAATCTGGGCGTAATCTTCAGGCGCGAAAGCTTTGCGCAATCGTTCTGTATAAGATAGCAGCTGCTGGAGATAATATTCAGTATCGTAATCGCGACTGTCGTCCATCGCTTCCCGGTGTGTGGGAGCAGCAGTGTGCGGGAGCGGGGTGCCCTGTGCTTCCACCTCATCTTCTGAGTCAAGGACCGCCGAGGTTTCTTCCTCTTCGTCAGGCAGCCAGACGAAGGATACGGAGCGCGAGCGGTAGAACCGGACCAGTTCGCCCGGTTCCCAGGAGGTGCGGTCAGTGGAGAGGAGCGCTTCGTATTGAGGCTCCTGGTGCCTTTGGCGAACTGCCGTGTACTCCTTCGGGGTTTTTGAGAGACGCACGCGCGTGACCAAGTCTGATGCTGGCAGCCCATCTCTCGCCTGTCTGGTGCTCGCCTTTCGTTTCCTGTCATTATAGTGCAAGATAGAGGCGTTTTGCATACTGGTTCGCTCCGGAGACCGGCACCTGGTTCGGATTGAGAGAGGAAGGTGTGATCGACGCGCCTCTCTTTCAACGTCTGTCAGGTGTCTCCATCACGACCTCTGGTACTTGATTGCCGACGACGCAGCCCGGGCCTCTCCGAAGGTACTCAGCGGCTCCAGGTCTGTACGGGCACGAATGCAACCGACGCCTCCCCCAGCTGAACGAATATGACCCCCTCCCCCACCGCGACCCACCCTCCTGCTTTTTTCTCGTCCTCGCGAGCCCCGCTACATCCACCTTTTCTCGATCGCCGTACGCCGCCTTCGCGGCCCTGCGATTTTTTCCCCTACAAGGAGCATGGTGTTTGAACCGGGACACGGTTCGCAGGAACCCTTTTTGGCTTACTGTACTATATGAAAAATACAAGTCCTAAGTCTTGTATTTGCGGGAGGAAAGCGTCGTAGCTTTGCTGCCTCTTCTGCCAGCCGCGCGTCCCGCACTCCTCCATCGGTTCACCAGTCGGCCAAAACGCCAATGGAGGAGGGGGTATTGTTTCCTCTATAGTCGACCCCGAAAATCGGCTTCGCTGGCCGATTTTCGTACGTGTCCAGTAGCCGCGAAATTCGCACCCAGTTTTCGCCTCCATATCTCTTCCATATCTCTTCTCTCGTCCATCGCTCACACTCAAAAACAACAGGAGGTTCTCCTCCTCACCCATAGCGGGAGCGTGCTTTTTTCTATGCCCCGTCTCTGGTTCGGCTCTCGGTGGCTTCTTCTCATCAACAGAACGCTCCATCGGCTCTTCATTCCTGCTGTTGTTCGCGCGTATCGCAGGAGGAGTCCCGCGCCAACCACAGGACAGGAAGAACCGGGAGTATCTCCTGCACATTTCAGTTCAACCCGTGTCTGACACAATCAGGAGCGTGTCAGACACGACTCTGGCCTCGCTTTGGCGGCATGTTACGCTCTACCTGCGGCGGTGAGGAGGCGGCCAGTTCTCGTACCGTTTCCGACGGGATGTTCTCTCCATCGTGGTAATGGCTTGACAGAAGCTGTATGCTTTTTTACAAGGATTTTCCACGAAGGGGAGAGTACACCAGTATCAACAGTTCGATGAGTCTATCACATTCGCAACGGGGGCGTTCTATGGGCAGCCGCGTAGGTGAGCTTCTGGGCAACTATCGCCTCATCCGCCTGCTCGGTGAGGGGGGCTTTGCTGAAGTCTACCTCGGAGAGCACCTGCACCTGGGGACAATGGCCGCGCTCAAAGTCTTGCATACCACTCTCTCAGGCGAAGAGATCGAAGCATTTCGCCAGGAGGCCCAGACCATCGCGCGCCTTGAGCACCCCCACATTGTGCGCGTGCTCGACTTCGACGTGCAAGCCGGGACACCTTTCCTGGTGATGGGCTTCGCCCCCGGTGGAACGCTGCGGCAACTTCACCCGAGAGGGGGCTGCCTCCCTCTCGCAACGGTTCTGGACTACGTGTCACAGGTGGCCGAAGCCTTGCAGTACGCACACGAGAACAGCGTCATCCACCGCGACATCAAGCCAGAAAATCTTCTCGTAGGCCGAAATAAGGAGGTCCTGCTCAGTGACTTCGGCATTGCACTGCTGTCGCAGAGTTCAAAGCCTCATGGAAAAGAGGACGTGGTTGGGACAGCCGCGTACATGGCCCCGGAGCAATTCAAGGGGAAGCCTTGTAAGGCCTCTGACCAGTACGCCCTGGCGGTGATCGTCTATGAGTGGCTGTCGGGCGCGCGACCTTTCTCGGGCAGCTTTGTGGAGCTGGCAAGCCAGCACCTGTACGCAGCTCCCCCAGCAATCTCTGGGAAGGCCGCGGTGCCCCCTGCAGTGGAGCGCGTGGTGCTGACGGCACTGGCTAAGGACCCCTCTCAGCGGTTTGGCAGTGTAAGGGGGTTCGCGACCGCCCTCGAGCAGGCTGCTCATTCCCTCGCCCCTAACATCCCGGCAAGCGTTTGGCGCGCATCTGACCGCTCGTTCGTCGCGTCTGATGCACCGACCCTCTTGCCTGCGCAGCCTTCGCCGGTACCTCTGCACGCGGGTTCCGCTCGTCCCCTGCAGCAGCTACAGGTTGCCGACGACGCGCGCGAATCTGCTCCACGGCCACGCTCCCGGAGAACGAGGGTAGTTCGGGCCATCTGCTTTGGTCTGGTAGTAGCAAGTGTCTTCCTCTGGTTGATCACCTCTGCCAATCCTGTACTGCACGGTTGGTTTGCCGGAGCCATCCTGCTCACCCTTGTCCTCTGGATCGCAGCCTATGCCGATCATCGCCGCGCGACCGAGCAGCGCCCTCAGGGCTCGAGGCGAAAAGGGCAGCTCTAGGACAACGCTGGCTTACGTGTGCTTTCCTCTTGTAGAGGCCAGTCCTCCTGCATGACGTCGAACGTGGCCCGTGCTCCCACTCTTTCGGATCAATCTGGATATGAAGGCTGTCTCGCCGCGACTACCCCTCCCCTCCCCAGTATCTGGTGCTCAAACGTCTCACCCATCTCAGTGAGGTCGTACGCTCGCATCTGTTCATCGATTCTTCTCGTTCCTCTCAACTCTTACTCCCAACCTTTGCCGTTCTCGCTCTGCCCAGGGGTGTACGAAAAAGTTTTTGATATAGAGTTATGTCAAGTACAACTTGACATAACTCTATATCAGATTTGGAGAGTGGAGAGGAACTGGAGCAGATCAACTCCTGGGTTCACTTCGTACGCCAGGCATCGTCTCAAATTGTACCTTGCCGCATAAACCAACCACTTCGTCATGATTACTTGCCAATGGCAAAGATTTAATAGCAATCCATGCATGAGGATGGTTTCCGTAGTCTCCAGTTTAGAAAGAACCTTGGCTGATATACGAGTCCACACTATCTTTGATACATCACATACCCTCTGGTATACTGTCTACCATTGCACGAGTATCAAATGGTAGACAGGAGCATATAGCTGTGACTACAGGCGCTGAACATCCTGAGTTAGAATCTATAAATGAAGAAAAACTGAAACTGCGAAAAATAATTAATGAGGCAATGGAGAAGAAGCAAGAGAGAACTTGGAATTTTTGGGAGACCTTAGTACACACTATCATAAATGCGCACCGACTTTCTGTTCAAGCTTCTCGACGGTGTAGGTCCAGTTGATCGGCTTGGCCGTTTGATTGTAATAGGCGATATACTCGCTGAGAGAGGTTTCGAGGGCATTTGTCGTGACAAAGTGATTAGGCTGCAAATGTTTGCGCTGCAGCACACTGAACCAGATTTCGATCTGATCCAGCCAGGACGCGTTGGGAGGCAACCAGTGCACCTGAAAGTGCACCCGCCCTTCATACGCTTGTTCCTGCTCACGGAGCCACCTCTCGAGTTGTTTGGGCGCATGCGTGGTGCCATTGTCCAGGATGAAGGTCACCGTGTGGACTTGTCGTCGCAACGCTTCGGGAATGATTTCCTGTTGCACAAAGGCTTGGAAATCGACAAAGCACTTGCGCTGACGGCAGGTCCCGTAGACCCGCCCATCAGCGACGGAGAGTCCGGCAAACAGATGGCGTGCACCACGGCGATGATAGCGCGCCTCGTGGAGCATCGGCTTGCCTGGGCATGCTGGGCGAGGAGGCTGCTCCCCCTCGCGTGCTTGGATCGAGGTTTTCTCATCGAGACAGACCAGCCAGGTGCCTGCTCGCAAGAGGGCTCGCGCCTGGCCATAGGCCTGTAAGACGGGCCGTGCCCGTTCTAAGAAGGCAACGGGATCATGGATGTGCTGCCAGGCATGATAGCGCCAGGGGCGAATCCGGTCAGCTTTGAGCCAGCGACCCACTGTGCTGGACGAGATGGGCGGAAGCGTTGGGTCTTGGGCCAGGTACTGGGCTACTTCGGCTCGACTCCAGCGGGACAAAGGCGTTCCTGTGGCACGCGGCAAGCTACAAGCGGTGGCGGTGACTTGGGCTCGCACCTCAGGGGGAAAAACGCCTCGGCGCCCCTGAACGGGGTGCGTCGGCCAGCGTGTGGGTGGTCACCCAGCGTTTGCGCCACTTGCGCACCTGCCGATCACTGGTGCCCACCTGCGCCGCAATCTGTTGGTTGCTGCTCTCAGGATGCTCATACGCTTGCAAAATGATCCGCACACGCACGGCCTGGGCTTGAGGCGATTTGTGAGCGCGGACGAGTTGGTGAAGCTGTTCGACTTCTTCTGCCGTCAGTTCTATTGGATAAGCGGGCCTGGGACCTCGCATTGGCATCACCTCCCAGACCCAGTGTAGCGCGTCTCGTGTTTGCTGTCAAACTCGGAGCAAACTTATGATTGTCTGTACTTAGTCCTCTACAATTCAAGACGTCTCACGCCAGCAGGAAAGGATGAATTTCATTGGGCAAGAGGTACTCTTCAACGCACCTTGGGAGATAATTTTATCCAAAAAGCTGCCGAAGCACCATCACGGCACCCCATTTTCGATCTTGGCTTGGGGCTCGCTTACGATCTGCCACAAACTTACGCGAACCTGTTTCGATTAGCTGCCGAAATTGAGCTGCTCCAATCTAAAGAAGGCTGGAGCATAGTACATGACTCACTCCGTCGTGATTTCCAGGGAAAATCATGGGGATCATCGCTTCTTCAATTAGAGGTGGCTGGATTAGGTTTAAAAGCTGGATGGCATATTGAGTTAGAGCGCTCCCTTCCAAACGGTGGGAAAACCGATGTAGTCCTCGCCAAAGAATCTACCAAAATCCTCGTGGAAACAAAAGCAATGTTTCTCTCCGGCCCAGAACAAGAATCAGAAGCATACTTCTGCTATATGACAGAGATATTGCTGGCTTTAGCATGGAAGTACGGGGTACGAATCACTAGCGATAATATTGGGTCTCCTTTATCATCAAATGCCCAAACACAGTGGATCGAGGTGATCAAGGAAACAGCAAGCAAGACGGAGCAAGATGGGGAAACACGGATTGTTCAAGGTACAGGAGGTGGACAATTAAAAATCACCAAAGAAACAACAATGCCTGGGATATCGCCGCTGGCAAGCACTCCAGTTGAAACAGATGTCGGGAGACGCTTATTTTTTCTACTCCGTGACAAGAACAAGCAGTATGAAGGTGCGGGGCCAGCTTGGGTATGCCTGGGTGACTATGGTGGCCTGTGGCAGTCTAGTTCGCTCCAGGGGAAATCGTTGTCAGAGAAACTCGACATTCTCACACCATATCTCCAAGCAAGATTGGCATTTTTCCCTAACCTAGCTGGCGTGATTGTGTCTCCTGGCAAAGGAGCGGCAGGCAATTATCCCATTGAACCACTGAATACGCCTATTGAGAGAAATGGTGGTATTGCAATAAAGTGCCTCATGCCAGAAAGGAATCAAATAAGAGAGGGCATCATCGTCACACAAGTAGGGAAGTTTACCAAACAAGCTCAAAATTTTGCTGGTTTGTACCAGCAGGAAAGTAGCTGGTTGGATTGGGCTTTGAAGAAACTTGAGAAACCTTCATTCGGTGAACTTGTACACCATTCCAATTAGGCCTAGAATTACAGCAAACCTGTTGTGAGAACTGATTGCCAGATAACCTTGCCGCTTGTCATCATAAAAACGGCTGCAGGAACCGATTTTACGGGCATAGACGATCTGCCTTTTTTCGCGCAAGATGAAGAATCCTGCGGGCAGCTTATAAGTGGCAAACTGCACTTTCGGCAATGTATCCTGACGAAGCTCTCTTTTTAAGCTCTGCAATTTACGTTCAAAAAGCGGCAAGGATATGCGCCGATGCCGTCATAGAATTATGGCAAAGCACACAAATCCCAGGTAGCATGATCGTCCCGTCTCAGCAGGCGAGCGATCTCCTTCATCATAAGGAAGAGGAGAGCTGAGATATGTCCCCTCAGCCTCCTCTGAAAACCTGTGTCCGTGGACACAATCGTGCGCCAATCTCCTGTACCCAACAGGTGAACCCGGAAAACCTGTGTCCTCGGACACAACATCTATCCGTTCACCGCTGGCTGCGCCCTCTCCTGCTGGATGTCGGAGTCCATCTCTGCTAGAATGCGCATCTCCTGATCGCCCTTTTCCATCCCGTTTGCGAGACGACGGTAGGCAGTGAGGTACTTCTGCGCTTTGAGGAGCTTATCAATGCGTTGGGCATTTTCCGCTGCACCCATACTGACGAGAGAGACAGATGCGGGAAGAGGTCTCCGGTCGCTTCGTGTGTCAGTCGCAGCAGCGTCGACGCTTGCTGTGCTTCGTTGTCGAGTGCCATCGCTGCTGGCGCCGAGTTCGGCTGGGCGCGTGACTTGAGCAGTCGATGCGTCGAAGCGGTCGTGCCGTTGTTGGGCCCCGGACCTCGTTTCAACATGCTCTACTGCAACAGACCTGGAGTGAAGCACCTGGTGCAGGATCTCCTCTATCGACGTAACCCCGACCGCTTCGACGAGGCGCAGTATCTCCTCGATGTAGGCCTCGATGAGAGGAGCGCGGACTAGCCTTGGCGCCTCTTCGTTTTTTAGGGACTCTCCCAGTCGTTCGAGGCGATGGAGGGCACGCGCGATCCTAACACCACTTCCTTCAGAGAGGTCGCGCACCAGCCGCTTGAATATCATAGCACTCTGCTTCACCCCGTACAGGAATAAAAAAAGCTAGCTTAGCTTATCTGAGCTGGCCGGAGGACGCAGTCTCCTTTTCTCGGTGATGAAGCGATCGCTTCAGTTTCGGAGCGAAGGGTTACGCGCCCGTTGTCGTATCTTTCTTCCAGGACAATAGCAACCTTCACATTCTCTTATCATTTTTAGAGGCTCACACAAGTTTTCAACACCCATAGTCATTGCCTTCTTACAGAGAGAACCGATATTCAACCTCAAACATTACACCTTCGTGGACAAATCCCAGGCGTTCGACCGTTTCACCTACCCATATGCACGAATCTCCTCTTGGAGGAAGAAAGCGCGTCTCAAGGTTCCAGGGTAGATGACCTCCTACCCCCCTCTCTCTGTTTCCTGCACTTTCTTCTCTCGATAGCCCTACCATCGCGTCCAGTCCTGCAACAGCGGATACTTGTGGTGATTTGAACGCGCTTGTCCTTCGTGGAAAGTCCACCATCAACATAGTGAAGTCGCGTCTCACAAATTCACGGAAACGAGCACACATTCGAGTGAAAACTGGACACAAACGCGGAGAAAGTAATAACAAGCTATTGACGCTATGGGGCTGTATGTTTTTGTACCATCTCCCTATGCCTGAAATGTCAAAAAGCGGCGAACGCGAGGAACATTCGTGAGTACGACCCAGACGGAGTCAAACTGTAGAACAAACGTACAATTGATTTTGCGAATGCAGGCAAAGAGGGTGGAGAAGCAACTCTTGTTTCCCCTGTACTATGATTCATTCTCACGAAATAGATGGTTCTTTTATAACCCTGGCGTAGGAAGTGATCAAAGTTGCTGTGGTTACTCACGCAATGTGTTCTTAGAAAAAGCCGTGCTATCAAAAAGCTAAAAAGCACAGCCAGGGCTTGTGTCTGTATATACAGATGTTCTTGGTGCCCTTTTCATGCGCAAGTTAGCGGAACACCTGGCAAGCTCAACCCCAAAATCATCTGTATATACAGATAGCGGTCACTAATCTTCTCGTGTCAGCTCCCAGAGTTGCTGGGCCAGCGTGACCCATGTTTGCGCGTGGTTCCTGGCTGCAGCCTTTCTGTCTGTATCCATCAATGGGACCTCCTCGGTCAGAGTACCGAATATCTTTCGCACCTGGACATCATCTTTCCGCAGTCGTGTTTCCAAAGCAGCCAGGGCGAGTGCCGGAGATATATTTTTCGTAGCGGTTGCCGGGGACGGTCCGTCGCCTTCGGATGCGGCTTGCCCATTCTGCCCTGACACGGCTGCCGCGTTTCTCCTTGCGGTTCCCCGAGCGGTAGGGTCTTTCTGAGCTTTTCTGACCTGCTGCAGCATGCGCGTGACGTCGTTTGCGGTGAAGCGGTGGGATCGCACTTCTCCAATCAGATATTCCAGGTCAGCGACATTCTCCACCTGACCCAGATCGCGGATGGTGCGCAGGGGGATCGTAGGGTCATCGATAATGAGCTGGCGGACCGCCGCGGGAACGCGCATGATCGCCAGGTGGCTATCCACGTGATCAACCGACTGCTTCACGTATGCGGCCACTTCCGCAATGCTCATCCTGATCTCACCTCCCGAAGTACGGTGCAGCCGCCAGTAAGCCTCGGCCAATTCATAGGGAGTGAGGTCCGCCCGGTGCACATTTTCGACCAGGGCAATCGTTTCGATTTCCTCATCGGAGCAGTCGATGACCTCGATGGCTTCTGCCTCCGTCATATTCTCAAGCAACATGGCGCGCCAGCGCCGCTCTCCTGCGGCAATATCGTACATACCTGGCACGTCAGCCGCTCGTATCACCAACGGTTGCTGTAACCCATGCTCCTTGATCGAAGCTCCCAGATCTCGTAATTTATTCTCGTCAAAGATCCTGCGAGGCTGCCTCGGGTTGGGCCCGAGCTGATCCAACCGGACCCGTACAAAGCGGCGCCTCTCCATAGGAACCACTTGCTCGACAACCTCTTGCGCCGTGGGGAATGCGCCGGCAGACTGGTCTGTCAAATTGGACAGTAATCCACCAAGCCGGTCAGCGGTTTTACTTCTTTTGCCTGCCATTACCTTTTCTCCTCTCCTACGCCTATTTCGCTCCGCTTCTGCTGCTTTTTCTCAGCTAACCTTGCCTGGTCCTCCCTATAGATGGCCAGCTGCTTTTGGTACATATTCAAGGCGGCATTGAAATGAGGACTCTGCATCTTCTGCAGTAACTCTGCCAGAAAGCCCCAGTACATAATACTAATCGCATCAGCAGAAAGCGCCAGGATAATGTTGCTACGCTCACTCACCGTTTTGGTGAAGTTGGCGCTCTCGTTGATGTACGTCTCGAAACAGGAGAGTTTCATCCAGGGAAAGGTCGAGTTCACCTCTGGAAGTACTTTTTGGTGAACTAATTCCATGTGCTTTTTGTGATCTGCGTATCTGACTCGAGTGAAGAGGATACCGTCGACGTGGAGAGCGGGGTTCAACCTGTGAGCGTTCTCGATTGCGCCACATAACAGCCGGATGCCGCTTGTTGGCCAGCGTTCCGGGACGCTCGGGATCACGAGCCGGCTCGCGCACAGAAAGGCGCTGATGGTCAACTTCGACAACCCCGGGTTGGTGTCGATCACTAAAAAATCATAGCGCGACCTCACTCCTGCCAGAGCCTTTTTCAGCAAGTCCCCCCACAAGGGATTGCCCAGTAATTCATTTTCAGCCGCTGCCGCACTGATATTGCAGGGCAGCAGGTCGGGGCCGCGGATGGCGCGTTTTTGTTCCAAAGCAGCCTGTAGATTCGCAAGCTCGTCCTGATCGGTT
>Ga0307373_10003369_pt1 | contig 27853 bp, 19 predicted proteins | sample OX2MG_FD_202534 | JGI IMG/M metagenome (GOLD analysis project Ga0307373, IMG submission 202534) | Soil microbial communities from Risofladan, Vaasa, Finland - OX-2 | ecosystem: Environmental > Terrestrial > Soil > Coastal area > Acid sulfate soil | place: Finland: Risofladan, Vaasa | collected... | reverse complement strand
GGGATATTGAACTCCCCGATCACTTCGAGAACATGGGAGCGCAACTTCTGGCTGAGGCGGCCCGACGCGCCAACGACACGGCCGGGGACGGAACTACTACAGCTGCCCTGCTGGCCGAGGCCATGGTAGAAGCCGGCGTTCGCAATCTGGCGTCCGGGGCCTCGCCGGTCGGGCTCAAGCGGGGGATCGAGCGGGCTACTCAGCTGGTACTGGCTGAACTCGACCGCCAGAGCCGCCCGCTCGCGGGTCGGGATGACATAGCGCACGTCGCCACCATCTCCAGCGGAAGCGCGGAGATCGGGGCCATGATCGCTGACGCCATGGAGAAGGTGACCTCGGAAGGGGTGATCACCGTGGAGGAGTCGTCCGGCATGGAGACCGAGGTCAAGGTGGTCGAGGGGATGCAATTCGACCGGGGCTACGTCTCGTCCTACTTGGTCACCGACCAGAAGAGCATGGAGGCGGTGCTCGATAAGCCCCTCATATTGGTGACTCCCCGCAAGCTGGCGGCGATCGCCGACATCGTGCCGGCCATGGAGCTGGCGGTGAAGGCGGGCCGCCCTCTGCTGGTGATCGCCGAAGACATCGACGGAGAGGCTCTGGCCACCTTGGTGGTCAACCGGATCCGCGGAACGCTCTCTGCCTGCGCGGTCAAGGCGCCCGGGTTTGGGGACCGCCGAACGGCCATGCTCCAGGATATCGCCGTGCTGATCGGGGCAGAGCTGATCTCGGAGGAGCTGGGCCTGAGCCTTGACGATTTGCAGGCGTCCCAGCTGGGCTCGGCGCGTCGGGTCGTGGTCACCAAGGACGACACCACGGTGGTGGAGGGAAAGGGCAGCCCAAAGCGGGTGCAGGAGCGGGTCCGGGAGATCGACCACCAGATGGAGCAGACCGATTCCGACTGGGATCGGGAGAAGCTCCAGGAGCGCAAGGCGCGATTGGTCGGCGGGGTCGCCGTGATCTCGGTGGGCGCGCCTACCGAGACCGCCCTCAAGGAGCGCAAGGAGCGGGTCCAGGACGCCCTGGACGCGACCAAGGCGGCGGTGGAGGAAGGGATTCTCCCCGGCGGCGGCAAAAGCTTGCTCCTGGCCCGGGCGGCGCTCTCTCGCGTTGAGGGCGATCTCGATGAGCAGACCGGGGTGGACATCGTCCGCAGAGCCCTGGAGATCCCGATACGCCAGCTGGCGGCCAACGCTGGACTGGACGGTTCGGTGGTGCTGGAGACGGTCAAGGGGCTGCCCGCCAGCGACGGGTTGGACTTGGTGACTCTTGAATACGGTGATCTGGTCGCCGCCGGCATCATCGACCCCACCAAGGTGGTCAAGACCAGCCTCCAGAGCGCCGCCTCGGTGGCCGGTCTGCTGCTCACCACCCAGGCACTGGTGGCGGATCTGCCGGCGCCGGCGCCGGCGATGCCGATGGGCGACCATGACGACGGCATGGGCGGGATGGGCGGCATGGGCGGGATGGGCGGCATGGGCGGCATGGGAGGGATGGGCGGCATGGGCGGCATGGAGGATATGGACTTCTGACCGCCTCCCAGGCGGAAAATGTCCAAGTGACTCCTGCGTCCCCACTCAAGCTGGCGGTATGTCAGTACGCCCCCCAGGTCGGCCAGAACGAAGTCAACGCCTCCCTGGGAGCGAAGTGGATTGGGCGCGCCGCCGATGCCGGGGCCAGACTGATAGTCCTCCCCGAGCTGGCCGCCTCCGGCTACACCTTCGCGAGCCAGGCCGAGGCTGAGTCCTCAGCCGAGCCGGCCCAGGGTGGCCCGGTCCTGGGACGGTGGCTTGAGCTGTGTCGTCGGCGGGGGGTTTGGGTGGTGGCGGGATTCGCTGAGCGAGGGCCCGAGGGTCGCTTCAACTCGGCCGCTCTGCTGGGTCCCGAGGGCCTAGTCGGCGTTTACCGAAAGGCCCATCTGTTCTTCGACGAGAAGAGCTATTTCCTGCCCGGGGACAGCGGCTTCCCGGTCTTCCAGCTGGCCTTCGGTCGGGTGGGGATCTTGATCTGCTACGACCTCTGGTTCCCCGAAGCGGCCCGAGTGCTGGCGCTGGCTGGCGCCGAGATCATCTGCGTGCCCACCAACTGGGTCGCCAACTTCCGCGCTCGGGCCGTCGATGACCGGGGCTGGACCATGGGGGATTACGCCTCGGTGGCGGTGGCCACCCAGAACCAGGTGTTCGTGGCGGCGGCGGACCGGATTGGGAGCGAGCGGGAGAACGAATTCGTGGGATGCAGCTGCGTGGTCGGTCCCGACGGGTGGATGGTCGCAGGGCCCGCGGCCCGCGCCGACGAAGCGCTCTTGGTGGCCGAAGTCGACCTCAGCCGGGCGGTGTCTAGCAAGGCCCGGACACCCAGGAACCACACCTTGGCAGACCGGAGGCCGGAACTCTACCGGGAGATCGGCGCCCTGGCGCCGGCGGAGTAGGGGTGACTCAGGTAACCGGGCTCGGGCATCGTGCCCCGTCCCCGGGCCAGGCCGACCACCGCGAAGATCTGCTGCGAGGCCTAAACCCGGCACAGCGAGAGGCGGTTCAGGCACCCGACCAACCGGTACTGGTTCTGGCCGGCGCCGGTTCGGGAAAGACCCGGGTGCTTACCCACCGGATCGCCTTCCTGTTGGCGGAGCACCGGGCCAGCGCCGATCGGGTCATCGCGGTCACTTTCACCAACAAGGCGGCCCGGGAGATGCGCAATCGGATCACGACCCTCCTTGGCGCTGAGCCCCATGGAATGTGGCTGGGCACCTTCCACGCCTGCAGCGCACGGATCCTGCGGGATCTGGGTGAGCTGATCGGAGTTCCGCGCAACTTCGTCATCTACGACGAGGTCGACCGCCTGGCTCTGATCAAGGAGGGCATGCGCCGGGCAGGTCTCGATGAGAAACGCACCAGCCCGGCGACCGTGGCCGCGGAGATCTCCCGGGCCAAGAATGAGCTGCGGAACGCCGGGGAGTATGCCCAACGCGCGGTGGGGTTCATCGAGTCCCAGGTGGCGACGGTCTATCCCCACTACCAGGCCCTGTTGGAGAACGCCAGGGCCTTGGATTTCGATGATCTGCTGTTCCGTGCGGTGGAGCTGTTTCAGCATTCCGATGAGGCCAGAGAGCGGTACCGTCAGCGCTTCGACCATGTTCTGGTGGACGAGTACCAAGACACCAACCGGGCCCAGTATCTGCTGCTCCGCGACCTGGTCGAGGAGCACCGCCGCATAACCGTGGTGGGAGATCCGGACCAGTCCGTCTACAGCTGGCGGGGAGCGGATATTCGCAACATCCTGGATTTCCAGCGCGACTACCCAGATGCCGTGGTGATCCCGCTGGAACAGAATTACCGCAGCACCAAGGCGATCCTGGAAGCTGCCCAGGGAGTCATCCGGGAGAACTCCGAGCGGGTGGAGAAGGGGCTCTGGACCGAGGGGCCTGAGGGCGCTGCGGTGGTGGTGGCCCAGCTCTACGACGAGCGGGAAGAGGCCAACGCGGTGGCCCGAGAGGCGCGCCGACTGGTCGACGAGGGAGACTCGGACTTCGGCGACATGGCGGTGCTCTATCGGACCAACGCCCAGTCGAGAGCTCTGGAGGAGACCCTGCTGCGGGCCGGGATCCCCTACCGGCTGGTGGGCGGGGTGCGTTTCTACCAGCGCCGCGAGGTCAAGGACGTGCTGGCCTACCTGCGCCTGCTAGCCCATCCTCGCGACCGGCTTGCCTTCGAGCGGGTGGTCAACGTCCCCAAGCGCGGGGTGGGGGCGCAGTCGATCCGGGAGCTGATGCGGGTGGCTGAGGAGCGGGGAGTGTCGCACTGGGACCTTCTGGAGGACCCTCAGGGGGCCGGGATCCGGGGTGCGGCCGCCAGTGGCCTGCGCCGGTTTCGGGAAACCGTTGACGAGGTCTCGGAGTGGGGGTCACAGTGGCCCCTGGTAACGCTGTTCGACAAGCTGCTGGAACGTACCGGGTATCGACAGCTGATCCGCGACGGTTCACTAGAGGGTGAGGAACGCTGGACCAACGTGGTGGAGCTGCGGGGATTGGCCGCCGAGCAGGGAGATCTGCCCTCGGCCGAGTCGCTGCCCCTCTTTCTGGAGCAGGTGGCCTTGGCCGGCGAGGTGGACCAGATGGAGGAGTCGACCAGGGCGGTGACCCTGATCACGCTGCACCAGGTCAAGGGTCTGGAGTTTCCGGTGGTCTTCGTGACCGGGGTCGAAGAGGGTCTGCTGCCCCACAGCCGATCCCTGGACACTCTCAGCCAGATCGAGGAGGAGCGTCGCTTGCTCTATGTGGGGATGACCCGGGCCAAGCGTCGTCTCTATCTCAGCCATTGCTTCCGCCGCCATGTCTACGGTAGTCCGACCCCAGCCATCCCCTCTAGATTCCTGGCGCCTTTGGGAAAGCAGACGGGCGTGGAGAGGTGGGACACGGGCTCCAGTTCTGGTGGCGGCCAGGCAAGTCCGGACCACAGCTTCGTGGCCCCGGTCGGGGTGCGCGGCCAGCCGATGCCGCTGCGGCGGGCCCGTGACGTGATTTTTGAGCACGCCACAGCGCCGCCCCAAAAGATCGTGGCCGAGCCCCGCTATCAGGCCGGTGATCGGGTGGAGCACGCTCGATTCGGCCGGGGCACGATTCGGGTCAGCGAGATGACTGGAGGTGGGGAAGAGGTGGTTATCGACTTCGAGTCGTCCGGGTTGCGGCGCTTTGCCGTGAGCGACGCCATCCTGCGTCGGGCCAGCAGCTAGGAGCCAAGGTGGCCGAGGAGCCCATCCCCAGGCAGGTCAGGCGGAGAGCCGTCGAGTTGCGGGAAGAGGTGGTCCACCACAACTATCTCTACAACGTTCTCGACTCCCCCGAGATCTCCGACCCTGAATTTGACGCTCTCTTCCGGGAGCTCCAAGAGTTGGAAGCGACCTACCCAAAGCTGCGGACCAAGGACTCGCCCACCAGCACCGTGGGAACTCGTGCCCCAACCCCCTTTCGGAAGGTCCGCCACACCGTCCCCATGTATTCGCTGCAAAACGCCTTCGCGCCCGGGGAGGTGGAGAGCTTCCTGGCCCGCCTGCGCCGGCTGCTGGGCCCGGAGCCGGCCTTGGTGGCCGAACTTAAGATCGACGGCCTGGCGATCAGCCTCACCTATGCCCAGGGCGAGCTGGCGCTGGGGGCGACCAGGGGAGACGGCCAGGTGGGTGAGGATGTCACCGCCAACATCCGCACCTTGGCCGGCATTCCCATGGCCCTCAAAGCCGACCGGGTGGAGGGCTTGCCAAGTCGTCTCGAGGTGCGAGGCGAGGTCTACATGCCGCGCTCGGTGCTGGCCAACCTCAACCGAGAACGGCAGAACCAAGGTCAGCCGCTCTACGCGAACTGCCGCAACGCAGCCGCCGGGAGTCTGCGCCAGCTCGATTTCGAGATCACCCGAAGCCGCCATCTGGAGGCGTTCTTCTACGCCTGCGACCCCCATCCAGGCCCGGTGTCGTCGCAATTCCAGCTCCTCGACTGGCTGGAGGCTGCCGGCTTTCCGGTCAATCCCCACCGTCGCCGGCTGCAGGGCGGGTCGGAGATCCTGCCCTACCTGGAGCACTGGGGCGAGGCCCGCCATGGACTCGCCTATGAGACCGACGGGGTGGTGCTCAAGGTGGATGCCCTGGATCTTCAGGAGGAGCTGGGTGCGGACAGCCGCACCCCGCGCTGGGCGATCGCCTTCAAGTTCCCTCCCGAGGAGAGGGAGACCTCGGTCCTGGGGATTGAGATCAGCATCGGCCGGACCGGGGTAGCCACCCCGGTGGCGATTCTGGAGCCGGTGCTGGTGGCCGGGTCGACCGTGGAGCGGGCCACGCTCCACAACCAGGACCAGGTGCGGGCCAAGGACATCCGAGTTGGCGACCGGGTGCTGATCCGCAAAGCTGGCGAGGTGATCCCGGAGGTGGTTCGGGTGGTTCTGGAGCATCGTCCCCAGGGCGCCATTCCCTTCGAGATGCCCAAGAGTTGCCCGGTTTGCGGCCAGGAGTTGGTGCGGGAGCCCGGTGAAGCGGCCACCCGCTGCATCAACCCGTTCTGCCCGGCCCAGCGGCTGCAGCGGCTGCTCCATTTCGTCAGCCGGAGCGCTTTGGACATCGACCGATGTGGGCCGGCGGTGCTGGCCGAATTGCTGCAGCGGGGCATGGTCGAGACCCCGGCCGACCTGTTCCGGCTCAAGGCTGAGCGACTGGAGGAACTGCCTTCCCTGGGGCGTCGCTCGGCCCGCCAGCTGGTGGCCGCGATTCAATCTCGGCGCCACCTGGCTTTGGACCGATTCATCAATGCGCTTGGGATCCAGCACGTGGGCGAGCGCACCGCCCGGCTGCTGGCGGAGCACTTCGGCAGGCTGGACGTGCTTCGCCGGGCGGACGTGGCCGCGACCACCCAGGTGGCGGGAGTTGGGCCGATCGTCGGGGCGGCGGTGGCGCAGTTCTTTGCGAGTCGAGGAGGCGGGGAGTTGGTGGACCAGCTCCTGACCGCCGGGGTGAGTCCGCTGGAGGCGGATCGATCAGACGGGCCCTGGCGAGGGCGGACCGTCGTCCTGACTGGAACCCTGGGCAGGTGGACCAGGTCCGAGGCTGAGCAGGCGGTCAGGGAGCTGGGCGGCACCACCGCCAGCAGTGTTTCGCGGAAGACCACGGCGGTCGTGGCCGGCGAGTCCGCCGGGTCCAAGCTGGAGGCGGCACTGCGGCTGGGGGTGCCGGTGCTGAGCGAGGAGCAATTCGCCGCCTGGCTAGCTGCCCCCGATCGTGAGCTCTCCGCCCTCGTCGGCGCGGTCAAGCAACCGGAAGCGCTCAGCGTCCCAGAAGCGGATGGGGAACAGCCACCAGCAGGACCAGCTGCAAAATCACGATCCAGGCGAAAGGGTGTCGGAGATTGATGGTCCGGCCCACCTCGGAGTCTTTGGGGACCGTGATCGCCTGCTCAGCCGGGTTGGGGTAGCGGGCTTCAGGGCGCGGGAAGCGGTCATCGCCGCTTTGAATCAGGCCGGTCTCGCGCCGAGGGGAAGTTGGGAGAGATGGAATTTAACTGCCGGCCGGCCCGCCCGGCCGGGGCCGAAGGCAGCAGGTCTCCGACTCGTGCTCAGCCCCGGGCCAGCCCGTTGAGAATCTGAGCACGGATCTAGCCATGGATGGGCAGGGGCCTGTAATCAACACGCGTATCGGAAGAGCTAGCTATCGACTCCACGGACCGAGCTGGTCGAGGGCGGCCTGGGCCATGGCCAGGGCCTCGGGCGCAACGCTTCCGAGGGCGGTGGCCGCGTCGCGGGCGTTGGCCAGGGCAGCGGCCGTCTCCTCGATCGCGATCTCCAGGGCGTACTTCTCAACCTTCTCCACCAGCAAGGCGGGCTCCAGGTTGAGGTCGGCGGCGATCCCCCGCATCAGGGCCGCCCAGCGATCGCGCGCTTCCTCCAACTTCCGGGCGCACTCCTCCAGGGCGGCCTGGGCCTTGTGGCTGGCTCTTCTGGCCCCGGGAATCGGCTGGCTGCGAATCACCGCTGCCGCCCCCCGCCGGCCGGCGCCGTCAAGGAGCCGACGAGCCGACCGGGAAGCTGCGAAAGCCTGCGAGGCGGCATCCAGCGCCGCCGGCTGCGGATCTACTGACTTGGTCGGCATATCGGTCATCGGGAATCACTCCTGAGGCTTGATCTTGGGCTTCCTATAATCCAGGCTAGGTGGCCGCTCAGAGCAAGACCTCACCCGGGAGCGGCTCGATCGCGCTCTCCGAGGTGGCCCACGTCAGCAACCTGGCGCGCTTGGGGCTCACCGAGGAGGAGCTGGTGAAGCTGGCCGCGCAGCTGGAACTGATCGTGGCCGCGGTGGGAAAGTTGAGCCAGGCCGACGTTTCCGGGGTCGAAGCGACGGCCCAGGTCGGCCAGGCTCGCAACGTGACCCGGCCCGACCAGGTAGCCCCCGGACTGAGCGCGGCGGAGGCGCTGGCCAATGCGGCCACCACCGAGGCCGGCTTCCTGAGGGTCCCGGCGATCCAGTGAGCCTGCTCGAGGAACCGATTCGAGAACTCGGCCGGCGCCTCAGGGAGAGAGAGATCTCGGCGGTGGAGCTGGCCCAGGCGGCGCTGGCCAGGATCGAGGCTGTCGATCCCGCAGTGGGAGCATTCCTGCGGGTCACCCCGGAGCTTGCCATGGAGGCGGCGGTCGCGGCCGACCGGACGCTGGCCACGGATCCCGGGGGCGCGGCCGCCCTCTGCGGGATTCCGGTTGCCTACAAGGACTTGATCTGCACCAAGGGGGTCGAGACGACCGCCGCCAGCAGGATCCTGGAGGGATTCGTGCCCCCCTACAGCGCCACGGTCGTCGAGCGGCTGGCGGCATTGGGGGCGGTGCCGCTGGGCAAGCTCAATTGCGACGAGTTCGCGATGGGCAGTTCCAACGAGAACTCCGCCTACCAGATCACCCGAAACCCCTGGGACTTGGAGAGGGTCCCCGGGGGTAGTAGCGGTGGCTCGGCTGCGGCGGTGGCGGCCCGGCTTGCTTGCGCCACCCTGGGCAGCGACACCGGTGGGTCGATCCGCCTTCCCGCGTCCTTCACCGGAGTGGTCGGCGTCAAGCCGACCTACGGACGGGTCAGCCGGTACGGGCTGATTGCATTCGCCAGCTCCCTGGATCAGATCGGCCCCTTGACCAAGACGGTCGAGGACGCAGCCCTGGTCATGACCGCGATCTCGGGCCGGGACCCGCGCGACAGCACCAGCGTGGAGGCACCGCTGGACGGGTTTTTGGAAGACCTCCACCGGGGGGTGGAAGGCCTGCGACTGGGAGTTCCCAGAGAGTACCTGGAGGTGGGCATTGAGCCCGGTGTGCGAAAGGTGTTCGACCAGGCCGTGAGCAGCTTGGAGAGGATGGGCGCGGTCGTCGAGGAGGTGAGCCTGCCCAGCACCGAATTCGCACTCTCCGCCTATTACGTGATCGCCCCTGCCGAAGTCAGCAGCAACCTGGCCCGGATGGACGGGGTGCGCTTCGGCCCCGGCTTTGCTGGCGCGAAAAATCTCCGTGAGGCATACGAGACGGCCCGTCATCAGGGATTTGGGGAGGAGGTTCGCCGCCGCATCATCCTGGGCGCCTACGCCCTCAGCAGTGGCTATTACGACGCCTACTACCTGCGGGCCCAGCAGGTCCGGACCCTGGTCGCCCGGGACTTTGAGCAGGCCTTCGCCAAGGTCGACGCAATCGTCTCGCCGACGGCTCCAACCGCCGCCTTTCGGCTGGGCGAGCGCACTGCCGACCCTCTGGCCATGTACGGCACCGACGTCCTGACCTTGCCCGCCAACCTGGCCGGGATCTCGGGCATTTCGGTTCCGGCAGGGTTCGCGGCTGGCCTGCCGGTGGGCCTGCAGGTGCTGGGCCCCTACCTGGGCGAGTCGATCTGCTTCAGGATCGCCCACAGCGTCGAGACCGAGAGCCGACTCTGGCAGCAGCTGCCCCCGGTGGCGGGGCTGGCAGGGTGATCTCACCCAGCCAAACCGGGTGGGAGGCCGTGATCGGCCTGGAAGTGCATGCCCAGCTGCTCACCCGGAGCAAGATGTTCTGCTCCTGCCGCGCCGATTACCTAGGGCTTCCTGCCAACAGCAACACCTGCCCGGTCTGCCTGGGATTGCCGGGAGCGCTGCCGGTGATCAACGAGGAAGGGGTAAGGCTGACCATTCGCACCGCTCTGGCTCTCGAGTGCGAGATCCCTGAGTTCACCAAGTTCGACCGCAAGAACTACTTCTATCCCGACCTGCCCAAGGGGTATCAGATCTCACAATATGATCTGCCGCTCTCCCTTCGAGGCCGGCTGGATTTCCAAGTCGAGGGTCGTTCGGTCCGGGCCGGTATAACCCGGGTCCACCTCGAAGAGGACACTGGGACCCTCCACCACGCCGGAGAGATCCAGACATCGGCCTTCTCGTTGGTCGACCTCAACCGGGCCGGGGTCCCGCTTATGGAGATCGTGGGCGAGCCCGACCTCCGCTCTCCTGCCGAGGCCAGGGCCTACCTGGCGACCCTCCGCCAGCTGCTCGTCTACATCGGTGTCAACGACGGCAACATGGAGGAGGGGAGCCTGCGTTGCGACGCCAACATCTCGCTGCGACCGATCGGCACCGAGCCCCTCGGGGTCAAGGTGGAGGTCAAGAACATGAACTCCTTCCGGAGCGTGCAGCGGGCTCTGGAGTACGAGCTCGAGCGCCAGACCGAAGTCCTGGAACAGGGCGGCAGGCTGGTCCAGGAGACCCGAGGCTGGAGCGAACTAGAACAGCGGACCGTCTCCCAGCGAAGCAAGGAGGTGGCCCAGGAGTACCGCTATTTCCCCGAACCCGATCTGCCGCCACTGCTGATCTCCCGGGCTCGGGTGGAGGAGGTACGGGCGGACCTGCCCGAGCTGCCGGCGGCGCGAAGGGAGCGCTTCCAGTCCCAGTACCAACTGACCGAGGAGCAGGCGCGTCTGCTCACCGACCGTCCCGCCGACTCGCGGTACTTCGAGGACGTGGTCGCGGCCGGGGTCTCCCCGCTGCTGGCGGCCAACTGGCAGTTGGGAGACCTCCAAGGCCTCTGCAATGCGGCCAACCTCGAGGTCGCCAACTGCCGGATCGATCCGGGCTCACTGGCCGGGCTACTGCGGATGGTGGAGAACCGGGAGGTGACCGCCAAGGTGGCCAAAGAGGTGCTGGCCCGGGGCTTTGAGACCGGCGAGAGTCCGGCCGAGATGGTTCGCAGCCAGGGCCTAGGTCAGTTGAGCGACGCTGACGAGATCGCCGGCTGGGTTGACCAGGTGCTGACGGAGCAGGCCCAGGCCGCCGCCGACTACCTGGCCGGGAACGAGCGGGCGCTGGGTCGATTGGTGGGGACAGTGATGGGGAAGTCGAAGGGGCGGGCCAATCCGGTGATCGTGAACCAGCTTCTGCGCGAGCGGCTTTCCCGACCTGGAGGCTGACGGACCTGCCACCGGGAGACGGGGCCGGCCAGGAACTGGAGGTCCGCCAAAGCACCCCTCGGGCGGCGCCCGCCAGGCCTAGCCTGCGAGTCGGCGAAGTAGTCCGACTGGAATGCGGAGAGATCGCTCATCGCGGCCTCGGCATCTCGCGTCTTGGCGGGCTGGTCATCTTTCTGTTCGGGGCGATACCCGGGGAGGAGGTCTCGGCTCGGGTGACCAAGGTCCGGCGCCGGCACGCCTTCGCGGACACCATAGAAGTGCACCGGGCCTCGGACCTGCGGGTGGTGCCCCCCTGTACCTATTTCGGGCGCTGCGGAGGCTGCCAGCTCCAGCACCTCGACTACCCGGCTCAGCTGGAGGCCAAGCGAGCCGTCCTGGTCCAGTCCCTGACTCGGCAGGGTGTGGGGCTGCCCGAGGAGATTGAGGTGGTCGGGTCTGAGGAGAGGTGGCGATATCGCTGGCGGGGAGAGTTTCATGTCAGCGCCGAGGGTCCACCGCTCGGGTTCAAGAGCCGGGGAAGCTACCAGGTGGTGGGGGTTTCGGACTGTCTCATCCACCACCCGTCCATCACCGCCGGCCTGGAGCCGATCGGCACGGCTGCCCGGGCGGCCGGTCCCCAGGTCCAGACGGTGCAGATCACGGCTGGGGAGCAAGGGCGGCAAGTGCTGGTCGACGCTCGGCCCCGGCAGAGCGACAGTGCCGGGCTGGTAGCCTCCGCTGCACCGTCGATGCCCGATCAGCTTGCGATCACCGACGAAGCGACTGGACTGAGGTATCGGAATCGGGAGTTCAGGGTGTTCCCGGACGCCTTCATTCAGGTGAATCAGACCAGCCTGGAGGCGCTTTACGAGCCGGTCGTCTCGTGGCTGCGAGCCGAGATATCAGGGGCCCACGTGGTGGACGCCTATGGGGGGATGGGCCTGCTCAGCCTCCGACTGGCCGATCTGGGTGCGCGGCTGACCGTGATCGAGTCCAACCCCGTCTCGGCGAGGCTGTGCCAGTTGCACGGGGAGATGTACGCCCCCTCCCGGCTCAACGTGGTATGTGGCCAGGTGGAGTCGGAGCTGCCCCTGGTCGAGCCCGCCCAGGTCGTGGTTGTGGACCCGCCCCGGTCCGGTCTGGCGCCGGAGGTACGGGGCTGGCTGACCCGGTCCGGCCCACCCACCCTGGTTTATCTAAGCTGCGAGGTCTCGGCCTTGGCTCGCGACCTGGACACCCTCTGCGGGCTTGGTGGGTATCGACTGGAGCGGCTCCGGCTGGTTGACATGTTCCCCCAGACCTACCACTTCGAGACGGTGGCGCTGCTGCGCCGGAATTGACCCGCTGAACACTCCAAATCTCCGATACTGAGGCTCATCCGGGGGAGGGGACTCCCCCATTGCAGGACCCTGTAACTCCCATGCCCTCCGTCCAGTTCGCCCATCTCCACACCCACTCCGAGTTCTCGTTGCTAGACGGGGCGGCTCGGGTCCAGGGCCTGGCCCAGAGGGCCCATGACCTGGGCCAGAAGGCGATCGCCATCACTGACCACGGAGTGCTGGCGGGGGCCATCGAGTTCTACGAGGCGGCGACCCAGGTGGGGATCACCCCCATCATCGGCTGCGAGGTCTACGTGGCCGCCCGCTCCCATCTTCAGAAGGAGGGTCGAGCCGACCGCGATCCTTCTCACCTGGTCTTGCTGGCCCGTGACCGGCAGGGCTACGCCAACTTGGTAAAGCTGGTCAGCAAGGCCCACTTGGACGGCTTCTACTACAAGCCCCGGATCGACCACCAGCTGCTCGCCGAGCACGCCGCCGGTCTGATCGGCCTCTCCGGATGTATCGGCGGCGAGGTGCCCCAGCGGCTTCTGGCCGGTGATATCCAGGGCGCCCTGGCCCTGGCCCTGGAATACCAGCAGATCCTCGGCCATGACAACTACTTCCTGGAGATCCAGGACCATGGGATGGAGGAGGAGAAGCTGGTGCGCGAGGGCCTGATCGAGATCGCCCGCCAGACCGGGATCCCCTTGGTCGCCACCAACGACTGCCACTACGTCGACCGGGACGACGCCGAGGCCCACGACGTACTGCTCTGTATCCAGACCGGCAGCCGATTGGAGGATCCCAAGCGGCTCCGCTTCGCCGGCCCCCATTTTTACGTCAGCTCCGCGGAGGAGATGGCCGCCAAGTTCAACTACTGCCTGGAGGCGGTCAACAACAGCTGGGAGATCGCCTCCCGCTGCCGGTTCGAGCCGCTCCTGGACCAGCGGTTGTTGCCGCTCTACGATGTTCCCGCTGGGCAGGACGCCGACGGCCTGCTGGAAATGGTGGCGGCCGAGGGGTTGCGCCGGCGCCGTCACGGCGATGACCCGCCACCGGAATACTTGAGCCGTCTCGAATACGAGCTCAGCGTGATCAAGCAGACCGGTTTTGCCGCCTACTTCCTCATAGTCTGGGACTTCACCAGGGCTGGTCGGGAGGAGGGGGTAAAGATCGGCCCGGGCCGCGGATCGTCCGCCGGCAGCCTGGTCGCCTACTGCCTTGGCATCACCGACATCGATCCTCTCCAGTACGACCTGATCTTTGAGAGGTTCCTAAACCCCGAGCGGGTCTCAATGCCGGACATCGACATCGACTTCGACGTGGCCGGTCGGGCCCGGGTCATCGAGTACGTGACCCGCCGTTACGGCGCCGACCGGGTGGCCCAGATCGTGACCTACGGGACCCTGGCGGCTCGGGCCGCCGTCCGCGATGTGGGCCGGGTCCTGAGCGTGCCACTTCCCGATGTCGACCGGCTGGCCAAGCTCATCCCCACCAGGCCCGGAGTCACCCTGGAGGCCGCACTTTTGGAGTCGAGGGAGCTCAAGGCCCTCTATGACGGCGAGCCCTGGGCCCGTCGCTTGGTGGACACCGCCCGCCGTCTGGAGGGCATCGCTCGCAATGCCGGCACCCACGCTGGCGGGGTGGTGATCGCGCCCGGGCCGCTCACCGACTACGTCCCCCTACAGCGGGCCACCACCAACCGCGAGGCGGTGGTGACCCAATTCGACATGGATGGCGTCCAGAAGATCGGGCTGCTGAAGATGGATTTCCTAGGGCTGGAGAACCTGACCATCCTGGAGGAGACCCTCGACAACATCGGGCTACTACGGGGAACTCGTCCTGACCTGGACGCGATTCCCCTCGACGACGCTCCGACCTACGACCTGCTGGCCCGGGGCGACACCCTGGGGGTGTTCCAGATGGAGCAGCCGGGCGGCCGGCGGATCGTCATGGATATGCGCCCTCGCTCGATCGCTGACATGGCTGCGGCGGTTGCGCTCAACCGACCCGGGGTGATCGAGGGTGGCGCGATCGACCCCTACATGAAGCGGCGCCGCGGCGAGGAGCCGATCACCTACATGCTGCCGGAACTGGAGCCGGTGCTCCAGGAAACCCACGGGGTGATCCTCTACCAGGACCAGGTGATGGGGATCGCCGCCGAGGCCGCCGGCTTCAGCATGGGGGCGGCCGACCTGCTGCGCGCGGCCATGGGCAAGAAGGACAAGGCCAAGATGACCGCCCAGCGGGAGCGGTTCGTGGCCGGGGCGGTGGCCAGGGGAGTTCCAGAGGCGACCGCCGGGGAGCTCTTCAACTACATCGACTACTTCGCAGGATACGGCTTCAATAAAGCCCACTCGGTGGCCTACGGCCTGATCAGCTACCAGACCGCCTACTTCAAGGCGAACTATCCACTGGAGTTCATGGCTGCGCTGCTCAACAGCAAGGCCAGCGATTTCGAGCGCCTCAAGCGGGCCATCCAGGACGCTCAGGGGCGGGGTATCTTGGTGCACCCCCCCGACGTCAACCGCTCGCGGGCCGCCTTCAGCGTGGTTGCCGATGCGGGCGCTGAGGAGGGTGGCCGGCAGCCCGGTAAGGGCGAGATCCTCTACGGGCTCCAGCACATCAAGAACGTCGGCGAGTCGGCGGCCCACTCCTTGGTGGCCGCTCGGGCAGAGGACGGGCCCTTCAGGTCGCTGGTAGACCTCTGCTCGCGGGTGCGGGGCCGGGACCTGAATCGAAGGGCTCTCGAGGCGCTGATCCGGTGCGGCGCCTGCGACGGACTGGGCGACCGGGGCCTGCTCCTGGCCCAGCTCGACGCTGCCATGCGCAGGGCCGAGGCGGCCGCCCGGGAGCGCGATTCCGGCCAGACCCTGCTCTTTGAATCGGAGCCATCGGGGCCGGTGGCGTTGAGCTCGGCGGCCGGGGACGACTCCAGCCCCGGCGGTCTGGCCCTCTCACCGGAGATGCAGCGGGAGCGCCTGGCCTGGGAGCGAGAGCATCTAGGGATCTATCTCAGCGCTCATCCGCTGGAGCGGCTGAGCGAGCAGCTGCGGCAACGCACCGACACCCAGGTCTCCGACCTGGCACGTTTGGAGGGGACCTTGGTCCAGGTGGGGGGGTCGATCCGGGAGTGCCGCCGGGTTCAGAGCCGGCGCGGCGATGCCATGGCCTTCGCCCAGCTGGAGGATCTCACCGGTGTCTGCGAGGTGGTGGTCTTCCCATCCCTTTATCAGCAGGCATCGGAACTCCTGCATGCGGACGGGGTGGTTGTGGTCAGGGGCCGGGTGGAGGTGGGAGCCCGCCGGGTCGGGGTTGGCGCCAACAGCGGGGGACAGGTGTCCGCCCCCTGGACCGGCGAGGAGGCGGCCGAGTCGGTGGTCTCGGAGGAAGTGGAGGAGACCCGAGTGATCGCTGAGGAGGTCCTTTCGCTGGAGGACCCCTCGCTGCTCGGCTGGAGGGCTAGGGCGGTGATCCACGTCCGGGCCTACGACGGAGGCGCGGAGGAGCTGCGCCGGCTCTCCTCGCTGCTGAAGTCGCATCCCGGCCCGTCCCAGGTTGTACTCCACCTCCGCGACGCTGACGGCGAGCACCAGCTGGACCTGGGCGCTGAGTATTGCGCCGCCGGCGAGCCTGCCCTGGAGGCGGAGGTGATCGAGCTCTACGGGCTGGGCTCGTACAGGCTCGAAGCGGTCAGACCGGCGGCGCCACCGCCTCGCTTGCGGGGACGTAACCGCTAGGGCGGCGGTTTGCCTGAGCTTTAGTAACCCAGGCTGCTCTGGAGGAGTGGGAAGAGGAGCTGGGCCAGGACTATGTACACGGCCACCGCGATCACCAGTCCGATCAACGCGGCCATGTCCGCCTGGACCCGAACGGCGCGCTGGACCGGAGCCACCAGATTGTCGGTGATCCGGCGGATCGAGTAGACGAAGGGGTGCCAGGGATCGACCCTCAGAAAGGTCATCAGGACCCTGATAAGAAGCAGCACCAGGATCACCAGTACCACCGCGTCGATGAAGCCGAAGATCACCGTGAAAATGACCGCCACCGGGTTGACGAAGTTCCTCTGGGCCAGTGTTTGGAGGAGCTGCGCGACTGCGTAGACCAGGACCAGGGCCAGCAGTGGGGAAAAGTCCAGTCCGGCTATGGTGGGCAAGATCCGGCGGAGGGGCCGGACCACCGGCATCACTATCTCCTCGAGCAGGTGCCCGACCGGGGTGCCGTAAGCCCCGGGGAAGAACGACATGAACGCCCAGGCCAGGATGCACAAGGCGTAGAGGTCGAGCAGGATCGCGACGTCGTTGACCAAAACCTCGGCAAGGTGCACGGGGCCGAGTATAGATCGGGGCCGAAGTCGCCTCAGACCAGCTGACTGGGGACTGCGACGTTTGTCCTCTCGACCCAGGACCAACCGAAGTGCTAGCGGTTAGATTTGGAATCCAATCGGGCGTGATCCGGGTGGCGATCTAGTTCGTCAGCGCGGGGTTCCGATCTTCCCGAGCTGGCCACGTGGTGGCCAGCCAGCCCGCGGTAGCGACCGGCGGTTCAGCCGGCGCCCGGGCGTAGTCGGCCCAGCGGCCCGGCCCAGCGCTGGCGGCGCAAGTCGGCTAGAACCACCCTGGCGGCGTTCCGGCCCGGCGCCCCCATGACCCCGCCACCGGGATGGCTGCCCGAGCCAGCCAGGTACAGGCCCCTGACTGGGGTGCGGTAGGCGCTCACCTGCGGGGCGGGACGCAAGAAGAAGAGCTGGTCGAGCGACATCTCACCATGGAAGATGTTGCCCCCCAGGAGCCCGTAATCTCGCTCCATATCCACGGGGGTCACGACCTGGCGGTGTAGCACCGCCCCGGGCAGGTTGGGCGCGTAGGTGCCCAGCAGCTCCACCACCCGGTCGGCGAACTTCTCCCGCTCTTGGTCCCAGCTGGCTCCCTGGAGCTGGTAGGGCGCGTATTGGACGAAGCAGGTGAGGATATGGCGCCCGAGCGGGGCCAGGCTGTGATCCTTGGTGGTGGGGATGACGCAGTCCATCATCGGCTCGCGGCTCCAGCGCCCCGAGACTGCGTCGTTCCAGGCCCGGTCCAGGTAGTCGATCGAGGGATTGATGATGAACTCGGGGTGCTGAGGGCCCGGCTCCGAGCCTGGCAGGGCGCGAAAGTCAGGCAGCTCGGCCAGGGCCAGGTTGACCTTGGCAGAGCCGCTCCGGCTGCGATAGCGCTCCATCTCCAGCACCAGCGGCTGGGGCAGGTGTTGTGACCCCACCAGATCCAGCAGGGCGGTCCGGGGATGGATGGCGGAGATGACGCGCGCGCTCCTGAGCTCGGTGCCGTCTTCCAGTACGACACCCTTGACGCGGCTCTCGGTCACGGATATCGCCGCGACCCGGGCCCCGGTGTGTACCTCGGCTCCCTCGGCCCGGGCGGCGCTGGCTAGGACTTCGGAGAGGCCCCCCATGCCTCCCTTGACGAATGCCCAGCCGCCACGCTGGCCTCCGGCCTCGCCGATCCGGTGGTGGAGCAGGACGTAGGCCGTGCCGGGCGAGTGAGGTCCAGCCCAGGCCCCGATCACCCCGCCCGGCGCCAGCGCACCCTTCACGGCAGGGTCGTCGAACCACTGGTCAAGGAAATCGGACACCGACATGGTCATGATGTCGGCCAGTTGGCTCAGCTCGCCCCGGTGGCGGAGCAGGTGCCGGCCTAGGCCCAACGCCCCGACCCACTCACCGGGTCGGCCCAGCTCGAGGCTGGGCGGCACCCGGTCGAGCAAAGGGCGTACCAGCGCAACCAGCCGGCCCAGGACCCGGTCGTACTCCAGCAGAGCCTGAGCGTCGTGGGCCGAGAACTTGGCAACTTCGGAGGCCGCCCGGTTCACATCCTCCCAGTACAAGAGCGAGCGCCCGTCCGGGTAGGGCATGAAGTAGGCCGGGTCGAGGGGATAGACCTGGTAGCCGAAGCGATCCAGGCGCAGCTCCCGGACTACTGCTGGGCGGAGCAGGCTGACCACGTAGGACAGGACCGAGACGCGGTAGCCGGGCCAGACCTCCTCGGTCGTGGCGGCGCCCCCGACCCGAGGCCTGGCCTCCAGAACCGCCACCCGCTGTCCGGCCCGGGCCAAGTAAGCGGCGCAGATCAGGCCGTTGTGGCCGCCCCCGACCACCAGCGAATCGTAGGAGGTACGGGTGGAATTGCCGCCACTATTCATCCAGACGAATCGTAGGTCGTCGGGGCCCACCTGCCGCCGATCTGGTCTTCTGGGCCGGGATGGCAAGCCTGGGAAGACGGCCTGTGCGAAATCGTCTCACGGTGACCATGATCGCAATCAAGGCGCTGACGCCCACTCCAACCGTTAGCTGTCAGCCCGACCTGGCGAACAACCGCACAAGGTGGCGGAGGATCAGGTCATCACCGGTAAAGGCGGTCGCCTCCTTCAGGATGTAGACACCCAGGATGAGCGGGCTTCTTGACCCTTGGGAACCCCCGTCGGGTCCGACGTGTCTAGAGAACTTGTGAGCCGTTCAATCTAGTGGGCAGAGCGGCCCCAAGCAAGCCAGGGCCTTCATGGAGGTGTGGGAACAGCGGCTGGCGAGCAGCGCTAGAGCACTCCCATGGGAGCGTCCCGGGCACAGTTATCCCCGGGGCAGCTCATCCCCGCAGGTTTCCGATGGTCCCCGGCTCCCGGTCTCGGCAGCTCTCCTTCACGGTCTTGGGCGAGCACATTGCCGAGCCCCGGCTCCGGCAGAAGACAGTCGCTTGGCTCAGCCAGCCGCCAGAGTCGCCCGGCTGCCGTAGAAGACGCTCGAGGACCACTGGGCGGGCGTGTTGAACGCAGACCCGCTGGAGGTCATCACCCAGGTGCTGGTCCCGTTCACGGCGATGAGGTCAGTCATGCCGTCTCCATTCACGTCCGCTGCCAGGGTCGCCTGCGAACCGTAGAAGGCACTTGACGACCACTGCGCGGGCGGGTTGAACGCCGTCCCGCTGGAGGTCATCACCCAGGTGCTGCTGCCGTTCACGGCGATGAGGTCAGTCATGCCGTCTCCATTCACGTCGGCCGCCAGGGTGGCCTGCGAACCGTAGAAGGCACTTGAGGACCACTGCGCGGGCGGGTTGAACGCCGTCCCGGTGGAGGTCATCACCCAGGTGCTGCTGCCGTTGACGGCGATGAGGTCGGCCATGCCGTCTCCATTCACGTCCGCGGCCAGGGTGGTGTGCGAACCGTAGAAGGCACTTGACGACCACTTGACCGGTGCGGCGAAGCCCGACCCCGTGGAAAGCATCACCCAGACGCTGTTGTCATTCACTGCCACCAGGTCCTCCATGCCGTTCCCGGTGACATCGGCGAGCAGAATTGCTCGGGTGCCGGAGAAGGCAGACGACGACCATTGTTGCGGTGCCTGGAAGCTGCCGCTGCTGGAGAGCATGACCCAGACACTGGTGCCGTTGACGGCAACCAGGTCCGACTGCCCGTTGCCGGTGAGGTCGCCGGACAGGGTGGCCTGGGAACCGTAGAAGGCACTTGAGGACCACAGGGCGGGCGGGTTGTACCCCGACGACCCATTCGAGGACATCACCCAGGTGCTGCTGCCGTTGACGGCGGCCAGATCCCCAGCCTGGAACCCGCTGGTGGTGATCGTGACCACCACCCCCTGGGTGTCGGCGAAGTTGGAGCCCACCGCCTCACAGCTGGTGGCGCTGGGGCAGGCCACGCTGTTGAGCTCACGTGTCCCCGGGACCACCTGGGTGCTGCCCGGGGTGCCGCTTGTGACGGGCACCACGACTCCCTGGCCAGAGGAAGAGTTCGCGCCCGTCGCCTCGCAGCTGGTGGCGCTGGGGCAGGCAACGCCGTAGAGGGCACTGGTACCCGAGACTGCCTGGGGGCTGCCCGGGGTGCCGCTGGCGATGGGCACTACTACGCCCTGGGTAGAGGAGTTGGCGCCCACCGCCTGGCAACTGGTGGCGCTGGGACAGGCTACGCCGTCGAGGTAAGACGTCCCCGAGACCGCCTGGGTACTGCCTGGGGTGCCGCTGGTGATGGGCACCACCACCCCCTGGGTGTCGGTGGAGTTGGCGCCCACCGACTCGCAACTGGTGGCGCTGGGACAAGCTACGCCGTCGAGGTAGGACGTCCCCGAGGCCGCTTGGGCGCTGCCCGGGGTGCCGCTGGTGATGGGCACCACCACCCCCTGGGTGCCGGTGGGGTCTTGGCCCACCGCCTCGCAACTGGTGGCGCTGGAGCAGGCCACTGCGTAGAGGCCAAAAGTCCCCGAGACCGCCACGGCGCTGCCCGGGGTGCCGCTGGTGATGGGCACCACCACGCCCTGGGTGGAGGTGGGGTCTTGGCCCACCGCCACGCAGGTGGTGGCGCTAGTGCAGGCCACGCTGTAGAGCACGGCGGTCCCGGCGGCCGTCTGGGCGCTGCCCGGGGTGCCATTTGTGACGGACACCACCACGCCCAAAGTGGGGTTCTGGCCCACCGCGACGCAGGTGCTTGCGCTGAGGCAGGCCACGCCGTCGAAGATAGATGTCCCCGAGACCGCCACGGCGGTGGTGCTGGCCGAGGCGGAAATAACGCCGCCCACCGCCGCGATGGACACCGCCAGCGCACCGGCCCCGACCACTGCCGCCAGCCGAGAACGTAACCAGCCTCTCGAGGCGTGCCGCCAGAGAGCAGAGCCGACTCGGTCACTGACTCGGAATGCGCCCACGCTGAATTGCATCGGCTCCCCTTCTCCTTGAACTGTCAAGACCTCGGCGCGTGGGTTCCCAAGTGCTCCCGGCGCTGAGTCTCGACACCGGGTCTATAGCAGTTCGGTGACCGAGTGTCAACCTCGAGTGCAAAAGTTGTCGTAGTTCAGCGATTCTGACCGCCCCTAACAGCTCAGCGATTCTGTCCGACTATGAAGGACAAGATCGTTTTGAACTCAGCTGAGCAAAGGCGGTTGCTGGTGCTGAACCAGTTGGAGGCAGGGGTGGTGAGCGCAGCCCAGGCGGCCCAAGTACTAGGACGCTGGGAGCCAAGGGAGGCGGCTATGGGCGCCCTACTGGGGAGACCGGGCCCGTGCCTTGGCACACGGTAACCGGGTCCACCGCAGTGCTTGTCGTCCTCGTGTGACAGACGCAGGTCTACTCCGTGGCCACACCGAGGGCACGGGCAAAAATCCCGGTAGGCACCCTGGAGTCCGCCGGGATTGCCACAGGGGGTTGTCCCCTCGACGAGGCCAGAAGCTACGCTCTAGCTGTCAAATTGTCCGTCAAACTCCGGTGGCTGGCTGACAGCCGGACCGGCCACCACCCCGGTTCGATCTTTAGATCGGAGTGCCAGCAGTGGGAGTCGAACCCACACGGGCGTGAGCCCAACGGTTTTTGAGACCGCCGCGTCTGCCATTCCGCCATGCTGGCCTGAGAGCGTGGTCAGGCGTCGGGGGTGTCGAGGTCAGGGAGGTTCATGTCGTTGACCATCTGCTGGAAGACCGCCAGCCGAGTGTCGTCATCGGCTTGACTATCGGGCAGAACCGCAGCCTGATCGAGAACTTCGCTGGCCACGTAGATGGGGGACTCGACTCTAACCGCCAGGGCGATGGCGTCGCTGGAGCGGGCGTCGAAAACCAGCTCCTTCCCTGCTTGGACCCCGACGATTCGGGCGTGGAAGGTGTCGTCGCGAAGCTCTGAAACCTCTACCCGGGTGACGCTCACGTCCAAGAGCTGCAGCATGTTGACCATCAGGTCGTGGGTCACCGGCCGATCGGGCTTTATCCCGGAGATCTTGAGCGCGATGGCGTTGGCTTCAGCCATGCCTACCCAGATCGGGAGGAAGCGCTCGGCGTCCTTCTCCTTCAGAACCACCACGTGCTGGCCGCTGGGCATATGGACCCGAATGCTGTCCACCGACATCTCGATCAGATCCATGGCACCTCGCAGTCGGTTGTTCCCGGAGACCCGGGTTGGCTCCAGAGGGATCCGGCCGCTTCCCAAGCCGCCGCCGGGATTTCGCGATGTCCGCCCCATCATAGTCGTGATCGCGAGCTTCCCCACCGTCCGGCATCAGCCATGGGGCCCACCCGCCCAATCACATCCATTACCAAGGACCAAGACGCCATGATCCAAGGAGATCGGGAACAGCGGCTGGTCTTCGGCGAGGTCGCGGAACTTTACGATCGCTACCGGCCCGGATATCCAGGAACGGTCTTCGACCGGCTCATGGAGTTTGGACCACTCCGAAGCGGCGATCGCGCGCTGGAGATCGGCGCCGGAACTGGGCGGGCCACCCGGCCCCTGGCGGAGCGGGGTCTGGCGGTGACCGCGGTCGAGCCCAGTCCGCGCATGGCTGAATTGGCTCGCAGGAACACCGAGGACCTGCCAGGCGTGACAGTGGAGGAGGGTTCATTCGAAGGTTGGGCCCTGCCCAAGGAGCCCTTCCGCTTGGTCGTCGCGGCCCAGGCCTGGCACTGGGTCCGTCCAGAGATCGGGTATCCCAAGGCTCGAGCCGCTCTGGCCCCGGAGGGCCTCCTGGCGTTGCTGTGGAACCGCCCGCTCGCCGGGAGCGGTCGGGCCTCAGAACTCAGCGCTGAGATCGACGAGGTCTACCGCCGCGAGGCTCCTCAGCTTTCAGCCGGCCTCCCCGGCGAACGTGACCTCGACCGCCGGACCGAGATCGAGGCTAGCGGAGACTTCGTGGAGGTGGTACGCGAGCAGATCTCATGGGCGGCCACCTACTCCAGCGACGAGTACCTGGGTCTGCTGCAGACCCAGTCGGACCACCGGCTGCTGGACCCCGGCTCCCTGGAGAGGCTTCTCACCGGGATCGCTGCGGTCCTTTCCCGTCAGGGAGGGGCGCTGCAGCAAAGTTATGTCACCGAGCTCTACCTGGCCCGGCCGCGGAGATAGTCGCACCTCAGTTGACAGCTCTGGGCGGGGCCTATAGATTGTCTGATCATCAGACATCAAGTCACTGAGTCATCCCCCCGTCAGCACCTGGCCAAGGACCACCAGGCCGCTTCCGGCCTCGGCTTTGACCCAGTGGCCCGCCGCAACATCTACCACTTGGTAGCGGATGCCATAACCCTGGCGATCGCCGAGCAGAGACTAAGGCCCGGCGATCAGCTTCCTCCAGAGCGCGATCTCACCAGGACCTACTCGGTGGGGCGCTCCTCAACCCGTGAGGCGCTCCGGGTTCTCGAGTCCCAAGGCATGACTGAGTCGGACGGGCGGGGCGGGTTCAGGGTTGCCGACTACAGCAACCTGCTTCGACAGGCGCTGGGTTTGCTGGTTGGGCTAGAGCGGGTCGAGATCGCCGACCTATTCGAGGTGCGGAGAACGTTAGAGATTGAGAGTGCCGGTCTGGCGGCGGCCCGCCGCTCGGCTGGAGACCTGGAGGCCTTGTCGGTTCGGATCGACGAGATGAAAGCGGCCTTGGCGGATCCGGTCAGGTACGGCGCGGCCGACATCGGCTTTCATGTGGGCCTGGCCACCGCCACCGGTAACCGCTTGACGGTCCGACTCATGGAAGCAATCAGGGATGCCATGTCCCGCACCTTCACGGTCGCGTTCAATGTCCCCGGCAGCCCTCAGCTCTCGCTCCGCGAACACCAGTCGATCCTTGCCGCGATTTCCCAGCGCGACGCTCAACTAGCCAGGGAGCGGATGCGTGGCCACCTCCAGCGGGTGGAATCGGAGACCAGTACTCCGCGGGCGGGCGCGCCGGTGGCCGGCGGGCCCGGGCGGGCCCGGTGATCGCCCGGAGCGACCCGATTGCGGTGCCGCCATCTCTGGGCCGAATATTTGCCTGGCAGGAGTCGTGCGCTTGAGCGAGGTCTTGGCCCAGTCAGGTGAAAAGGTCGCTGACCGGGAACCGGATTGGCGCGAGGCCTACCGGCTGATGCTGACGATCCGTCTCTTCGAAGATCGGGTCAACGACCTGTACCAGCGCAAGATCATGCCCGGTCTGGCCCATCTCTCCAGCGGTGAGGAAGGCGTCTGTGTGGGGGTCTGCACCGCTCTCAAGGACACCGACTACATCACCAGTACCCATCGAGGTCACGGTCACTGTCTGGCCAAGGGTGCCTCTCTTGAGCGCATGTTCGCGGAGCTGTTAGGAAAGGCTGCTGGTTACTGCGGTGGCAAGGGCGGATCGATGCATATCGCCGACCAGGAGAAGGGTAATCTGGGGGCCAACGCGATCGTGGGGGGATCGCTGGGAATCGCGACCGGTGCAGGCTTGTCGATCAAGCAGCGCAAGACCGACCAGGTCGCGGTCTGCTTCATAGGCGACGGGGCTCTCGGACAGGGTGTTCTTTACGAGGTCATGAACATGGCCTCCCTGTGGAAGCTACCGGTGATTTACGTCTGCGAGAACAACCTTTACGGCGAGTACACCGCCGGCGCCGAGACGGTGGCGGGCCAGCCGCTGGAACGGGCCACCGCGTTCGGTATTCCAGCTGCCGAGGTCGATGGCCAAGACGTGCGCGCCGTGTACGCGGCTGCCGCAGCGGCGGTGTCGAGAGCTCAACAGGGCGGCGGTCCGGCGTTCCTGTGGTGCACCACCTATAGGTACTTTGGCCACCACGTCGGGGATGTCGACCGCGCCTACTACCGCAGTCGTGAGGAGGAGCAGTTCTGGCGCGAGCAGCGCGATCCCCTCGCCATCGCGCGGGCCTGGATCGAAGCCGAGGGGATTGCGGACTCGGCCTCTCTGGATGCGATCAGCGAGGAGGTAGTCCGGCAGCTCGACTCCGCGGTGGAGTTCGCGCTGGCTGCGCCCTACCCCGACCTGGACACGGTGGCCACCGATGTCTTCGCCTGACCTCGCGGCGGGAGCCGAAACCCGCGAACTGACCATGGCTCAGGCGATCCGGGAGGCCCTGGCCGAGGAGATGCGTCGCGACCCCAGCGTATTCATCCTGGGCGAGGATGTCGCAGAGGCTGGAACACCATTCAAGGTTCTCAGCGGGCTGGTGGAAGAGTTCGGCACCGATCGCGTCATCGATACACCAATCTCAGAGCCCGGCTTCACCGGGATGGGCGTCGGGGCCGCCATGACCGGGCGCCGACCGGTGGTGGACATCATGTTCGGGGACTTCTTGGGCCTGGTCATGGACCAGGTTGCCAACCAGGCAGCCAAGGTCCACTACATGTCTGGGGGCAAGCTCAGCGTGCCGCTGACCATCCGCACCACCATGGGAGCCAGTCGGCGCTCGGCGGCCCAGCACAGCCAAAGCCTCCATGCGTGGGTGAGCCACATTCCCGGTCTCAAGGTGGCGCTCCCGAGCACCCCCTACGACGCCAAGGGCCTGCTGAAGAGCGCCATCCGCGACAACAGCCCGGTTGTGTTCTTCGAGGACAAGATGAACTACCAGCAGCGCGGCCTGGTTCCGGTCGCCGAGTACACACTGCCCCTCGGGGTGGCCGACATCAAGCGGCCCGGGACCGATGTGACGGTGATCGCCACCAGCAGCATGGTGGTACTGGCTCTGGAGGCGGCTGACGTGCTTGCCGGCGAGGGGTTGGAGTGCGAGGTGGTGGACCCCCGAACGACGGTGCCTCTGGACCGCGCGACCCTGATCTCTTCCGCCCGGCGGACCACCCGCGCCGTGGTGGTCGACGAGGGCCATCGCAGCTACGGGGTCGGCGCTGAGCTAGCCGCGGTGGTTAGCGAGGGGGCGTTCTACTTTCTCGACGCTCCGGTGCGACGACTAGGAGCCCTGGATGTCCCCATCCCCTTCTCGCCGGTTCTGGAGGACCTTACCGTGCCCACCGTGGACGATTTGGTGAAGACGGTGCGTGAACTCTGCGGGCGCAATTAGCTTGGGAAGGAGGGTCACGTTGTGAGTCAGCTCACGCGCACTTACGGACTGGGAGCCGTCGACTGGGAGGCCAGAGTCGACTACGACCGCCTGCGGACCCAGAGGCTGGCCAGGATCCAGCGAGTCCTTGAGGGTTCCGAGTTGGGCGCCCTCCTCTGCTTTGACATGAACAACACCCGCTACATCACCGCCACCCACATTGGTACCTGGGCCATCGACAAGCTCACTCGCTTTTCCTTGCTACCCCGCAACGACCAACCCATCGTTTGGGATTTCGGCTCGGCCGCCCGACACCACCAGATCTACTGTCCCTGGCTAGGGGAGGAGCGCTCCCGTGCCGGAATCGCGACCATGAGAGGGGGATTCGATCCGGCGGCGGGTCGTGCCGAGAGCGTTGCCCGGAAGATCCGCATCGAGTTGGAGGAGCGTGGCTTAGCCGACCAGCCCTTGGGGGTGGACATCCTCGAGCTGCCCATCCTCTCCGCGTTGCAGGCCGAAGGTCTGACCATCGTCGACGGCCAGCAATTGATGCAACGGGCTCGCATGATCAAGACAGCAGATGAGATCACCTTGCTCAGCACCGCCTGTGCGATGGTTGACGCCGCCTACGATCAGCTCTATCCGGCGCTTCGCCCAGGTCTCCGTGAGAACGAATGCGTGGGACTGGTGGCCAAGGTGCTCTATGACCTGGGGTCAGAGCACGTCGAGGGCGTGAATGCCATCTCCGGCGAGCGGGCCACTCCGCATCCCCACGTCTTCTCGGATCGGATGCTTCGGCCTGGCGATCCGGCCTACTTCGACATCCTCCATGCCGTCAACGGGTACCGCACCTGCTACTACCGCACCTTCGCGGTGGGATCCGCCAGCTCGGCCCTGGTCTCGGCATATCGTCACTGCCGGGAGCTGCTCGATACAGCTATCGCGCAGGTGAGGCCGGGCGCCACTACCGCCGACGTTGTCGCGGTCTGGCCCCGTGCTGAAGAGTTCGGGTTCGCTAACGAGGAGGCCGCCTTCGGACTGCAGTTCGGCCACGGAGTTGGATTGTCGATCTGGGAAAAGCCGATCTTCAGCCATCTGGTCTCGGACGAACATCCCGAAGTGCTGGTTGAGGGGATGGTGTTCGCTCTGGAGACCTTCTGGCCCTCGACCGATGGCTGGACCGCCGCCCGGATTGAGGAGGAGTTGGTGGTGACCGCCGACGGCTGTGAGGTGATCACGCGCTTTCCGGCCGAAGACCTGCTGGTGGCTGGCCAGCGGTATTACACGGTCAGCGGCCCTCTCCCGGCGACCCGGGAGACCGAGTCCCACCGCAACAACCTAGACCGTCTGGCCGATGTCGCCCGAGGACCTGTAATCGCTCCCGGCCCAGGACCGGGATGACCGGAGTAGCCCATGGCGGTTGAGGTGATCATGCCCGCGCTCGGGCTTGCCCAGGAGACCGGTCGACTCTTGCGCTGGATCAAAGTTGAGGGCGATCGAGTCGCGGTCGGGGACCTGCTGATGGAGATCGAGACCGACAAGTCCGCTGTCCAGATAGAAGCTTCCGGGACCGGATTCCTGCGCGGTGTTCGGGTGCAGCCAGGGGAGGAGGTGGGGGTCGGGACGGTCATGGCCTGGATCCTGGCCGAGGCCGAAGCGTTGCCAGCCGGCCCGGCCGCCCAGGCGCCGGCCATCCCCGCTCCGGCGGCGGGCGATCCGGAACCCGTCTTGGCGGGGGATTCCGATCCGGTCGGATCGGCCGGCGGAGAATTGTCGACGGTCGCAGCTGCCACCCGGCCGGCGGCCTCGCCGCTGGCGCGACGATTGGCTGCCGAGCGCGGAATTG
>Ga0307373_10003368_pt1 | contig 27856 bp, 26 predicted proteins | sample OX2MG_FD_202534 | JGI IMG/M metagenome (GOLD analysis project Ga0307373, IMG submission 202534) | Soil microbial communities from Risofladan, Vaasa, Finland - OX-2 | ecosystem: Environmental > Terrestrial > Soil > Coastal area > Acid sulfate soil | place: Finland: Risofladan, Vaasa | collected... | reverse complement strand
GCCGTGAACCGCCCCAGCAAGAGCGATCAAACTCAGCCCGATTATCTGCTTAAGGGCAGCGACGGCAAAACGCTGACGGCCGCCTTCGTCTATGCCTGGGACCGTTGGCTGGACGGCCCAGACCTGAACGATGCCGACACGCCCGAAGAAAACCCCGGCGCCTGCGTCGTAACGGCGCTCGACGCCGGCACGGCGGACTGGATTATGGTAACGAACGGCCGGCTGTGGCGGCTCTACAGCCGGCAAGCCCACGCACGCGCGACCAACTTCTATGAAGTCGACCTGGCTGAGGCCCTTACGGCTTCCGGCGATACCGACCCTAACGAGGCATTCCGCTACTGGTCGCTGTTCTTTCGCCCGGAAGCCTTTCAGCCTTGTGGTGTAGGCGTCCCGCCTGCATCTGTTCATAGCGTAGGCGTCCCGTCTGCGTCGTTGGCGGACGAGACGGCCACACCACAAGCCTGCTGGCTGGACAGTATTCTGCTTGGCAGCCGGGAGTATGCCAAGCGTTTGGGCGAACGTCTCAAGGAACGCATCTTCGTCACGATCTTTCCGCATCTGGCCAAGGGCTTTTTGGCCGATCGCAAGGGGCGCCTCGCTCAGCACAAAAAGCCGAGCGAACAGGAACTGGCCGACGTATTCGAGGCCACCCTGACGCTCCTCTACCGTCTGCTGTTCTTGCTCTACGCCGAAAGCCGCGACCTGCTGCCCATCCGCGAGGCGCCGTACTATGCCGCCAGCCTGAAGAAGATCAAGGAGGAGATTGCCGGCAAGGCCGGTGTGGCGGAAAGCGGAATCACCGAGAGCTTACAAAAGGCCTACTCGCCCAAAGAGACGACGCTTTACGATCGACTTTGCCAGCTCTGCCGGGCGATGGACAAAGGCGATCCGGTGCTCAACGTGCCGACCTACAACGGCGGGCTATTCACGTCGGGCCTAAACGGACCCCACGGCAAACAAACCCGAAGCGTCAGCGAGGAGGCACAAACCCGAAGCGTCAGCGAGCAGGCACAAACCCGCGTCAGCGAGCAGGCACAAACCCGCGTCAGCGAGCAGGCACAAACCCGAAGCGTCAGCGAGGAGGCACAAACCCGCGTCAGCGAGCAGGCACCAACCCGAAGCGTCAGCGAGGAGGCACAAACCCGCGTCGGCGAGGAGGCACAAACCCGCGTCAGCGAGGAGGCACAAACCCGCGTCAGCGAGCAGGCACCAACCCGAAGCGTCAGCGAGGAGGCAGTACCCCTAAGCGTCACGCATGAGCAGCACATCAGCCGCTTCCTGGCGGAGCACAAAGTGCCCGACCAATACCTCGCCTTGGCCATCGACCGCCTCGCCCGAGATCAGGACGAGCGCACGCTGGGGCTGGTCTTTATCGACTACAAATCGCTGGAAGTCCGCCATCTCGGCTCGATCTATGAGGGGCTGCTCGAATTCCACTTGCGCGTGGCCGAAGAAGACCTGACCACGCAGACCGACAAGAAGGCCGAAAAGTACATCCCTCTGGGCCAGGCCAAGGCCCAAAGTAGCAGGCACCGGGTACCCGCGAGCGGGTGGCGTGCCGTCGCCTCCCGCCGAAAGACCCCCGAAAAACCCGTCGTCGTGGCCAAAGGCGAAGTCTATCTCTCCAACGACAGGCGCGAGCGCAAGGCGTCGGGCAGCTACTACACGCCCGACCCGATCGTCAAATACATCGTCCAGCAGGCCGTCGGCCCCGTGCTGGCCGAAAAGCTGGAAGCCTTGCGGCCGGAGTTCCGCAAGGTGCGGAAAACGTTCGACAACGAGCTGCAGAAATCGAGGGCCTACCCCAGCCAAGAAGTCACGAGCGGCACGCTGGACCACCGGCAGTGGGCCGGCCTCAAGACCTACCAGGCGCACCGGCAGTTGGTCGAGCGGCTGTTCGAATTCCGCGTGCTCGACCCGGCGATGGGTTCCGGGCATTTTCTGGTCGAGGCCGTCGACTTCATCACCGATCGCCTGCTGACGTTCCTCAACCAGTTCCCGGTCAACCCGGTCACATTCATGCTGGCGCACACGCGGCACAACATTCTTGCGGCGCTCAGCGAGCAGGGCGTGTCGGTCGACGACCGCCATTTGACGGACATCAACCTTTTGAAGCGGCACGTTCTCAAGCGCTGCATTTACGGCGTCGACCTCAATCCGATGGCCGTCGAGCTGGCCAAGGTCAGTCTCTGGCTCGACGCCTTCACGCTGGGCGCGCCGCTCTCGTTTCTCGACCATCACCTCCGCTGCGGCAACTCGCTGATCGGCGCCACGTTCAAGCACCTGGCCGGCGCGACGAAGGGCCGGCTGTTCGGCATCGACTACGAGCCGCTGTTGCGGGCCGTCCGCCACGTGTTGCAGGTGAACAAGATGGCCGACGCCACGGCGGCCGAGGTGCAGCAGTCGGCCAGCGAATACGATCATGCCCGCGAGGAGTTGTCGGGCTACCAGATCGTGCTCGACCTGTTGGTGGCGAAGCATTTTGGCCATCCCAAGGCGCCCGGCCTGTTGGAGCACGGCGACAATCTCGACCTGACCAGCCGCGCGCGTTTCATGGCGTCGCTCGACGACCTGGAAGAGCTGGCGCTGGTCGAGCGCGTGGAAGCGCTTGCGCGGCAGCCCGACCGGCGATTCTTTCACTGGGAGATCGAGTTCCCCGAAGTCTTCTTCGGCTTCTCCGACGCCAACGAGCGCCACCTGAAGCACAAGAATGAGATCTTGGAGGGCTCGGCAGGATTCGACGCCGTCGTCGGGAATCCGCCGTATATTCGGATCCAAACACTCGCGAAACCAGCGGTGAAATATATCTCCGAGCACTTCACCACGGCAATTGGCAAATTCGACATCTATCTGCCGTTTCTGGAGCATGCTACGACGTTGCTCGATTCGTCCGGCCTGGCCGGCCTAATTGTGCCGAACAAGTTTATGACGGCAGACTACGGTGGCGCCTTTCGGAAAATGGTCGCTGAAGGCCGCCTTCTTCGGGAGGTTGTGGATTTTGAATCGGAACTCGCGTTCGCTGGCGTCAGCACGTATTGCTGCTTACTCTTTCTCGGCTCCCGCCCAAACAAGACCGTTCGCGTGGCAGTGGGCAGTTTGCAGCCTCCAGTCGCGCGAGATCCCTACAACTTGGCGAGCGACCGCGTTTCCGCCGGGCCTTGGTGTCTGAGCCCAACACCGCCTACGGCTTTCGCTAACGCTGTTCCGCTTAAGTCCGCCTGCAAAGCCGTGTTCCAGGGCTTGATTACGGGCGGCGACACATTGCTTATAGGCAGGCAGTGTGACGGATCGGTGCAGTTTTCCGGCGAATGTATACCGATGGAGCCGGGCATTCTTCGTCCGCTGCTGAAGGGGCCGGATGTACGCAGGTTTGAAATTCAGTTTTCAGGGCACCACGTGATCTATCCATACAAGATTGTGGACGGACGGACGGAGTTGATGGCTGAGGACGAAATTGCGCGCGACTTTCCGAAAACCTACGAATACCTTTGCCGGAAAAGGTCTGCGCTGGAAGCGCGTGGCACTGAATCCATGAACTATCCTGCCTGGTATGCGCTGTGGTGCCCGCGTACCGTGGACCGCTTTTCTTCGCCCAAAATCGTAACGCAAGTCTTGGCATCGAAGGCCTCGTTCGCTCTCGACGCAAAGGGCCAATTTGCCTTCGTGGGAGGTGGCAATGCCGGGGTGTACGGGATCATCCCGCAGGAAAGCAACGCCGATCGGCTTTGGCTGCTTCTGGCCATTCTCAATTCCAGTGACTTCGATAAGCAAGTCCAGGCCCGGACGTCAAGATTTCGAGGCGGCTATTTCTCATATGCTCGTCGCTTTATCGAGGACGTCTTGATCCCCTACGTGGCCGAGGCCGACCTCGCGTCGGCACCTGCGGCGCACGCGGTTAAGCTTGCAAAACAGCGCGCCGAAAACAGCCGCGAAGAAGGCGTGACTGTTGAGCACAAGCTGGACCGTGTCATTGAAGCGCTATACCGACGAACGTAGTGCCCAAGGAGGCTGAATGATCGAACATGCGTTTGTTTGCCAGCCGGAAGGCGGTGCAACCTATCAGAACCTGTTTGACCGCGCGCTCAACCACGGGCGAATAGATCGCTTCGACGCGGCCGTTGCTTACGCAACAACCAGCGGCGTCGAGACGCTGCTGGCGATTATGGCTCGCCATTCCGCAAACGACTGGAAAAAGGTCAAGAAGCGGTGGCTCGTCGCTATTGACTGGTGTCGTAGCGACCCGGTCGCCCTGGACCTGCTCGCGAATATGGATGCCTCGAAAGTGAGGATATTCAACGGTGCGCGCGTAGTCGCGCGCAAAAATTGCACCCCCGTGACGCCATTCCACCCCAAAGGTTTCTTGCTTCGCGGGCGAGATTCCACAGCAGTGATCGTCGGCTCCGGTAATCTTTCGCGAAATGGCCTGCGCGGCGGTCACGAGCTTGGCAGCGTACTCGTCGCGGGGGATCCAAAAACGCCGCTCGAAAATGACCTCTTGACATCCTGCCGTTCTGTTGCTTCGTGGTTTGAGAATCAATGGAAAAAGGCCGACGATTTCGACGCACTGCGCAAGGCCTACGTTGAGCGGTACGACAGCGCCGACAACCTCCGAGCGCCGCCGCCCACGGAGGACGACGGTGTCGAGAGCGACGAACCGGCCGCTGATAGGCCCCGTCATAGGGGACTGGCCGTAGAACAACTTCGACAACTAAGGGCGGCAAGACATTTCTGGCTTCGATTTGTGCCGAATCAAAACCGTGGTAAGGACCTGCCAGGGAGCCAGTTGATGATGTCCCGAATGATGCGAGTCTTCTTTGGCTTTCCTGCAGATGATCTTCCGCCGGACAGCCCAGTCGGCGAGGTGCGGATCGAATTCAACGGCTTCAGCGACTGGTTCTCGATGCGGTTCGTTAACAACAAGATGGACGTGTTGAATCTGCCCATTCCCGGCCGCGAGGGGCCGCCAACCTATGACAATAGGATTCTGCTATTTCGGCGTCGTTCGAGTCGCCAAGGAGCGGATTACCTTTTGACTGTTGGTGAGCCTTCGGATGTTCGTGAATGGCTGCGTCGAAGCAACCGGGTCGGCGGGGCGTACAAGATGGCAAGCGGCCGACCATGGGGAATTTTTTAGCGCGTGGTCGCTGGCGGTGGTGCATGGCGTTCCACTCGACGAGATGACAAAGCTGCGCGAGCAGATGCGTCTGTGGGAGCCGCCGCGGGGCGATGCGCTGATCGTCGCGACTTCCGGTCGCTTCCCGACCGACGCCATCACCTGGGCCGAGCGGCACAATCAATCCGACCAGGCCATCCGCATCGAGCTGTGGCCCGAAAGCCACCTCGAACACCTCCTCGCCCAGCGTCCCGACTTGATCGCCGAGTTTGGTCTGCGATGACCGTTGACAGTAGATCCGAGCGGTCCATAATGACCGGCGGCAATGCATGCTGCACAGCCTTTCCGATGCAGATTACGAGGCAATGGGCATCGGCCAAGACCTTGGCCTGCTCGACCTGATGACAGAACCCTCCCCGGCGCGCACAATGGAAAGCGATGACCATGAACCTTAAGGAACGTATCGCCGCCGCTCTTGGAGAGCCGGGCCAGGGCTCGCCGTGGTCTGAGTTGATGCGGCTTTTTGAGTCCGACCGAGAAGCATTTTATCTCATGGCTTGCCATGGCGGCGGGCCGGATGCCGGCCCACGCGCCCAGCAATTGGCTGCCCTGGCGGGCGACGTGCGGTCCGCGATCGCCGAAAGCTATGAATTCGTGCCGCAAGAAGGCGGCGCCGCCATCACGACGTACCGCGGCAAAAAGACGTTCGTTCCGGCGGAGCTCGTCAAACCAGTTACCGAGTTCCTGCGGGCCGTCGATGGCAAAGCGTCGAACGACGGTGGGGGACGCGATTTCATCGGCGCGGCGGTTTCGGAGGCCGAGGTCACATTCAAGCTTGGCGATCCCGCGGAGCGGCAAGCCGAGCGGAATCGTCTCGGTGCCGTACGCGCCGCGAAGCCGCTCGTGCTGCGGCTCGATGAGGAAGACTTGCGGCACCTCACGTCACAACCTCCCTATGTGATCTATGAATTGCTGAACTGCGCGCGGCGCACCGTGCTGGCCCCAACCGCTGTATACTGCGGATTGAAGCGCGGCGGGGATTCCCCGGCTAACGTGAATGAGGGTTGGGCCTTCTGCGGAAAGCCGCGCAAAACGTACCGCAACGACGGCTCACCCGTAGCACCGCCGGACCGCATGGTCTATGTGGTCTATGCCGACGCGGAGGGCTACGTGTTCGACTGGGACTGGGTCGTGGAAGATCCGGGGGCGCCGGGGCATCCGCTCGACTCTGATATGCGATTCGAAGAGCCCAATGCACTGAAGGGCGAGGCGAGGCTCGATCTGCCCCGCGATCTCCGGCCGGGCCAGTTCGATCCTGCGCAAGCTTGTTACTCCAGCCGCGGCGACTGCTTGTTCTGCTATATCACCGGCAAAGAATCATACGCCACGCGTATCAATTCCGATTTAACTGTGTTCCAGCAAATGGAAACAGGCACGCACACTGGCTTCAAAATCAAAAACGTCGAGCGAATTGTTTGCGTCGATCGCAGCATCGTCATCCGAGACGCTCCCAAAATCACCGTGCATGTCGATTCAATGCTGCTCACCACGCAGAAGCTTCATCCCGATGAAGAGAATGCCGAAACCTATGCGGTGCTCATTCGCGCACTGCTGCAAACAGCGCACGAGCGGCCGCGGGTGCGCCTGCCGCCGCGTGTGGCGGAAACCGTCGGGGCGTAAGCGGTCCCCTGGACGCGGTTAACAATCGCGAGCAGATGCGTCTTTGGGAGTCGCCACGGGTCGTTGTGCCGACCGTCGCCACGTCCGGTCGCTTCCCGGCCGACGCCATCACCTGGGCCGAGCGGCACAATCAATCCGATCAGGCGATCCGCATCGAGCTGTGGCCCGAAAGCCATCTGGAGCAGATCCTTGCCCAGCGCCCCGACTTGATCGCCGAGTTTGGTCTGCGATGAACCAGCCACCATCCGGCCTCGTGCCGGTGGAACGGTGATTGAACGCCAAAAGACCGGCGAGCGATTCCTCCCTTCCTTGGCGCGTGGCGTGGTCAGCCGCCGCGTTGCGGCGGCTGACCACGCCACGGGCAGTGTTGGTTGGCTCTGTCCGGTCGGCCGCTGGCTTTCAATCATCGCCCGACGGAGGCAAGCTCCGGTCGTGGCGACTCGACGTGGCCGTCGGGTACCGCTCTCGGCCGGTGGCGCAATGAGAGCGTTACGTTTGATCCGGCAAGAAATGAAATAGCCGTGCCAGCCGTTTTCGACAGGCATGATCGTCGAGGCTGGCGGTATCCGATTGGATTTCCGCGTGCCCGGCGTCGTCCGGCAGCGGCTTGGAAACGACTTTCAACCCCAGTGCGCGCAGTTCGCCAGTCCTTACGGCGGCGACGCGAGATCCTGTGTCAACGCTGCCGCCAACCAACTCCAGCAACCGCACGGGCGACGTGATTTGCAGCCGCGTGACGGACACCCCGGTTTCGTTGCGGTCGTGTCGTAGTTGAAAGTTCGCACTGGTAATCCTCGGACCGGGCGCCTGCCAAAGAGTTCCGCCGGGAATGTGGCGGAGAAGCACCTCGTCGTCCGCAACTTCACTCACTTTCGGCCGCTCCGTCTGCCGTTATGCCGCCAGCAGTTGGCAAAGCTCGTGGAGAAGTCCGGGATGCACGACCGCCCGAGCGCCGGGAGAGAGTTTTCGGGTCTCGGCATGCCCAGTGGATTTGTTGAGGTGCAGGAACGCGAACGATTGGTCGGGGCTGATCTCGACTTCGTGCTCGACCTCGGCGTCTTCCCACTCCACGAGAACTCCGCCGGTCCGGGTCGGGCTCACGTGCAGGCTATCGGCAGCGGCGGCACGCCTTTTCTGCACCGTCTCAATCAGATGCACGAACTCACGCGCCAACTCGATGACGTGCCCCTGTGGAGCGGCGGCCCCGTAACCATCCCAGTTCTCGGTCAACTGGCGCATGGCTTCTAATTGAGCGTCTGGTGTGGCCATCGGTTTTGTACAGGAGTCGCGGTGATGTAAGCAGGGAGCAAGACAATTATATCACTTCCAGCCCGCCGTGCATGCACGCCGAGCGGCACAATGAATCCGACCAGGCCATCCGCATCGAGCTTTAGCCCGAAAGCCATACGGAGCAACTCCTCGCCCAGCGTCCCGACTTGATTGCCGAGTTTGGTCTGCGATGAACGAGCCACCATCCGGCCTCGCGCCGGTGGAGCTGTGATTGAACGCCAGAAGACCGGCGAGCCATTCGTCCCTTCCTTGGCCCTTGGCGTGCTCAGCCGCCGCGTCGGGGCGGCTGACCACGCCGCGGGCAGTGTTGGTTGGCTCTGGCCGGCCGCTGGCATTCAATCATCGCCCGACGGACTGAAGCTCCGGTCGTGGCGTGAGCCGAGGCGTTGCCAGACAAGATGCGGAATTTTGGAGCGATCTGACGGTTCCCCTCGCTCGGTGCTACAATCTACATTAGGAGAACCGCCGATGACCATTCGAGCAATCTATGAAAACGGTGTCTTACGACCGACGGAACCAATTCGGTTCCCAGAGGGAACGGTCGTGGACCTTCAAGTCATCGGAGAAGCGGTGGATGTTCGCGCTCTTGTTCCGCCCGGCACGGATGAAGGCCTCATCCGTCTCTATGAAATCCTCGGACGCCGATTTGACAGTGGCCAGCAGGACACCGCCGAACGCCACAACGAGCATCAACCGTGAAACCCGTGTTCCTCGACACCGTCGGCCTGATCGCTGTTTGGGACGCGGCGGACCAGTGGCACGACGCCGCGGAGCCCGTGTTTCTGAAGTTGGTCGCGTCTGCACGCCCGATGATCACGACGACGCTGGTGCTTTATGAATGCGGCAACGCGTCAGCCCGTCGCCCTTACCGAACGACGGTTGACGATCTGAAGAGCTGGTTGGCGGCAAAGGGATGGCTGGTCGAGCCAACGCCCGGCGATCTCGACCAGGCCTGGGCCAACTATCGCGCGGGAACCGTCGGCGCCGCCGGGATCGTCGATCATGTTTCGTTCATCGTCATGCGCCGTTTGGGCATTACCGAAGCGTTCACGAATGACCGGCATTTCCAGGCTGCTGGCTTCGTGACCCTCTTCTAGGAGGTTGCCGATATGCCGATTCCCTTCGTTATCGACAACCAGCAGCACCGCATGGCGGATGCGCTGAACGAACTACTGGCCCAGAGCGCCGGCAAGCCGCTCGACGTCGCCACGGCGTACTTTGCCATTTCCGGCTATCGAATGGTGAAAGATGGGTTGCATCACGTCGGGGCATTTCGGCTATTGCTGGGCGCAGAGCCGCAATCGGGCAGCGACATTGGATTGAGGCCCAACGCCGATGCCTTAAAGAAGCGGCTCCAAGGCGACCTTGAAGCGGAGCCCTTCAACGAGGCCACGATCAGGCTCGTTGAGGAATTGATTGGCTTCCTGCGGGCCGATAAGGTAGAAGTCCGGCTCTATGACGAAGGCTTCCTGCACGCCAAAGCGTACCTGTTTCATCAAGACAACGTCGGGACACACAATCGGGGTGATCGCCTTCGCCCGTTCGCGGCGATCGTCGGCTCAAGCAACTTCACCGGGCCAGGGCTGGCCAGCAACAAGGAATTGAACCTTGTCCACCGCGTCATCTTGCCGACAGAAGAGGCCGTGGACCGCGAGGCGGCGCGGAGGGTGGAGTGGCTAAGGGAGGAGGGCGACGTCGAGATCACTGCAACACGCCCTCACCCTAACCCTCTCCCGGAGGGAGAGGGAATTACGGACAAGGCTAGGCGCTTCATCAAGAGCGAGGTCGGCGCCGGGGCAATCACCGACCTGACGAGATGGTTCGAGCGCCAGTGGGCCGACTCGACGGATTTCAAGGATGCCCTGATCGAACTGCTCGATGCCAGTAAGTTCGGCACCAAGGAATACTCGCCTTACGAGGTCTACGCCAAGGCGCTCTACGAATACTTCAAGGAAGAACTTGGCCAAAACGCGCCTGAGTTGGGGCGCAGCGCCGTCGATCTTGCTGAATTTCAGGAGGATGCCGCCAAGAAGGCCCGCCGCATCCTGCATCGCTGCGACGGCGTGCTCATCGCCGATTCGGTCGGGCTGGGCAAAACGTGGATTGGCAAAAAGCTGCTCGAAGACTTCGCCTATCATCGCCGCCAGAAGGCTGTCGTCGTGTGCCCGGCCTCGCTGCGGGAGATGTGGCAACGGGAACTGGCGAGCGCCACGATCGCCGCCCAGGTCGTGGGCATGGAGGAACTGGGCCGCGACACGTTCGATCCGTCGCCCTACGGAGACGCCGACGTGCTGCTCATCGACGAGTCGCACAACTTCCGCAACGACAAGGCCAACCGCTATCTGGCGCTCGACACGCTGATCCAGCTCAATGGCGGGCGTGGCCGCGACGGCGAGCACAAGAAGGTGATTCTCATTTCAGCGACGCCGATCAACAACGACCTTTACGACCTGGCCAACCAGGTGCGGCTGTTCACGCAAAGCCGGCCGGACCATTTCCGCGAGGCCGGTATTGGCGATCTCAACGCCTACTTCCGCCGCGCCCGCCGCATGGTGCGGCAGGATGACGTGCCCGCCGGCGTGGTGCTGTTCAATCTGCTGGAAGAGGTCATGGTCCGCAACACGCGGCCCTACATCCGCGCGGCCTATCCCAACGCCACGGTCAAGGGAAAGCCCGTCGCCTTCCCGAACCGGCGGTTGCACACGGTCAGTTACGACTTGGGCGCGACGTATGGCGGGCTGTACGACGAGATTGTTGCCGCCATCGACTCGCTTTCATTGGCACCGTACACGCTGGAGGCATACAAGAAGAAGTCGGCCGTGACCGATGAGGAACAGCACAAGTTTGAAGCGGGCCGCGAAGAAGGGCTTGTCGGCATCTTCAAGACCCGCTTCCTCAAGCGATTGGAATCGAGCATCGAGGCATTCCGGCTGAGCCTGCGTCGGGCGTTGATCTTCGAGGAGACCTACAAGGATTACCTACTCGACCGGCGCGTCGTGTCGTCGAAGGATTTTCAGAAGGCGATCAGGTTCCTTGCCCGTGACGATGAAGACGAACTGGCCGCCGGGAGCATCGCCGACGAGCTGGACGCGGTGGCCGAGGCACGCGCATACATCGAGAGCCTGCCCACGGTCGATCTTAACCAGTACGAATTGCGGAAGCTCAGCCACGACGTCGAAGCCGACGTCAAGCTGCTAAAGGGCCTCTACGAGCGCACGGAGGCCCTGGCGGCGAAAGATGGCAAGCTCGCGCGGCTCAAGGAGCTGCTCGCCGGCGACCTGAAGGGGAAGAAAGTGCTGATCTTCAGCACGTTCAAAGACACCACGCGCCACCTGCAGCGGCGGCTTACCGATGACGCGAGCTGGTTGCGGTCGGCCGGCAATCCGCACATCCGCCGCATCGACAGCGGGAATCACCCCGAAGAGCGCGGCAACATCATCGCCCAATTCGCCCCGGTGGCCAGCGGCAAGAACCCTCACCCCAACCCTCTCCCGGAGGGCGAAGGCAAATTGACGGCCAGCGGCGGGATCGACATCCTCATCAGCACCGACGTTCTCTCCGAAGGGCAAAACCTTCAAGACTGCGGCATCCTCATCAACTACGATCTGACGTGGAATCCGATTCGCCTTGTGCAGCGTAACGGCCGCATCGACCGCATCGGCAGCCCACACGCGGAAATCGGCATCTACAACCTCTTCCCCGAAGACGAACTGGAAGCACTGCTGCACTTGGTCGAGCGGCTCACCGACCGCATTTCGACCATCGACGACCTCGGCCTGCTCGACGGCAGTGTGCTGGGCGAAGTGGTCCATCCCCGGACATTCAACACGATTCGCCGCATCCGGGCTGAAGACGGGGCAGTGCTTGACGAAGAAGAAGCCAGGGCCGAGCTAGCTGGGCCTGAGCTGCTGCTCAAGCAGTTGAAAGACCTGTTGAACCGCGGCGGCGCCGACGCACTGACGACGTTGCCCAACGGCATTCACTCCGGCCTGCGCCGGGAGAAGTGCCACGGCATGTTTTTCTACTTTCAGGCTCCCCGTGCCGGCGAAGGCAAGCGGCATTTTTGGCGGTACATCGACGCCCACACCCACGAGATCATGGAAAACCGCTATGAAATCGCCCAGTTGGTCTCCTGTCTGGCGGACGAGCCGCGTTACGTGGGCGACCAGGACGTGTTCGTTCTTCAAGACAAGGTGATCGGGCACATTCTGGCGGCCGACCGCGAAGCCGAGGCCAAGGCAGCGGCGCCGGTCGCCGTCGATCCAATCCAGCAAACCGTCAGCGAGGAAATCAAAGATGCCATCCGGCGCCGCACTGTGGACCGCGAGCAGGCTAAGACCTGCATCAACTTCCTTGGGCAGCCGATGGGCCGCGCCCTGCACGTCAAACTGAAGGCCGCCTACGACGGCTGGAAAGCATCGGGCGACGACGCGATGTTGGTTCAGGCCGTCGCCGCGCTGGCCGACCAGTTTGGCAAGCAGAAGCCAACCGACGCCGCAACGAAGCGGTTGCGCCGCGAAGACCTTAACCTGATTTGCTTCGAATACGTCTCCGCGTGACACCCATTGATCAACGGAGTTTCTCATGTGTGACTTGATTGTCAGCGTTCCCGACGCGCGCCTTGCGGCGCTGAACGTGCCGCCGGAACAGGCAGACGACGAAGCCCGAATGCTGGCGGCGGTCAAGCTGTACGAGATGAATGCGCGACTACGGCGTTGCAATGTTCGACATCACCGAGGAAGAGTTCGAGCGGGAGACGCGGCTTGCTCGAACTGATTTGTAACACGTCGGTGATGCAGTCTCGATGACCGTGATGCCCGCCGCGTCGCCCGACAGCATGGAATCGCCCTGACGGGAACTTTGGGTTTGCTGGTCGATAGTCATGCCTAACGTCGTAACTCTAAGCAGAGAAAGCATTTACGGCGATCACGCTGGCGGCGCCGCACCCGCGTCCGCGACGGCGCCGAAACAAAAGCGATGCGCGCGTGTCGCTTTTGTTAAGCAGCGCGCCGCGCGCGGCGCTTTTGCCTGCACGCGCCAGCCGATCCGTACAGCCAGCGCTCAAAGACCGAATCGCTCAATTCGGCGGAACGGCATCCCGGCGCGCCGGGATTGCGTACAGAGGATTGGCCGCGCACCTCGTCGGACGCGACAAACGTGTCGCCTGCGCTCGGGATGAGACAGAGCGAGGGAGAGACAGAGCGAGGGAGAGACAGAGCGTCTCCGTCCCTCCGTCCCCCTACGCGGCCAGCCTTTTTCGCTGGGCGGCCACCTCGTGATAGATCGCCAATAACTCGCGGCAGTTGCGGTCGAACGTGTGACGCAGGGCGAGATCGCGCGCGGCGACGGACATCGCAGAGCGGACCGAAGGGTCCATGAGTGGCCGCAGGCAATCAACCAGCTCATCCAGGTCGGCCGGATCGTCGAGAAGCTGCCCTTCGACGCCGGGCGTCAGCAGTTCGCCGGCGCCGTTATAACGGCTCGTCACCACCGGCAAACCGCTGGCCAAAGCTTCCAGCACCACCAAACTACAAGGGTCGTAAAACGTCGGCTGCACATAGACGTCGGCCGCCGCATAGTAGGGCACCGTGTCCGCGGCCGGTCCGACAAACAGCACTCCGCTGTCGTCAGCCACGACGTTATTGCCCGCGAAGTGCCGCTTGCCGCCCACCACCGCCAGCTTCACCGGCAGCCGTTCGCCCCGCAGCCGCTTGACCGCCGCCATGAGCGCCGGCACGCCTTTGAGCCGAAAGTTGTGGGCCACAATCAAGAGCAGCGTCTCACGGTCGGTCAGGCCCAGCTCGTCGCGGACGACCTGTCGATAGCGGGGCCGGTGATCGGGCGAAAAACGCTCCACATCGACGCCGTTATAAACGATGCGAATCTGGCTGCGGCGCACGCCGTGGTGGCGTTCGAAGTCGCGGGCCACGCGCCGCGAGAGGGCCACGAAAACCCGCTGCTCGTCCATATACTGGGCCATCAGCAGCCGCTGAAACTCGCGGTAACGCGGCAAGCATTGGGCCGCGTGCCGCTTGAAGGGACGCAACCAGCCCGGCAGCAGCAACAGGTTGTGCTCGAAGGCGGCCGTGCGCGAGCCGCCGTGCGGTTGGAAAATGTCGCACTGCCAACCGGATCCCATGTCGTGCGTCACGTCGAGCGCCAGCGAGTCGAGCAGACGTTCGGCGGCAAAAGCAAAATCGGTGCGCGATCGAGGCCCCTCGACGCGATGGGCGACGATGCCGCTGATGGCCGACGACTTTCCGAAGCCGCCGGCGACGACGTGGACCTCGTGACCTGCTCTGACCAGCCATCGGGCATATTGGCTGGTCCATTGTTCGGCGCCGCCGCGTGAGGCGTCGAAGTTTTCGATCACCAGGCCGATCTTCATCGACGCGCTCCCAATCGCCGCTCCATGGCCCGCTGCCGGCGAAGGATCCGGCGGATGAGGCGTTTTTCGGCCGCTCCCAATTTCGCGATGCCCAGGTAGCGTTTGATGAACGCCATCCGCAGGCTGCGCGTGATCCGCTCGCGCGGCGCGGAGTAAGCAAGCTGGGCCAGGTCTTTGACGATCCAGCGGCGGCGGAACCAGCGCCGCTGCTCGACGCGCTGCAGGTCGATGAGCCGGATGGCGAAATCGCGATCGGGCAATTCCTGGATGAACAGGTGGCAGCAGTAGAAGTCGCGATGGTTGAAACCCGCCGCATGGAAGCGGCGGGCCACGTCGGCCACGGCCAGCGCGAGGCCCCGCAGCTTGCCGTCGAAGCGGGTCCGTTCGGCGGCCGGCACAAAATGCCAACGCACAAAGTCGTCGAGCGGAGCGAACCCGCGCAGCTCCTCGGTCATGAAAAACGATTCGCTGACGCCGCGGGCCATGCGTTCGCCGAAGGCCACGACCCGCATGCTCTCGATGCCGGCCCGCTTCAGGGCGGCCACATTCTCGGCCTCGGTCCGTCCCGGCGTGCGAGCGCGTCGCGGGCCGAACCACAAGCGGACACGTTCCAAGAGCGAGCCGCCGCGGTGCTTTTTCAAATAGAACACTCGTTGCCGTTCGGCTTCTCCCAGCTCGAGCCGCCAGTTTTCGCGGTCGGGCAAGGTCCGCAGCAATCGACCCGTGCGGCTGCGCATGACGGCATCGAAGGTGGCCAGGCCGACCTCGTCGAGCTCCGCCTCATAGGCCTGATCGACCCAGATCTGGCCGTCGGCCAAGCGGCGCAGCCCGATGCTTGACTTCTTTCGCGGATGGGCGGCGTCAAAGCGGTGGCGGGAGTTCTTTTTCACCGGGTTCAGGGTTCAGGGTTCAGGGTTCAGGCGTTCAGGGTTCAGGGTTCAGGGTTCAGGCGTTGGGCGTTGGGCGTTGGGCGTTGGGCGTTGGGCGTTGGGCGTTGGGCGTTGGGGTTGGCAAATTTGCAATGTGCAATTTCCTGAACCCTGAACCCTGAACCCTCTCACGCGGCTTGGACTGTGGCCCGTGACGGCAGGAGTTGCTTCACGGCGCCGTAGACTTCGTCGATCGACAGGTCGCGCATGCAACGGTGATGCCCCAACGGGCACGTGCGCCGCTGGCAAGGAACGCAGTCGAGCTTTCGCTGTAAATGGATCGCCTGGGGATGGTAGTTCTCGCTTAAGCCGATGTGCGTCGGACCGAACAAGGTGACGACCGGCACGCCGAAGGCCGCGGCGAAGTGCCGCGGGCCGCTGTCGGTGGTGACCATCGCCGCGGCCCGGCGGACACAGGCCTTGCTCAGGCCGATGCTCAGGTGTTCGTCGGCCAGACTCTGCACGCGAGGGTGGGCCGCGCCCCGCACGATCTCCGCGGCCAGCGCCCGCTCGTGCGGTCCACACAGCACGAGCACGTGTCGCCGGTCGTCCCTCGCCAGGCGGCTCGCCAGTGACGAAAAATAGGGAGTCGGCCAGAGCTTGGCGGCCCCGAACGCGCCGCCGGAATTCAACACCACCACCTGCCGTCCCGGCGGCAGCCGAAATTTTCGCCAGACGGCGTCGGCCGCCCGCTCGTCGGCGGGCAAGGTGGCGAGTTGGACCGCTCGCGAAGCGACCTCGCAGCCGGCCGCGTAGGCGAGATCGAGAAAATAATCGACCGCCGAGACGGGCAGCCGCCGCCCATCGGCTTTCGGCGGGTGGAGCGTTCTCGTCAACAACAACCCGCGGCCGCCGCGCGCGTAGCCGAGCCGATCTTTGGCGCCGCCCGCCCAGGCCAGCAGGGCGGTCCGCCAACTGTTGGGCAGCAGCACTGCCAGGTCGGCACGCTCGCGCCGCAGCCGCCGCACCAACGCCCAGCCGCGCTCGCGCAGGTCGGGCGAACGCGGATCGTAGAGAAGCTGATCGTCGAGCCAGGTGGTGCCGGCCAGCACCTCGGCGACGTGCGGACGCATGACGCCGAGAATGCGACCACGCTCGCCCAGGTGCTCGCGCAAGGCCCGCAGCATGGGCGTGGCCATGACCACGTCGCCGACCCAGTTCGGCAGAAAAACCACGATCTTCGTCATTCAGCCGCCCTGGGCGCCATGCCCGACATGGAAACGTTCGCCACGCTGGAAAAGTGCGGTCCTTGCAGGGTTGTGGCCGTGGCGGGAGGCGCGGGCCGAACGCCATCGCCCGCTTTTTGCAGCGACGCCACAATGCGCGTCGTCGAAACGCCGTCGACGAGGCCCACCACGCACACCGTTCCGCCGTAACCGGTGACCACTTCGTGCCCCACGACTTCGTCGAGCGTATAGGTGCCGCCTTTCACCAACACGTCGGGCCGCAAGCGGTGCAAGAGCGCGTGCGGCGCCGCTTCGTCGAAGACCACCACGTGGTCGACCGCGGCGAGCGCCGCCAACATCGTGGCCCGATCGCGCTGGCCGATCACCGGACGCGACGCGCCTTTCAGACGGCGGACGCTGGCGTCGCTGTTGACGGCCACCACCAACACGTCGCCCAGCATACGGGCCTCGGACAAGTAGCTGACGTGCCCCACGTGCAGCAGGTCGAAGCAGCCGTTGGTGAACACGATCCGGCGGCCCGCCGCGCGGTGCTTGTCGACGAGCCGCTCCAATTCGTCGAGACCGACGAACTTGTCGGTCGGCGGCAGCGACTGGGGGGCGGCCACGGGCGCGGCATGTTCGGCCGAGCGGCCTTGTTCGATCAAACGCTGGCGGATTTCCGCTCGCGGCACCACCGCCACGCCGACCTTTTCCACTTCCAGCCCCGCGGCCACGTTGGCCAACTGCAACGCCTGCGGCGGCGGTAATTTGGCCGCCAGCGCCACGCCGATCATGGCCAACGCCATATCGCCGGCGCCCGTGATATCGTAGACCGCCCGTGGCCGCGTGGGGAACATCCGGGCGGTGCCGCCGCGATCGACCAAGGCCATGCCGTCGCGGTCGAGCGTGACGATGCCCAGATCGAGTTGCAAGTCGTCGCGCAGCTTCGTCGCCGCGCGGAAGGCGTCGGCGGCCGTTTCGATGCGGATGCCCGTGGCCATCTCAGCCTCCAGCCGGTTCGGCGTCATGGCAGTCGCTCCCCGGTACCGCGAATAGTCGTGCCCGCGAATCGGGTCGACCAGCAGAGGCACGCCCGTACGGCGAGCGGCGTCGATCACACCGCAAAGCAACGTGGGTGTGCAAACACCTTTGGCATAGTCCGACACGAGCACGATATCGAACTCGCCGAGCCGCTCGATCACCGATTCCCGAAGCTGCCGTTCCAACTCCGGCGAAATGGGATCGCGCGTTTCGCTATCGACCCTCAGCATCTGATGCGGATGGCGGCCCTGGGCGCGGCCGATGAATCGCTCTTTGACGGTGGTGGGCCGCGAGGGATCGTCGAGCAAGAGCGATTGGTCGGTGCCAACTTCGCCGATCAAGCGTCGCACTTCTTCGCCATCGCGGTCGCAGCCCAGCACTCCGGCACAGGCCACCTCGGCATCGAGGCCGCGGAGCATGTTGCAAACGTTGGCCGCGCCGCCCAGCCTCGCCTCGCGCTGGTCGGCACGCAGCAGGATCACCGGCGCTTCTTGGCTGACACGCTCAGCGTTGCCGAATGTGTAGCGGTCGAGAATCAAATCGCCCAACACGAGCACGCGCGGGCACACCAGGCGATCGAAGACGGTCAGTAAGTCGGGCGTGCTCATGGGGATGGTCTTCCTTGACACGAGGCGCAACTCAAAGTCGTCCCTGACTTTGACGGCCAGGCGAGTTTTACCGACTACGGTCGGAGCGGGCAAGGGAGGTTAATCGAGTGTGAACGGGCTGTCAGCCACGTCCTCGTGCCGGATTTCGTCCACCGGTTCACGCCGGCCTTCGCCCGCATAGAGGCGATTTGGGCAGTTAATCACCCATCCCGGCACTTGGCCGACGTTTCGATAAGCATGCACCACCCCCGGCGGAATGAGCACGGCCTGCATGTTCGATTGGCCCACCACGACCGTTTGGCGGCGGCCGTACGTCGGCGATTGCTGGCGAGCGTCCCATAAATAGAGCTTGAAATCGCCGGGGCCAAGGAAGGCGAAATAGTCCGACTGGCCGGTGTGCTCGTGCGGACCACGGGCGACGCCCGGCAACGTCTCGCTGACGTAGCCCATCTGCGGCCGGTCGCCGGCAGCCAGCTCGTCGTGTCGAAAAAGCTCGACCAGCCAGCCCCGAGCGTCGTGAAAACGCTTCAGCGGCTTGAAAACCACCCCCTCGATCGCACCCGGCTCGAACATCGTCATCTTTCTTGGTCGATAAGAAACTAAGAGATCGCGTCTGACTGGCGGCCAGGCATTGGCTATGCCCGGCCACCGCCCGTCGCCCGATTATAGCCAAATCGGTCGTGCTCGCGGCCCAAAAAACGAGCCAGGTCGGGGTATTTTGAGATGGGAAACCAGCCCACCTAACAATTTTGAAACAAAACGCTGGACACGGACGTGGGACTTGGTATGATCGAGCTTGTCAAGAGGAGATTGAGGTCGCTTGAGACTGTCTGACTCATCCTTATCTTCAGCAGAAAGTTTCCCCTAAGCTTCTCGGCCTCTTCTCTGTTCCGGCCCCGCCGTCTCGCTTCGCTGTGAGCGGCGGGGTTTTTTGTTTGCTTGGCGGCGAAGTGCAAGTCGATGTCGGGCGACGTCTCGTGGCAGTTGAACGCAGCGCGGGGCAACCTGCAATGCGGTGACCTGCGCGCATCGCTCGACGCACGGACCCCAGCCCGCGGGCTATTTGACGTCCGTTTGACCGACCGCTTGCCGGAGGGCTGCGGCTTTCTCGGCGTGGGCATCGATGCGGCCGCTCCCGACACGCTCGCCGACCTCTACCATCGCGGCGGCGACCTGATTGCTCGCTACCGTCAGAGTCTGCAGCGCGGCTTTGCGGCCGAGGTCTATTGGCGGGCGGGTCTACTCCATGTTGGCGGCGGTCGTTTTCCCTACTGCGATCTGCTGGTATCGGTCGAAACACAGCTTCTCGACAGCCACCCGCTCCTCGTGGCTCAGACCTGGCTGCCGCTAGCCGCGGGCCGAGACGTGCTGCAGGGCAAGGACTATTGCGTCGCCCGGCTGGCGGATGCCGCGGTGTCGTACATCGAGTTGTGCCATCCGGCCGACGCGCTTGGGCAAGCGTTGCAGCCGTATGCGAGTGGCCTTCGTCTCACGACGCGGTTGTTTGGTCTGCCGCTGGAGAAAGGGGTGATTCTTCGGTCACGTCTTCGGGGCCTGTTTGTCTCGCGGGCGGACGACGAGTTGGTTGCTCGTGCGGCGCTGGCCGATTTCGCCTCGCTGCCGCCGCCCTTGACGGCGTGAGCGCTACTTTCATCTTGCGGGCGGCCGTTTTAATATAGACCCGCCGCCACAAGGGCGGTCATGCTTTTCGCCACGCCTCACCTTTCACATTCGAGCCTGCCATGTCTGTCCGCACGCGTTTGTCGATCATGATGTTCTTGCAGTATTTCGTATGGGGTTCGTGGGGCGTCGCCGCCGGAACCTATATGGTCGAGACGCTGCGTTTTCCGGGTAAGAACGTCGGCTGGATCTACAACTCGCTGGCCATCGCGGCGATGATTTCGCCCTTGCTGGTCGGCTACGTCGCCGACCGGTTCTTCGCCACCGAAAAGATCCTTTCGTTTCTGCACATAGTCGGCGGCGGACTGCTGATCGCCGCCGCCCAACAGACCGAGTTTCCCAGGCTGATGGCGGTGATGGTGGCCTATGCCATCTGCTTCATGCCCACGCTGGCACTGACCAACTCGATCTCGTTTCACAACATCCGCGATCCGCAGCGCGAGTTTCCCGCTATCCGCGTGTGGGGAACGATCGGCTGGATTGCGGCGGGGCTGGTGGTGGGCATCTTGCTGGGCGAAAAGAACAAGTCCTTTTTCCAAATGGCCGGAGGCTCATCGATCTTGCTGGCTCTCTACTGCCTGACGTTGCCGCACACGCCGCCCGGGCGCCGCGAGACCTCCGGCGATGCCCTGGGCATGGGCGCGATCGGCCTGTTGCGGGAACCGTCGTTCGCCGTGTTTGTCGGCTGCTCGCTTTTGATTTGCATCCCGCTGGCCTTCTACTACACGTTCGCCAACACCTTTCTGACCGAGACCGACATGCCCGTGCCCACGGCCCTGCAAACGACCGGGCAGATCTCGGAGATTTTTTTCATGGCCGCCATGCCGTTTTTCATCCGCCTCCTGGGCGTCAAGAACATGCTGCTGGTGGGCATGTTGGCCTGGGTGCTGCGTTACTGGTGTTTTTCCACGCTCACGTTCAACTGGGTGCTGTTGGGACTGGTGCTGCACGGCGTGTGCTACGATTTCTTCTTCGTCGCCAGCCAGATCTACGTCGATCAGCGGGCGCCCCGGCACTTGCGGGCCAGCGCTCAGAGCTTCATCGCCTTCGTTACCTTGGGAGTCGGCCTTTTCTTGGGAAACCAGGCCGCCGGTTACATCGTCGATCGGTTTCCACCGCCTACCTTCGAGGTAAAAAAACCCAGCGGCGCCGCCGCGGGCTGGGCCGTGTTGCCGGCCTGGCGGTCGCAGGAGCAATACACGGGCTTCTGGAAGTACCTCGATCTCTCGGCCACCGTCCGCCAATGGCTGTCGCCGCAGAGCAAGCAGGAGCAGCCGCCCGACTTCGCCCAGCAGAACGACAAGAACAAAGACGGTCGCATCGAGCTTTCAGAGGTTCCCGAGGAATGGCGCGAGCAGAAAAAGGCCCAGCCGTCCGACGACGACCTGGTTTATTCCGGCTTTCCGATTCGCAGGTTGTTGCACAACTTCGACCAGGACGAAGATGCCGGCGTGAGCCGCGCCGAGTGGCGCGCGGCCCAGGCGCACAAATGGTCCAAGATCTGGCTGGTGCCTGCCGCCATGGCGGCCGCCACTTCGCTGTTGTTCCTGATCGGCTTCCACGATCGCCCCGACCGCCAGACGACCGAAGCCATGGCCGAAGAGGCGGTGCTGGGACCGGGCGAGGGCCCTGAGCCGCAAGTGGGGTAAAGAGGGAATTGCAAATTGCGAATTTCAAATCGGCAATTGCCTGACGTATCCAAGACCCAAGACCATCCGAATCCATGCTCAGTTTGAAATCGAGCACTTCGCCGCACTGGCTGGCGACTGCCGAACAGCATCTCGACGAGGTCTTGCTCGACCATGCCCACTGCGAGAAGAAAGCGGCGGGCACGGCGATGAACCTGATCTTCGCTTATGTCGACCGCGTCGAGCTGGTCAAATCGCTGTCGCCGATCGTGGCTGAAGAACTCGATCACTTTCAACGGGTGAAGTTCAATCGGTCTTGGCGGGTCTGCCCGCGGCGACTATAGTTGCACGCCCACTTCCGCTTTCCCTCCAGGGGTCAGACCACATTCCAGCGCGATGAATCTGCGCCGTGCCCATCCACTGCTGCGCGATTGCATTCTGCTGGCGGCCTGCTGCGCGGTCGGCTGCGCATCGGCCGGTCCTCAGCCGGCCCGTAAATGGTACGACCCTTTCGGACTATTCCATAAGGACGAAAAGGAAGGGCCCCAGTACAAGGTCATCACCTCCACGGAACGGGTCAAAATTTTGCGGGACCTGGCTAAAAAGGCGAAAACGCTCCCGCCCCCGGAACAAGAACGCGCCACCGACGAGCTCTGCCAGGCGCTGCCCAAGGAACAAGACATTCTGGTGCGGGCGGAGATGCTACGGACCATCGCCCTGTTTCCCGGCCCACGTGTGGAAGCGATGCTCAAAGCCGGCATGCGCGACGCCGACCAGGACGTGCGCATCGCCTGCTGCGACGCCTGGGGCACCCACGGGGGAAGCGAGGCCAACCACGTGCTCTGCGAAACGCTCACGGGCGATACCGATCGAGACGTGCGGATGGCGGCGGCCAGGGGCCTGGCGATCATGAAAGACCCGCAATCGGTGGGTCCGCTAGTGCTCGCCTTGGACGACCCCGATCCGGCCATTCAATTCCGCGCCATGCAGTCGCTGAAGGCGATTACCGGCAAGAAATACAAGTCGGTGAAGGAATGGCGCGACTACTCCGAGGGAAATCCGCCCAAACCACCCTCCGTCGCAGCGCGATGGAAACGATGGTTTTGATTCTAGGGCCCGCCACCAACCACGGACAACGGACGCTTCCTTGGCCTATACTTTCCCTGTGAAATAGGCACTTAGGACCGCATCATGGACGTACTCTCGCAAATTCTCGTTTGGGTGCTCGCCAGCGTGGCTGCCAGCCTGGCGGCCGGCTTCTTTATCGGCCGCACAACCACTCATTCCGAGCAAGAGCGGCGGGCGATGCGCGAACGAGAGAACTCGTTGCGGGCGCTCATCGAAGTGCTTCGCAGCGTGCAAGAACTGAGCACCGACGTCGACAACCGCAATAGCGAAATGGCCGAAGTTCGCCGGCACGTTGACGATATTCGCGTCACCGGCGAGCTGGAAGTCATTCGGCAGGAGATCCTGGGGCAAATCAAGACGATTCTCGACTCGAACCAAAAGCTCGAAGAAGACCTGACCTTTGCCCGTTGCCGCATGGAAGAGCAGGCCGAAGAGCTCGACCGCACGCGGCGCGAAGCCCATACCGATGCCTTGTCGGGCGTGGCCAATCGCAAAGCCTTTGACGACAAGCTCAAGCTGCTCTTCGGTTATCATCGCCGCGACGGCATTGCCTTCGCCTTGATGTTGGCCGATCTCGACCGCTTCAAATGGATCAACGACACCTACGGGCACCAAGCGGGCGACCGCGTCATTGCACAGCTCGGTCGCTTGCTGTCCGAGCTGGTGCGCGAAGGCGACTTCGTGGCCCGCTTCGGCGGCGACGAGTTCGCCGTGCTGCTGCCACACTGCGATGCCGAGACGGCCCTCAAAGTCGCCGACCGCATCCGCCTGGCCGCGACCCGCGCCAACTTCGGCGTGAGCAGCGAACAGACCGCGGTGACCGTCAGCGTGGGAGTGGCCCTGGCGCGTCACGGCGACACGGCCGAATCGCTTTTCAAGCGGGCCGACGAAGCGCTCTACTCGTCCAAAAAAGGCGGTCGCAATCAGGTGCAATGCGAAAACCCATTCGCCGCCTCTTTAACCGTCTTGCCAGTCCCCGCAGACTCCCTCTCGACGCCGCAGCCCGTGTAACTTGCCGGGTCCGGCGGTCCGGTTTTGGCAAGCCGCACCGCCAGCGGCTCAGGCTGGTCAACTCGGTTCCCGAAGGCGTCCGATACTGCTTTCTGCCCATTGGCACAGCACGAGAAACGCCCTTGATCGAAGCATGATGTCTCTCCCCCAGAATAAGCAGCGGACGGCCGGGCTGGTCGGCATCGTTCTCGTATCTTGCCTTGCCAGCCGAGCGAGCCAGGTTGGCGCTGCCGACAGCGGCCCGGTGTTGCGCACGGTGGCCGAACGACGGCCCGCGCTCACGGACTCGTCGTCACCGCAGTCGAAGCCGTCGGGCCAAATCGAGCGTTTGCTGAACAAGATTCACCGGGTGTCGAACCATTACTACCAGCGGACGCTCACCACCCAGGACCAGAACTGCTGGGAAGTGATGCACTGGATTATCGCTTACGGCGTGAAGTCGCACATCCTGCGGGGCGGGTCCGATGGTTTGCCGGTCAACTCGATCGGCTGGCTGTGCTACGGCGGGCGGTGTGCGGGCCAGCCCCTGGTGTATGTCGACCAGGGCCGCATCACGGCCTCCAAGGGGCCGCACGTGCAAGGGCACCAGGGCCAGTTCTTGGCCATCCTGGCGCAAGCCAAGGCGATGAAGGACTATCCCATGCGCGTCGGCAACCAATCGTTCACGGTCGCCGATCTGATCGAGACCGAAAAGCTGGGCTGCCAGTCGGGCATGGAGCTGACCTTCAAGTTGATCGCACTGGCTCATTATTTGGACCTGAACGACACCTGGCGCAATTCGGCCGGCGAAGAATGGTCGGTCGCGCGGCTGGTGCAAGAAGAGATCAAGGCGCCGATTCGCGGCGCGGCCTGCGGGGGCACGCACCGCTTGATGGGACTTAGCTATGCCGTTCATGAGCGGCAAAAGCGAGGCGCGCCGCTCGACGGCCAGTTTCACCGGGCAGACACTTATATTCGCGACTTTCACCGCTACGCCTTCAGTCTTCAAAACGCCGACGGCTCGTTCAGCACCAACTGGTTCAAAGGCCCCGAAGCCAAGCCCGACCTGGAGCGCCGCCTGCAAACCACCGGTCACATCCTGGAATGGCTGGCCTACTCGGTCCCGTCCGAAATGCTCGACGACCCGCGGCTGGTGCGTGGCGTCGACTATCTGGCGACGCTGTTGTTCACCAACGCCGACAAAGAATGGCCGCTCGGCACGTTGGGGCACGGCCTGCACGCCTTGGCGTTGTTCGACGAGCGCATTCAGAAAGAGCGGGCACAGGCCGTCGAACCGCTGGCCCGGCGTCGACCTCGCACGCCGCCATCCGAGAAGCGGGCCGCGCGGAGCAACAGCCGCAATAGACGATGAGCGGCTGGCGCTCCGTCAATCGTCCTTTGTGGAGCGATCGGTTCCAGCGGCTCGAAAGGCGAAATCGTGACGGACATCTCCGGTTACCAAGCGCCATCGATGCTGCTGGCGTTTATCGGCTTGAATGGGTCGTGGGCTAATTCGCTGGCCGAAGTGGATTGGGCGTGGCTCCAAATCGCCGGCGATTGGATCATCCGCGTGTGCATGCTGTTTTACGTGCCGCAGCGGCGCAGTCCGGGGGCAGCACGGGCGTGGCTGCTGTTGATATTCTTCTTTCCCTGGGCGGGACTGATTCTCTACTCGTTTATCGGCCGGCCATTTCTGCCGCGGCGGCGCCAAGAGCGACAGGAACAGGCCATTCGATTGATTCACGACCTGCGGCAGCGGTTCGCCGAAAGCGAACACCTGACTCGGCCCAAACTTGCCGAGCCGCTCGACCAGGCTGTGACGCTGGCTCAACAGCTCGGCGATTTCGGCATCCTGGGAAACAACCGCTTTGAGCTGCTTACCGACTACGCGGCCGCAATCGACCGGCTGGTCGCCGACATCGACGCCGCCGAGCGACACGTTCACCTGCTCTACTACATCTTCGCCGACGACGCCACCGGCCGTCGAATCGCCGATGCCTTGCGTCGTGCAACCGCCCGCGGCGTGCCGTGCCGGCTGCTGCTGGATGCCTTGGGGGCGCGCTCGGCGCTGCGCCGCTTGGCGCCCAAATTGCGAACGGCGGGCATCGAAGTTGTCTCGGTGTTGCCGTATCGGCTGTGGAACCGCAATCGCGGCCGGCGCGATCTCCGCAATCATCGCAAAATCGCGGTCATCGACGGCCGGGTCGGCTACATCGGTTCGCAAAACTTGATCGACGCCGATTTCAAGCGGGGCCTGGTCTATGAAGAGCTGGTGGCCCGCGTGACCGGCCCTGTGGTCGGCCAACTGCAGGCCGTCTGGCTCGTCGACCGTTACATGGAGACCGGCACGATCTTCTCCGACGACGACCTGTTCCCCGCGCCTATCATCGCCGGATCTTCCGCGGCACAAAGCCTGCCGAGCGGCCCCCTCTACCGCCGGGCGAACGTGCAGCGCACGCTGGTGGCCCTGGTTCACGGAGCGCGGACGCGGGTGGTCATCACCACGCCGTATTTCGTGCCCGACGAGCCGTTGGTTCAGGCCCTGCAGACCGCAGTGCTGCGTGGCGTGGAGGTCCACCTGATCTTGTCGCAGGCCCGCGACCAGGTGTTGGTTTGTCTGGCGCAGCGGTCGTATTACGAAGACATGCTGGAGGCCGGCGTGCGGATTCATCACTATCAGCCCGGCTTCCTGCACGCCAAGCACGTGACGATCGACGACGACGTGGCCTTGTTCGGCTCCAGCAACATCGACATCCGGTCATTTCAATTGAACTCGGAGATCAGCGTCTTGATCTACGACCGCGAGGTCGTGGTCCGACTGGCCCAGATCCAGGAAAACTACCTTGCGCATTGCCGGCAGTTGTCTTATGATGAGTGGCTGCGCCGGCCGCTCCGGGCAAAATTGGCGGAGAACACGGCCCGGATGGTCGATTCGCTGCTGTAACGAGACACCTTTGAGGACGATATGGCCACCGCTTCGATCCAAAAACTGAAGACGTTCCGCTTCGTCGTCTATCTCCGTGGCGTCCGCGGCATTACGCGGCGCCTTCAAGACCGAGTGTACGAGGCCGGTTGCGACGACGCGGCCCTCGTCTGCCAGAACGGCAAAGTCCTCTTGGATTTTGACCGTGAGGCCGCCTCCATGCCCGATGCGATTCAAAGCGCGCTCACCGACATCGAACGAGCCGGACTTCGCGCGAGTGAGATCGTTCTGCGGTAGCAGGGATTTCCTTACGGCGCGTTCCAAGCCCGCGTTCATCCTTAGGCATCGCTTTCTTCGTGCATCCAGCGCTTCAATAGCGGCACCAGGGCAAAGCAGATGACCGCCGAAATGATGGCGGCGACCGCGATGTGGCCAAATACGTCGCCGTAAATGTGGACCGTCTTGATGGGCGGCGGCATGATGCCCTTTTGACCCGCGACTTGCTCGACGCGCGTGAACTGGGCAATGATCGCCGCCAGATACAGCGAAAAGGCCGTCGACAAGAACCAAGCGCCCATCACCGTGCTCACCAGGTGCTTGGGCGAAAGCTTGGTGACCATCGCCAGGCCCACGGGCGACAAGCAGAGCTCGCCCGTGGTGTGGAACAGATAGCCCAAGAGCAGCCAGCCGATGCTCACGATTCCGCGTGCGTCGGCCTCCCGGGCACCATACCAGAAACCGACGAAGCCCAAGCCAAGCTGCAGGAGTCCCAGAGCAAACTTGAACGGCGTGCTCGGCTCGAGACCCCGCGCCCCGATCGAGTTCCAACGCTTCTTTCCTGCGCCGTTTTGCGTCGACCTGCCGATTCGCACCGCTGTAACCCGATCCAACGACCGCTAATGGTATCCGATCGAAAAGTCCGGATGTCTTGCGTTGCCTTTGCCTCTTTGGCTCATTACGGATTTGTAATCATTCGGATCCTTCCGGCCCTTGACGGCAGCGATGTTTTGGTAAAATGGCTTTCGTTTGGAAGGTCGGGCAGTGAATAATGGTCGCCTGGTCCGTGACGCGGACCAAAGGTCGTTCACCAAGCCGGTCGTGCAAGCAAATTGATGCCGTCTGGGACCGAGCGGGAAATGTAGCACGTACGATTTATCACATAACGCCTAAGTTCAAGTTTCGCGGTTTCCGGACATAGTTCGAGCCGGCCGTCGCGTTGGGTGCGGCGGCAAAACAGCAGTCGTTGAGCCGTAATTCGCGAGACAGAGCTCGCGTCGGCTTGGTCAGCCCGC
>Ga0307373_10003364_pt1 | contig 27862 bp, 24 predicted proteins | sample OX2MG_FD_202534 | JGI IMG/M metagenome (GOLD analysis project Ga0307373, IMG submission 202534) | Soil microbial communities from Risofladan, Vaasa, Finland - OX-2 | ecosystem: Environmental > Terrestrial > Soil > Coastal area > Acid sulfate soil | place: Finland: Risofladan, Vaasa | collected... | reverse complement strand
CTGCCGTCGGCGACTTGTTGAATTTTCGTGCGTTGCTGACGCCGTTGCTGACGGAGCAGGGACTATTCTCGAACAACTCCTCGAAGACGCCCCCAGCGTCTTCGAGGGCAAGCGCCCGGCCAAGTCCGACGCGGTCGACATCGACGAGCTCTACAAGAAGATCGGAAAGCTTGAGATGGAGCGCGAGTTTTTAGCGACACGGTCGGGGATCTCTGGTCACTCGACCAGAGACGAGCGATGATCGACCCCGGCCACGAACTCTCCATTGCCGAGCAGTGCCGGCTCCTCAAGGTTCCGCGTTCCAGTTACTACTACGAGCGCTGCGGCGACAGCGAAGAGAACCTGGACCTGATGGAACACGTCGGGTCTCCGACACCAGGACGAAATCTTTGGCTTTCAGTGGAATCGTTAAGAAGCTAAGGTTTCCACTGGGTATCGAAAGGGAGAAGGCTGATGGCCAGGATCACCCTTGAGGATGTCACCAAGGTATACCCGAACGGCTTCGAGGCCGTCCACAAACTTAGTCTGGACGTTGCCGACGGAGAGTTTATGGTCCTCGTCGGTCCGTCTGGTTGCGGCAAGACGACTGCTCTGCGCATGGTTGCTGGACTCGAGGACATCACCGATGGGACGCTTCACATTGGCGATCGGGTCATGAATGAGGTCTCGCCACGCGACCGTGATGTAGCCATGGTGTTTCAGAACTATGCTCTCTACCCTCACATGACCGTCGCCGAGAACATCGGCTTCGCCCTCAGGCTGAGGAAACTTCCCAAGAGCGAAATCAAGAGGAGGGTCGAGGAGGCTGCTTCACTTCTCGGTCTCACCGAGAGCCTCGATCGTAAACCTGGTCTGCTCTCCGGAGGGCAGCGCCAGCGAGTGGCGATGGGTCGCGCACTCGTGCGCGAGCCGAGTGCGTTTCTCATGGATGAGCCGCTGTCCAACTTGGACGCGAAGCTCCGGGTGCAAATGAGAGCCGAGGTAGCTCGTATCCAGCGACGTCTCGCGGTGGCGACCCTGTACGTGACGCACGATCAGGTCGAAGCTATGACCATGGGAGACAGGGTTGCAGTTATGAGCGCTGGTGTATTTCAGCAATGCGATGTCCCTCAGGCCCTCTATGACCACCCGAGTAATTTGTTCGTCGCGAGCTTCCTCGGGTCACCCGGCATGAACCTGTTCGAAGGTTCGCTCGGAGAGGACGCCGACTACGTCCTCATCGGCACTCAACGAGTTGATCTTCCCGCGACCGTGCACGCGTCCAAACCTGCGCTGCGCAGATACGCGAACCAGCGTGTGGTGGTTGGTCTACGACCCGAAGATCTCGTCATGCTCGGCGGGGAGCACGATCAGGCCGTCGTGGGTTGGGCACCGTTCGATGGTGACGTCGAGCTGGTGGAAGCGCTGGGCTCCGAGTTGCTCGTTCACTTCACGAGCGATGCTCGTGAAGTGCGGGTGGCCGAAGTGGAGAACGACGATTCCCACGGCCTCGATCAAGGAACCCTCACGAAGGGAGGCGAGGGCGTCGCCAGAGCCGACGCGAGAGCACGCGTCACCGCAGGTGCGCGCGTACGCTTCCATATCGATCCTCAGCGCCTGCACTTCTTCGATACTGCAACGAACTCGGCGATCGCTGCCTGAAGACCGGCGTCATCGCCGGGCAAACACGAGGCGCCCACGCGCGGCGCGTATCCTCCACACCCTCACTGCTTGAGCGAGCCCTCCAGCCGGCCACGCACGAGGTACCTCTGGAATACGAAAAAGAGCACGGCGATCGGGATCGTCGTGAGCAGGGAAGCTCCGAGTTTGAGAGGATACTGGTTGCCGGCGGAGAGGCCCCCTCCGACGATGTTGGCAAGGCCGGTCGTCAGCGTGAAGTATTTCGGCGAGATCACTGCCACTTGAAAGAAGGCGAACTCGTTCCAGGCTCCCTGGAACGAGAGGATCGTGAGTGTGATCAGTCCGGGCCGCACGACCGGAAGCACAACTCTCCACCATGTCGTGAAGACACCAGCACCGTCGATCCGGGCGGCCTCTTCGAGCGCGACCGGCACCTGGAGGAAGAACTGGCGCATCATGAATATCCCCGTTGCCGAGACACAGATCGGCAGGATCATTCCCGGATAGGTATTGAACAGGCCGAGCTGTTTTAGCATGAGAAAGCGCGGAATCAATAGCACGACGCCCGGCACAGCTAGGGTGGCGATCACCAGGCCAAAGACGAGGCGCCGACCCCTAAACTCCAGGCGCGCGAGGGCGTACCCGGCGAGGCTCGCGAGAAAGACGCTCGAGATGGTGATGAGGGTGGCGACGAGAGCGCTGTTGAAGAGCCAGCGCGGAAAGTCAGTGACCCCGTTATTGGAGATCCCGAGGATCTGATCCCACGCTGACAGCTTCGCTGGATGTGGAACCAGCGACAGCCCATTCACGCTCGCGTCGCCATCACTCTTGAATGAGTTGGCGATCTGGAGAGCAAATGGAGCGAGATAGAGCAGGGCGAAGGCTACGAGCATCGCGTAGGCGACTACGCGAAGTCGCATCGATCTGTAGCGATTGATCACTTGGTGAGATCCTCCTTCACGAACTTACGCTGCAGGAGCGTCAACACGACGATCAGGCCAAAGAGCGTGAACGCGATCGCCGCTCCCTCGCCGAAGGCAAAATTCGAGAAACTCACCTGGTAGGCGAGAAAGGCTGGGGTGACCATCGTAGGATTGTTCGGCCCGGTGAGAAAGCTCTGGTCGAAGACTTGCCAGGTGCCGATGAACCCGAGCGTGGCCACGAGCAGCACGATGGGCCGCAGCATCGGAAGAGTCACGTAGCGAAACCTTTGCCACGGTGTTGCGCCGTCGATCTCGCTGGCCTCCTCGGCTTCCTCCGAGATGTTCTGTAGGGCCGCGAGGAAGAAGAGCATGAAGGTGCCCGAGGTTGTCCAGATGGCGAGAATGATGATCACGCACATCCCGAGCGATGGTCCAGAGAACCAGTCCCAAAGTGACAGGCCGAGGATCTGGAAGTTTGTCCACGAGGGCGCGCTATGAAGGCCGAGCGACGCCAGAATTGATGTGATAATCCCGTTCTGATCGTAGAGCCAGTTAGGGCCCGTGATTCCAAACAGGCCCAGGACTCGATTGACCGCTCCGGCGCCAGAGAACAGGAAGATGAAGACCGTCGTGATGGCGATCGAACTCGTCACCGACGGGAAGTAAAAGGCCGTACGAAAGAAACTTTTGCCCTTTAAGAATTTGTTGTTGACGAGGATAGCGAGCCACAGGGCAAGAGCGGTCTGGAGGGGAACTACGAAGAGCACGTAGTAGAAGTTGTTGCGAACCGCGGTTCCGAAGTTCGTTTGTCCAAGGCCCGGCTCGGTGATGATGGTCTTGTAGTTCTGGAGACCCACGAAGTGAACCGCACTGGCAAATGGACTCGTGATGCCGGACCAGTTGGTGAAGCTGATGTAGAGAGCGAGGATGATGGGGATGACGAGGAAGATGATGAGGATCGCAAGGGCCGGAGATACGAAAATCCAGCCGAAGAGGTTGTGGCCTCGCTTCAACGGGCTTCGACGGTGTTTCCTGCGCCGCGAAGAATCCGGGGTCGCCCTACCTTTCGTGTTGGGTATCGCGGGCTCGTCGCTCAGCGGATCCGTCGTCATGTGCACGCACCTTGACTTGAACTCTAGCTATCGAAAGACTGCTGGTGGGCCGACCGGGTCGACCCCTGCGGGCGATCAACCCTGGACACCGGCTTGAACCGGTGTCCAGGGTTGATCGCAATCGACTACGGCCGAAGGAGTGCCTGAGCGTTCCGTTGGAGCTGGTTGAGCATCGTCACCGGATTAGACGATCCGTTAGCGAGGCCCAGCACCTTGCTGTCGAATGCCGCTTGCACGGTTGGGAAAGCGACCGTGTTTACCTGCGGCATCGCATATTTCGCGCCCTGAATGAAGGCAGCCATTGAAGGGTTCTGCTGCGCGTAGAGGTTTGCCGCGGCAATACGTCCAGGTAGAACGCCGAACGCGTTCGCGAAGGTCACTTCCTGCGCGGCGGAGCTGAGGAATTTGACGAAGTTCACGGCCGCTGCGCTGTACTTAGTCTGCGCAGCGATACCCCAGCAGTTGGTGAACGTCAAGGTTCCCTTTTTCCCCTTGGGGCCCGCCGGCATCGGAACGGCTTCCCACTTGATGGTCGGGTAGCTCGAGGTCATAGCGCCGGTGATCCAGTTCCCCTCTGTGGCCATCGCGGCCTTGCCGAGACCGAACGCCTCGCCGGCCCAGCCAGCACTCTGCTGGGCAGGGAACTTGAGGTACCCCTTCTTGGCCATCGACTGGACGAACTTCAGAGCGGCGATGTTCTGTTTCGAGTTGAAAGCGAATCCGGTCCCTTTCTTGTTCATGTACGACCCGCCGTTCTCGGCAAAGAAAGCGCCAATGCGGTCCAAGGTGTTGCCGATGTCGAGACCGGCGACTCCATTTCGAGTCAGCTTCTTCGCGTCGAAGAGGAGTTTCGCCCACGTAGTCGGCAGATTGGCATTCGTCAGACCAGCCGCGTGCCACATGGTTGTATTGATCTCCAGGGCAAGGTTGGAGAAGTCCTTCGGAACACAGTACCAAGTCTTGTTGTAGGTGTAGGCCTTCACGAGCGCCGGGTAGAACGCGCTCGCGGGAGCTGCCTGGCTGGCGTAGGGGAGCAGGTCACCCTGCTTGGCGAACGTCTCCAGCTGGCCCGACGAGAGGTAGAAGATATCCGGCGGAGAGCCGCCCGCGAAGCCCTGGTCGAGTTGTTGACTGAGGTTCGACGCGTTGGTGACCGTCACCGTATTACCGCTCGATGTGCCCCAGGCTGTCGCAGCGGCGTTAATAGCCGCTGTCTCAGCTGGCCCCGAAGAGCCGTACATGAGGTTGAGAGTGACACCCGTTGTCGCTCCGCTGAGAGTGAGTCTGGGGGACCTCGCAGCACTCGAGGCCGACGCGATCGTGCCGACGGTAGCCCCGATTAGGGACACCGCCAGCGCAGTGCTGAACGCCGTCACTTTAAAAATATTTCGTTTTTTCATCGGATTTCTCCCCTTCTTTCATTCATCATCTCATGCGTTTGCTGAGAACTTTTGTCGAGGCGGCGGCGTCGCTAGAGCGCGCTCCACAGATAGCTCGTCCAACGAGCGGAGCTCGGTCGGTGCGTGTTGCGCGCCGCTGCTGTCGCGCACGACCAACCGCGGAGCCAGCAGAATTCGAGACGGACGCCGGTCGTCATCGGACAACTCGGCGAGGAGTGTTGTTACGAGCTCGACGGCGACGGCCACGATCGGCTGGCGGACACTGGAGAGACTGGGGCGGAGCACCGAGGCGATCGGGCTGTCGTCGAAACCGACGATGGATAGGTCCCGGCCGGGCCGCCATCCTCGATCCTCGACGGCACGAATTGCCCCAACTGCCATCGAGTCGCTCACGCAGACGAGGCCCGTTGGCGGTTGCGCTCCGTCTAGCAGCTTCTCCGCGAGCGCGCGCCCTGAGGCAATACCATCCTCTGCACGCGCGACCAGTCCCTTCAAGGGAAGACCAAGGACCCGCATGGCCGACGACCAACCCGCGAAACGGTCGTCACCTACGCCGCTGCCCTTGGTCAACCCGAGGAAGCCGATCCTTGAGTGTCCGAGTCCCGCTAGGTGGCGTACGGCTTCTGCTGTACCACTCGCGCCGTCCACGTCGACCCAGGAGTGGGGGGCGTTTTGGGCGCCCCAGGGCCGTCCGAAGACCACGAACTTCGCCCCATGCTCGCTGAGCCAGCCGGGGCGCGGGTCGATGTGGTGCGTGTTGGTCAGCACGAAGCCATCCACCGCCCTGCGGCGCAGGAGATCGTCATACACCGCGATCTCCTCGTCGTCCGAAGAGGACGCGAAGGTGAGGACGTCGTATCCGCCCGAGCGCGCAGCATCGCAGAGCGCGTGGAACCAGCCGTCAAGCACGCCGCCCGTTCCGCCATCGTTGCTCGGGAGGAGCCGGCACCCGATGACGTTGGTGGCATCCGTGCGGAGCGAGCGAGCCGCGTGGCTCGCTCGGTAGCCCATCTCTTCGATCGCTTTTAGCACCTTGTGCAATGTCTCTGGGCGTAGCCGCTCAGGGGCATTGATCGCATTGGAGATGGTCTGACGAGAAACTCCGCAATAGCGCGCGACCATCTCGATGGTCGCGCGCTTGCCGATCGTGGAGGGCAAGCGTTGGATCACGTCGTCCGCTCGGTCCCCATTCCTCACGAACATCGCGCCCCCTGTGCAGCCAGTACGTAAATGCTTCAAACTCCTGAATGGAATGTGTTAGAAGTATTGCATATGAACGTTCAAAAGCGCTATTCACCCTCCAACAATTTCTCCCAGGGCCTACGCGTGCAGGGCGACGACCGTTCGATCGTGGAATCCGCGCCGTCAGGGACCGCCCCAGGACCTTCCGTGCGTCGTCAGCCAGACTTACACCGGCTGATCTCCGCGGTGTGCGCGCCCACTTTGTCTCTTTCTGATGACGACGGTCAGATCCGTCCGGGGGGAGCCCAGGGTCTTTACGTGCACGACATCCGCGTGCTGAACGAGCTCATCGTGACGGTAGGAGGCGAAGAGCCGATTCCGCTCAGCTTCGACATCGAGGGTGGGGGTCACAATCGATTCGAGTCCGCAGTAGTCAACGTCGGCTTCGAATCACCTGACCCCGTCGTGTTCTTCACTCGCCGTCGCTTCGTCGGCCCGAGCGGGATGACAGAGGAGATGACCTTGTCCTCCCTGGCTCGAGCGAGTGTGAGCGTCCAACTGCACGTGCGGCTCTCTTGCGACCTGGCCGCCATTGCCGCGGTGAAGTCAGGGCTTCGAACAGCACCGCGCGTCGCAGATGCCGAGGGGACGCGCCTAGTGTGGGGACCGTCCGCGGCAGGGATCGTCGAAGCAATCGGCACGCCGGACCCAGACCATGTCAATGCGTTGGATGGCAGTTTCGCCTGGGATCTCAACCTCGAGCCCGGCACCACGCGCACATTCATTCTCTCCGTGCAGCGTCATGGAGGAGCCCGAGCGATCGTGATCCCGTTGCGCGGCGATTCTCCCCTCAAGACCAACCTGAGAGAGTCGGTCTCGGTCGAGGCGAAGGATCCTCGCCTGGGACGACTGCTCGAGCGCAGCGTCGCCGACCTGTCGGGTCTTACCATGGCTACCTCACTAGCCCCCTACGACGCCTTCGTTGCTGCCGGCGTACCGTGGTACCTCACGTTGTTCGGCCGCGACTCGATTTGGGCCGCCCGAATGCTGCTGCCTCTCGGAACCGACATTGCTCTTGGCACGCTACGAACTCTCGCGCAGCGCCAGGGAAGTAGGGTCGACCGAGTTAGCAATGAGGAACCTGGCAAGATACTCCACGAACTACGCCAGGAGACGGTCCGCCACGAGGCCTTTAACACGGGCCCAGATGGTGAGGCGACACTGGCTCTGCCCCCTGTTTATTACGGCACGGTAGACGCCACGCCGCTATGGGTATGCCTCTTGCACGACGCCTGGCGCTGGGGACTCGCGGACTCAGAGGTCGAACAACTCCTCGCACCGATGGAACGCTGCCTAGGCTGGATTACCGACTTCGGATGCCGCGATCAATCATTTGTCAGTTACGTCGATGAGTCCGGTCGTGGTCTCGCCAACCAGGGCTGGAAGGATTCCTCCGACGGAATCCAGTTCCGAGATGGTCGGATCGCGGCCGCTCCGCTCGCGCTGTGCGAGGCCCAGGGCTACGCCTACGAGGCGGCAACACACGGTGCCGAGCTGCTTGAAGTGTTCGGTCGTCCGGGCGCAGACCGTTGGCGTGTGTTCGCGGACAATCTTGCTCGTCGCTTTCGTGAGGCATTTTGGGTGGACGACTCGGACGGTCCCTATCCCGCAATCGCGCTCGACGTCAATGGCGCGCCGGTTGACTCGCTGAGCTCCAACATTGGCCATCTTCTGGGCACCGGTCTGTTGAACGTGGAAGAGGCGGAGTTGGTCGCGCGCCGACTCGGCGGATCCGATCTCAACAGCGGCTTTGGACTGCGCACCCTCGCCGCAAGCTCAAGAGGGTACAACCCGCTCAGCTATCACTGCGGCTCGGTCTGGGCTCACGATACCGCTATTGCGATCACCGGTCTCACTACTGTCGCGGGGCGTGTTGCCGAACAAGCCACGGCCTCGCTCATCGAAGGATTACTGGCAGCTGCAGAGCACTTCGAGTATCGCTTGCCCGAGTTGTACGGGGGCGATGCCCGTTCGGAGTTGTCTCGCCCGCGCTCCTACCCGGCGTCGTGCCACCCGCAGGCCTGGGCGGCAGCCTCATCGGTGGCCATTCTGGCCGCCGTCGTCGGTATCCGTCCTGACGTTCCGCGCGGAAAAGTTGCCTTGAGGCCGCTCTCGTCCTCTGACTGGCTCTCCGTTCGCGGTATTCGGCTGTCCGGTGAAAGCGTCGCCGTACGACGTGCGGACAGTGAGTCGCCGCGAATTAACGGACTCCCACCGGGACTCAGCGTCTGCCTCTGAGCGTCAATCTACGCCGTATGTCGGTGCGGCCAACTGGCGGGCGATAATGGGCACCTCACCTTGTTCTCAAAAATGGACTACACAATCTTTCGAAGATCAAACTCCTTCCCTAGTGGTGCGTGAATCCCTCTCATAACTCGGGTGCGGCCCAGTCCCGTCTCCAATGCGAGGTTGCACTCCTGTGGCGTCGGGTCTCCGACGTGAACCCTTACTCCGTCAGCAACGGATGAGGAATGCACCGTGTAATGATGGTTATGGATGATGGTTTGAATGACCCTTTGCATTATCAGCAAATGCGTCTGAATTTTCGGATTCTTGCAGAGCAGATCGCAGTTCGAATGAATTGAGCGAAATGCACCGTCAGCAACGCCGTCAGCAATGCCGAAAAATATAAGCAATCAGTGGAACTTCTCGGTGGACGCAAACTGCTACTATCTAACGAGATTTGGACGTCAGAAAGCGGCGGTGAACAGGAAATATGGGTGTGACACGCAAGGGGTCGCAGGTTCAAGTCCTGCACGGCCCACTGCACGGCCCACTGCACGGCCCACTAACAAAATACTGAATTCAACGTCATCGAAGTGACCGATACTGGACCGGTACCGAGAGAAGTGGCTCCTTACGTCTCAACTAGAGGCCCATGCTTCGACCGAACTCGAGTTACAAGTGTTCGCTCTGCCTCTCAGCTCGAGACCAACGGCTTGAAGCGGAGCGCGCTCGCAAAGACGACCAAGTTCAAGAAGGCGAGTACCGCTGCAACTATCGGGACGACGTGAACGCTGAACGCGGACACCATAAGGCTCTCGAGGCCGGGTCCGATGACGCCGCCCGCCATCATAAAGAGGAGCATCAACGCAAGTCCGTCGCTGTCGTGCGGGCAGAGGGTCGTATACCAAATCAGCCCCATCGGAAAGACGAGCGCGAGCACGAGACCTAGAAGAGGATACGCGTAGGGGGCGAGCGTATCCGAATAGGCGAGGCCGCACAAAAGTGCGGCCGCGCCGAGACCACCGAGGACGAGGATCTTGTCCGAGAGCCAGTGGTAGACAGGTGTGCCGAAGCCGCGCCCGATCGCGAGTGCCGCCCAGAAGCCCGCCGTGACGAGGCTGCCGAGTGATTCGCTGAAGCCGACACCGTGCAACTGTGTTGCCATCCATCCCGAGGCACTCGTTTCCACTGCGACGTAGAGCACATAGGCGAGGACGAAGGTAAGGAGGATGGGTCGTCGCTCGGTCTTTCTCCTCGAGATCTGCCGCTGGTTTACTTCACCACCGAGGGCGGGCGCATGGACGCCTCGGTTCAGGGTTGAGACAACGAGTCCCACGACACCGATGATGACAAAAAGCATTGCGAAGTGCTTCGGGTGCATTGCGATGACGAGCAGCGGCCCCACAACGGCACCGACGCCGTACCCCGCGTTCGCGATGTTGAGCCGTAGCGCCCGGCCCTTTTCGGCGGTGCGCGCGAGAAGAGTGTTGAGGGAAAAGTCGAGACCTCCGAATCCGAGTCCGACAACAAAGACGGCAACCAGAAACAACCTCCATGTGGTCGCCGTCGCCGAGCCAAAAGCTCCCACGGCGAGCAGTGCTGCGGCCGACGTGAGTGCCACGGCGCCCGGAAACCTCTTCACGCAGATCCAGCCAAGCAACACACCGAGTAGTGCTCCGATGAAATTGATGCTGATGACGGCGCCGGCCGCCGGCACGGACTCGTGAAAGCGGTGAGAGAAGGCTATGAGCAGCGGGCCATAAATCGAAGCGGCCGCGCCCATGAGGATGAAGCTCGACGTGGCACCGGCGAGCGCACTCGGGCGGAAGTAAACCTCGGTGCGAGCGCGCGTCGAGTCCACTGGCTCGCCGATTAGCGAATTCGACATCGGGGCGACGGGGTGATTCGAGCCACGACTATTCGGCGACTGGCAGCGTCGTCGGGCGAAGGAAGTCTCGCTGTACCTTTCGCTCGGCGTTGTAGCGCTCGAGCGCATCGTGAGTGCTCTCTCGTTGGGTCACTTCGGCGACAGGCACGTCCCACCAGGACATGGAGTCGGGACCGGACACGGTTGAATCGGTTTCTATCTGGATAACGGTGGTTTCTGAGTTGGCCCGTGCCTGGACGAGTGCGTCGCGAAGCTCTTCTATCGTGTTCGCGCGAAGCGGCGTCGCACCAAGGCTTGCTGCATTTGCGGCCAGGTCAGTAGGCAAGAAATCGCCGTGCAACTGACCAAATGCATCCCGGCGACGGTATTCGGTGCCGAAACGTTCAACGCCGACCGATTCGCTCAGGGCCCCAATTGACTGGAAGCCGTGATTCACGACGAGGATGACGATAATTTTTATGCCCTCTTGTACCGCGGTGACGATTTCGGAGTTGAGCATGAGGTAGGAGCCATCGCCTACGAAGACGTAGACCTCACGCTCGGGGGCGGCAATCTTCACTCCGAGTCCCGCGGCGATCTCGTAGCCCATGCAGGAGAACGCGTACTCCACGTGGTAACCCTTCGGGTCGCGGGTTCGCCAGAGCTTGTGGAGGTCCCCGGGCAAACTCCCCGCGGCGCTCACGACCACATCGTGATCGTTCGTTGACTCTTCTACGGCGCCGATGACCTCGGTTTGCGAGGGTCGCGGTTCGTGTCTGAGGTGGTACGCCGCCTCGACGACATCGTTCCACGCCTTCGTCTTCGCTTGGTAGTCACGGGCATAGTCGTCTGGGACGCGCCAACCGCTAAGTGATTCATCGAGTGCTCGTAGCGCTTCACGTGCGTCTGCGACGATCGCCGCTCCCGAGAGCTTGGTCGTGTCAAGTGGTGTGACGTTGATGTTGATGACCTTCACGTCGGGGTTTTGAAACACCGAATACGAGGCCGTCGTGAAGTCGCTCCAGCGCGTGCCGATGCCAATGACCAAGTCGGCGCTTCGCGCGATCTCGTTCGCGGTCACCGTACCGGTCGCCCCAATACCGCCAAGGTTCGCCGGGTCGTCGAAGCGAAGTGAACCTTTGCCCGCCTGAGTTTCTCCCACAGGTATTCCGGTCGCCGATACGAGGGACCGCAGCGCGGCGGTGGCTTCGCTGTAGATGACGCCTCCGCCGGCGACAATGAGAGGTCTCGAAGAGCCACGCACCAGTTCAGAGAGCCCTTCGATGAGTCCTGCCTCGGGTCGAGGTCGACGGATGTGCCAGACGCGCGCAAGAAAGAGGTCGTCGGAGAAGTCGTAAGCCTCAGTCTGCACGTCTTCGGGAAGAGCCAATGTGACGGCACCGGTGTCGGCCGGATCGGTAAGTACACGCATCGCGCGCAACATGGCGAGAGGTAACTGCTCGGGTCGCCAGATTCGATCGAAATAACGAGAGACCGGCCGCAGGCAGTCGTTTACTGAGACATCGAGGCTGCTCGGGTCTTCGAGTTCCTGCAAGACGGGATTCGCCCGTCGGGTCGCGAACACGTCACCCGGCAGTAGCAACACCGGAATCCGGCTGGTCGTAGCGACCGCGGCGCCGGTCACCATGTTGGTCGCGCCAGGTCCCACCGAGGTGGTACACGCGAACGCCCTCAGTCGGTTCGACATGCGCGAGTAGCCGACGGCCGTATGAACCATCGCCTGTTCGTTGCGGGCGAGGTAATAGCGAAAGTCGTCGCCACTGTTGAGGAGCGCCTCGCCGAGGCCCGCCACATTGCCGTGGCCAAAAATGCCGAAGCAGCCTTCGAAGAACCGGTGCTGCTCTCCGTCGCGTTCGACGTACTGTACGGAGAGGAATCGAACGAGGGCTTGGGAAACGGTCAGTCGCACGAGGAACCTCGATGTGTCGTGAGGGGGAGCCGCGGATCAACGGGCTGGCTCTTCCACGAGTCTCGCACCCACGCGTGCGCGGGATCGTCGCAGAAGGCCATGGTTCGGGACTCGCTCTCGCCCGCCAACACATTCAAGAAGTAGAGGTCGTAGCCCGGGGCGGCCATCGTCGGTCCGTGGTAGCCGTAGGGGATAAGTATGGTGTCGCCGGTCGAGACTTCGGCAAGTACGTCGATCTCGCGGTCGACAGCCGAGCTGTAGACACGCTGATAGCCGCCGGGTCCCGGTCTTCCAGTACCGGCGCCACCGTGCACTTCGAAGTAGTAGATCTCTTCGAGCATCGCTTCGCCGGGACCTTCCTTGTCGTGCTTATGCGGCGGGTACGAGGACCAGTTGCCACCCGGGGTGAGCACCTCGACGGCGATCAAGCGGTCGGTCTCGAATCCCTCGGGCGAGGCGAAATTGTTGGCCTGACGGCTAGCGCTTCCCGTGCCGCGCAGTTCGACAGGTACGTCCTCGGCGGCTCCGTAGCGTGCAGGAAGCGCGCGTCGCGCCCGTGCCCCGGTGAGCGCGAAGCGCCCGCCTTGTGAGCTGTGAATTGTGACTGACGCGTCGCGCGGTACGTAGGCGAAGTCGGTGACGCGTGAGAACACTGATCCGCGCCCTTCGAGATCGAATGTGTCTTTTCCGCACGTGACCACGCACGTACCGCGAAGGGGTAACACGATCCATTCCGATTCACCGGTCGAAAATGTGCACGTCCGATTCGCGCGAAGTTCGAGAATCCTCAGCGAGGAGTACCGCCATCCGGCACTGTTGGGCGTGATGTCGACCGTGAAACCATTGACGTCTGGTTGGTGAGCGCGCTGGTAGAGGTTCGAACTCATAGAAGGCTCGCAGCGATTTTCACTGCGGCTTCGACGTCGTCGTTGGCGGGATAGAGCAGGTTGCGCCCAACCACAAGTCCGCGCACGCCTGGCTGGTGCAGCGCCTTCTCCCACTGGCTAAACATCTCGTCCGGCGAGTCGCGCTGCTCTCCACCGAGCAACACGATGGGCAGCGTGCTGGCTTCGGCGATGCGGGCCATGTCCTCAACGACGGGGACTTTTAACCAGGTGTAGGCGGACGTCGAACCGAGCGCGGAGGCGATACCCATTGAACGCACGACTGCATCGGTCGTGAGGTCGTTCTGATTGCGGCCGTTTACGCACTTATTCATGAAGGGTTCGACCATCGCGATGCGCCTGGCACTCGCGAGCTCGGTGACCGCGCTCGCGCACGATTCCAGCGTGTTGATCGTGCCCGGGTCTTCTGTATTGATGCGCAGCAACATCTTGCCACCGTCAAGCCGAGAGTTAATGATTGACGCCGCGCTGTAGCAGGTGAAGCGGTCGTCCATTTCGAAAACCGCGCCTGGAAGACCGCCGCGGTTCATCGAACCAAAGACGACCTTGTTGTCGAGCGCGCCGAGTAGTAGCAAATCCTCGATGATGTCGGGCGTGCCGAGAACACCGTCGACACCGGGAACCCCGAGCGCCGCCACAATGCGGTTCAAGAGGTCGATGCGATTGGCCATGGCATGTGGGCGCTCACCGACTTTGATGGAACCGCGCGCGGGGTGGTCGGCCGCGACGATGAGAATTCGCCCGGAATCAAAGAGGGGAGTACGGAGAGTCCGTTGCCGGGCTAAGTCGGAGATGACCTCAGGCTTGAAGAACCGCGTGTCCGATAGTTTCTTCTGGTCGTCGTCACGCACGAGATACCTTCTCTAGTAGTCGTTCAACCTCTTCAAGGGTGGGCATCGCGTCCGAGCAGGCCAGGCGCGAAGCCACGATGGCGCCGGCTGCATTGGCGAATCGAATGGTGTCAAGCAATGGCCACCCGGACAGCACGCCATGGCAGAACGCTCCGCCAAAGCCGTCACCAGCGCCTAGTCCGTTCACTACTTCGATATTGACCGGCGGCACTTCAACACGCTCGTTTCGTGTCTTGGCGAGCACTCCTTCGGGGCCCAACTTGACGACCGCGATGGTCAGGCCGAGCTCGAGGAGTCGGTCGGCTGCTACGTCGGGATCGGTGCTGTCGACGGTGATTTCAACCTCGCTCACGTTGCCAATTGCAATGGTCGCGTGTCCCACTGCTTCGCGAACGCAGTGTTGGGCTTCTTTTCTCGAGGACCAAAACGTAGGTCGATAGTCAAGGTCGAGCACAGTGGGATGGCGGCGCTGACGGCTCTTCAACGCTTGCAGCGTGGCCGTCCGGCTCGGCTCGACCGAAAGTCCGCTCACGCTCGCCCAGAAGAGTCCGGTCGTAGAGATGGTCGAGAGGTCAAGTTCATCCGCGTAGATCTCGAGGTCTGGCGCCTTCGGGCGGCGGTAGAAGATCAGCGGAAAGTTGTCCGGTGGGAAGAGTTCGCAGAATGTTACCGGCGTTTGAGAGCCCTTCACTTCGGTGACGAAGCGATCGTCAACGTCGTAGCCGTGCAGCGCTTCGTGGATGAATTGGCCGAACGCGTCATCACCGGTGCGACTAATGACCGCACACTTTTCGCCGAGCCGAGATGCGGCGACGGCGACATTGGTGGGACTGCCCCCGAGGAACTTTTCAAAAAGTTTGACGTCCACAATGCTGCCCGCTTCGAGCGGGTAAAAATCGACGCCAATTCGGCCCATCGTGATGACGTCGAACGGGCCGCTCATTCGCACCACGCTAAATTCTGACCCTCACGGTCAGCGTAAATGGTCGTGCAAGTCCCTCGTCGGTGTCGCTTGGCCGTTGCCTTTCGAAGCTTGCTTTCGAGCGTCAACTCGAACACATCGTCCCCGTCGGTGTCGCGAAAGTGGAAACCGGTGACATATGTAATGACAATATCACATAGCGTCAGTGTAGGCTACTAGTAACTCTGAACGGAGAGGTGTCGATGACTCGAGACACGGTGCCAGTGTACAACCCACTCGGGTCATTGGTCCTCGACCGAGAGAGTCCGGTGCCACTCTACTTCCAATTGGCGAAACATCTCGAAACGGACATCCGAGCGGGTGTGTTGAAGTCAGGTGACCGTCTGGAGAACGAAGTGAAGATCGCCCAGGACCTGGGCCTCTCTCGCCCGACGGTGCGCGCTGCGTTTCGCTACCTCGTCGAACGCGAACTGGTGCTTCGTCGGCAAGGACACGGCACGATTGTGACGGCAGAGAAGGTGCATCGTCCCGTCAAGCTCTCGAGTCTCTACGATGACCTCACAACGACGGGAAAGCAACCGACGACCAAGGTGCTGCACAACGAATTAGTCAGGGCTTCTGACCTGGTAAAAGACGCACTCGAACTGGGCGAGAATCGTCTCGTCACCTACCTTGAGCGGCTGCGTTATGGCGACGATGAGCCAATTGCTTTAATGCATAACTACTACCCGTCGTCGCTTGGGGCGTTCTCTAGCGAGCTCTTAGAAGAGCACGGCTTTTATGAGTTACTGCGAGCGAGTGGTGTCTATCCTGCTCGCGCGGTTCAGCGAATTTCCGCCAAAAATGCGTCGAGCTTCGAAGCGCGCTTGCTCAACGAGACAAAGGGGACGGCGCTCGTGACGATGGAGCGCACGACGTTCGACGACCAGGGTGTCGCTATTGAGTTTGCCCAGCACGTCTATCGGGCCTCGCGTTACTCTCTCGTGAGTACGGTGACGACCGCGGGAAATTTTGATGGGCGGCCGCAGAAGTGATAATTGATAGAAGGTATTGACAACCTGACATTTATCCGCTACGTTCGCCTCAATGGTTCCTGACAGTTCTTGGCGGATGAAATCTGGAAACGTGATGTACGCGTGATCGATGTGACTGGGGGATGGGCGCACATGAAGACGAAGCTCCGTATGAGTGCCATTGAACTTGCGGAATCTGCACACACGTCGATGACGGTGACGTCACATTCGGAGTCCCACCTGTGAGCAATATTCGCTTTGACCACGTGTGGAAGTTGTTTGAGGGCAATGCCGTTGTTTCTGATCTGGACCTCGAAATCAATGAAGGCGAGTTCCTCGTGCTTGTCGGTCCGTCCGGCTGTGGCAAGACGACATCTCTGCGTATGCTTGCGGGACTTGAGCGTCCGAGTCACGGACGAATCTGGATGAACGACCAAGACGTGACCGACGTTTCGACCGGTGAGCGCGACGTCTCGATGGTGTTCCAGAGTTACGCGCTTTATCCGAACATGTCGGTCTACAAAAACCTTGCCTTTGGTCCAAAGGTGCGCAAAGAGTCCAAGGCCGGTCTTGACGAGCGCGTCAATAAGGTCGCGGACCTGCTTGGTATAAAGGCTTTGTTGAAGCGTTCGCCCACCGCGCTTTCGGGAGGTCAACGCCAACGAGTCGCCCTCGGTCGAGCGCTCATACGCGAACCGAAGCTCTTCTTGATGGACGAGCCGCTCTCCAACTTGGACGCGGCGCTGCGCGTGCAGATGCGCGCCGAACTCATTCGACTCCACAGCCGACTCGTCGACACGACAACGGTCTACGTGACCCACGACCAAGTGGAAGCTCTCACCATGGGTGACCGTGTCGCGGTGTTGAAAGACGGTGTCTTATTGCAAGTCGACTCACCGAATGATCTCTTCGAATTCCCAGAGACCGTCTTCGTCGGTGAGTTCATTGGCTCTCCCAAAATGAACGTTGTCAGCGGCACACTCGAAATGACCGGAGGTCGTTCGTTCATCGACTGTCTCGGAACGCGCACCGAAATTCCTTTGGCTCTCTCTCGTCGGCTCGAACCAGAGGCAAAGAACGGACCGGTGCTTGTTGGTATCCGCCCTCACGATCTACACATCGCGGGAGAGTCGGAGAATGAAGGCGTCGTCATCAAGGGTCGCATTGACATCTGTGAGCACACGGGCACCGAGATCTTTGCCACAATCGATCACGGTGAGCAGAAACTCATCGTGCGCCTCCCGCGTTCGCCGCTTCCCCTCCACGGCGATGCCATCGAGGTGGCGTTCAACAAGGATCGGCTATTCCTTTTCGACGTGACGACACAACAGAGTTTGCTACGTCGAACACCAGAGCGAGAAAAAGTCAGCGTTGGGTTGGGGGCTAGCTCGTCGCAGTAAACGAAAAATATTCAGTCACGACACATAGGAGGAAAATGAAAAACACGGGGCTTTCAAAGCTCATTACGGCTGGAGCCGCAATGGCGTTGATCGGCGTGGCAACCGCGGGAATACTCCCGGCGAATGCTTCAACCAAGACCACGCTCACGGTGGCGTATCCGAGTGTCTATGCGTTTGACACCGGTCCGCTCGCTGCGAAGTGGTGGAGTCAAGTGAAGGCGGACTTCACAAAGATATATCCAAACGTCAAGGTGCAGTACATCGCTCTTCCCGGCAGTTACCAAGACGTGGTGAACAAGCTCAGTTTGCTTTACCGATCGTCTTCAACGGCACCCGATGTCGCAGAAATGCCATCCGCGCAGATCGGTCTCTGGTCGTCTTCGGGTTACCTGCTTCCAATGAATAAATACCTCAAGACTTCTTCGTGGTTCAAGGACTTTCCGAAGGTCATCCAGAGTGAAGGAAAGTTCAACGGCAACATTTACGCGGTGAACGACGGAGAGAATGACAGTGAGCTCATGTACAACAAGACGATGTTCAAGAAGGCAGGCATCCCTGTGCCATGGAAGCCGACCACGTGGCAGGACATCATCTCGGCGGCGCAGAAGATTAAGAAGGCATTGCCAAACGTGACGCCGCTCTGGCTCAACGCCGGAACGGGTTCCGGTGCGAATGGCTTGTTGCAGGGGATCAACAACTTCATCGTCGGTTCTTCGACACCTACCATTGAGACCAAGAGTGGCAAGATGGTGGTCGACAGTCCCGGCATTAAGGCGGCCCTCGGCTTTTACCAGAAGGTCTACGCCGACGGGCTGGGTGCGAGTGAATCCGCGCTGTTTAGCCCAAACGCCGTGACCGACCCGCTCACCTTGTTCAAGACCGGCAAGCTCGCTATGGCGGTGGGATCGAACTACTACGGCGGTAACTGGACGAAGTTCATCAATGCTCCGTACTGGCCACAGGCCGTCGCCACGATGGGGGTCACCGGCTTGCCGAACGAAGCGGGTACTGGTATTGCAAGCACGCTCGCTGGTTGGGACTTGGCGATCGGGTCGCATGCTCCTGACGCGCAGATGGCCTACAACTTCATCAACGTGGCTCAGGCCCCAAAGAACCTCATCGACGCTGCGAACTGGGCCGGGTGGGTACCGCCCGTCGAGTCTGACTGGACGCTACCCGCCTACACAAATTTTGCGCCGCCGTATAACGCAGACTTTGCCAAGGTCCTCCCGTCCGCCACCGAAACCCCGACGAGTGCGAACTACTCCGCCTGGGTCCAGGGCATGGGCGAAGCGACTGGGCTGTTCGTGCAGAATCCGAAGACAACCGTGAGTCAAGCGCTCAGTACTTTTGAGAACTACGTCACTCAACAGCTCGGCAACAGCGCCGTGACCAAGCTCAAGTAGTTCGGCTTAGTTGAACATGATGAGGGATCAATAATGGCGTCGAGTTCCGTTCACGACGCCATTATTGATCCCTCCGCGGTTGATCTCTGGAAGACTCGAAAAGACAGGGCCCGTTTCCAGTGGAGCAGCCTGGCGATGCTTTCGCCAGCGTTCGCTTTGCTGATAATCCTGTTTTTAATACCGGTCGGCTACGCGGTCTACCTTGGCTTTACCAACCTCACGCTCGTCGGACCGACCGCGGTTCACTGGTTCTACACCGGAACGCAGAACCTCCAACGGCTCGGTTCGGATACGGAGTTTCGCAGTTCCCTAGAACTCACGGCGTTCTTCGTCATTGGCTCGATTGTTGGCGTCTTGATCGTGGGTTACGGGCTCGCCTCACTGCTCTTGCGTGCGACGCCCTGGGTACGTGTCCTCGTCGGTGGTGTCGTCGTGATCGCCTGGATGATGCCGGCGATCACCGCGGGTATGACGTGGTACGCCTCGACGACGGCGCAAGGCACGTTCGCGACGCTCATCGGACTATCCAATTCGGACTTTCTCGGTAGCTATCCGCTGCTCATCGTGACAATCGCCAATATCTGGTCGCAGACGGGCTTCGCCATGCTCGTGATCGGTGCCGCGCTGCGCAACATTCCGAGTGAAATCCTTGAGGCCGCGGACGTAGAGAACGCGTCGAAGTTCCAACGATTTCGTCTTGTGGTGCTTCCTATGCTTCGCCCGACCATGACCGCCGTCGTGTTGCTCGTGGCGCTGCTCTCACTGGCCAACTTCTCACTGATCTACGTGATGACTCAGGGCGGCCCGGGCAACGCCACCAACATCTTGCCGCTGTACTCGTACCAGCAGGCATTTGAGTTCAACAATTTGGCGTACGGCGCCCTCATCGGCAACGTGATGGTCATCATCGCAGCGGTCTTTGGTGTGTTGTACGTACGCGTGGCGACCAAGAGGTCGAAATGAGTACGCCCATCGAAGGAACCGCACTCATGGTTGACGTATTGGAGACGCCCACACCTCTGGAACGGCCCGAGGCAAACGAGGAAACCCAGGGCAAGAAGATTCGAAAGACGTTCTCTAATGGCCTCCTTCTAGTCTTCGGTTTGTTGTTCTTCGCTCCGATGATCTGGCTCGTGTTTGCGTCGCTGGACTCCCAAGCGACCTGGGCCGTCGAATGGCCCCACTTCACGTTGTCGAACTTCCATACCGTCATGTCCGGTACCGATCTGCAAGCGCTCGTCAATAGTTTGATACTCGCCATCGTGTCGACCGCCATAGCGACGACCTCCGGCATGCTCGCCGCGTACTCTTTGTCGCGCCGACGCATTCCCTTTAAGGGCCCGTTGTTGCTTTTCGTCCTCTTCACCTCGGGCGTGCCGCTCACGATCTTGATCGTGCCGCTTTACCAACTCTTCGCCACCTACGGTCTGCTTTCGATTATTCCGACGGCGATCTTCCTCGCCGTGACGTCGCTGCCCTTCGAGATCTACCTCATTAAGAACTTCATCGACGCCGTACCCGAGGACCTTGAAGAAGCGGCCCGATTGGAAAGGGCCAGTACCTTCCAGGTGCTCACGCGCGTGATCGGGCCGCTGGCGTTGCCGGGAATCGCCGCCGCAGCGATCTTTGGCTTCGTGAACGCGTGGGGATCTTTCATCGTCCCGCTCATCTTGATCAGCCCCTCGAGTCAGCAGCCCGCACCCGTTGCGATCTACGGCTTCATCGGGGCAGCGAACGTCCGCTACGGCGACATCGCCGCGTACTCCTTGATCTTCTGCGTGCCCGTCTTCATCCTTTACGCGCTCTCGGCCCGACTGTTCCGAGAGGGCTTCGTCCTCGGAGGTGCCGTCAAGGGTTAAGCCTCCACGTGTTATTCGTTCTCGAGCGTCGAGTCAGAGAGTTTCCCCCTAGTCGAAACAAGAAAGAGTTGAAGTGAGTATCGGAATCAATGAGATCCGTATCGCCGTCGTCATGGAGGCGTTCTTAGATCAGTCACTTGAGGACACCCTTGACTGGCTGGCCATCGCCGCGCCCGAGGTCACGGACCTCGAGATCGGTGCGGGCGGTTACGCACCGCACCCACACTGCGATATCGAGAATCTGTTGGCCGACGCCAACGCGAGGAAGAGGTGGCTCTCTTCGGTCAACGAGAAGGGTTTCAACGTGGCCGCTTTCAACACCTGGGGGAACCCGCTCCACGGTGACAAGACCATTGCTCAGGCTCACGACGAGGCGCTGCGCAACGGCATCCGACTCGCCACTGAAATTGGCTGCCACCGTATCGTGGCGATGGCGGGATGTCCCCCCGCGACGCTCGCCGATACGTCGCCCCACTTCGCCGGTGGCGGATGGTTGCCGTATCTCGAGGACGTCTATGAACAACAGTGGATCGATCGCATCGAGTCGTACTGGAGAGACGTGAACGATTTCGCCCAGAGTGTGAACCCCGAGCTCATGATCTGCCTTGAGTTGCATCCGGGTACCGTCGCGTACAACGTCACCACGTTCGAGCGCGTCTCGAGCCTCGGACCTTCGATCAACGCGAACTTAGATCCCAGCCACTTCATGTGGATGCAGATGGACGCACTGAAGGTCGCGTCGCGCATCTATGGCCGTGTGGGGCACATGCACGGCAAGGATGTGACGTTTCACGAAGAGAGTCTCGCCATGAACGGTGTTATGGACAGTCGCTGGCCCCGTCCGGCGGCCGAAATGCCCTGGACCTTCTCCGTGCCCGGTCGCGGCCACGACCTTGCGTGGTGGACGGAGCTACTCACGCGTATGCGTGGTTCGCGCGCTACGGTCATCTCAATCGAGCACGAGGATCCCTTTGTTTCTCCACAGGTCGGTGTGCCGGAAGCGGCCAAACTGCTTCGCCGGGCCATCGACGCCTCGGTGATGGCGGGTGCATCATGACGACGAGCCGCGCCGCCGTCACCGAGGAGCCGGGACGCGTCGCCGTGCACGAGTTCGACGTGGCCCCAGCCGAGAAGGGTGCCGTCGTCATCAAGATGTCGCTGTCGGGCATTTGTGGCACCGACAAGCACACCTTTCGAGGTGAGTCCAAGCAATATGCCGGCACAGCCCACGAGCGCGATATCGAGTACCCGCTCATTTGCGGTCACGAGAATGTGGGTATCGTCGTCGACGTCGGTGGCGACGTGCGCGACAGCGATGGCAACCTTCTTAAGTCCGGCGACCGGGTGGTACCAGGCGCGAACGTGCCGTGCGGTGCGTGCTACTACTGCATGAACCACTACCCGTACTACTTCTGCGAGCACTTAGAGGACTATGGCAACAGCCTCAACTGCAAGACAGCGCCGTACCTCATGGGCGGTTGGAGCGAGTACATGTATTTACTGCCCCGCACACCGATCTTCCGGGTGCCCGAGGCACTGCCTGACAACGTCGCAGTTTTGACAGAAGTAATGGCCGTTACGCACGGTTTCGAGACGGCGAACGCCATCCTCGGCCTCCAGGGCAACCCACCGGTCGGGCGCACCGTCGTGGTGCTCGGCGTCGGCCCGCTTGGGCTGTGCCATCTCGTCAAGGCTCGCCTCACCGGGGCCGGACGGATCGTCGCGACCGACAAGTTCGAGAGTCGTCTCGCGCTCGCCGGCGACCTCGGCGCCGATGAAGTCTTCAACGTGACCAAGACGTCCCTCGAGGACCGCGCGGCGTCGGTGATGGCGCTGACGGGCGGTCGCGGTGCCGACATCGTTGTCGACTGTAGCGGCGTGCCCGCCACGTTCAGCGAGAGTTTGCGCCTCGTGCGCAACGGCGGAGTCATAATCGAAGCTGGCACGTTCGTCGACATGGGACCGGTCGGCATCAATCCGAACTCGGACATCTGCACGCCGAACGTGTCCATTGTCGGCGTCGGGGGAGAGACGGCCGTGTCCTACGCGCCCTCCATGGCGCTCATGACCGCCAACCTCGATCGCTATCCGCTGGACAAGATCGTCACCCACGAGTTCTCACTGGATGACGCCGAACGCGCCGTGATCGCGGCTCAAGGTGACGGTGCCATGCAGGTCGTCATTAATCCGATGTTGAAGAGCCAAAGAGGGGCCCAGTGACAAGTCCAGTGACCAAGAAGTTGCGCGTGGGGGTTATCGGCACCGGGCTGATTGCCCAGGTGATGCATCTCCACTTTCTTCGCGAACTGCGCGATCGTTACGAGATCGCCGCGCTCTGTGACATCTCAGAAGAGAGCGCCCAGGCGTGTGCCGACGAATACGGTGTCGCGAAGGTCTTCACCGATTGGCGCGAACTCATCCGAGAACCCCTCGATGCAGTCATGATCCTCACTTCGGGTAGCCACGCGCCCATTGCCATTGCGGCGGCCGAAGCGGGACTCCACGTCTTTGTGGAAAAGCCGATGTGCTTTTCGGTTGTCGAGGGCCACGCCATGGTCGAGGCGGCCAACAACGCTGGCGTGCAGTTGATGGTCGGCTACCCGAAGCGCTATGACCCCGCATTCGTGCGCTTCCGCGAGGGGATCGGAGCTCTTGCTCATCCGAAGCTGCTACGGGTGACGACGTGTGAGTCGCCCTTTCACCCCTACGTCACCCATTACCCGCTGAACCCGCCGGGTGCCGTGGATGAGGAGATCGTAAAGGGACTTCGCGCGGACACTCAGGAGCGTCTCGCTGCGGCCATCGGCACCGACGACCCGTTTTACGTCAACCAGTACCACGCGGTCATGCTCGACACGTTGGTCCACGAGATCAACACGGTTCGCGGTGTGTTCGGCGAACCCGACCGGCTCGACTACGTCGATTTACGTGAGGGCTCTCTCACGGTGATGTTGACGTTCGGCGAAACGGCGGTCGCGATCCACTGGATCGACCTACCCGGCATCACGCGTTATCTCATGGAGTTCGCGGTCTTCGACGACGACGGGCGCGCGACGCTCTCCTTCCCCTCGCCGTTCTTGCGTAACGCCCCTACGCTGCTCGCCATCGAATGCGGTGACGCCGGCGCCGTCAACTCCTGGCGCCGGGAGGGATTGACGTCCTACGAGAGCGGTTTCAAACTCGAGCTCGTCACGTTCTACGACGCCGTCGTGCACGGCGCGAAGATCCCGACCGACGGCGTCGATGGCACCCGCGATATTGCGCTCTGCCAGGCCATCATCCGCTCGGCGCGCGAAGGCGTCGCCATTGAACAACCAACCAAGCTGTAACGACTCGACCTCGCCAGAACGAAACGAAAGAGACAGTATGAAAATCACCGTCGCCAACGCACCGATCAGCTACGGGGCGTTCGAGCTTACCGTTGGCATCGACCCGAATACACCCAACGCCGAGTTCGTGTTGAACGAAGTGGCCCGGGCCGGTTACGCCGGCATCGACCTCGGACCGGTCGGCTACCTCGGCACGGGACCTGTGCTCGTCGAGCGCCTCGCGAGTCGCAACCTCGGCCTCGCCGGCGCCTACCTCGAGTTCCCCTTCACCGATCCAGAAGGTCTCGAAGCTCTGTATCCGGAACTCGACGCCATGCTCGACACCTTCGACATTGTGCGCGACACCGTCCCCGGTCCGCTGCCGCATCCGACGATCGCCGACGCGAGCGGCGACGCGCGTCGACTCTCACCAGGGCAAAGTCACTCGAATCCGTCGCTCGGGCTCTCGAACGACGATTGGAAGAAGTTCGAAGTCGGGCTTAAATCCGTTCTCGCGCGTTGCCGCGACCGCGGTTACGAACCGACGTTCCACCCCGAAACTGGGACCTTCGTCGAAGCGACCTGGGAAATCGAACGGGTCCTCGAGATCTCTGACGTCGGACTTTGTCTTGAGACCGGACACATCTTCGTCTGTGGTGGAGACCCGCTCGCTCTACTTCGTTCCGCGCCCGAGCGCGTGAACCACGTGCATCTTAAAGACGCCAGCCGCTCGAGGATGGACGGTGTTATCGCCGATTATGAACCGACGCCCGCGATCTGGACGCGCGAGGTGTTTCGCGCGCTCGGCGATGGTGACGTCGACCTGGACGGAGTACTGGCCGAGCTGGAACGACTGAATTTCGAGGGTTGGCTGGTCGTCGAGCAGGACATCTTCCCCCAAACCGCCGATCGCTTCGCCCAGGCCGTAACGGATCAGAAGAACAACCGCCAGTTTCTCGCCAGCCGTGGAATCTAACCCCAACGCGGCGAGCTTTCGGCTGGGGCTCGTCGGCGCCGGACGTATGGGACAGACGCACCTTCGAGCGTTGCGTGACTCAAGCGATGTCGCGGTCGTCGCGGTCGCCGAACCGGTCGACGCGCTGCGCAACAGCGCAGCAACCAACTACGAGCTCAAGGGCTACGCGTCGTTGGAGAACTTGCTTGACGCCGGTGGCATCGACGGCGTCTTGATCGTCACTCCGAGTGACTCGCACGTCGAAGTGATCCGCGCTGTCGCCGAGGCGAAACTGCCGATCCTCTGCGAGAAGCCCTGCGGTGTGAATGCGGCCGACACCAAATTAGCGCAACACTGTGTCGCCGAGGCCGGCGTCTCGCTCCAGATCGCCTACTGGCGGCGCTTCGTGCCGCAACTTCAAGCCATTCGTACACGAATTGTTGAAGGCGAGTTCGGCGACGTGCTCAGCCTCTCGTGCTTGCAGTGGGATGGTGAGCCACCGTCTGCCGCGTTCCGCGCGCGCAGTGGAGGCATCTTCGTCGACATGGGTGTGCACGAGTTCGACCAAGTTCGTTGGCTGACCGGGAGCAACTTCACGCGCCTCGTTGCGAGTGCGTCCAAGATGATCACCGATCCTGAAGTAAGCGACGACCCTGACAGCGTCCAGGTGCTCGCCGAATTAGAGAGCGGTGCCACCGCCTTTGTCTCGCTCGGACGTCACTACGCGGGCGGCGACATGGTGAGCGTCGAGGTCTTTGGTACGAACGATCATGTCCTCGAGACGTTCCTTCGACCCGAAGATGGGGAGGCCACGCAGCTGGAGGCGCTTCGCCGCCAGGCGAGCGCCTTTGCGACCTACGCTCGAGGCGGTACGTGCGCCGGTGCGACCGTCGAAGACGCCATCGCCGCCCTCGAAGCCGCGACGAACTGCGCCAAACCGGCGAGGACCGCCCTATGAGCGAGTCCCTGGAACTGCGCGTCGGCATCGTCGGCTACGGCATGATGGGGCGTTGTCACGCCTACGGCTACCTGGCCGCGCCGATGATCCGACCGGGCAGCGTGCATTTTCGACCCGTGGTGATGTCGGGCCGCAACGAAGCAGCGGTGGCGAAGTCGTCGAAGAACTGTGGCATCGACGAGTACGTCACCGATTGGCGCCAGCTCGTTGAGCGCAACGATGTCGACGTGGTTGACATCTGCTCGCCGCCCGGCACCCACGCGGAGATCGCCATCGCCGCGGCCGCGGCCGGCAAGGCCGTCATCTGTGAGAAACCTCTCGCGACGAACTACGCGGATGCTGCCAAGGCACGCGACGCGGTCGTCGCGGCCGGTGTGCGCCACGCCGTTGGCTTCAACTACCGGCGCCTTCCGGCGGTGTCGCTCATGAAGGAGATGGTCGACAACGGAGAACTCGGCGACATTCGCCTCTGGCGCGGGACGTGGCTCTCCGACGAATTTGTTGACCCGACGATTCCCTTCGACTGGCGTTTTGAAGCCGCGATGGGCGCGACGACAATTTGTGACCTCGGCAGTCACCTCGTCGATATGGCGACCTGGATGCTCGGTCCGATCGCCGAGGTTTCGGCGACCTCCGCTACGTACGTAGTTGAGCGCTCGGTGCCCGGAGGTACACGAGCCGTCGAGATCGACGACGCATCGTCGGCGCTGATTCACTTCAGATCCGGAGCTCAGGGGACCATGGAAGTAGCGCGCGTGGCGCCCCGGCGCCCCTGCGATTTCGTTGTCGAAGTGAACGGCTCGAGGGCGACCGCAGTTTTCTCTTACTCCAATCTGAATGAGCTCTGGTTCGCGAGTGTCGACGACGACCCGCGACTGTACGGCATGCGTCGAGTTCGCGCCGAACATCATTCGCAGCCCGAGACCGAGGGTTGGTGGCCAATCGGACAGGGTGTTGGCTACGACGCGAGCATCATTAATCAGACGGCCGATCTTGCCGCCGCTTGGCCCGATACGCCCTGGACCCCGAACTTTGTCGATGGTGCAAAAGTGTCCGCCGTCTGTGAGTCGATGGAGCGATCCGTGCGCGAACGTCGGTGGGTTTCGGTCGATGAAATTTCGGGTGGAGCTGACGAAGCCGTCGCCGATCCGTCTCACTAGAAACGACATATTGGAAGGCCTCATGAAACGAATTACCCACTGGATAAATGGAAAGCCCTTCTCCGGCGTGGCGGAGTGCCAGGGCAAGGTCTTTAACCCCGCCACCGGCCTACAGGGCGGCGAGGTCGACTTTGCCTCGGCCGATGACGTCGACGTCGCCGTTGCCGCCGCGAAGGCGGCATTCCCTGGATGGCGTGCCACGTCACTCGCGAAACGTACGACGGTTTTGTTCGCGTTGCGCGAATTAAAGAGGTTTCGGTAATACACTGACACTCTGGTCATAACGAAAGGCCGCAGTGCTTGAGGAATGAGAAGCACAGGCGCGCGTCCTCGCCGATGCGCATCAGTCCGTCGTCGGCGAACACGGCCGCCTCTTCGACGGAGTCGGGGCAGAGGTTGGCGAGTTCTCGGTTCTTCAGGTTGGCCCAGACTTGCTCGACGGGATTGAGGTCGTGCCCATAAGGCGGCAGTCGTTCGGTGACCAGCCAGTGGCGCTGGGTCGTGAGGAACGCCTTCATCACGCGGCTGCGATGAGAGGTGAGTCCGTCCCAGATCAGCGTGACCTTGTCACCACACAGCAGTTCGTGCAGCTCACTGAGGAACTCGATCAACGCTTCGTCGTTGAACGAGCCCGCTCGCATCGAGAACACGAGGGTCGCGTCCGATCCGTCGGGGGCATAGGCGAGAGCACTCGCCATCGAGAGCCGCTTCCAATTGAAGTGGTGAGTGAGCACGGGCGTCTTGCCGCGCGGCGCCCAGGTGGCCCTCACCGAGGGAAGGAGCGAGAAGCCCGACTCGTCTTCGA
>Ga0307373_10003363_pt1 | contig 27866 bp, 25 predicted proteins | sample OX2MG_FD_202534 | JGI IMG/M metagenome (GOLD analysis project Ga0307373, IMG submission 202534) | Soil microbial communities from Risofladan, Vaasa, Finland - OX-2 | ecosystem: Environmental > Terrestrial > Soil > Coastal area > Acid sulfate soil | place: Finland: Risofladan, Vaasa | collected... | reverse complement strand
GTGCTGCAGGTCCCCAACGACGGAACACCGCAGTCTCTCGTCCCGTTGCTGACCCGGCTCGACGAGCTCGGCGTGGGCGTCGAGCGAGTCATCGTCGATGCCCCTGATCTTGACGACGTGTTCCTCGGCCCCGGGCAGTGGGGCGTACGTCGACTACCTCACGCCGGCGATCATCCTGATGGCCGCTGCCGGCACCGCTGAGGCGACCGCGGTCAACGTCTGCAGCGACATGGCGGAAGGCATCATCTCGCGCTTTCGCACGATGTCCATCAGTCGCATGTCAGTCCTCACCGGTCAGGTGGTCGGAAGCGTCCTCCAGGCGTTCGCGAGTGTCGTCGTCTGCATCGCGGTGGCATTCGCACTCGGGTTCCGCTCGAGTGCCGGCCCCGTCGAGTGGCTCGCAGCTGCCGGGATGTTCCTGCTCCTTGCGTTCGCGCTGACCTGGCTCGGCGTGGCGTTCGGCCTGTTCGCCAAGACCCCGGCGGGCGCGAACAGCATGTCGCTCATCCTGCTGGTGCTTCCCTTTGTCAGCAGCGCTTTCGTGCCGACCGCGACGATGCCCGCCGGCGTGCGGTGGTTCGCGGAGAACCAGCCGTTCACAGCGGTGATCAACACGTTGCGTGGTCTGCTCACCGGTTCCCCGATCGGGAACAGCGGGATGCTTGCCGTCGCGTGGTGCCTCGTCATCGCCGCCGGCGGCTACGTGTGGGCGAGGTCCCGGTACAACCTCAATCCTCCGAGAGCATGATCGCCGGACGCGGGAGGACCGGCCTTGGTTGCGTTGGGTGATGTCGCTCGCTGGGGCGAGGCATTGGTGGGTGTCCGCCGCACGGCGCCGAAGGGGCTTGCCGAGTGGCGGTATCACGGTCGGCTGGTGGCCCGGCAGCTGGACGGCACGCATCTCGTGATCCGCGCCGGCTTCGACCACCGCGACTCCATCCTCCGGCGTCATCCCGGAACCTTCAGCGTACCGGCGCGATACCGCAAGCACATGATGGTTGTCGCGGATCTCGCGTATGGCGATGCCGGTGCCATCGAGGACGCATTCGAGGCCGCGTGGCAGCTGCAGCGGCGTGCGGGCTGACGGCCTCGGGGGAGGCGCCCAGCCCGACGCCAGCTCCAGTGGTGTTCGGCACCGTGTTGTTAAGATGCTGCGCCGATGTGGTCGACATCAGCGTCGCCAAGGTCCGGCGGTTCTGTGAGCGGAAGATCCCGCCACATGTCCGCGACCAACTCCTGTGGGAAGTGGCCACACGCGGCCTGTCGATCACGATCTACGAACGCCGCCGGCCGTGGCCTGGCGCTCCCGACCCCGATGGTCCGTGGACCAGGCGCGAGATCGCGCAGTTTCGACAAGGCGAGGCCGGCGGAATGTGGACGCTCCACTGGGCGGACCGCAACGGGCGCTGGCTGCGCATGCGCGACGTTCGCCCGGCGGCCGACATCGACGACCTCATCCGGGTGGTCGAGGAGAATCGCTCGGGGGCGTTCGACTGACCGTCGCCCGCCGGGCATGACGCAGGGCCACGTATCCTCGTTGGCTGGACCTGCTGAGGCGACGATCAGATCCAGATTCGTATTCGGATTCTGGTACCCCGTATCGGATTCGAACCGATGGTCTCCGCCTTGAGAGGGCGAATCAGGCACTGTCATCAGGTGTCAGGCGGTGCCGATGGGTGCCATTTTGATCTCAGCGGGATGGGTCGGAAGGCCTCTGAATGACGGCGCGGGTCGCCTCGGGTCAAGGAGATCTATCAGCGAAGCGCCGGTCTCCCCGTCAAGGTCAGTTTCCCTGCGATTCTGACCTCGCCAGGAGATGTATCAGCGGATGCTGACCTGGACGAGGACACTGATCCCTCATGAGGCTGGTCGCTCCGCGACCGTCGGCCTTTGCTGCCACGGTGGTCGAACCGCCGGGAGTCCGCACACCCCAGAATCGAGCGCAACTGACGCGGTTGCGCCGACCGTGAGGGACTGTCCGGGTTGCACCTCCGTTAGGACTGGTCAAGTATTCGAGTACCAGGCGTAAGTCCTCGAAGGCAGCGGGTTCGCCCGTGGCGCTCACGACCATCACCCCATGCCGTTACATCAGCGCTAGCTCAGACGGAATCTCCCGCAGGCGTTCGCCCACGTGCTCCTCCTCGGGTCCCCGGAGGTCGTAATCACTCTGAGACGGGCGTTCGTCAGCCGGAGCTCTGGCTTCTGGATGTGATGAGTCGACGGGACAGCGGCCCCACGGTGGTGCCCTGGACCACGATGGAGAGCAGCACAACGCCGTACGCTAGGGCACGGGCTGTGTCGAAATCGCCACCCCGTCCGACCAGTGTGAGGAGGAGCGCAATGGCAACCGCACCACGAAGCCCGCTCCAGACGAGGAGGTGCTGCCACGCGAAGCTGATGTGCCGGCCGAACGGTCGCAGGACGCCGAGCACTCCGTACACTGCGATCGCCCTTGCGGCGAGGACAACCGCAAAGGCGAGACCGATCGCGCCGACACGCGAGGTCAGCTCCTGCCAAGGGACGGCGAACCCAATAAGCAGAAAGGTCGCCGAGTTGAGGACGAAAGTCACGTAGTCCCAAACGGCGTCCACGGCCTCCTTGGTGCGCGGCGACATGCCGTGCTGTCGGCCGTAATTGCCCATAATCACCGCAGCCACCACCACCGCCAGGATCGGCGATGCGCCTGCACGGTCGCCCGCCAGGTACGTCCCGTATGCACAGATCGCGGTGACGGTTATCTCGACCTGAGGGTCGTCAACACGCGCCACCAGCCACGACAGAGCCGCCCCCATGAGGGCGCCGATTGCGAGGCCCACGACGACGAGTCGCATGAGTGTGAGCAGGACGTCGGGGACGCTCGACGTCGTCCCCGAGGCAGCCGCCAGCGCGATGGTGAAGAGCACGACTGCTGTGCCGTCGTTGACCAGACTTTCCGCCTCGATGATCGTGACCAGTTGCTCGGGCACTCCAAGCCGCCGGAAGACGGCGACGACCGCAACAGGATCGGTGGGCGCGACGACGCAGCCGAAGACGACGGCGGCATCAACGCCAAGGCCAAGCACGAGGTGGCCGAAGAATGCCACCACCGCGGTCGTTGCCAGCACGCCGATGGTCGCAAGGGCAAGGATCGGAACGAGCCCCGCTCGCAACCGCTCCCACTCGAGCCGGAAGGCCGCCTCGAAGAGAAGGCCGGGAAGGAGTATGAAGAGGATCAGCGGCGGGGTCAGGGTAACCCGCCCCGTCCCCAGGAGGGAGCCGGCTCCGACCCCGAGGACGGCGAGGATGACCACGAACGGAATCGGAATTCGTTTGCTCAGTACAGCGACTGCCGCGCAGACGAGCAGAAAAAGCACGAATGTCTCGATGTTCGACTCGATCACGCGGGCATTGTTCGTGGTTTGGAGGTGGCTGCGTACCATAGCGGCCGACTTCCGCCCGGAGCGCTGACCTCGCGGCGGTCTGGGGCGCCCCGGCGATGATTGGCGACACGCCCAAGCGGAGCTCGAGAAATCGCAGCCCCAGGTGCTTTCTGACAGCGGGGGATCGTCTCGGCGAGTGTCTCGGCGCCCTTGATTTGCGCCCGACTCAAGGAACATTGCCGGAGACTGGCCGGATCCAGACGTCACTCTCTTGGTCGCATAGAGTCAATCTGAGATGAACGAAGGTCCGCGAGTGGATGGGAGCGAATCGCGTCCCTGGTGGTTCAGCGTGGTGCCGCCCGAGCCTGGTCCGCTTTACCGTTTGAGGCGAGCATTGCTTCGTATGTTTGCTCGTCACGCTGTCCGCGGCGGCTACAGCGGCGACGGGGGTGGCGATCACCCCGGCGAGGGAGCTGGAGTTCCGGCGTGACCCAAGCGCCCCGCGCCCACGTTGCTCGCCGCCGCTCAGGTAGAACTTCCAAGCGACTGAAGCTGAGGCAGTACCCACCGCTGGTACTGGCGAATACTCGCCTGAGCGACCCGGCTATGCCACGGTCGAGCACGGGAGCCACGACTCAAGCCGATGATCTTCATCCACAAGTCTTGACTATTGCTCCAGGAGAAAGCCCCGGCCGACTGATCGGCCGGGGCTTCTGGTGATTGCTCGGGGAGGTAGGGAGTCCTTCTCAATCGTCCGGCGGTGCTGGGCCCAGCGGTACAGACAACCGAGTCGGTATGCCCTATCGCAAGGGGATCGTGTGGAACGTACCCCACGGGGTGACTGCGCCCGCCCCGTTGATGCTCTGCGTCCCGGTGATGCCCGGGATGTAGGCGTCCTGGATGAAGAGGTAGAGAGGCTTGCCGTGGTAGGTCACCTGGTGGGTGCCGTCCGGCCTCACGACGACCCCGAGCGCGTGCTGGTTGACGCCGGTTCCGGCCTCAGGCTCCCCGGCGGTGAGAACCGGTGGCCAGATCAGGGCACAGAACCGCTGGCAGCCCTGGCCACTTTCGGTGCTCAGGGTGTAGACGGGGAAGTCCCCGTGAGGCAGGAGAGCGAAGTCATTGTCCATCGCTGCCGACAGCACCTCGGTGCCGCTGACCGTCTCAGATCGCATTTGCAGCCGCCCAGGCGCGGGATTGCCTCGATCAGGGTTCACGAGGTACCAGGTACCGGTGGGGCTGGTCACAGGATCGAACAGGTTGGCCCCGTCGGTTTGCCCCGGCGTCTCGTCCAAGAAGAATCGGTACAGCGGCAGACCGGCGTAGGTCACCTGGTGCACGCTCACTCCCGAGATGACGTCGGTGCGCGTCACCGTCCCGAGGAGGGCGCGTTTCACCCCCGGCCCGGCGACGGGCGCCCCCTCGGTCAGGAGAGCCGGCCAGAGGACGGAGTCGCATGGCTGCCCTATGGCGTTTGGGCCGTCGCTACATGCAAAGGCGGCCAGTCCAAACGTCAATGAATGGAGCCGGTCGGACGTCAGCACGTACAGGGAGCAACCAGCGTTGGCGCCCGAGCCGACGATCAGCACCTTGCCGAACGATGTCGACGCCGTCGACACGGTCGCCGGGCCGGTCGGGGCGCTGGTGTCGGGGGTGGTGCACGAAAGAGCGTCAGCGTGGACGCTCACGGGTGACCTGAACTGAGGGGCCACCGCAAGGAGACCCAGGGTGAGCAGGGCGGCCGCGGCTGGGCGTATCACGACCCTTCGGAGCCGGACAGTGGACATTATCTTGACCTCCAATACTTTTCGGATGCTCGGTGGACCCGAGACGTCGTGGCCAGAGATGCCTGTCGATGTGGGGGTGGCGACGCTGCGAGTGGAGCCCCCCACTCTGATTTCCGGCGCATCACGTCACCTCACTTGTAGAAATACGGATCGAGGACCTGCACCGGCGTGATCTGATCAACGGGGAGCTGATTCAGCTTTGCGGCCCTTCGGATCGCCTCTGGGCTCGGTGCGTCGTAGACGCAGTAGGTCTTCCTGTGATCAGTGGTGACGTACGAATGCACCCAGGTGACTCCGAGCTCGGCATTGGAGCCGACCACGGACAGGCATGCCTGGGCCCCTTCGTCGGTGATGGGAATGCCCAGGCCGTCTCGGAACGTGCGTTCGACGATGAACCGTGCCATAACGCCCTCCATGTGTCGTCAGTGAGGACCTGCTTGTCCTTGACGTCACGCTAGCGGCCACGGCAGGCACGGGCATCGGTGAGAAGGCTCAGAAAGTGCTCAGCTCAAATGCTCATTTCTAGCCAGCCAGGTCGCAACCTGGACCCGAGAGTCGAACCCCAGCTTGCTGAGTATGTGGTGAACGTGGTTGTCCACCGTACGTTCGGAAACAAAGAGCCGCTCGGCGATCTCCCGATTGCTGAGGCCGCGCGCCAGCAGCCCGGCGACTTCCCGCTCGCGGCGCGTCAGGCGGTCCGCTGGGGCAGTGAGTACGCGTGCCTCGCCCATCACCGGCGTGCGGCTCCCGCCGGCGACGAAGATGCTCCAGGAACCCGGAACCCCTGAGAAGGCGCGCACACCCCTGTCCAAGAACTCGAGGTCCGAGCCGGCGACCACGTCCCTCACCGTCCCGGTCGCCAGCACTTCCCCAGGTTCGGCGGCTGCGAGCAAGCCAGAGGCGACGTGAAGAGGGATGCCGCGAGGCCGGCCGTCGGCGATGTCGCACTCCCCCGCGTGCAGGCTGGCGCGTATTCGCAGGCCCATGAGGAGGAGCTCGTCGCGAATGTCGAGAGCACAGCGGATGGCCCTCGTAGTCCCGTCGAAGGTGGCGGTGACGCCGCGTTCCCCCGCCTCGACCTCGGTGCCCGAGTACCTTCGAAGAGCCTTACGGACCACTTGGTGGTGTCGGTCGACGAGCTCGTTCCAGCTTCGGTTTCCCATCCAGAGCGCATGCGCAGCAGCCTGTGGGACGTCGGTGCACAAGACCGTTGCCAGCATGGTGCGAGGCGTCGGAGCGCGGCGGGCTCCGGTCAGGAGCTCCTGCACCTCGCCGATGACGACGTCGGCGTCGCCGAAGTAGGGCCAGTGGTCGTTCGAATTCAGCTCGAGAAGCCTGGCGCTCGGGATATGCGTCGCGAGGTACCGCCCCGCCTCGATGGGTGCGACCCGATCGCCGCGGGCGTGGATGACCAGCGTGGGCACTCGGATCTCGGACAGGATATGGCCGATGTCGATCGACCAGTTCATGCGAAGCAGTTCCTCAGCGTCCGCTGGACTCGCGCTCATCTGCATGAACGTGGTCCACCAGCGCTCAACTTCCAGATTACCGACCTGGCTCGGCGCATAACCATCGAGCCCCGCCTCCCTGCCCCACACGTCCCTCACCCTTCCCAGGATCTTTTCGAAGACTTCCTCAGTTGGGCCCCAGGGGTAACCCGGTCGTCGTAGCCAGGACGGATAGCTGCCGTCGATGACCAGGGCCGCCGTTCGCGCCGGATATGTCGCCGCAAACAGCGCGGCCATCACGCCGCCCTCCGAGATCCCAAGGAGAGCCGCCTTGGTCGAGCCAACCGCGTCAAGCACAGCGCGGACGTCATCCATGCGCTGCTCCAATGTGGGCAGGGGCTGGACGCGGTCGGACATGCCGCAGCCGCGCTTGTCAAAGAGGATCAGCCGTGAGAAGGAGGCGAGGCGGTCGAGGAAATCCGCCAGAGCGGGAAGCTCCCAAACCTGAGCCAGGTGGGATACCCAGCCCAGCACCAGAACCAGGTCCACTGGCCCCTCGCCGACGACCTGATAGGCGATGTTGACGCTGCCGCTCCGGGCGTACTTGGCTCCGGTGAACACTTCGGTCGAGACAGTCTACCTATCGCGTCGCCGATGAACGCTTGATTCAGGCCGAGCAGGGTGCGCCAAGGCTCGCCAACGCAGGGACGCTGAGCCACCCGGTTGATTCCGTCTCCTGAGCCCAGCGACGCCGGCTCTTCTCGGGTGGTCGCCGCCCTGCGTCCCCGGCTTCTAAGGCAGAGTCACGCAATCGCTCCCAACGTCCGGTCATGCGGCTCACTGTGCTTGGCGCAGGATGCTGATCGCCAATCCCGCCCGTGCCGATCCTGTGCAGCTCACGGCAGGCGGGGCGCTGTGGTTGGCGGGATCGCCCCCCTGCTGTGGGCTCACTCCCCCCGGTGGCCCGACCTATGTCGCCAGGACAGTCACGGTTCTCCGGGTTCAAGTCAGCTGGGAGCCTGAAGGGCCCGGAAGCCTCCTCACCGTGCTTCCGACAGCGCGCGACGCCGAGCAAGCGTTGCGGCCGATGCGACATACCGTTTTGCCCTCGACCCTGGGCCATGCGATCTGCAGGCTCACTACGCCGGAGTGCGCTTCGCTTCATTAAACGCCGTGGTTCCGGCCGGGCTGCGGACCACCGCTCCATGAACGGTAATAACATTCGAAACGCTGGTACCCCGTATCGGATTCGAACCGATGGTCTCCGCCTTGAGAGGGCGGTGTCCTGGGCCTCTAGACGAACGGGGCTGGAAGGCTCTGGATCATATCAGCGGCTTCCGCCGCCGCCCTCCCGGTCAGACCTGGTCCGGTGCCGCCATGCCGAGGGAGTGCAGCGCATCGGCGAGCGTCGCCCTCGTCGCGGCGACCAGCGCGCGCCGGAATCCACGAGTGCCCGGGTCCTCCTCGCGGACCATCGCCGGCGTGTGCTCGTAGAAGTCGCTGAACGCCGATGCGAGGCCGAAGGCGTAGGTCGTCAGGATCGACGGTGAGAGCGCAAGCGCCGTTTCCGTGAGTGCCCGCGGGTAGGCCTCGATGGCGTGCAGGAGCTCGCGCTCGGCCGGATGCAGCACGTCGGGAGGCGTCACCGGTTGCGTGTCGGCGTCGACCTTGCGAAGGATGCCGGCGGCGCGCGCGTGCGCGTACTGCAGGTAGACGCCGGTGTCGCCCGTGACCCGCAGCGCCTCATCGAAGTCGAACGCGATGATCTGGTTCAGCGAGAACTTGAGGAGGTAGTAGCGCACGGCTCCGGCGGCAACCATCTGCGCGCTCTCGACGTCACGGGCGTTCGTGCTGAGCAGCGCGATCGCGCGATCGAGGAGATCATCCGCGCGCACCTCGATGCCGCGCCGTCCGCTGAGTGCGACGCTGCCGTGTCCCTCCTCGATCTCCACACCGAGCTCCGCGGCCGCGGCCGGGGTCAGGGCGACGACCTCGTAGCTGAGATGGATCGAGTTGCCTGCCTCGCGCTCGTGGTGCAGGCGGCGCAGCGCTCGCTGCACAACACGCTGCGGGTATGCCTGGCGCGCGTCGATCACGTTGATCACGCGCTGCGCCTGCCCGAAATGCGCCGCCGGAGCACCGGCCTGGGGTTCGGTGACGGTGCTCATCAAAGAGCCGCCACCCTCCCAGGGGCGGTAGTTGAAGTCGCGGCCGAGAAGGCCGAACTTCCAGAGCTGGTACGCGATATCCTTCGCCGTGTACGTCGCGATACCGTCGGACTTGACCAGAACCTTCGTGTCGTCGTCACCGTCCTCGTCGTCGCCATCGGCGGGCATCACCCAGCAGCCGGCGAGCTTCCCGGATTCAGCGAGCACGATCACGCCGGACTCGCGCAGGAGCTCGAATGCCGTGCGCCAGAAACCGAGCGCGATGATGTCCGACTCCCACGTCAGCAGGTCATATGCGATGTCGAAACGGTGCATCGTCGCCAGGTGCGCGTTGACGATGCGACGCGCGATGTCCTTCACGATCACCGCGGTCTCGTTGCCGCCCTGCTCGACGTCGTGGAGGATCTCGCGGCGGCGTTGCAACAACGCCGGGTCGCGCTCGTAACGGCCGGACACCTCGACGTAGACACGCGAGCAGTACTGATCGAACGGCTCGCCCTGCCGCTGCTCGAGGCCGAGCTCACGGATGCCGACCACGACGTCGGCGACCTGAACGCCGGTGTCATCGATGTAGTTGTTGACCTCGACGGTGTGCCCGGTCCGGCGGAGCACCCGGGCGACGGTGTCGCCGATACACGCGTTCCGGAGATGCCCGATGTGCGCGGCCTTGTTCGGGTTCGTCGCGGTGTGTTCGACGAGAGTCTTGCCCGACGCCGCGGCCGCCTCGGTGGGCAGGTCGATCGCGCCCGTCGACTCGAGATCACGAGCGGTCGCGAGCACCGCGCCGGCCCAGGCAGCGTCGGCGAGGTGGGCGTTGACGTATCCGGGCGGGGTCACCTCCCAGATGCGAACGATCGGCACCCGCGCCTCATTGAGGTGATCGCACAGCTCTGCGGCGATCGCGGCGGGCGCGCGCCGCAGGACGCGGGCGAGCCCAAGCGGAGCGGGGGTCGACCAGTCGCCGAATTCCGCTCGCGCCGATCGCTCGAGGACAACCTCGAAGCCGGCATCGACGCCCGCTGCGTCGAGCGCCGTCCGAACAGCCTGGATCAGCAACGTTCTCGCGTCAGGCATTGGCGCAAGGGTAACGGGGAGCGCGTCTCAGTCCAGACCGGCGACAATTCGCCGCCGTGGACTCGCGACCATGCGTGATCCCGGCCGCAGGGCTGGGAACGCGCTTTCTCCCCGCCACCAAGGAGCTGCCGAAAGAGCTGCTCCCGGTTCTCGATCGCCCGGTGATCCAGTGGGCGGTCGAGGAAGCTGTCGCCTCCGGCGCGGACGAGATCGTCCTCGTGCTCGCGGAGGGCAAGGAGGCGCTCGCCGCCCACCTCCGGCCGGATCTCCCGCTCGAGCGCCTGCTCGAGGAGCGGGGGAAGCTCGCCGAACTCGAGGCGGTGCGCAAAGCGGGGAACCTGTGCAGGATCACCGTGGCGCGCCAGGCGGCGCCGCGCGGGCTCGGCGATGCCGTGCTGTGCGCCGCGGACGCGGTCGGCAACCGCACCTTCCTCTGCATGCTGCCGGACGACCTCTCGGTCGCCGATCCGCCGCTGCTCCGCCAACTCTGGGGCGCTCACGAGCAGGTGGGGACCTCCATCCTTGCGCTGATGCGGGTCCCCGGCGACCAGATCTCCAGGTACGGATGTGCCGAGATCGGTGAGTCACGTGGCAAGCTCCACCGTGTGCAAGGTCTTGTGGAGAAGCCGCGCCCGGGCGAGGCGAGGAGCGATCTCGCGGTCATGGGCCGCTACGTCCTCACGCCGGCGATCTTCCCGGCGATTCGCGACACCAAGCCGGGCGCACTCGGCGAGATCCAGCTGACCGACGCGATCGGCAAGCTCCTCGGCTCCGGTGAGGTGTGGGGCCTGGAGTTCGAGGGCGAGCTGCTCGACGTCGGCACGCCGGCAGGCTGGCTGGCGACGAATCTGCGCCTCGCGAAGCAGTATCCGGAGTTCAGCGCCGTGGTGGCGCAGAGTCAGGGTATGGCGGGCGCATGAGCATCTTTCGGAAGGAGTGGGGGGCGATCACCTTCGTGCTGACGATCCTGATCGGCGCCGTCGCGGTGGCGATCTCGCTGGGGGTCTCCGCGGCACATGGCTCGCCGACCACCACGCCCCTGCCCTGCCCCAGCTACACCCCCTACGTGGTGACGCCGACGCCGGCGCCCACCGCGACCCCTGCTCCGACCAAGAGCGGCGCGCCGACCCCGTCCCCGACGGCGACCCCGGTTCCGGCCGCCACGCCGTCGCCGACGCCGTTCAACCCCGCGCTGGCCAACTGCCCGACCCCGCCACTGCCGCCCACGGCGACGCCGAGCCCGACGCCGAGTCCGACCGCGGTCGGCGCGACGCCCACGCCGACGGTGGCGCCATCACCGACTCCCACGCCCACCGTGCCGCCGAACTCGACGCCTCTGCCGACCGCCACGCCCACGCCGTCCCCGAAGTAGCTCGCTCCGTCAGCGAACGGGCGGTCAGAGCGCGAAGAGGAGCCGGCTGCCGTTCTCAGGCGTGATCGCCGAACGCTGCAGCTCCATGTCGACCGAGGGCGGGTGCCCGGTATCGATGACCACGGCGATCTGCTCGGACAGGCGCAGCCCGCCGATGCGGACGCAATCGCGCAGGAAGGTGAATGCCATTGGGCGGACGAGGTTCCAGATGTAGCCGCGAACCGCTTGCGCCGCCTCGGCGGGCTCGAGGAGCGCGTCGCTCCCGCGGATGCTGCGGTCCCGGAAGGCGAGGACGCAGACCTCGTCGGTGAGCTGGACAGGCGCCGTCCACGAGTACTGGTCGTCGTCGGCGAGCGTGCCGACGATGCTGTCCTTGTCGGCGAAGAGCGCCAGGCGCTCGACGAGGAGCTGCATCGGGCGGGGCGGTCCTTCGACGAACAGCGGGATGTCTCGGAGCGGCTGGCTGCGTTCCTGTGCCGGATACCGCGCGGAGAAACCGAGGTCATCGATGCCGCTGAACGGCGCAGGCACCTTGATGACCAGCTCGTCCATCACCGAGCCTCACGCAACGGGACGATCATCAGGCTCATCACGTCAACCTTCGCTCGAATCTAGCACAGGGGTTGCGGTGAGGTGGCGAGTCGAACGATTGCTACACTCGCGCGACCATGCCGGCACTCGACGACGTGCGAGTCCTCGACCTCACCAGGTTACTGCCGGGACCGTTCTGCACCATGCTCCTGGCGGATTTCGGCGCCGATGTCATCAAGGTCGAGGACACCACGGGCGGCGATTACATGCGCTGGATGCCGCCGCTCGTCGGCGAGTACTCGGCCATGTTCCATCCCGTGAACCGCAACAAGCGCTCGCTGGCCGTGGACCTCAAGAACCCCTTGGGGCACGAGGCGTTTCTCCGCCTCGTCGACGGTGCCGACGTGGTCGTGGAGAGCTTCCGCCCCGGCGTCGTGGACCGCCTCGGGATCGGCTTCGATGCGCTCCACGCGCGCAACCCGCGCGTCGTGCTGTGCAGCATCAGCGGTTACGGACAGGACGGGCCATATCGCGACCACGCCGGTCACGATCTCAACTACGCGGCCGTCGCCGGCGTGCTGCTCCTCGGAGGGAAGGCCGATGCCGCGCCCGCGATGCCGGGGCTGCAGGTCGGTGACCTCGGTGGCGGAGCGCTCCACGCGGCGCTCGCGATCATGGTGGCGCTGCACCACGCGGCGCGCACCGGCGAAGGGCAGCACTGCGATGTCTCGATGGTCGACGGCTTGATCAGCTGGGCGAGTGTTCACGCGTCCCAGCTCTTCGCAACCGGCGTGGCGCCGGAGCCCGGCAACGGCATCCTCACCGGCCGGTATCCCTGCTACCGGATCTACGCCTGCGCCGATGGCTTCCTCTCGGTCGGCACCCTCGAGCCGAAGTTCTGGCACGCGTTCGTCAATGCGATCGGCGTTCCCGAGATGGCCGAACACGGATTCGCGGAAGGCGCAGACGGCGAGCGGACCGTCGCCACCGTCCAGGCGGTGCTCCTCACCAGGACACGCTCGCAGTGGCGCGAGGCGCTTGACGGGCTCGACGTGTGCATCGAGCCGGTGCTGGCGCTCGACGAGACGTTCGAGCATCCGCAGGTGCGCAGTCGCGAGATGCGACTCGATGCCGGTGACGGACGGCCCACGGCGCAGACCGGGTTTCCGATCCGTCTGACGGGATCACCGGCAACCTTTCGCCGGGGTGCGCCGGGGTATGGAGAGCAGACGGACGAGGTGCTGGCCGAGGCCGGTTACGACACGGACGCGATCACGTCGATGCGCGCCGCGGGGGTGATCCGTTGAGTCAGGCCGACCGCACGCCGCGCACGACTCGCAGCGCGCAGACGCGCGAGCGGATCATCGCCGCAGCGACGGAGGTGTTCGCGCGCTCGGGGTTCCACGGCGCCAAGGTCGCCGACATCGCGGAGCGCGCCGGGATCGCGTACGGCCTTGTCTATCACTACTTCCACAACAAGGACGACATCCTCGCGGCGATCTTCAGCGAGCGCTGGGGCGAGTACGTCACGTACCTCCACGAGGTGGGGGACATGGATCTCGGCTTTCGCGAGCAGATGCGCAGGCTCGTGCACTTCTGGGTCGAGATGTACCGTCGCGAGCCCGACCTCATGACCGTGCTGATCAACGAGGTCACACGCTCATACGAGTTCCTCGAGTCGCACGACATCGGCACCGTCATGGTGGCCTTCGACGCGATCGAGGAGATGATCAGCACGGCGCGCGACCGTGGTGAGATCGCGCGAGACATCGATCCGCAGGTCGCCAGCTACGTCGTCTTCGGTGCCGCGGAGATGGTGCTCACCGGCTACGTGATGGGGACCCTGCGGCGCGACGATCCCTCCGCGTTCGCGCGCGACGAGGGACAGCTGCTCGAGGTCCTGCTCGACGGCCTCGCGCCGCGGCACCCGTCTACGGCGCCGGACTGACCACCGCCGTCCACCAGGCGTCGACCTGACGCTCGGTGGCCTCGAGGTCGCCGCTGTTGTCGATGACCCACGTGGCGCGACGGCGCTTCTCGTCGATCGGCATCTGTGCGTCGAGCCGCTGCCTCGCAGCTGCGTCATCAAGGCCGTTGCGCTCGCGAAGCCGCTGGATCTGGACCTCCGGCGGCGCGTAGACGACGAGCACGCCGGGGAAGGTCGACTCGCGCTCGCCCTCGTACAGCAAGGGAATGTCGACGGAGACGAGTGGCGCGTCACTCGCGAGTCCTGCGGCGATGCGCTGCTGGCTCAGCTCGATGATGCGTGGATGCGTGATCCGCTCGAGGTCGTGGCGAGCGGTCGGGTCGGCGAAAACGATCGCACCGAGTTGTTGCCGATCGAGGCTTCCGTCGGGCAGCAGGATGTCGCTGCCGAAACGCTGGACGACACGCTCGAGCGTCGGCTCCCCCGGGACCACGGCCTCACGGGCAAGCGCGTCAGCGTCGATCACGGTGGCGCCACGCGCCGCGAGCATGGCGTCGACGGTGCTCTTCCCCGTTGCGATGCCCCCGGTGAGGCCGATGAGTCGCATCGGGGCTGAACGTACTCCTGCGCTACCGGGTGCGGTCAGCCGCGAGGTGCGGGCGGGCAGGCGTTGGGGGCGATCCAGCTCGTGTCACCGCGCACGTACAGCAGCATGCCGTGGTCGTCGGTGGCCAGCGTCCACCCCGGGGCATGGTCGAGCTCGGCGGTGAGCGGACCTCTGCCGTACAGCACGGCGGTCGTGTCACTGGCCGTGAGCAGCTGCAGCGCCGTCGGACTCGTGATGGCGCCTCCGGCAATGCGCGTGTAGTTGTCGAACACCCCGGTGCCGAGAGAGATCGATTCCCCGTACTCGTACACCGAAGCCTTCGGCCAGAGCTTGTCGATGATGAATCCACCGGTGCCGTACGCCGTGAAGACGCGCTGAACGGTCGGGCTCTCAGCCAGCACGGACGCCGCGCACGACGGGTAGGCCGCTGCGATTCCCTGTGGCGTCGCGGTGTTGTACACGCGCGCACCGACGACACCGACGGCAACCACGGCCGTGGCGATGAGCGCGATCCCCATCGCGGGGACCTTCGGACGGGCGCGAACGACGGGGCTCCGCGAAATCCGCCGCGCTTCGACAGAACGCGCGAGATCGGCGGCCATCGCCATCCACGGCGGGACCATCACGGCCATGCACAACGCCGAGTTGCGCACCGAGGTGAGCGCCAGGACAGCGCCGGCGCCCGCCAGCGCGAAGTCCCGAAGCTCGAATCGACTCCGTCGTGATCGGCGCGACAGCGTGGCGATCATCAGCGCAACGAACGTGAGCAGCAGCGCCAGCAACACCCACTCGCCGGGGTCGGCGAAGCTCGGTGACTGCCACTCGATGATGCCCTTCGCGCGCTCGGTGGCTCCTGTGGTCGCGGCGAAGGCGAAGAGCGACGGTCCGTAGGGATTCACACATGCGGCGAGCACCGAGGCGCCCGTCGCACGAGCGAGGCCGGTGATCCGTCGCCCGGGCGCCACGGTCCCGAGTGACCAGCGGCGTTTGATCACCTCGGCGGCGAGCACGATCACGAGAAACCCGATACCCGCGATGAAGCCCGCATGGAGGTTCGCCCAGAGCAGGAACAGCGGCGGCAGCAACCAGTGCCGGCGACCCCCGGAGCGCAGGTACGACTCCGCGATCCAGAGCGTCCAGCACACAAGAGCAAAGGTGAAGACCTGCGGTCGCGTCCCGAGCACCGGCTCGGCGACGCGCGCTCCCAGCACGAGGCCGATCGCAAGCACGACCGGCCCGGCGCCTCGGAGCCGCCCGCGGAGCAGGGTCGCGAGCATGCCGCTCCACGCGACGGCGCCCATCACCACGGTGACGAGCACCAGCCCTCCGACGGCGCTCAGCGCGGCGAAGACGGTTTCCGACAGCCACTCGTGCGCGACCAGGGGATTGCCGAACGCCGTGTAGGCGAACAGTTCCCCTGCCGGGATCTGGTGGTGGGCGATGATCCAGTCCCCGAGCCGGATGTGCCACCACACATCGGGATCGCTCAGCGCGTCGAGGCCGACCGCGGCGACGAGGATCAGCACGGCGCCCAGGAGCGCATGGCGCGGCTCCGAGAGCCACGCTGCGACGCGACTGCCGCGCTGCGGAGGATCCGGTGCCGCGACCGGCACGCCGGTGCGGACGAGTGTTGCCATTCGACGGCAGGGTAGGCGGGTTCCCCGTCACGAAACGGCCCGCTGCCGGCTGGCGACAGATTCGTATACTCCACGCGATGGCCACCGGGACCCGTTCTCCAAAGCGTCGTCAGCCGGCGCGCGCGAGTTCGCGGCCCGCCGACAACGCTCCGGTCGCCGTCAGCGGCCAGCACACGATCTCGTGGCGGCACTGCGTGCTCGGTCTGCTCGTCGGCGAGGCAACGCTCCTGGTCGTCAGCAACGTCGGTCTGATCGCAACCAACGCCGCATTCGGATCCACGGGAACGATCGACGGTGGCGTCGTCGGGGTTTCGACCCTCCTGGCCGTCATCTTCGGCGGCTGGCTCGCGGCGCGCCTCGCCGGGCGTGCCGGGATGTATCAGGGAATCGTGGTCGCCATCGGCTTCATCGCCGTCGGCGCGCTCTTCCAGTTCCTCCAGGAGTCATCGCTTATCGCGGCGTCACTGGCAACCAACAGCCACCATCTGATCGATCTCGGTCCGATGGACATGGGCAACGTCTTCAGCGGCGACCTGCTGGCGCTGTTCGGAGGCACGGTCGGAGGTCTGCTCTCCGGCAAACGCTGAAGCCGCCCGGCGCACACATCAGTGCGCCAGCAGATCCTCGGTTCTAGGCCCCGACTACCCCTGCCTGCGCGGGCTGGCCCGAGATGGGAGCCTCGCGATATGACTGCCCGATCAGATCGACCCGGCCGAGCGACTGGGCGAACTCAAGGCATGCGGCGCGTGTGAACCGAAGGTGCTTCCCCGGCGTATGCCAGGCGCGCAAGTGCCCCTGAGCGACGGCTCGGCGCAGTGTCGAACGAGACACACCGCAGAGTGCCGCCGCCTCGCCAGTTGTGAGGATCTCTTCCTCGCGCTCTGCCAATTCCTCCTCCTCCAGACCGTCAACCAGTGGAGACCCAGACGTGGATCTCGTCAGGTGCAGTTATACAACGCTTTGGGGTAGCTGTGCGGATCATCCTTCTGGGTGATGCTGAGAGCGTATCGGGCGACCGTATACTCCAGAACAGGTCAACTCACTCACCAGCCCGGTTGAGAAGCGCGAGGATCACCATGAATGTCGACGTCCAGGCAATGGCACGGCGTCTGCAGGAGAGCCTCGGGACCGTCATCGTCGGGAAGGCAGCGGAGATCGAACTCTGCATTGTCGGGCTTCTCTGTCGAGGCCACCTTCTCATCGAGGACGTCCCGGGGACCGGCAAGACCCTGCTCGCCAAGGCACTGGCACGCAGCAGCGGCTGCAGTTTCGAGCGAGTCCAGTTCACCCCGGACCTGCTCCCGGGCGACGTGACCGGCGTGAGCGTCTACAACCCGCAGCAGCAGACGTTCGAATTCCGGCGTGGGCCGATCTTCGCCCAGGTGCTGCTCGCCGACGAGATCAACCGCGCCACGCCGAAGACCCAGTCGGCACTGCTCGAGGCGATGGAGGAGTGGCAGGTCACGGTCGATGGCACCAGCCACCCGCTGCCGGATCCCTTTATGGTGCTCGCCACCCAGAACCCGATCGAGCTGGGTGGCACCTTCCCGCTCCCCGAAGCACAGGTCGACCGCTTCCTTCTCAAGCTGAAGCTCGGATACCTGCCGGCGAACGAGGAGGTGGCGATGCTCGACCGCTTCCAGTCCGGCAGCCCGCTCGGGACCCTCGAGCCGGTCACCGATGCGGCGGAGATCAAGGCCGCACAGGGCGTGTGCCGCGACATCTACTGCGACAACACGCTCAAGGACTACTGCGTTCGCATCGTCCGTCGCACCCGCGAGCACCGCGACGTCTCGCTCGGATCGTCGCCGCGTGGCACGCTCGGTCTGCTCCACGCGGGACAGGCACGGGCGGCACTCTCGGGACGCGACTACGTGCTGCCTGACGACATCAAGGACATCGCACCGAACGTGCTCGAACACCGTGTGGTACTGCGTCCGAACGCGGAGTTGCGCGGCCTGACCGCTGCGGCCGTGCTCGAGGAGATACTCGCGACCGAGACAGTGCCGATGACGGGCCGGCGTCTGGCGTGATCGTCATCGCGGTGCGTGCCGCGGGCGCGTCGTGACCGCGCGGGTACCGCTGATCGCGTGTGTCGCGGTCCTGGCGTTCTTCGCCGGGATCACCGGGATCCATCTTGCGTATACGTTGGCGTATGTCCTCATCCTGCTCCTCGCGGTCGCGTACATCTGGTCGCGGCTGCTCGCGCGCAAATTGCGCGTCACCCGGGAATCCCCGCAGGGGTCGTTCATGATGGGTGAGCCGTTCGAGGAGACCTTCACCGTGAAGAACATGAGCGGCCTGCGCCTGCCGTACTGCGAGGTGCGCGACGGCACGAAGCTCCCCGGCTACTCGCCCGGGCGCGCCTTCTCGCTGGCGGCGGGGGGCAGCGTCACCTGGACCGCGCGCGGGGCGTTCAACCTGCGAGGCATCCATCACTTCGGACCGCTCGAGGCACGCCTCGGCGACCCGTTCGGCCTCTTCCCGAAACGCATTCGGGTCGCGCCGGAGAACGAGGTCATCGTGTACCCGGCGCTGCACGCGCTCCTCCAGGTCGTGCCGCAATGGAGCGGGAACGGGGTCGCCGAGGCGCATCGCGGGCAGCCGGTCGACGTGCCTCCGGACGTGTCGACGATTCGCGATTACGCGCCGACGGACGGGCTGAGCAGGATTCACTGGGCGTCGACTGCGCGCACGGGGCGCCTGATCAGTCGCACGTTCGACACCGGCCAGAGCGCGGACCTGCTCGTCGTCCTCGATCTCCAGCGCGGGATCCACGCGGGCAGTGGCATCGAGTCCTCGGTCGAGTACGCCGTCTCGATCTGCGCATCGGTGGTGCACGGCGCCATCCGCCGGGGCCAGGCCGTCGGCATGGTGACCAACGGCAAGGGCGGCACCGGCTTTGGCGCGGGTCGTGGTGAGGTGCAGCGTCTCCGCATCCTCGATTACCTGGCGCTGGCGACCGATGATGGCGTGCGCAGCCTCGCCGAGACGATCACCAGGCACGGCGAGGGCTGGCGCGGCCGCGGCGGCATGGTGGTCATCACGGCCAACCGGTCGAGCGACTGGGTCGAGGCCCTCGTCGACAGCGCGACTCGCGGTCAGCGCCACCTCTGCATCTTCATCGAGCCGACGTCGTTCGGCGCCAAGGGACAGGCGCTGCGGATCCCCGCCGCATGGCGGCTCGCGCTCGACTGGTGGGTGGTCCGCCGCGGCGATGTGCTCGGCACGGGCGAGCGCACGTCGGCAGCCGGCTGAGTCGATGGAAGCCTGGGTCGACCGCAGCGCTCAGCTCCGCGACCGCGTTCGCCCCAGACCGGAGCCCGTCAGGAACTACACGTTCGAGATCGGTGCCGCGCTGTGCGTCGCGCTGATCGCCGCCACCGCGTGGGCGGTGCTCGCCGCCGGATGGGTCAACGGAGGTGGGGGCGCCGCAGTCGTGGCGGTGACGTCGGTGGTCGAGGCTGCGTTGCTCGCACAGGCGCGTGCCCCGCGCATCGCCGCCGCCATCGCCGCGCCGTTCCTCGGGCTCGCCGCCATCGTTCCCACGACGCTCGCCGCGATGCCGCCTGTCGCCGGCCAGACCGTCGGCTCCGTCGCCGGACACTACCTCCGGGCACTGTTCACCGGGCTGTCGTCGTCGACGGACTGGGACTTCACCGTCGGCCTGTGCGCGATCCTCTTTCTCTGCGGGTACTGGCTCGGCTGGGTGGCCCTGCGCGAGCACCGCGGCGTGCTCGCCGTCATCCCGGTCTTCTCTGTTCTTGCCACGAATGTCGTCAACGCGAAGAATCCGGATCCGATCGCGTTTCCGGAGACGGTCGCGGTGGTGCTCGCGCTGGCTGTGATCGCCGCCGCGTATCTGGGAGCGCTGGGCGACCGTTGGGCGGCGGCGCGCATCACTCCGATCGGCGGGATGCGAGTTCGCTTCGGCAGCAGCGCGGCGGCAGTCGCCGTCGGCCTCACCGTCGTCGCGCTGATCGTGCCGCCGTTGACGAACACCGACATTTCGACGCGCCTGTTTCCGCACGGTCTCGGCATCGGCACGTCGGGAAAGAACGGGAGCCATCCCGGTCTGGGTGGCGTCGCGACCATCGGCTTCAACCCGTCCGTCGAGCTGGGCGGGCCGCTGGTGAGCAAGCCACAGCTCGAGATGACGTACACGACGACGACGAACGTGCCCGCGTACGTCCGCATCGAGGACGACACGCAGTTCCTGGAGGGGAACTGGTTCCCGCAGACGGGTATCAACGGCCCGACGTCGAACACGTGGAACGATGTGCCGTTCGAGAGCGGCCTGCTGCCACGTGACACCGATCCGGCGGACGGCGGGATCGGTGCCAGTCAACAGCAAGTGCAGGCCACGGTCGTCATGCAGAAGGGTGCCACCGGCCAGCAATCGCTCGTCCCGTTCGTCGGCGACCCCGCCGCGGTGAACGTTCCCGGCACCGCGTTCGGCGCCGTCAAGCCGACCGCGCCGACCCAGCTCCTCTCGGTCGACGACGTGCAGCTCAGTCAGGACATCGTCAACGGCACGACGGTGGTGTCGACCTCGTTCGTCTCCACCGCGACAGCGGCGCAGCTCCAGGAAGCTGGAACCAACTACCCGTCGTGGACCTCGCCGTACACCGAGGCCAACGACGACGGCAGCGGCAGCATCGCGATCATCCAGAAGCTCGCGAAGGAGTGGACCGCCGGGCTGACCAATCCCTACGACGAGGCGACCGCGATCCAGAATCGTCTGCGCAATCCCGCGTTCTTCCAGTACACGCTGGTCCCGCCGGCCGTGCCGAACGCCTCGATCTGGCCGGTCGTGTACTTCCTCACCGTCAGCCACCGCGGGTACTGCCAGTACTTCGCGTCGGCGATGGGCACGATGCTCCGCACGCTCGGCATCCCGACCCGGCTCGTGAGCGGCTATGGTCCCGGCACCACGCGAGCCCAGAACGGACGCCAGGGACAGCGTGAGCAGGCGGTGACCACCAGCGATGCGCACAGCTGGGTCGAGGCCTACTTTCCCGGCTACGGGTGGATTCCGTTCGAGCCCACGCCTCCGTCGGCGCAGGGTGACTACCAGCCCCTGCCGCGCGGCAGCCAGGCGGTGACCGGCGTCGTCGGGCCCACGTCCAATCCTGTCGTCAGGGGGGGCACCCCGACACCGGCGCACGGCTTCGGCGGCAACGACCCCGGCGTGACCAGGATCACGCCGACGAAGCCCGGCGTTCCCGCCTCGCTGATCGGCGCGCTCGCGGTCCTCGGCGGCGCGCTCGTCCTGTTCATCGCGGCCGTGCTCTGGCTGGCGCTCCCGCGGTCGCTCAAAGGCGCATGGCGTCGCGTCGAGACGCTCGGGGTGATGTCGGGGATGGACCGGCGACGGGCAGAGACCCACCTCGCGTACGCCGCACGGTTGGCGAAGGCACGCCCTCGCGCGGGGGACGCGCTCAGCGAGCTCGCCTCGGTCACGGCACGCGCGGAGTTCAGCGCCGAGGGGGCCACGCAGCAGGAGCGTGCCGTCGCGCTGCACCACTGGCGGCGCGCGCTCTTCGCGGCTAGGCCGCGTCTGGGGAGATCTCCAGGCTGAGCAGGTCGTGTGCGACGAGCGCTCCCGGGATCTGCACCCGGGCGGCGAGGTGGCTCAGGAGGAATGTCGTCGCCGGGTACTCGCTCATCAGTCCGGCGACCTCGTCGCGCCAGAGATGTCCACCCGCGGCCGGTGCGTCCCATCCCGTGCACTCGCACACGTACAGCCGGCACCCTTGGATCGAGCGGCGCAGGCCGGCGCACAGCTCGCTGTCTCCGGAGAAGCCGATCGTCACACCGGCGGCGTCGGCGAGCTGATACGCGAGCGACGGGCCGGTGCTGTGCGTCACCGCGTGGGCGCGCACGCGGTACCCGGCGATCTCGACGTCGCTGCCGTCCTGGAGCACGGCATAGTCGAGGCGCACGTTTGCCGCGACGCTGCCGAGCATGTGCGTCCCGTATCCCGTGGCAACAAGGCGGGTCACGTACTCACGCGTTCCCACCGGACCCGCGATCACGAGCGGACCTGAAGCGGGCGGTTCGGCGTACGCCAGTGCGCCGAGCACCGTCGGGAGCATGAAGGTGTGGTCGGCGTGGAAGTGCGTGAGCAGGACGAGCCTGACGTCCTGGATCGAGGCTGACGCCCGCCCGACCACCGCCGGCACCGGCGCGCCGCAGTCGACGAGCACACGCCCGTCGACGAGATAGCCGGCGTTGCAACCGCACTTGCTGAACGCACTGCCGCTGCCGAGAACCGTGAGTCGCATCGCGCTAGGTTAGCCGCACGCGGGCGGTGGTATTAAGGCTTTCGTGCGACTTGACAGATTCACCGAACGTTCCCAGGAAGCGCTGACCGCCGCTCAGCAGGCGGCACAGCAGCTGCAGCATCCCGCGGTCGAGCCCGAGCACCTGTTGCTCGCCCTGCTCGAGCAGGAGGATGGGCTCGTTCCCACCCTGCTGCGCCGTCTCGAGGTCGCTCCTGATCCGATGGCCGCGCGCCTGCACGCGATCCTCGAGAACCGCCCGAAGCAGGTCGGTGTGACCGATCCGCAGGTGAGCAGCGCGTTGCGAACCGTCCTGATGACCGCGTTCGAGGAGATGAGCCGTCTCAAGGATGAGTACGTCTCGACGGAGCACCTCCTGCTCGCGCTGTGCACGAAGCCCCAGGGCGACGCCGGCCGCCTGCTCCAGCAGGCGGGGGTCACGCCCGACAAGGTCTACTCGACGCTCGAGGCGGTGCGTGGCTCGCAGCGTGTCACCGACGCGAACCCCGAGGCGAAGTACCAGGCGCTCGAGAAGTACGGCCGCGACCTGACGGACGCCGCCCGGCGCGGCAAGCTCGACCCCGTCATCGGTCGCGACGACGAGATCCGGCGGGTCATCCAGGTGCTCTCACGACGCACCAAGAACAACCCGGTGCTGATCGGTGAGCCCGGCGTCGGCAAGACCGCGATCGCCGAAGGGCTCGCGCAGCGGATCTCGTCGGGCGACGTGCCGGAAGGGCTCAAGGACAAGCGGGTCGTAGCGCTCGACCTCGGGGCGATGGTGGCCGGGAGCAAGTACCGCGGCGAGTTCGAGGACCGGCTCAAGGCCGTCCTGCACGAGGTGACGTCATCGGACGGTGCGGTGATCCTCTTCATCGACGAGATGCACACGCTCGTCGGCGCCGGCGCAGCCGAGGGTGCGATGGACGCCGGCAACATGCTGAAGCCGGCACTCGCGCGCGGCGAGCTGCGCTGCATCGGCGCAACGACGCTCGACGAGTATCGCAAGCACATCGAGAAGGACGCAGCGCTGGAACGGCGGTTTCAACCGATCGTCGTCGAGCAGCCCTCGGTCGAGGATACGATCAGCATCCTGCGCGGCCTCAAGGAGCGCTACGAAGTGCACCACGGCGTCCGGATCACGGACGCCGCGATCGTCGCCGCCGCGGTGCTGAGCAACCGCTACATCACGGACCGCTTCCTTCCCGACAAGGCGATCGACCTCATCGACGAAGCCGCGTCGCGGTTGCGCATCGAGATCGACTCCCTGCCCACCGAGCTCGACGTTGTCGAGCGTGAGGTGCGGCAGCTCGAGATCGAGCGCCAGGCGCTGAACAAGGAGACGGACAAGCGCTCGAAGGAGCGGCTCGACACGCTCGAGCGCGACCTCGCCGACCTCCAGGAGCGCGGCCGCGGGCTGCGCGAACGGTGGGAGCAGGAGAAGGGCGCGCTTTCGACGATCCGCGAGATCAAGGGCAGGATGGAGCAGGTTCGCCACGAGGCGGATCGCGCCGAGCAGATGAGCGATTTCGGCCGCGCGGCGGAGCTGCGCTACGGCCAGCTCAACGAGCTGCAGCGCGCGCTCGAGCAGGAGCAGTCGCGTCTCGTCGAGATGCAGGGCGACCGTCCACTCTTGAAGGAAGAGGTGGGCGAGGAGGACGTCGCGGCCGTCGTCTCGCGCTGGACGCGCGTGCCGGTCACCAAGATGCTCGAAGGCGAGATGCAGAAGCTGCTCCGCATCGAGCAGGACCTGCACGGTCGCGTCATCGGACAGGACGACGCAATCACCGCCGTGGCCAACGCGGTGCGTCGCGGTCGTGCCGGTCTCGCCGACCCGAATCGCCCCATCGGCTCGTTCATCTTCCTCGGGCCGACCGGTGTCGGGAAGACGGAGCTCGCACGTGCGCTCGCCGAGCTGCTGTTCGACGACGAGCGCTCGATGATCCGCCTCGACATGAGCGAGTACATGGAGAAGCACACGGTCTCGCGTCTCGTCGGCGCGCCGCCTGGATACGTCGGATACGAGGAGGGTGGTCAGCTCACCGAAGCGGTGCGCCGGCGTCCATACAGCGTGCTGCTGCTCGACGAGATCGAGAAGGCACACCCCGATGTGTTCAACATCCTGTTGCAGCTGCTCGAGGACGGGCGTCTCACCGACGGCCAGGGCCGCACGGTCGACTTCCGCAACTGCGTGGTGATCATGACGAGCAACATCGGCTCGCATCTCATCGCCGAGGTGTCCGCGGACGCCGATGCCGCGCAGTGGGAGCGCGTCCGCGATGGCGTGCTCGCCGAGCTGCGCAACAACTTCCGGCCCGAGTTCCTCAACCGCGTCGACGACGTGATCCTGTTCTCGCGCCTCGACCGCGCGCAGCTCCGCGAGATCGTCGACATCCAGCTGCGTGCCGTCCGCGACCGGCTCGCGGCACGCAAGCTCACCCTGCACGTCACCGAGGAGGCCGTCGACGCGCTCGCCGCCGAGGGCTACGACCCGACGTACGGCGCGCGACCGCTCAAACGCGTGATCCAGCGCCGCCTCCAGGACCCGATCGCGATGGCGATCCTCGAGGGCCGGTTCGCCGAAGGCGACACCGTCGAAGTTGACGCCAAGAATGGCCAGATCACGATCGGCCGCGTCGGTGCGGCCGTGACTCCGGGAGTCTCCGAGACCGCCGAGGTCTGATCCCGCTCACGTCCGCGCGGGTGCGGTCCGTTCCGGCGCGGCACGATCCGGAGCGGCACGAGCGGCGAGCACGGAGCCGGCGAGGATCAACGCGAACCCGACGGCGATCCCTCCCGTCAGCGGCTCGTGCAGCAGCACGACCCCGAGGGTCACGGCGACAGCCGGGTTCACGTATGTGATCACGGTCGCGCGCACCGGCCCGACCTCGGCGATGAGCGCGAAGAAGAGCAGGAACGCCATGGCGGTGCAGACGATGCCGAGCGCGAGCACCGCCGCGATGACCTGACCTGACGGCCATGCATGCGGCAGCTGGACCAGCGCGGCGGGCGCGTAGGCGACGGCGGCCAGCAGCAGCGAGCCGGCGATGACGCCGAGCGCGGGAAGGTCGCTCAGCTTGCGGTTGATGATGTACGGACCGGTCGCGTAGCAGATCGCGACGACCATGACCTCGCCGATGGCGCCGAACGTCGAGGAGGACACGTCGAAACCGACGAGCACGCCGACACCGACAAGGCCGATGCAGAGGCCGAGGATCCGACGCCAGCCATGCCGCTCCCCGCTGCGGGTCACCACGCCGATGACGACGCCGATCAGCGGGACCGTGGAGACGAGCAACCCGGACAGCGAGCTCGAGATGCGCACCTCGGCGTCGGAGAGCAGCACCCAGGGGACGCCCATCTCGATGATCGTGTAGGCCACGATCCATCGCCAGCGCCGCAGGATGGGCCGGACCTGCACACGGGTCAGCGCGATCGGCACGAGCAGCACGGCGCCGAGCAGGAAGCGCACGAACACCAGGTCGACCGGTCCGAGGCCCCGCAGCGTCACCTTGATGAGCAGGTACGGGATGCCCCAGATCACGCACATCGCCACGAAAAGCACCAGCCCGCGTCTGCTCACGAGGGGATCTTCTACGCTGTGCGGCTCCCCATGACTGAGCAGCCACCCGTCCGCACGCCGAGCCCGCTCCTGCTCGCGGTCTCGGCGGTCTTCGTCGCAACGCTGGTCGCGTCGAACATCATCGCCGTGAAGATCGCGTCGGTCGGTCCGTTCTCCGTTCCGGCGGCGATCGTGATCTTCCCGCTCGCGTATCTCTTCGGCGACGTGCTCACCGAGGTCTGGGGATACCGCGTCGCGCGCACGGTGATCTGGACCGGGTTCCTCGCCAATGTCGTTGTGGTGCTCTTCATCGCCGCCGCGATCGCGATCCCGGCGGATCCCCATTACACGGACCAGGCGGCATATGCGCGCATCCTCGGCTCGACTCCGCGGCTCGTCGCCGCGTCGCTCCTCGCCTACCTGCTCGGCGAGTTCCTCAACGCGTTCGTGCTCGCGCGCCTCAAGGTTGCGACCCGAGGCCGGTGGCTCTGGACGCGGACGATCGGCTCGACGCTCATCGGCCAGGGCGTCGACAGCATCGTCTTCATCTCGCTGGCCTTCGCCGGGACGCAGCCGTGGTCGCTGCTCATCGTCATCATTCGCGACGTGTGGGTGGTGAAGGTGCTCTACGAGGTCGTCGCGACGCCGGTCACGTACGCGATCGTGACCGTGCTCAAGCGGGTCGAGGGCGTGGACACGTACGACCGCGACACGAAGTTCGCGCCCATCCCGCTCGCGGCGATCCGCTCGCTCGTGCGCGGAGCGCAGTCATGAGCGAGGAGCTGTACGGGACGCGCGCGATCCGTGAGGCGAAGCTCGTCGCGTTCGACAATCGCACACCCGGCCGCGACTACACGATCCAGTTCACCATCCCCGAATTCACATGCCTGTGCCCGATTTCGGGGTTCCCTGATTTCGCGACGCTGCACATCCGCTACGTGCCGGGGCCGCGATGCGTCGAGCTGAAGTCGATGAAGCTGTACATCAACGGCTTCCGTGATCGCAATGTCTATCACGAGGATGTCGTCAACGTCGTGCTCGACGACCTCGTCGGTCTGCTCGCCCCCCGATACTGCGAGGTGGTCGGGGACTTCAACGTTCGCGGGAACATCAAGACGGTCGTGCGCGCGCACCATCGAGACGCCGGATGGAACGGTGCCGTGGAACCCTGGTGGGCGGCCGGCGGGGCACCGGCACCAGCCGACTCCTAGCCCCGCGGCGGCGTCAAATGCGCTAAGTGCGCGACCGTACACCCCGAAACGCCGGATCGGGGGCATACTGCACGCCAACCGCGGCGCCGCGCCGATCTCCGCACCCGTTCCCCTCAACGTCTCAGCAAGATTCTGGATGGCCACCACAACACTCCCCTCCGGCTGGTCGCTCCTCGCCACTCGCACGCGCGAGGATCTGCATCAGGCACTGCTCACCAGCACCTGCGAGCGCGCCTTCTCCGACGTCCCCGTCGACTGGTGGGACGAGAACGCAGGGGTCTGGCGGCCGACCTCGATCATCCGGCTGCTCGGCGGGGTCTGGGACATCCGTCGCCACGTCGAGGTGCTCGTCCCGAGCGCTGAGGGGACATCGCTCCGCCGTGTCAGCATCGCCCACGTCCGCCTTTCCCGGCTGCTCACGGCAGGCGTGTCGCGGTACTGGGTGGCCAGGTATCAGCGCCTCCTCGTGCTGCACCTCATCGAACGGACGACCGTTCCGGATGAAGAGCTCGACTCGCTCCGGCGCCTTGCTGGGCGGCTGCGCCACGAGGAGTCGCTCGGGTGCGATGTGTGGGCCACCGCATATCACGCCGGCGCTCCGGACGGCGTCAGCTACGTGCCCGAGGTGCCGCCGATCACCGACGACGCCGGCTGGGAGCCGGTGCACGCGGGAGACGTCGCCGCGTTGATCCGCGCCGCCCTGCGGATTCTCGCCGACGATCTCCTCCGGATCGACGCCGCCCTTGAGGAGGCGGGCGCCACCGCCGCAGAGCGGGCTGCGCATCCGCTCCTTGCCGTCATCACCTCACTGCTCCTGCGATCCCCCGTGCTCGAGCTCGTCGGCCGCCGCGCAGATGCCGGCCAGCCCCGCGCCTGACCGGAGCGTCAGCCGAGCGGGA